>Ga0187880_1000071_pt1 | contig 84568 bp, 64 predicted proteins | sample June2016WEW_19_4_FD_132998 | JGI IMG/M metagenome (GOLD analysis project Ga0187880, IMG submission 132998) | Peatland microbial communities from SPRUCE experiment site at the Marcell Experimental Forest, Minnesota, USA - June2016WEW_19_40 | ecosystem: Environmental > Terrestrial > Soil >... | reverse complement strand
TAAGCGTTATTGATGCCTAACCATGACGCCTCTGAATCATCCGTTCCCACAAATCACGCGCTAATGGCTTGTGATTGAAACCCCAATAATACTCGTCAATCAGGGTGTTATACCACACCCACTGACCGTCAGATTTGATGTACGGCAGATATGGGAACCAGTCGTAGTTTAGGCTCACAGTCAACAGCCCTTTCTCACCTGTGATATTCAATATCTTCTCGGCTGTTGCGTCAGCGTCAGTAAATATTTGCTGCTGACCCTCTGGATCGTATCCGAATATGGGATGAGTGATGGCTTCCCGGGTCCGTTCTGAGATGATGCAATGTCTGAGTTCGATGTCTTTCATAATTGTTTAATACTCGACGAACAGCAGTCACATACTTACTACAAAACATACTCTCTTTGATTTGATATGTATTTATGTGGCACGCTGGGCAGGCACCAGTTATAAAGATTGTAAACAAAGATATTCCCAGTGTTGTTGGAAAAATTAAAATTTGGGAGTCTCCATTGGGTAGGCTGGGCTGGCACAGTAGGTTGGGTATGTGAAACTAGTAAACAGTACATTTTGCCAACCCAGCCTGCCCACCCAACCTACCCAAATTTGCCAGCTCAGCCTGCCTACCAACCAACCCAGCCTGCCTACCCAGCCTGCCTACCCAGCCTGCCTACCCAGCCTGCCTACCTAGATCACCCCACAAGTTAGTGGTGTCACCGGCACGTGTCCGTGTTCGTGCCGGTCGTGATCGATCCAAGATGACAAACCTTTGTCGTCCCGGGCTGCGGCGCGGGCACGCCAGCGCGGCGCGAACACGACGCCAGCCAAAGGCCCGGACGTTCGGGCATCCGGCCTGCCCGGCCTACGCGAACGTGCACAAATTCCAATTATCGATAATTAGTTGTCGTTGTTTTCCCAATATTACTGGGAGATTTTGATAATCAGATAAATTCCCAGACTTCAGTCTTCATTGTTAGAGAAGCCAAACAGCCAGTTTGCTGGAAATGAAAATTGGCTATCACCTTATATAGGTGAGCAGGAGAACCTCGTGAACCAACCTGTATATACGACGGAAGCAAGCGTCACTACGGCGCTAGCGAACGGAACATTTGCACAACACCACGACAATTGCGTGAAAGCATATGCGGAAGCAATTGCTTGGCAGAAATATCTCAAACAACTTTCGCGGCAGAAATTCTTCTTTCGTAGGAAAGCCAAGCCGTGTAACACATCACGTAACTTTACGTTCCAGTTCAGCAGATAAAACAGGAGAACCTTATATGTACTACACGCTAAAGATTCCGGCGATGTCTCAAGACCTGAGCCTGCGCCACCAGTTCACCTATCAGAAGCCAGACGAAGAAAACGGTCAGGAATATAACAATATTTTCTGCGTCATTGAAGTCAAAAACGAAAACGCACGCATAGTCGCGGACGGTTTCCACAGCAAGAGAAAAGCGGATGACTATATCTTCTTTATTTCTATCCTCGGTAAAAAACGAACTGAGGAAATTGTATAACCACGGGATTGCCGGGTGACTAGTGATATTCATCCGGCAAGCCTTTAACTAAAGATGAGGAAAACTTGTGAATAAACAATCTCACGTTTTGATCGCACGATACATCAACTCTCATCCTGATCTGAGTTGGCAAGAAGTTGCCACGTTCTTCAGTGTCAGTATGAGTACCATTAGCCGCATCGCCAAAGAAGCCGGGTTAGGCCGTCCGGCGGTTCTAGACGAAACCCACATAGCCAGCCGTGTAAGCGGTGAGGAGAAAAGCAGTGAGTAATAAATATAAAACATTTGATGAAGAAGACACCATCCCTGACGGCGCGGAGTTCGTTCCAGTTACACCTGAAGACGAAGCGCCTGTTCGTACACTGCCAACCAATCCACCACCGGTAGTTCCGGAAGAAAGCCTGTCCGCGAAGTTGAAGAAGAAGCGAGCACACGGTAGCGAGAAGTCTCACGGCAGCACAGAGACACACCAAACCGCCGTGCCTGTTCGTACACCTGACAAAACTTGGTTCTTCCGGGCACACCATAGTCCAGAGATGCAGGTGCCTGTAGATACCATCATACTTACGGGCAAAGATGACGGCGTGTTCTTTCTCTCTCCTGACGTTGAGTTTCCAGACGAATTGGACGAGTTCATCACACCTGTGTTGCTGACGCGCTGTATCACTCATGACGGGACGGAGTTTTTCTATCTGGCAAAACAGAGTGACAAAGCGCCCAAAGAGTCTAGCCGCCGTTGTGTCAACGAAGCGCGTAGCAATTGGATACGGCAACGATGGAATCCTTCCGCGAAAGCGTACCAGTTTGAACGTGCGCGGCAACTGCGGCGCGATCCTGTCTGGAGCAACAAAACGTTGGACGAATTGCTGGACTTGGCGTTCGGTGACAAGTTCATCTACAGCGCCAATCACGAAGTTGTCAATCGCCTGTTACATCCTGACGACTATGACTACGCGTCGGAGCCAACAGAGTGAACCGTCTAACCACTCGCTTCCGTCAAATCTGGGTCTGGGATACAGAATTTATCCCCGTCCCGGGTTAGCGGGTCAAACCAGTTTGCTTGGCGGCCACTGAATTAAAGACTAACCAGTCCGTTGTCCTTTGGGTGAACGAGGGGCAACGGCCAAACAACCCACTGAACTTCGGACCAGACGCGTTGCACGTTGTCTACTCCGCCACAGCGGAGTTAGGCTTCGCGTTGGCGTTAGGTTGGCCGTTACCGTATAACGTGCTTGACCTTTGGGTTGAACGCCGCAATTTGACCAACGGGCACACGGACGTTGCTGGCAATCCTGTTCCTACGGACCTTGTGACCACATGCCATAGTTACGGAATTTATGACACCATCTCTATAGAAAACAAAGAAGCGATGCGAGATCGTATTCTTCAGGGTTTCCCGTTCGCACCAGAAGAAACGAACAAAGTGTTGGACTATTGCCGGGGAGACGTGAAGATGCTTCAAGATTTGCTGGCGATGATGTTGCCAGAAATTGGGAACCTTGATCAAGCTTTACATCGCGGACGTTGTATGAGAGCACAGGCGTGCCTTGAACACAACGGCGTCCCGGTAGACGTGAAGACGTTGGAGTTGCTGAAGCGTCACACAAAAACTGTGCGTAAGTCTGTTGTGCATATCTTTGAAGATGAGTATCACACAGGCATCCACACGTTTGACAAACCCGGCGATCCACACTTTAACCGTAGGGGCTACACGGATTGGATTCACCGTCTAGGCTTCACGGAGAAAACTTGGCCTCACGGCAATGACGGTATAGCGAGCGCGGATGACAAATATGTTCTGGGGCCAACCGCAACGTTGTACGCGGACAGGTTGCCTGTGCTGGACGAGTATAGACAATTGCGGAAGTTTATGACGCTAGCGAAGTCTGAGTTCAAATTCGCCGTAGGCCCTGACGGACGCAATCGCACACAGATGCGCCCGTTCACCGCCGTGTCTTCCCGGTCACAACCGGAAACATCGCTGAACATCTCTAATACAGCGAAAGCGTTGCGGTCATTGTTAGCACCACATCGCGGTGAAGTCTTGCTACATCGTGACTGGTCTAACGCTGAATACGGAATCGCCGCCGCGTTGGCTGGCGATAAGAAGCGTTGGGATAACTACCTATATCGTGACGCTTATCTCGTTGAAGCGGCTGACTACGGTTACTGTGATTACACCGCGACCAAAGAAACGCATCGCGAACTACGCAATCGTTTCAAGCCGGTAGTGTTGGCTGGACAATACGGACAGACAGCCAAGGGTTTGGCGCAAGTGTTGGATATCACTGTAAAGCAAGCGGCAGCGTTTCAGGAACGTAAAGCCAAACTTTATCCAGTGTATCAGTCTTGGCTGGCGGCGAACGAAGAAGACAGAATCTTCAACGGCTACGTTGAAACGGAGTTTGGCTGGCGACTTTGGATTCCACGCAAACCTACGCAACATGAAATTCGCCGTGCCATGAACCTGTATATGCAGGGCGGCTGTGCGGAGATCATGCGTTACGCCGCTTGTCTGGCAACAGAGCGGGGCGTTGATGTAGGCGCGAGCGTGCATGATGCGTTCTTCTATACAGCACCGGCGGATTCTTGGGAAGACGTTGACGCGATGATGAAATCCTGTATGAACGAAGCATGCGAAGCGGTGTTAGGTAACGGCTATGTGTTGAAGTCTGATCGTGACGTTGTGCTGTATAACGCTGACGGATACCGTTACGACGCGGGTGCCAAGATTCATTACGGGCATTACGCGCACGAAGACGGCATTAAAACTTGGAACAAAATTGAAGACGCGATAAAAGACGCGGCGGAAAGAGAAAACTGAAATATATGTCTTGTTTAAAAATTTGCAATGTGTTTCAAGACAGCGAGTTCGTTTGTAACGACTCGGGTTCTTGGTTTTGTAGTTCGTGTTCAACAGCACTCAAGCGTGCACTCCATGACATAAAGAAAAGAAGAAATTTGGTTCTCCGTTTCGGGGGTTGTAATGAGACTGACTTACGGTAAATACAAAGGCGAAGATGTAGAAGATATTCCAGAGAGTTATCTGGAATGGATAGAAAAGGACAAAGCCGATGAACTCAACGAGTTACAGCAAGCGATGGAGAGACGCGGCCTATCTACCAACCGACCAAGACCAAAAACAACAGTAAAAACGGTAGTACAAGAAACAACTAAGGTCACTCCACTGCAATTGGAAATGATGGAACTTGGCTACAAGAAACTCGCGTTGGCGCGGCATCCTGATCGCGGCGGGAATACCCGAGACATGCAATTGCTAAATGATGCCATCACCAAGGCACGCAAGCCAGTTACAGAAAAACCAAAACCTAAACCTAGCGATGATTGGGATGATGAATTTGATGATGAATAACGAGGACGAATTATGATGACACGAACCGAAACAACGAAAGCCGCGCAATACAGACTGGAGAAACGATTAGGCCGACCACTCCACCCGGGCGAGTTGCCCAGCCTGTCCGCGCGGCGCGATGCCGCCGGGATCTGGCGGATTTCTGTGATCCTGCATTATATCCTGCGAGATCGCTAAAATTTCGCAATACAGTGCCCGTAGACGCATCGCTGGGCATCGGGTGATGTCCCAGTATGCCGGTTATTTCCGAGATCGCAAACCCCCAGAATAAATTCCTTCTACACGAACGAAATTTCTGGGCCTCGTAGAAGCCCGCCCAGCGGGCACAATTTTAGGAGTGAATAGAAGGGGTTTAGGGTGTCATAGGAGGAATTGACAGCCAAGGTTTATCTCCAAATGGCATTGATCTTCACCCTCATTTTTCCGCTTTCTGCCCGTGCCAAGTATCGCATGGTGCTCTCAATCGTTTTGTGCCCCAACAACGACTGGACACTCTTCAAGTCCATGCCACCCTGTAATAGCCTCGTGGCGTAGGTCGCCCGGAACTTGTGTGGATGGAAATTGTTCACTCCAACCTTCTTGGCTATTTCTTGGCAATCGTCCCACATATGCGTGTACCTGTTGCCCTCGCCGTTGGCGAACACATAGCCTTTGTCTTGCTTGAACGAACGCAAAAGTTCCACCAGCGTTTCGGGGATTTCAATGGTGCGCTGCTCCCAGTCTTTCGGAATAAAATCTTTCTTAGGCGACACAGTAATGGTGCCTGCGTCAAGATTCGTGTCGCCCCATTCCAAGTTCTCCAGCTCCTGTTTTCTCAGCCCGGTCATCAGCAACGTCTTGAACACTTTTAACTGGAACGGACTACAAGCGGTAAAGAATTTCACAAGATCAGCGTCGTCATAAACCTGTACTTCCAGCTCCACGAACTTGGCGTCCTTCACGGTCACCACACCCTTACCAGCATCCAATCCTTGAACATCGCGCAGGTATTGGTTGACCCGCAACATCTTGTTTCCTGCCGTTCGTTCCGAGCGTCCGTTATCGATCAGCCATTGTTTGTATTTGAGCAAGTCCAGACGGACGATGCGGTCAATGATGTTTTTCTTGCAGAACGCATTGAACTCGTGAAGCGTCTGCTTTATCAATGCGTATGATTCTGGCTTGTGACTGAGACGGTATTCCTCCAACCAATTGTCCACGGTGTCACTGACCATGAGCGGCCTTTGCTCCACGTCAGTGCGGAGCATTAATCCAGCAGCCTTGGCGACCAAATACGCTTTCTTTTGCTCAGCATGATAAACCGCCCGTGCCGAGCTGTCGCCGACCCGTTCCCACACTTGTTTCTCGCCATCGCGGTAGCGGGTGTAGTAGGCTCCTTCTTCATGCTGCTCTGGTTGACCATCAACGATTACAAAATCAGGTTTGATTTTGCCGTTGCGCCCAATCACTGGCTTGCAGTAACGCCAACCCTTGTTGGTCTGGACGTATTTCCAAACGGTGACTCTGCGGTTTGCCATTCTTCCATCGCTCGCCAAAACGGTAAAACAGCGGTGAGAATGGTAGCACAGTTTTCACGATGTTGTTGATAAATATGATGTTACCAAAGTAATGGTGCCGGGAGGGGGAATCGAACCCCCACAACCCTTTCGGGTCTGCGGATTTTAAGTCCTTTAAATATGCATGTAAATCATTGTAAATATTATATTTATATTTTAGAAATGTGGAAATGTGAAAGTAAGTGTGTAAGTTTTCAAAAATAAAGGATGGTGAGTTGCTCCCTGGGCAATTTCCAGCTCTCCCATCGCAACCGCGTGGAAATAACGAAGATGGCAGGAGAACTCTCGGTTGCCGCTAGGCAGTGACAATAAGAAACGCGATACGCGGGCTGCCGCTGCTATTTCGGCATGTCGCAGGTGGGAAGGGGAACCATACGCACTTCGGTCTGGACGCCCGGCGCCAGTGAAGCGCCGCCCGGTGATCTCGTCAGATGCTCCCCACTTCTTCAACGAACTTGGTCAGCGCTGCTGGCTCTGCGCCTCGGTCCGACTGCCAGTCGATTACCGGCCTGACGAGGGCAACGACACGCGCGTCGACTGAAAGTCGTTCGAGCTCTTCTTCAATATCGCAGGGCTTCGTCAAGAAGTGCGCAGCCCACCTCGCGAAAGCAAAAATCCACATAGCGACGACTAAGGAGATATTCCATTTGTTCCAGTTCGAAGTACTGGCAAGCGGTTGCTGAACGTCTCGCCGAACTCTGGCGAGTACCAATCGAAGCGCCGATATTGCCGCCCTTTGGTGCGGAAGGCCGCTGCGCGCGAACAGAAGCGCGGTTATCTCTGTGACCCTACCTTCTACGCCTCTTCGGAAGATGCCCGACTTATCCTTGAGGGTTTGCTCCAAAGAAGCGAGCAGCTCACTCACCCAAATATTACAAAGGTCATCTGCAGAAATGCGGCCATCCACCAATAGTGGGGATACTACGTCTCGATAAAGCCAGGGTTCTGCCCAGCCCAGGTCCCGCATATGTCCGCGCATGGAATCCACCAAGAGATTGGCCTCCTCTGCGGTTATCGTCCGAGGTAGAACCTCATAAAGAGAATTGATCAGTCCCCGGAAGATAGTCTCGCCATTCCGGCGGCTCGCGGAGCGTTGGATCATCCAACCCAGCACCTGAATCCTTTCCCGGTAGCTGAACGACGCCGTATATTGACTGACGTCGCTCACTCCGTTCGACTTCTGGAGCTGCGATTCGAGACAATTCAGCCCCATCCACTTAAGCAAGCCATTGGAGCTGCGGATCAGTCGATCCCGCTGTACGTCGGCAAGTTCGGATTGCACTCCAAGCGCGATCTCGCTCACTATTTGACTCAGCAAAGAAAGCCTGACCGCATCGGGTTGCCGGTTGTCCTCCGGCAGCCCCGCCGCTTGCGTTTCCGTAATTGAAAGCAATGTATCCGGCGCGTGGCGCCACAGAATTTGGACGGCGAAGAACTCCGGCCAGCTCAAGGCAGCATACTTAACGGGGTGGAAAAAGCTCTCAGGCCGATAAGAAGAGGCAAGTAGCGTTTCAACGGACTCTTTGAAGTAGCTGCTGGCAACGTGCGCGAGCGGCGTATCGACCTCGTCGTTATGCGCTCGACCAAATGAGTTGCGTAAACACTCTGCCAGAAACGTCAAGAAAGCCGTTTCCGCCGATAGCTCACCAGTATGGATCATATCCCCCGCAGGCGTATTGGCCATGATCTCGCCGAGCACGTCCCATTTGGCGGTGAAGTTGGCGAAGTTTTCCGCCTCTCGATCCAAGTAGCCCTTAAGGCCGGGGACGTTGGTTAGAACAAGCGATTCGCCGCTGAGCAAACCCAAGTTCCTCATTTTCTCCCTAAGGGCTTCGCCTCTTAACCCCCGAAGCGACCGCTCTCCTGTCCACCCGGCCAGAACATCGCCCGCGAAATCGTTGTCGAGAAACTTTAACGGCTCAATTCGTCTGGGAGACGCGGCAAGCGCGGCTTTCGAGTCGAAGAGCAGCTGCGCGTTTGAAGTATCGGCTTCGGCACCAGAAGATGCCTCAAATGCCTGCGTCAGAAGTCCGGACGCGTATTTGATTACCCTCAACAAAACGTCGGGAGGAATAGGCGTAATAAGTAATGGGTAGTTCTCATTTGCCTTTTGGATGGAGTTCGAGAGATTGAAGCCGGCGGCCGGCAATCCGTCCCGGTCGATGATCAGGAAATAACGATCGTGAAGCATTCCGGGCTTCAGGCCGTACACGCGCAATCTGACTCCCCTCATCAAAGGCTTGAGCTGCTCGCAACTCGCCAGCAAATTGTTGATCCGGGTCTTCATAACTACAGGCGTCTCGTGCCGATTGCGCCATTTGTTCCAGTATCGAAGGAGCGGTGTATACCACCTGTCGGCTTCTTGCGTCGCGGGCTTCGGCAGCGATGTAAAAACGATGTAATCGCCTTGGCTCCCCGCATTAGGAACTATGAGTCCAATGCCCGCGTCCTCGAAGTAGGGATCGAAAATTACGACCTGATGATTTTGGTGCCTAACTAAGAGGTCCTTTATCCATTCGACAAACTCTAAACGTCCCAAGCCGCTGCCATCGCTGAGACGGTCAAAGAAGCGCCCGTCCGACCGCGGCGGGTGCAACCGGGAGAATAGCAACCTGACCTTACGGTTAACGGGAACCCACGGATCGGCCATTCGATCTCCGACGTGAGTCGAAAACCCCGCGCCTCCCTGATTGATGGTCTGAGCCGCTCGCAGCCTTTGCGAAGCGGCGGCGGATTTGGTGACCTTTTCGAGCCAGTCAAGCCGAACAGAGCCCCCTCCTCGTCCGGCGACGTGGCCGTTGATGGCGATTTCCCGTATATAGCCGGTTCGCCATCTGCAACACAGAGTGCTAGTGCGACCGTCGTCCGCGGATGATCCATAAATCTCGACTTCCGTTTCGTCGACAGCCATGCGCAGTTGCTCAGGCACCTCGAACTCGCACTCGAATTCACTGCCCGTGCCACATTCGACGGTTGCAATACTCGAATGAACGAGTTGGCTGTCGTTGAGTACGCTGAAACGGACGTGAAATCTGTTGTAGCGCGGGAGTTGAATCGGATTCAGCTTCACTGCGAAAAGTTCGGGCTTCACTTTCCAACGCACGCTCAGCAGTTCCCGCTCGCTGTCATCCAGGGTCGGAAAAACCAATAGTTCCAAATCGCCTAAGCGGTCGAGATCTCTGTCCCCGAAATCCAAGCCGGTATCGAAATCCAGATGTTTGACGATGAATGCAGCCATAGCGTCATCAAAATCCGATCCAGAGCGAAGCAATGCAATCTTATCGGTTGGAGTGAGAGATGCGCTAAATGCGCCCGCCCCCCCGTGCGGGCTCGAAGGCGCATTTCGATCTCGCGCATCTCGATTCAGCAGGTAGGCGACCGGGCGATAGGCCAAGGGGGAACCGAGCGTTGTCGTTCCGATCCGCTCGGCTAGCTTCGGGGGCAGCGTCAGCTTCAAATCCTCGCTGATGCGCGCCACGGTGCGGCCTTCGCTCAGATGGTTTAGTAACGCCGCGGTATAAGTGCTTTTAATATACAGGCTCACTCGAATGATTTGTGCCCTGCGCTCCCCAACCGGCTCGAAATGGTCCTCCGCTGGGGCATGCCAAGTGTTGCTGGAGTGGTTGTAGGGAAGGAGTCGTCCATAGAGGAGCCGGTTCTCGGTTCTGCTGTCGGACTTTACCTGCATCACCCAAAGCTGCAGAGCACAGTCGCGACACTGTTCGGAAAAAAGCCTCTGCAACCTGCCATCCTTCAGTAGATCTTCCAACGAAAGCGCCATCCCTCTTCTCCAGTTCCCGAAATCCGCTTCACGACGTTCCAGATATTCCGCCTCGCGTGCTGCCAATGCCCCGCGCTCGCTGCCCATACCATATCGGGCAGTCAGGCGGCCACGAAAGGCGTATTCGATTCGGGCAGGTCTCAAACCACCAGTTTAAGCATATTGCCGTGCGCCATGGCGGATTCTTTCGAATGTTTGGCGAGGCTTAGTCTTGCCGGTTAAGTCAGGACAGCACCAAACCCGCCCCCTCGGCCCCCGCGCGGGCACGTTGGAATCGTCGGCTGAACGGAAATCGCCCTGCGACGGATTCTTGGCTTGAAGGGATGCTGCTGAATGTTTCCCGGTCACCCCTGCCGTTCGCAGGTTGCGATTTCGTTCTTCGACCGCCCGTTTCAGTGTTGCGCCCAGAACCCAGCCCCCTGCCCGTCCGGAGCAAGACGCGCGCGAGGCTTTCCTCACTTGCTGCAACATTCCTAAGTCGTAGTTAGTCCCTCCCTTTGCGCTGCGGTTTCCATGGGTGCGATTTCGGGTTTTCCGTATTTTGCAAACAGATCATTGAGCGCCTCGGCGAGGAGATCCTGGATCGTGGTGTCGCCGTCTGCAGCGAGGATGCGCAACTGTTTCTTCACCGCCGGATGAAAATAGCCGGTGACGTTAGCCTTGCCTTCTCTGGAGGGCCGAAAGTGGGGGTGCTTAGGCGTGGGCGATGGGTTGTCCTGCTGTGGGGCGGCTTGCGGCGCAGGGCTCTCGTTGCGCGGCTTAAGCGCTTGCCGCAAGTCTGGTTTTTTTGCCATGGGTGCTTTCCTTCGATTGTTGGGCGGTTGCTGAGTTCAAGAGTTCACACGTGAATTTGTAAATTTGTTTGATTTCGCGAGCCCCCTCCCCGTTCGGCTCAAATTCCTGGGCGCTCAGCCCGAGAACATCGGCGTGGGTGAAAGCGACGCGATTGCCTAACACGAACGGATATACAGGGATCGTCATGCTGCGGATCGCGTCTTCCGCCTGTTCGCGTTGCGCCCCACGGGGCGGGACGCCGTTGAGAACAACCGCGACTTTCGCTTTGGTTCGTGCAGCGCGAATAAGGCTGATCGTGGCGTCGATGGTTTCCGTGTCTTTGATTGTCGGCCTGCATGGAATCAGTATCAGGTCCGCAGCCTCCGCTGCGGCGATGGCTGACTGCTCAAGACGCGCGGGCGTATCGATCAGCACGAAATCGGCGCCGTTCTCGCGAGCAGTGGCCAGGACGTTATGCAGCCGTGCGGGCTGAACGGAGATGATCACCGGGTCGGCGTTGCGCCGGTCCCCCCATTTGCAGGCACTCGCCTGCGGGTCGAGATCGATGACCGCGACAGACTTGTTTGCCTTGTAGGCGGCTACCGCAAGTGAGAGGGTCAGCGTGGTCTTCCCGCTGCCGCCCTTCTGGCCGAGGACTGATATCACCTTCATGAGTGCACCACTGAAGTTGTTAAGGTGTTTGCGAGTTCACACGTAAACGTTATTGACATGATTGTCTCCTTCTCGTGTTGGGGAATGATCTCGGGAACGGGTTGATATGTTCGGTCTGCAAGTTGTTAGCTGGTTCACGAGTTTGCGAGTAAACACGTTGACGTGATTCCGTGACAACCTGTTCTGAAGTTTCACAGGGCGACGAATTCACCAGTTCAGGTGATGGCAAGTTTCGCGTGTAACGTGTTTGCGAGTTCACACGTTTGAGGGGCAACAAGTTGTTCTTATAACGTGCTCCCGAGTTTACATGTCGATGTCCAAACACGTTCTCAGGTTTGAGAGGGGGCGTGTTTACCAGTCGTCTCCGAATGAAGTTCACAAGTTTCCGAGTTGATGTCTGAACTCGAAAGGGCGCTGTCGTCCGCGACATGCGGGATTCGCGACCAAGGTAATCGCAGGTGAGGGGGCGGCCTGGCAGATTTATGTCGGGGGCGGTGTACATCCAGGGGGGCGAGGGGAAGGTGATGTGAACGGGGGCGCAGCGAAAGGGTGTTTACTTGTGAACTGGAAAGCAGGAGAACACGTCAACTCAGTCTTGCTGATTCTGGTTCTCTGGTCAAGAGGTGGGAGAGTTTTCGCGTTTCTGTGTTGACGTGTTGCAGTGTTCACATGTTTAGGAGATAACTGATATCCGCGCAATCGAAGGGCGGGTAGGGGGCTATCCCTTGGGCTTGCGGTTGCGCTCCTCACCAATGGCATGCAGCAGCGCGGTGCGCCATTCCAGCAGCTCGCGCAGGGCGGCCTCGATGCTGCCGTCCAAGACATCGCCGGGGCGCCCCGCGTTCAGGTGGTAGGCGATCTGGTTGATGTTGGAGCCGATCTTGCCCAGCTCCGCCAGCACTCTCCCCAGCAGTTTGGTGTTGACCGTGGGGCGGCGGCGCTTGGGCAGCGGAACGTCGAGCAGAACGGCGAGGCACATGGCCGATGGGGAAAGTCCGGTGGCGTCTATCTTCTCCATGATCGCCGTCTTCTGGGCGGGCGTGCAGTTGACCGCGATCCGCGCCGTAACCTTCCGTTTCTGGCTGCCGCTGGTCATTTTAAGATTTCCCCCGTCGCGGCATGGCCACTCCTATCGCCTCTTGTGGGCGTAAATCGGGGCGCATCCAATCGGCACGGTTGGGCAGGGGCACCGGGGCGGCACGCCCGTCGGTTCGTGGGGGCAGGGGCGCGAAAGCCCCGCTGCGGTCGATGGGTGCACAACCCTCGTGCAGGTCCATGGCGGCATACGCCTGGTCGATGGGGGCCGTGGGGAGAGCGAAGTCGCCCCCGGTCAGGTGTCCAGAGGCGGAACGCCTCGGTGTGGTCCACGGAGCAAAGCTCCTGGTCTGGGGGATGCAACGGGGGGCGAAGCTGCCCCCTTGCCAAGATGAGCGACCGGAGGGAGCGGTGGCGCGTGGAACACGCGCACATCTTGCGAGCGGTATCGCGACGGCTTTTCTGCCTGTGAAGCTGGCATTTTTCATGTGCAGCTTCAGATACTCAACCTGCCCGGATCATCTTCCATGTCGCTCCCGCTTTCAAGAAAAATCACATTAGGGGTCACTAGTTAATCAATGGTTAACGACATGGATGCACGACACTGCATCTTAGCCTTCCTGTGACCACACGCATCGCCACGGCGGAATGGGCCAACCTGGAAGAGGTCGAGGAACGGTATCTCTACCGCGACGGGACCGTCTGGCTGGGCCGCTTGCCGAGTGAAAAGCCGGTGCCGGTAGGTTATTGCGATGATCGCCATGTCTGTGTCGTCAGCGGCTCCCGGGGCGGCAAGGGCACGACTTCAATCGTTAACAATTTAATCCTGTGGCCCGGGTCGGTGGTCTGTGTCGACAGTAAGGGCGAAAACGCCACGGTCACGGCCACCCGCCGGGGCGCCGGATCTGACGATTGCAAGGGGCTGGGGCAGGCGGTTCAGGTTCTGGACCCGTTCGGGGCGGCGCAGGTGGTTGATTCCCTGCGGGGGCGGTTCAACCCGCTCGATGCGCTGGACCCGGCCCATGACGAAACCATCGATGAAGCGGGGCGAATCGCCGACGCCATCGTCGTCATTCACGAGGGTAGCCATAACGCCGATCCATTCTGGGATGAATCGGCGCGGGCGATGGTCAAGGGCATCATTCTCCACGTCCTGACGGCGCCCCAGTACGAGGGCCGGCGCAACCTGGTCACCGTGCGCAAGCTGATCCTGCGGGGGGACTGGGAAACTGTCGAGGAATTGCGCGCCCAGGGCGAAAAGAATCTTCCATCGGGGCAGGCCCTGCTGTGGAGCGGGATGATAAATAATCCTGCCTTCGACGGGCTGGTCGCGGGGATCGGCGATTCTTTCCTCAACATGCTGATGAACGGCGAAAAGCAGTATGACAGCGTGCTGCAGGTCGCCAACCGCAACACGGAATTCATCGACAGCCCGGCGATGCAGCACTGCCTTGAGGCGTCGGACTTCCAGCTTTCCGAACTGAAGACGCGCCCCGGAGGGCTGAGCGTCTACCTCTGCCTGCCGCAGCGTTACATGAGCACGCATTACCGCTGGCTGCGGATGATGATCGCGCTGACGGTGACGGAAATGGAAAAGGTGAGGGGGCAGCCGGTGACCGGCCATCCGGTCCTGATGGTGCTGGATGAATTCGCGGGGCTGAAGCGGATGGAGGTGATCGAGAACGCCGTCGCGCAGCTCGCCGGTTACGGCGTCAAACTCTTCTTCGTTCTTCAAAGCCTTGAGCAGCTCAAGGCGGTCTACAAGGACAACTGGGAGACCTTCCTCGCCAACTCAGGCCTCAAGGTGTTTTTCAACCTTGAGGATCATTTCTCGCGCGAGTACGTTTCCAAACTGATCGGTGAAACCGAAGTCATCCGCGAGGTGCGGTCATCGAGCGACAGCAGCTCGGAATCCGAAAGCCAGTCGCGCAGCACGGGGCGCTCGGCGTCTACCGGCGTTTCGGAGACGGAGGGGACAAACAGTTCCGTTAGCACCGGGAAATCATGGGGCGCCAACTGGGGCGAAAGCCGTTCCCAGAATTACACCTATTCTCAGGGATGGTTCTTTCGCCATTACGATAACCAGAGAATAGGTGACAGCCGGAGCCAGTCGGATGGACGGTCGATAACGGAGACAAAAGGCAAGTCGCACGGGGTATCGCATGGCACATCCCGGTCGCAGACGGACGGGACGAGCGAAACCACGGGCGAGACACACGGGACGTCACAGTCGCGCACGCAGGGGGCGAACGAGACGATCCAGAAGCGCGCACTGATAACGCCCGATGAAATCGGCCAGGTGTTCGCGCGCATCGATGAGCGGGCGCATCCGGCTTATCCGGGCCTCGCCCTCGTGATGATCTCGGGGGCGCGCCCGGTGCCCGTCCGGCGCGTGAATTACTACGAGGATGTCCAGTTCAGAGGGCTTTTCAACCCGCATCCGGATCATCCGCTGATCGAAGCGAAGGAGCTGACCGTTGATACCGAGGGCGTTAACGTTAAGGCTGGGGATATTGATATATGTGCAGTGTTCGGGGTTCTGGCGCTGTCCACGCAGTGGAACGTGAGGGTGCCCCAGGCCGTCGCGGCGGGCGAAGCGGTGGCGTTGGTGCGCAGTGCGTCTGGCTCGGTCAAGGCGGCGATTAGAGCGCCGCGCTCCGGCACGATCACGGCGATTCCCGGCCAGAATGAAGAAGGCAAGCTTCCGAAAGGCCCGCTGTTCACGATGCTGTATTTCGAGGATGGGAGCGAGGCGCAGAACCCCTTTGCCGAGGTTGAGTTATTCCTCGACAGGGTCCGGATTCCTTTCGGGAAAAGCAAGCAAGCTTTAGAGGCCTCGATCTCGAAAATGAGGCTCTGGATCGTCATTGGGACGGTTCTGGCGGCCTTTTGCTCTGACCTCGCGACGGGCAGCATACAAGGTTCTGGAATCATTGTCGGAATTGCGCTTGTGGTGTATTACTTCCTGGTGATCCCCAAGGAAAGGGCGCTCCGCCGTCCGCGAGACATGATGCTGCAATTGTCGGAACGCGCGGAGTCCGCTTATATCAGCGCTCATGATCGTGATCGTGATTCCGGGTCTGCCCCAGCCGCTGCTTGAAGGCTTCCAGTGCTTTTCTGGCCGCCTCTGCTTTCGCGTCGGCGGTGTCGTGTTCCTTGCCCATCTTCATCGCTGAGGCGTAGCGGTCGCCGCCGGTACGCATGGGTCCATTGGGCGTCAGATGGGGAACCGGCCTGTCATTCCTAATCATGGGCGAGCCGGATTTTTCGGTTTCGCCCTGCGGCCTTTCGGCCTCGCGCGGTTTCTGTTTTTGGTTGTTTTGTTCCTGCGCGTGGGCGAACTGGTCGCGGAGCGCACGGGCGCGGTCGAGGGCGTTTTCCTCTTTGTGCAGGCCTTCCACGGATTTTGCGAACGAAGTGGTGCGTTCTGGCTCCGCCATAGTAAGTGGTTAGATGATGGCTTCTCCGGCGGGGGTGTTTTCAGGACAAGAGGCGGCGACCCTTGCGGAGCCGCCGCCCGCCCCTGGTGGGGACTTAGACGCGGATCAACCGAGAGCCGCTCACCCCAGAATTTTGGTGGAAAAGCGGCGGCCCGGTCAAGAGCCGCCGCCCTGTGCTTATTCTTCGCTGGCGCGCAGCTCGATGATCTTGCTGTGGGCCAGGTCCGCCGCCTTCGCCAGAGCCAGCAGGTCGCCGGCGGCGTAGCTGTGACCGGACTTCCAGTTGCCTTCACCGTCGCGGTAGCGGTTTTCGAAGGTGACGTTGTAGAAGGTGCCCTTGTCCGTCTTATTTTTCCAGATGCTGGCGCTGATCAGATCGACACGGACCTTGTCGACCGGTGCGGCTTTCTTGGTTTCGGCGTTTTCGTTTTTCGTGCTCGTCATGTTCGTTCTCCTTTTCTGTTCGGCCCGGCATCATTGCCAGCCTTGTGATTTCGGTCAGACCTGACAAGCCGGACCGCCCGGCAGAGGGAGGGGGATCACCCGCACGCAGTGCCGCGCAGCGGTCTTGCACCCCGGAGTTCTTCATCCGGGGGAAAGACGGGGAAACCCTTGCGGGCATAGGGACGGATTTCAGGCAGAAATTCACAATAAAGGCTGGCAATATCGATCCGGGGCGACGAAGGAAACGAATTGAACACGGCGGAAAACGCGGTTAGAACCAGAGCCGGGCGCTAATACGCCTTCGATCAAGATAACCGCCAACGGAAAAACAGGGGACAATCCATATGCCTGAATACAACGACGACGAGATACCGGGCGACCTGGGCTGGGGGCCGGTGGTGGTCCGGCGCGCGGTTTACGATGCGGCGACGGCGGTGAAGGCAGAGGGTATGCCGGCATTCGAGCACGCGCGGCTGCAGGTTGAGATATACAGGGAGGCGGATGACAAGGGGAACGCCGCTTTCTGGGAAGACATATTCAATTTCCTGATGTGGCAGCAGAGCGTGGCCGCAGAGACGAAGATGGTCATCCTTGAGGACGGCGAGGAATGGGATGCTAACGCGGGCGCGGTGATCAGGCCCGGTGGTCATCGGCCCCGCAGTGGTAAGGGGAATGGATGATCAGGCTCCAGTCGGCAATTCGGTCATTGTCGGCAGCAAGATTCTGATTATCTGGTCAGAAGGGGCGCGGGGTAGGCGGGGGCGGATGCCTGTTGTCGTATTCATCGGCGGCGGAGTGGTAGGGGCTGTCGATCAGCAGCGTGTAGTCGGCAACTGATTTGCCGTCGCGGAAGGTGGTCAGCGGATAGCCATTCGGATCGATCAGCGAAAGATAGACATCGCAAGGGCCTGCGTTGGCGATGCCTTCTTCGTGGCCGAGCCAGAATTTGACCTGCAGCAGCATGCAGGTTTTCTGCTTGAGCGTGTGGTTGCCGGCGAGCGTGATCTTCAGGCGCTCGCTTCTGGGGATGCCGACAGGCGGTTTGCGTATCAGCTGGAGCATGGACCCCTGTTGCGATTGTGGATAATTCCACTCTACAACCGATGCAGTTAATAATCGGTAAAACCGCCATACGCGTTTTTGTTTCAGTGTCTTATATTTCCCTGTCCTTGTCCCGGTTGGGGCCGGGACGAGGCTGACGATTGCGCCATTCATCAAGGGCGTCGCGCGGTTTGTCCGGCTTTTCGGGAGGGGTCGGGGCGCTTTCGCCTGTACCGCCGGCAGGCCGAGTTCTGCCGGATGTCGCGCGCTCGAAAGCGGCCTGCAGCTCGCCTTTGCGGGCTGCGATTGCCTCCTGTCCATCGGTGCCGGTGCGCTGGCGATAGAGTGGCTGCGCCACGCGGTCGAATTCCGGCTTGAGGACGCGCGCCGGCGGTTTCCTGAGTAAATGTAACTGTTCGCGCTTGAGCGCCAGTTCCGCCGACAGGTTCTCGCGCGCCTCGATGCGGGACAGGGCGCGATAGTGCCGATCCATGTCGTGCAGCTCGCGCTCATGAGTGCCCTTGAGTGCCTCCGTCTGCCGTTTATGCCCGGCGGCGCGGGCCTTGTCCTGGAGCTTTTGCCATCCCCCTGCCATGAGCTTTATGCCGGTGACGCGCGTCAGGAAGGCCATGAACCCCTGCGGCTGGCTTTGCAGGCGCGCGCTGGCGATGCCGGCATTCTGCGCCTGCTGCGCCGCCGCCAGCCCCTCGCGTTCGTTTGCGTGGCGGCTGACGAGGCTGGCCCGCTTCTGGTCGAGGTCGGCCCGTCTTTGCTGCTGATGGGCCTTCAGCGCCTCCTGCCGCTGCTGGATCGGCGTTTTTTCTTTCTCCTCACTCGCAAGGGCACGCATCGCCTCTTGTTTTTCCTTTTTCGCCCATGCCTGCGCGGTTTCGACATCGGGGAGCTTTTCGAGCGGAAATCCTGACAGGCGTTCTTGGAGCTCCTTTGTCTTGACGCCCTCGATCTGCCGGGCGAGGCTATGCACCTCGCCGTGGAGATCGACGACGACATAGGCGCGGCGGTCGCCACGGGCGAGGACATAACCCTTGGCTTTCAGGGCCTCCACGAAGGCGGCGCCGTTTTGGGTTGCCGTCCAGCATCTTGTGATCTCCGCCATAAGTTCGGCTTTGTCGACGCCCGTGCGTTCCTTTTGCTGGCGCTCGGCAAGGTTTTCCTGTTTCGCGCGGTCATTGAAGCGGTCGCGGCGGCCGTCGCGTTTCAGGCCCTCGGGCAGCTCCAGCCCGTGGTCGCGGGCGAAGTCCCGCGCAACGGTGCGCAGCTTCAGGCGATCGTGCGCGATCTGCACGGCCTTCATTTTCTCGGTGTCGATGCGCGACCAGACGGCGTGGCAGTGTTCGCGCAGATTTCCGTCCTTGTCGCGCTTCTCATGGAAGACGACGGCGCGCGGCTGGCCGATCAGCTTGAGGCTGCGCTCGGTCCGGGCGAGCAGGTCGAGATATTGCGCGCGGGTGAGGTGGCCCTGAGCCTGGTCGGGGTTCAGAGAAAGACTATAGAGGTTCTTCCTGCACTTCGTGGCGCGCGCCTGCGCGGACCATTCCGCGAACGCGCCGGAGAGATCCTGCGCGACGGCGCCGCGCACGTCGGCGACTTCGACCCTTTCATTGTCGAAGCTGTTCATCAGGTGGGCGGCAAGCTGCTGGCCGCCCCCGCGTTGATTGCCTTTGAGGATCAAAAATCCCTCCGCCGCAGGCGGCGTATCGCCTCTTGATCAATGATCGGATGGAAACGGTTAAATTCGGATTAACGCTTCAATATCAATGCGTTTGTATGACTGTATGACGCTTTCTGCTCCTGCCGGTGCTTCCCGCGCAATTGGGCTTTTTTCAGAGTGGACGCTGCCCGAAGCCATCCGGCCGGTGCAACGAACAGACCGCTCCGAGTGATCCGTGCAATTCGTTGACAGTCCGGCTGTTCTGCGGGCTGACCGCTTTTCCTCATGAAAAGCCCCATGGCGGGGTTCAACAGCAGGAGGAAAAACGATGAAACTGGTAACAAATCACGAACTGCAGAAACAAAGCGACTGCGAATTATCGGCGTTGTTCTGCACGCTATCGCAGGTGCTGGTCCGCACGAAGCGGGGATCGCCGGAGCGGCGGAATGCTCTGGCCTCTCTGGAAAACATCAGCCGGGCGCGCGCTGTGCGAATGGCGGCACCCGGCTAATTGAATTCCCGGCGGGTCACGCCGCGCAGGTCGCCGTGGCCTGCGCGGCAGCAGTTGGAATTTATGGATGAAGTCGGAGGCTCAACGGAAGCCACGATCCGAGCATATTGCGACTAGCACCATCTATAGGTACAGGGCGAATCTTGCTGGTTGGCGAGTCCCAGCCCCTGATGCATAATTGTGCTCATACAGCCGATGCCAAAAGCTCGCAGCATCTTTATCTCCTATTCTCGCTGGGATGGAGCGGATCTCGCCAAACGCCTACGGGCGGACTTGGCAGCGAACGGCTTTGAGCCATGGCTCGATGCCCGCAACATTGCCGGCGGCGACTCTTGGACTGACAAAATCGAACAAGGCATAGACGCGGCGTATGCCGTTTTGGCCGTGCTCACTCCCGGCTCCTACGCTTCCCGCATCTGCCGCGCCGAGCAACTGCGAGCCTTGCGCAAGGGCAAACTGCTCATCCCGCTTCTGGCAACATCCGGCAGCGATAGACCGCTCCACCTGGAACCCGACAATTACCGCGACTTCAGCGGTACGCAACCCTATGAGCGCCAGTTACGGACGCTCTTGGAAGATCTCAGTCATAGCCGGGGTGGCGCTGTTCTGAATGCTACTTACCGGACGACCTACGTCACTGCCCCGCCACTGCCAAGGAATTTCGTCGAGCGACCGGACGAGCAGAAAAGCCTTCGCCAGGCCTTAATTGCCGACGCAGACGGCTACAGCATCGCCCTCACCGCTTTGGAGGGTATGGGAGGTATTGGAAAGACGATTCTGGCACAGGCTCTATGCCACGACGAAGCCATCCAACAGGCGTTTCCCGATGGTGTCCTGTGGGTTACCGTCGGCAGGGAGTCGATTTACGATCTGCGATCCCGCATCAACGAGGTCCGCACCGCACTCGGTGACATCCCCGAGGCTCACGAGAGCGAATTGACCTGCGGCAATCGCTATCGCACGCTGATGCGGGAAAAGGCGGCGCTGGTGATAGTCGACGATGTTTGGCGCGTCGGCGACGTGGAGCCGTTCCTCGCCGAATCCGCCCGCTCGTGCCTGTTGTTCACCACCCGCGACACCTCCATCGCCGCTGCACTCGGTGCGCGTGAGCACCTTGCCGATCTGTTGACGCCCGAAAAGGCACGGGAAGTCTTTGCCCGCTATTCCGGAGTGACCGCTGAGCAGCAGCCTCCAGAGGCCGCGAGGCTCATCGAGCATTGCGGCCGTCTCCCGCTGGCTCTGGCCATGATCGGAGCTATGCTCCGCGCCAAACCCGCAGCCTACTGGAAGCACGTTCTGGGGCTGCTGCAGAACGCCGACCTGGGCAGGATTCGCGCGCAGTTTCCCAACTACCCCCACGCCGATCTGCTCAAGACCATCCAGGTGAGCGTGGAGGCATTGGAACCGGAAGAGCGGCGCTGCTATCTTGCCCTGGCGGTCCTGCTGGAAGACATGGCGGCAGCACCCTTGTTGCAGCAGGACCTGTGGAATGCCGATTCCGGAACTGCGCTGGCAACAGCGGAGAAGTTGGTCAGCCTTTCCCTCGCACAAAGGGAGGCCGATGGCATCCGCCTCCACGATTTGCAAATCGATTACGTGCGAGCGCAGTACCCAAACCGTGAGGCGCTCAACGTCATTCTCGGGGCAATGCGGCTCTCGGCAAATGTGGTGGCGGGCGATCCTGCTCAGTTTGTCTCGCAGATGGTGGGCCGGCTCTTGCCTTACCAGCACCTGCCCGCGATCACGCAGTTTGCGGCCACCGTGGCCGAGGGCGCGCCGTCCCTTTGGCTTCGGCCAATGAAGCCCGCCCTCTTTCCGCCTGGAACCGCGCTGATTTGCACTTTGGAAGGCCACACTTCAGGGGTTCGGGGCGTAGCACTGAGCGCCGACGGGAAGAGCGCTGTCTCAGCTTCTGAAGATCACACGCTAAAGGTGTGGGATGTGGAATCGGGCCGCATCATCAATACACTAGACGGCCATTCCTCTGGCGTTCGAGGCGTAGCATTAAGCGCCGACGGGAGGCGCGCAGTTTCGGCTTCTGAAGATAAGACGCTGAAGGTGTGGGATGTGGAGTCGGGCCACGTCATTCGCACTTTGGAAGGCCACTATTCCGGGGTCCAATGCGTAGCATTAAGCGCCGACGGGAAGAGCGCAGTTTCGGCTTCTGAAGATAGAACGCTGAAGGTGTGGGATGTGGAGTCGGGCCGCGTCGTCCGCACCTTGGAAGCCCACTCTGGCTGGGTCCGAGGTGTAGTGTTGAGCGCCGACGGAAGGCTCGCTGTTTCGGCTTCCGACGACAGTACTTTGAAGGTGTGGGATGTGGAGTCGGGCTGCGTCATCCATACCTTGAATGGCCACTTTGACAGAGTGAACTGCGTAGCACTGAGCGCCGACGGGAGGTGCATCGTTTCCGGCTCGGACGATGACACTCTAAAGGTTTGGGACGTGGAGTTGGGCCGCAATATTCGTACCTTGGAAGGCCACTCAAGCGGGGTCCGAGGCGTAGCGTTGAGCGCCGACGGAAAACGCGCTGTTTCGGCTTCTGATGACAACACACTGAGGGTGTGGGGGTTGGAGTCGGGCCGCAACATTCTCACCCTTAAAGGCCATTCTTTCGGAGTAAACGGCGTAGCGTTGAGCGCCGACGGAAAACGTGCCATTTCAGCATCTCACGATAACACTTTGAAGGTGTGGGGATTGGAGTCAGGCCGCAATATTCTCACACCCGAAGGCCACTCAGAGCCGGTAACTAGCGTTGTAGTGAGCGCGGACGGGAGGCGCGCAGTTTCGGCTTCTGACGATGACACTCTAAAGGTTTGGGATGTGGAGTCGGGCACCGCCATACATACCCTGAAATACAAGACACGAAGATGTTACTTTCACTGGGGAAAAGGCCTAGCGTTCAGCGCGGACGGGAGGCGGGCAGTTTCGGCCTCTGACGATGACACTCTAAAGGTTTGGGATGTGGAGTTGGGCCACGCCATTCGTATCTTAGAAGGTCACTCTAGCTGGATCCGAGGCGTTTCGCTGAGCGCCGACGGGAGGCGAGCGATCTCGGCTTCTGACGACAAAACGCTAAAGGTGTGGGATGTGGACTCGGGATGCGTCATCCGCACCCTGAAATGCCAGTCTGAATGGGGTCGAGGCTTAGCGCTGAGTGCGGACGGGAGGCGCGCCGTTTCGGCTTTTGATGATGACAAGCTAAAGGTGTGGGATGTGGACTCAGGCTGCGCCATCTGTACCCTCGAAGGCCACTCGGAGTCGGTAACCAGCGTGACAGTGAGCGCCGACGGAAGGCGTGCGGTCTCGGCTTCTGACGACAAAACGCTAAAGGTGTGGGATGTGGAGTTGGGCCGCGTCATCCATACCTTGAATGGCCACTTTGCCAGAATAAACTGCGTAGCTCTGAGCACCGACGGGAAGCGCGCAATTTCAGCCTCTGCCGACAAGACGCTGAGGGTGTGGACTGTGGAAAATGCGTCGGAGATAGCCGCCTTCACTTGTGACGGCTCGGCGAATTGTTGTGCCTTCATCGACTCCTGCACAGTAATTGCTGGGGACTCACTGGGACGCGTTCACTGGCTTCGCCTTGAAGAATCCAAAGACAAAGCAGCGTTGTGAAGCCGGCCGGTAGGTTCTCGTCGAGTGGTCGGGCTATCCGAAGTAATTTGATGCCCCTCCCGAGAGATTTATCCTGATAAGTCGGCTAGTGTCCCACCGCGCTTGCGGAGATCACGGCGCATCATCGCGCCCGTGTGACCGGTCTCCAGCCTGGTTTCCTCAATTAAGACTTCGCGGGAGCTAGCTTCGTTTTTCATTTCATTTTCTCCTTTACAAGACAATTTTTTTCTTCGCGAAACCCGCGACGGGTTGCCGGGCGTTCAGCGGCGCGGAGCGGTCAAGGGCGCGCGGTTGTTGCGCGTTCATCTCGACCCTTGACGGCGAGCACCGCTGGAAAACGCCGTCTTTGATCTAGCGCGGGGGAAGTGGGGAAAAAATATTGGAGAAGAAACGATTTCGGCGAAGAACACCGAACGGGCTGGTTGCCTCAATGCGGGATGCCGGGGATTCCGGGGGCTGGGCGGCCCACAGGCTCCCCCTCGCCGAGCCCTTTTTCTTTGGTTACGGTATCAACGGACGGTCAGAAGAAAGGCGGAAGCGGCGGCAACATCCTGTCCCATGCCTCGCGGATGGGATCGGTGCATTTGATCGCCCATAAAACGCGGGGGATCAGCCGGGTTCTGTATCTGAAACTGTTCTTGTGTGACAGCTTTGGCGCATCCGGTTTGATTGACTTTTTCCAGCCGTGGCGCGGCAGCACGGGGGCCAGCAGCGCGACCATCAGCCCGGCGCACATGCGGGTGCGGGCGTGGATGACGTGGACGGTGATATAGCCGGCGCGTTCAAGCTGGCGCAGGTAGCGCTGCACGGTCCGGCGGGATTTTGCGAGGGCCTTCATCAGCCATGTGACGGTGATTTCTGCCGTGTGGCTGTCGCGGTCGCGGCGGTGGACATATTCCGCCAGCTTGCGCGCGCATCGCCGGGCGCCGTCGGTCAGGTTCGTGTCATCGTCGACGCGCGCAGCCAGCTCGGGCACGTAGGCGCCGGTGTCGCGCGGCGGGGTGGCGAGCTCGGGATGATCGGCGGGCAGCCAGCAGGTGCGGTATGAGCGCATCTGGCGGGCGGAAAGGGGGGTGCAAGGTGATGCAATGTGGTGCATTGGTTTTCTCCTGTTGTTACGGGAAAACCAGCCGGGAAAAAGGCGCAGACGACCGTATGCAAAAAAGCGCTTGCATCGGGTCTGAAAATCGGCGATGTTGGGATTGTCAGGTCTTTACATCGCCTTTTTTAAGAAGCCCGCCCTCCCGGCGGGTTTTTTGTTGTTCAGGTCATTGGTGCCTCAGTGGGGTTGATACGCGGCGCGACGGCCCGTGAGTCGCGGGCCATCGCGTCAGTGTGCCCGAATAACCATGGCGTGGCAAGGGGATGAAGGAAAGTCTTCATTCAGGCGGCTTCCGCCGTGATGCGTTCGAGGCGTTCGCGGGCCGTGCGGTGGTGATCGGGATCGAGGTCGATGCCGATGAACCGGCGCCCCAGCTCATGCGCCGCGACGAGCGTCGAGCCGGAACCGGCAAAGGGGTCGAGGACGACGGCGTCCGGCTTCGTGAAAGCAGCGATCAGCGGTTTGAGGGATTGCACCGGCTTCTGAGTCGGATGCAGACGATTCCCGGAATAGTGCCAGTCGATCACATCCGGTGGCGGCCTGTCCGGGAAGGGCGGGAAGCCCTTCGCCAGCAGGTAGGCTTGTTCGTGGGTGTAAGACAGGTGCCTTGCGCTGGAGGCATAACGCTTGCGGAAAACGATGTGGCCGGCGATGCGGAAGCCTGCATCGCGCCACGCGGCCATGAATACGTCGGTTTTATTCCACCCATAAAAACTCACACAAAGCGCATCGGGTTTCAGGACACGGTGAACCTGCGCGAATGCCGGCTTCAGCCATGCGTCATTGTCATCGTTGATGACGCGGCGTCCGGAGCGGTCGTGATAGCGGACCAGATAGGGCGGGTCGGTCAGCACAAAATCAACGCAACGCGCGGGCATGTAGGACATGACATCGATGCAGTCGCCGCCGGTAACGCCGTTGAGCATTCTATCGAAGAGGCGGTTCATTTCTGCCTCCGCTGAGCCATGACGGTGAGACGGATAGCTGCTTTGAGATCGTCGGCGTGGTTGTCAAACAACTGCAACGTACCAAGGGCGGCCAAGGATTGCCCGCTTTCAAGGTAGTTTTTCGCTTCGAGCAAGAGGGCGAGAAGGTTGTCAATAGTCTGGACAGTCGCAAGCGCGACGGGATCGGATGGTAGCTGTAATGTGTCGACGATTTCCCGGCATAGGATTTCGGTGCTCTCGTAGAGGTCATCAAGGTTCGCATCGGCAGCATCAGCGATGCCAGACAGATTTTCAAGATCGGCCTTAACGGCCATCGCAACGTCCTCGATTTTAGACAGAACCTCGCGGGCGGCATCGGCGGCCTTATCGAGTGGTGATTTACTCATGGCTTTTTCCTTTCCTTGGTTGTTGTCGATGGCGAGGAAATAGCCGGGCCGGTATGCCGCCGGGGTCAACGGGTTACACGGTCACTCGGTGCGGGCGCCCGTTGACGACGGCGGCAGGCCCGGCAAACTGAGCCAGAGACTGACAACAAGCAACGGAAAGAGAAATCGGGGCGCAGTGTTCGAGGCTGAACTTCCGCGCTGCTGGGGGCAGCGGACGGGCTCGCGATTTTCAGAAGAGCGAGCAACTGGGGGCTGGCGCGGCGGCCAGAGCGGTGGTGATACCAGACGACGCTGCGCGCGGGCATGAAGGACATGACATCGATCAGTCGGCGCAGGGTACGCCATTGAGCATGCGGGTAAATAATCTATCGCTCATGGTTTAACATCCCCATTCTGAAATGAGGGAGAGACCATATTTTTCGCCGAACCAGAGCGCGAAATCCTCGGGCGTGTCGCCTTCTTCTTGGGCTGCTGCGATGCGGTCAGCTTCGATACCTGCATACCAGGTGTCGATGCCGAAGAATTTGAGCATCGCAGTGTCAACTGCATCCCAGTAATCGATGAACGGTACGGGTTCCGCAGTCATGACGGCCCCGCTTTCTTCCCGGCTTCATATGCGGCTCCGAGCGCTGCGCGGACGCCCTGGACAGACACGTTGTGAAAGTCGAGGAGATCCCGCCGGCGAGTTTCGAGCGTGTCGATGGACAGATGCTCTTCGGCGATGGCTGCAAAGAACTGGTCGGTGTCTGGCCGGGTGCTGAAATCGCTGACATTGCCACCGAAGCCGCAAGCACAGCATTTGGCGCCGCTGTGATCGGTCCACTCTGTGTCGCCGTTCTCGGCGGCTGTAGCGTCAGCGCCGTCTGGGCATAAGCGGACCCAAACGTCGGCGCAGATGTCTATTTGATCGGATGCGCCGCATTGCGGGCAGCGAAGTCCGAAGGTGTTGTCGAGTTCTTCGGTGGCTTCAGCGTCGTAGTGCATTTCAGCACGGTCGAGGCACGTTTTGAAAGCAATGTTTTCACGGACGGTGTAGTGGCGCAGATCGGTGAGCAGGTCCGTAAGGACGGTCTCGGGATCGTCGTAGAGTTCCTCGCCGCCTTCCTTGCCGGTGGCGTATTGCAGAACCGCGTGTGCGGCCCATCCGGCGCGCTGTTCGTTGGTGATGTCGGTCATGGCTGCCTCCGTGCTTTGGCGATAGCGGTTCGCACCGGATATAGGTCTGCCTCGCCCGGCTGCTCGTTAGTTTCCAAGATCGCGAGCAGGGTCTCGAAGGCTTGCAGAAGCTCGTAGTGGTTATTGCAAGCTCGAAGTATGAAATCTGCATTAGCCTTGTTTTCATCCTTGGGCCGGGAAACGGCGTCGCATGAACAGATGGAGATGATCTTGTTCTTGCCGAGGGGTTCGCCTGCGGACCAAATACCGATGCCGGAGTCAGAAGGTTTCCACGGCAAGGGCGTATGTGCCGGCGGAGATTGATTCTGATGCTGGGTCATTGCGGCCTCCATGCGTCGAAGGTGTCGAGATCGATAAATTCCGCGAAGATGGTTTCGTCATGGTCGGTGACCTCGACGATGCGGCGGGAGATAACGTTCCGCCCGTCCGGGTTGATGTCTGTGCCGTTGTCCATCGTGTAACTCCTTTTCTGTCTGGTTGCTCTCAACGTGGGAATCGACCAGCCGGGCGGATAGCCTGCGCGTGTCACAAGCTTCTCTTCGTTCGCGGAGGGTCCGGTACGGAAACCGTGAACGAAAGAAGCTCTGAGCATTGACACGAAAGGCGCGTCCGGCAGAGTCCCATGCTTGTTGAGGGCAACCGGATTAAGGAGCGAGGAGGGCATCAAGGGCAAATACGAGCCAAAGCTGCGTTAACGAAATGTTCAGGGGTTCGGGGATAGGCTGGATTATGTACAGCCTTTGAGCGCAGATTGTCAGAACGTATGAACGCCGGGTTGTTGTAGTGATGCCGTCGGGAGAAAAACGGGGCGGGTGTCGAGCGACGCAGGCGGGAGAAGGCGGTGCCGGGATTTCACGGAAACAAAGCCAGGCGTGTGTCGATTCGGGTGCATTTCAACCAGCTTGCCCTGTTTACGGACAATCCCGTAGAGTCGACGGCGCAAGCAGCGGAGGTTGCCGATGACGGAAAGGACAGCGCTCGGAGAGGCGATCCTGAAGCACTGGCGGGAGAATTGCCCGCAGATGGTGCGGGATCTGGAGAAGCAGAATCGCCTGGACCAGGCGGTGTTCGAGGCGCAGGAGAAGACGGGCGACCTGCTGTACGAGCTGGTGTCGGTGACAAAGATGACGTATCACGCGGCATGGGAACTGGCGGCGCAGGAGTGGTTGTTGCCCCGGAGCGAGAACCAGAGCGAGAACCTCCCGCCGCCAGCCCGGCCCCCATCCCAAACATCGAGGTCCGGGAACTCCACGTCAGCGACATCGCCCCGGAGGAAGCGCGGCCGCCGCCGCGCGATTTCCGGATAACCGAAGCCCACCGGATCGGGCAGGGCGGGCAGAAGGAAAAGGCTCGCGATAACATCGCGGCCATCCGCACGCTGCGGCTCGTCGAAGACGAAAGCCGTGAGGCGACAGCAGCCGAAAAATCTGTGCTCGCCCGCTACAACGGCTGGGGCGCCCTGTCGAATGTCTTCCATCCTTATCCCCGTAGTGACTGGGAGGAGATAGCCCGAGACGTGCGGGAGAACCTGACGCCCGAGGAATACGACTCGGCCCGCGCCTCGACCCCGAATGCCCATTACACCTCGCCCATGGTCATCGAGGCTCTGTGGCAGGCCATGGATCGCCTCGGGCTGGAGGCGGGCGCGCAGATCCTTGAGCCGTCGATGGGCGTGGGGCATTTCTTCGGCCTGATGCCGGAATCGTTGCTGCCCGGCTGCCGGCGGACCGGCGTCGAGCTGGACGGCATCACGGCGCGGATCGCGAAGCAGCTCTACCCTGACGCGAGGATATTCGCGAAGGGGTTCGAGGAAACGGCCCTGCCGGATAATTTCTTCGACGTGGTGATCGGCAATATCCCGTTCGGCAACTATCCCGTGCATGACCCCGCTTACAGACATTCCCCGGTCACACGCGCGATCCATGATTACTTCCTGGCGAAGTCGCTCGACAAGCTGCGCGCGGGCGGCGTGATGGCCCTCATCACCAGCCGCTACACGATGGACAAGCAGGATGCGACGATGCGGCGGTATCTGGCTGACCGTGCCGATCTGGTCGCTGCGATCCGGCTGCCCAACACCGCTTTCAAAGCCAACGCGGGAACGGAAGTGACGACGGACATTCTGTTCCTGCAAAAGCGGATTTCGGGAACCGCTCCTGGCAGCGAAGCATGGCGGGAGCTGGCGCCGATTGACACGCCGGACGGTGCGGTTTCCGTAAACGAGTATTTCGCGCGGCATCCGGAGGTGATGCTGGGCCAGATGCGGCTCGAAGGGTCGCAGTACAGGGAGCGCGAGCCGACGCTCGCGGGCGAGCTGTCTCCCGAGCGCCTGAAACAAGCCGTCTCGATGCTACCGCAGGGTATCTACGCGGCCCGAACGGCGGGGCCGGGCGACCGCGCGCGCCCGCCGCCCGAAAGCGCCGATCTGGCCGAAGCTGACGGCTCGGATGTAAAGGACGGCGCCTATGCCATCCGCGACGGGCTGCTGGCCATACGCCGGGGTCCGGTATTCGAGACGGCGAAAGTGCCGGGGGCATCGGCGTGGCGCATTCGCGGCATGCTGGCGGTGCGGGATGCCATCCGCCTTGTCTTCCGCACGCAGCTCGACGATGCGCCGGAGGAGCGCATTGGCGAAGCGCGGGTTCTGCTGAACGATATCTACGATTCCTTTGTCAGGCGCTACGGTCCGCTGTCGTCGCCCGAGAACGTCAAGGCCTTTGCCGGCGATCCCGATCAGCCCCTCTTACTCTCCCTTGAAAACTACGATCCCGAGACGAAGCGCGCCACGAAGACGGCCATCTTCGAGCGGCGGACGCTGGAGCGCTATAAACCTGTCACTCATGTCGAGACGGCGGCGGAAGCGCTCGCCGTTTCCCTGAACGAGACCGGCGAGGTTCACTGGCCTCGCATGGAGGAGGTGACGGGCCGCTCCGCGCGGGCGTTGCAGCGCGAGCTGGGGAGTCTGGTCTACTGCAATCCCGAGGGCGGGCAATGGGAAACCGCCGACCGCTATCTGAGCGGCGACGTGCGCCGCAAGCTGGCGGTAGCCACGGCGGCGACGGCGCTCGACCCGGCTTACGAGCGGAATATCGAGGCATTGAAGGCGGTGCAGCCCGTCGATCTGGAGCCGGGCGACATCGAGGCCCGCCTGGGGTCGTCGTGGATTCCGGCAACGGACATCCGGGATTTCGTCTCGTCGCTGCTCGGCATCGCCCCGCGCAACGCGCGCGTGGGGTATGCCGTCCCCATCGCGACCTGGACGGTCGAGGTCGATGCCGGGGAGAAGTACAACGTCGCCAACACCACGACGCACGGCACAGCGCGCTTTCACGCCTCCGAACTGGTCGACCAGGCCCTGAATGGCCGCGTGCCAACCGCTTACGATCTCCTGCCCGACAAATCGCGGGTCATCAACCAGCAGGAGACGATCGCGGCGCGTGAAAAGCAGCAGCAGCTGAAGGATCGCTTCCGGGAGTGGGTATGGGAAGACAGCGCGCGCGCGGCGCGGCTCGCGCGTGAGTATAACGACCGCTTCAACAATCTGCGCCTGCGCAGCTTCGACGGCGCGCACCTGCAACTGACCGGCATGAACCGTGAGTATCTGCGCGACGGGGACCTGTCCCGCCATCAGAAAGACGCCGTCTGGCGGATCGTGCAAAGCGGCGGCACGCTGCTGGCGCATGTCGTGGGGGCCGGCAAGACGTGGACCATGGCGGCGGCCGCCATGGAAATGCGCCGCCTCGGTCTGGCGAAAAAGCCGATGTTCGTGGTGCCCAATCACCTGGTCGAACAGTGGGGCGCGGAGTTCTTGAAGCTGTATCCGCAGGCGCGCCTGTTCGTCGCCGGACGGGATCATTTCGCCAACGGCAACCGGCAGCGGGCGATGGCCCGGATTGCGAGCGGCACATATGACGCGGTCATCGTCTCGCACCGCTCGTTCGAGTTCCTGCCGGTGTCGGACGATCTGTTCCGGCGCTTCGTCGAGGAACAGGTCGAGGAGCTGGAGGCGGCGATCATCGAGGCCAAAGCGGGCAAGGACGACAACCGGCGACTGGTGAAGGAGCTGGAGAAGGCGAAGAAGCGGTTTGTCGCGAAACTCAAGGAACGCGCCGACCGCGAAGGAAAAGACAATACCCTGACCTTCGAGGAGCTGGGCGTGGACCAGATCTTCGTCGATGAAGCCGATCTCTACAAGAACCTGTTCTACACCACGAAAATGAACCGCATCGCGGGCCTGCCGAATTCAGAGAGCAACCGGGCGCTCGACATGTACATGAAGACGCGCTATGTGCGCGAGGCCAGCGGCGGGCGCGGCGTCGTATTCGCGACCGGGACGCCCATCTCGAACACTATGGCCGAGATGTACACGATGCTGCGCTATCTGGCGCCCGATCTCCTGAAGGAGCGTGGCGTCGCGCATTTCGACGCATGGGCCGCGAATTTCGCGGAAGCGGTCACGGCCCTGGAGCTGGCCCCGGACGGCTCGGGCTACCGGATGCACACGCGCTTCGCGAAATTCATCAACCTGCCCGAGCTGCTGTCGATGTTCCGCACCTTCGCCGACGTGCAGACCGCCGACATGCTGAACCTGCCGCGGCCGACCGTGGCGGGCGGCAAGCCGCATATTGCGGCGGCACCGAGCTCCGAGCCGCTGAAGGCCTTTATCAAAACGCTCACCGAGCGGGCTGAGCGGCTGCGCACGATGCGCGTCGATCCCTCGGTGGACAACATGCTGAAGATCACCGGCGAAGGCCGCAAGGCCGCGCTCGACATGCGCCTGGTCGGTCCGGAGCAGCCGGACTCTAATACCAAGTTGATGCTGGCGGTGCTGCGCATCAAGCATGTCTGGGAGGAAACCCGTCAGCTCCGGTCAACCCAGCTCGTGTTCTGCGATCTCTCGACGCCGGACCCGGCGCGGTTCAATGTCTACGATGAACTGCGGACGAACCTGATCGGCAGCGGCGTGCCGCAAGCAGAAATCGCCTTCATCCACGACGCCGACACCGATGCCGAAAAGAAGCTTCTGTTCGATTCTGTCAATGCCGGCCGGATACGCATCCTCATTGGATCTACGGAGAAGATGGGAGCGGGGACGAACGTGCAGCGGCGGCTTGCGGCATTGCATCACCTCGATGCGCCGTGGCGGCCCCGCGACATAGAACAGCGCGAAGGGCGCATTCTACGGCAGGGCAACCTCAACGCCGAGGTGCGGATATTCCGGTACGTGACGGAAGGCTCGTTCGACGCCTATATGTGGCAGACCCTGGAGACCAAGGCCCGGTTCATCCAGCAGGTGATGAACGGGCAGACATCGGTTCGTTGCGCGGAGGACCTGGACGGCGGTGCGCTCACCTATGCCGAAATCAAGGCCATCGCGTCGGGCAATCCGGCAGTCATGGAAAAGGTCAAGGTCGATAATGAGGTCCGCAAGCTGGACCAGTTGCGCGCGGCGCACCTCAACCAGCAGCACAGCATTCGCCTGCAAATCCGTGCCCTGCCATCAGAAATCCGGGAACGACATGAGCGGATCGAGCGGCTGTCCGCCGATATCGCTACCCGCGACGGCCATGCTGGCGAAGAGTTCTCCATGACGGTGGGCAACCGGGTTTATTCCGGCAAGGGCGCGCGTGAGGAAGGCGCAGCGGCGCTCACGCAGGTGGTGCTGTCGTGGCGCGATGACCTGACCCTGCAGGTGCGCGGCGCGCTGCGCGGGTTCGAGATCCTGAGCCGGGGGAGGGGGGCGACGCTCGTTGTCGACTCTGATGACGAACGCCTGCCGGAGCTGTTCATCAGGGGAGCGGGGGTCTACAGGGCGCAGTTGAACGCGGAAAATCCGTCAGGGACGATGCAGAGCATCGAGCATGCGCTGCGCGCCCAGGACAAGGCCGTCGCGGATGAGCGGGAGCGCACCGCCCGCGCTGAAAAGATGCTGGGGGATTTCGAGGAGCAGGCGGGCAAGCCGTTCGAGCATGAAACGAAGCTTCGGGAATTGCTCGGGCGGCAAGCGGAACTGAACGCAGCGCTCGATCTCGACAAGGGCGAGCGACAGGCTGCGCCGCCCGCCGGAGACGAGGGCGGTGTCGAGAGTGATGGAGATGCGGGAGCGGATGATCGGGCAGCCGGAGTGTCGGCAAGCGCTGAAAGACGTAATGACTGGGAGCAACGTCCCCGGCCCCCGCCGGACGCGGAGATGGAATCGCCGCCGAGGAAGACCGTCAGACCGACGCTTGGACAGAAGATGTGATGGGATTCAGAGGCACCCTTGGCCTTGTGTTACGCACACAACCTCCGATTTGTCCGTGATTCTGGCGGAATCGCTGGGGAGTGGTAAAAGAAATGGGCAATTCCACCGGTTGCAACGGGGTTCTCGGTGCTGAGCGTGGAATGGCAGGCACTACCGCCCCTTCGACGCCCGCCTTACCTGCGCTCTGCCGGCGGACAGTTCGGAGCTGTGTCGTAGTATGGAAGCTGGCACCACTTCGTTAGTGCTTGCCGCTCCTTGGCGGATTTGCCTAGAATCAAGAACTCAAATGAGACTTTCTGAAGGTGGAGAATCAACGGTCATAGCTTGGGTTGGCGTATGGCGTAGTAGGAACAGACGATGGCAATAATCGACACAAGGCTTACACCATTAATCGAGGCATTAGCAACTGTAGATGCTGACTGGCTGGCGTTTGAAATACTTGATGGACTGCGACGCGGCCGAGTTGCGGAAGAGACACATGAGGACCTGCAAATCGCGCAAAGCCTTGTGCGTTCGGCAAAGCGCGCAACTCGGCACTCGGCGGAGCGTGCGTCGCCGCCACCGTCCGCCGAACCCATCACTGGAGACGAGCAAATCCATTGGGCGGCCACCTATATAAGCGAGCGCATCTCCGATGTGCTATTGACGCTTGAGGCTACGCTCGATCAGTTGGACGCAATCCTATCCACCGGATTGCCCCCTGAGAAGCGACCGACACCCGCTTCGTTGAGGGATGAGGTCACTCTCGTGCTTCAAACCGATCACGAGGAGCAACTGAGTATTCGTCGAGGTGATGCTGCAACTGCCAGAGCTGCGCTTCCAGAGCTCCAAAGTGCGCTTCTCACGTGGGCAGACTCAACACGAACTCGGGGTGGGGACAGATGATCAGTGACGTGCAATCAGCCATCGATGCAATTCTTGGAAGCGTGGCGGCGCTGCGAAACGCCAGCGGTGCAGGTCGTATATTCGAACTGTTCATCATGACCGGAGTGGCGAATAGATTACAGAATCGCGGATTCGAGGTTTGGCTTCAGCGTTCGGATGGCAGTCGCATCGGCCCAAATGATTCCGACCGACGATTCATTCAGCGCGGTGGAGCTCCAACCGGCGTACCGTTGGCCTCTATGGGACCTGGAAATGCGAGTGTTATCGGGATTCGCAGAATTCCAAATGGATCAGAGTGGGAGATTTGGAATGGTATACAGTTCGAGGGGCGAAGTGGGACAACTCACGAGATTGATATATCGGTGGTCCCTCGGGAGGTCGGTACGCAATTGCGTCAGACCGGTGGGCAACCGTTCGGAAGGCCGCGTGTCGCGATTGAATGTAAGGATGTTGGCCAGCCAGGCAGCGTGGACGAAATGCGAGCGTTCGTGGCGCGCCTCTATGACTTGACGGTGCTGCAGAGTCACCAGCCGTATTTGAACGTCCCAGCCCCGCCCCAAGGCATCTATCCGGGGAACTTCGGCGGAGTTCCGTTCTATGCGGCCCGAGTCACATACTGGGAAGAAAATCGCCATAGTTTCAACGCAATTGCGCGACGAACTGGCTTCGCGTCCGGTGCAGCGGCAATGACTAGCTATTACGCTATCGAGCCGCACGGTTTCATTACCGCCGGTAGCACCGAATCCGCAGCTCTCATGGATTCCGTTGCACAATGGATCGACGATGAATGCCCTTAGCAGTGCTCTGAATCCCTGTGCCTCGCGTTGCGTTGGTTCCGAGTGTGTCGTCGGCGATCCGGAAGTTGGGGATCGGTGTACGACAAGTGGGAGACTCGGATCGCGCTGTCCGCAAGATCCAGTTCAGGCTAACGACAGGTGGGTGATTCGAAACAGCGTGCCGTTGTTCAGCCTGATGGTAGTGTCGCTGATTTTCTGCGTTGTCCCGTTGCGTCCGGCAAGTCTACTAACTTCTGCGCTTCGTTCACATTGTCCATGAACGAACCGCCGCCCTTCAAGTTAAGCATTTTCGTGATGTCGGCCAGATCGGCGTATTGCACGACTGCCTGCGACGCCCTATTCTTTTTTCTCATCTCCGGCGAACTATGATATTCGACGCCCCAGTCCTCACTTAGGGCTCCGTGACTTGAATTCGCTCCTCTGGAGATCGGGACAATTCGGAGATAGGCAAAGCCTTTAAGCCGCGCAACTCGTCGATTCATGATGTGATCTAGGACGAGATCTGTTAGGGCGAAGTCCGGAAAAGCCTGCTTATATGTTCGCCGGTAGGCACGGTAGTCCACATGCACCCATACCTGCCTTGGGTAGTGCAGGACTACTGCTTCAGGAACGTCCCAAATGGCTAGGCGGTCATCGGCTTTCTCTGGCGTGTGCGCTTCAACAAGCAGAGCCTTCCCCAGAGAATTCGGCGCAAGGTTCATTACAATTCTGCCGACGTATGTCTCGATAGCGTTGGTGTCTCGTGCGGCGATTGGTATGTACAAGCATGGCAGCAGACCTGAATTCATCGGGATGCGCGTCGCGTGCTGATCGATCGGTCGGCAACTCGGCTGGGATTTGTTCATAACCGTCACTACGCCCAAACGATCAGGTATGAAACATATTCTATCGCGGCAGACCTGCATCTCCTGCGGCGCGGGCCGCGCCTATTGTGCAAACCGGTTCAGTGCGGGTGCGGAAGGCCGGAGATATGTGATCAGGAAAAACCCGCGCCGTTGCTGTCGGCGCGGGCTTGGAAGTCAATACTCGGACGGCAGTAGAATGGTGTTGTTTGTGAAGTAAAAGGTGATCTCGTCGAGTGGAAAGTCGGTGTATTCGATCTCTTTGCTGAAAACGGTCTTTCCGTTGCCATCTTCGCAAGTCAGCACGGCTGCTCGGGTTGGACGGACCGCGAGCTTCCAGACCTGGAACTCTTCGGCGGCAATGGCCTTGTCATAGGGCTGAATGATCGCGATTTCGTCGAGAAGCCAATACGCCCCGCCGTGCTCGGCAACGTGCTGCGCGCCGTCGGTGTAGAGAACGCTGCGGTTGATCCCGTGCCGATACCAGGTTTCGCTCCCGGTGAACTGCGCCAGGTCGCTTTTGTTGAGAGTCTTCGTCGTCATGGTGTTTGCCTCTTTTCTTTAAAGTGACCCCCACGGCGGGGGCGAGAGAGGCAACAAAAACAGCCGGGGAGAAGGCGCGGCGTCACAGGCAAGCGTGGAATAAATGAGGGGCAGCCCGTAGGGGAGGCTCGTTTATGCCGCGAAAGTGTCTTGACGCAAGCCTGCGGCTGTTAGGTTGACTTCGCCCCGTCCGTTTGCGGGTCACGGAAAGAGGCGCACGATAAACGAAGACGCCAAAGCGAAACGGCGGAGAGGGCATGGGCTGGAGCGTTCGCCTTCTCGGTATACGACTTTCCCGGTGAAGCCAGAACCCTGTTTCCAGGGGCTGTTTGAAACGCGATGACAGGAGATTTCAGACGGTAAATCGGGAATCCAGGGTGCCTGTAGATTTAGAAAAAGTAGTGTATTTTTTCTAAATGATGAGAACAATCTGAATGCGTGTGACAAGAGAATGCCAGCGCAGAAAAAGCCGCAAGTGCCTGGGACGACGTTTTGAGGTGCGGGGAGGGCGATGATGCGGCCGCCGGGCATTGGCACGATTCTACAAATCGTCTTGTGCGAGCGAGTCGACCTCGAACGCTTCTTCTGCTTCTTCTTCCTTGGATGGCTCGGGTTCGGGAGCGCCTTCCAGGATGCGCGCGTATGTTTTCTTGAGGTATTCGAGTGAATCTTCCCGATCTGCGATGTAGTCGAGTTCCTTCTGGAAAACACTGAGCCGCGTTCTGCAGTCGTTCAGTACCTGCGACCAGCGTTTTACCCAAATTCGCATAGGCGGGTTTTCACCCTGCCATAGGACTCCTTCGGGCAGATTTGCCTGCTTGGTCTCATTCTTCGCGTAGTCATCAAGATCGTTCGCCAGCAGCCAGAGGGTCCAGCGAGTTGGGACACCCTGGAATCGCTCGTCGTTCTTGATAGCAAAGGCGTAGCTCTTGATCTGGGACGTTTCCTTGACGCCTATTCTTACCGCAGGTGCCTTCAACTCGACGATCAGATGCTCATGTTCGTCTTCACGCGCGCTCGGAACACGGCGGGACAGCATCAAGTCGACGATGCCCTTGGTTCCGTCCAGACGCTTGACCGGTGTGTCTACCAGGATCTCGCGTCCCTGCTTCTGGAAGTGCTGCCTGAGGACTTCCGTGAGAGACCGGTCATTAACCGACAGCGCGAACTCTTCCCCGAATACCCAGGTGTTCTTTGCGAGAATGCGGTGTAGTTGCGATCGTTCCTTGAAGTGAGGCTTGAGTTCCAGATCGAACAGCATGCTTTCGAGAGCCTTCAGGAAATCCAACCGCTCGGTGACCATTTTCGCTGCGCTGATGATCGCGCCCAGGGAGGTGCGCTTAAGCAGCTTCGCCAATTCCTCCTGCTTGCGCTTGGACAGTCCCAGGAGTTCGCTCATGATCAGTTGCAGCTCTTCAGGGCTTCTCTCGATCGCCTGACGTAACATGCGAAGTTGGAACCTGCGATTGCGCGTGTCCTGCGACTGGAAGTCAGGCAGCGATGTGGCAACATTCAGCGCGACGATGTCGAATACCTGGCGCTCCACAATTTGGACAGGGCCCGTGGGTTCTCCTCCGAACGGATACACCTTCTCTGACTTCCACTGATCGACCAGGTTTCTGGACTCCGCGGCTGCCCGTTGTTTGAAGTGGTCGCGCAGCTGGGTCTTGGCGTCCTCGACGGCGCTATGCAGGTTCTTATCCAACTCCGTAAGGCCTAGTACGCCCCGCTCATGAAGCTTGCTGATGTAGAGAGAGCTCAGGTACGCGGAGAAGTCGAAACCAGGAGCCTGAATACCGGGCGTAATGCGGTGCAGCGGGAATCCCCTCTCGCTACATAGATACAGCATGCGTTCGGTCTCGGTTTTCCATTCGATCACTTCGAGTTCGACAGGGTACTTGTCCTGTCCATCGAGAATGTCGGGCAGAGGAAATCTTGCCCTGTGTTCCATCACGGTGGCAGGATCGAGTTGCATCCCTGCTATCAGAATTTCGACATCCGAGTACTCGGTCAGGTACAGCGCGTATGTCTCGCAGAGTTCCTGCCTTACTCCCTCAACTTCGATTTCCCAGTCCTTGTACGGTTCTCGGATGCAGACCTCGACGCCGGACACGCTTCCGGCTGGCGCTGGAACAGGCTCGGTGATGCGCACATTACGGGCATTGTCCTTGATGATCGTAATGCGGTATTGCACCATCTCGCCCGCTCGGTTTCGCGAGGTGATATGCCATTCTGCGACTCGCCCCAGTGCCAGGGCGCGGAATCGGCCCTTGCCTTCTTCGCCGTGCAGGATTCGCTTGCCGTTGCGAGAACGCTTCTCGCTGCGCTTCCACGAACCGCCGAGATATGTAAAAAGGGATTCAGCCTCTTCTGGAGGGATTCCGTGTCCGTTGTCGGTAATACGAACGGCAGCGAGTCTGCCGAACCCGTCATGGTCGGCGGTGACCGTGACTCGCGTCGCTTCTGCATCGACGGCATTCCAGATGCATTCGCTCAGCGCCTGGGTCGAACGAGCGGCTGTAAGTCTCTCGACAAAATCTTCCTGCGCGCGTACTTCGTAGATGTTTTCGTCGGTCATCGGGAGTCCGGAGCTGAACAGCACCAGCGTGCAGCAATGATACTCGATACTTGAGAGCATCGATGCTGCATCGGCGCTCCTGTCGAGACTTACATTACATTGTAACAAAACCCCCTTTTTGAGGGGGTTTTGTTACATATTATAGTTGACCGCGCAGAGCCGCATTGCTATACTTTTCATCAAATCCCCCTCTTTCGGGGGGTTTCGTTACAGAGAATGACATGGAACCCATAACCCGATCTCTATCGACGCAGGAAAGCAAGGTCGTCCTAGCGCTCACCGAGCGGGGGCGGCGGGAGGCGACGCGGGCGGAGATTGTCGATCTGCTCGGCGGCAGCGCCAAGGCTGCCGACCACGTAATCGAGTCGCTCCGCCGTAAAGGCTGGCTGGAACGGGCGACCTGGGGCGAGTACCTGCTTATACCGCCGGAGCAGGGACCGGACGCCCTGGGCGACAGCAATCTTCTGGCGCTCGCCAGCCGCATCGCCGATCCCTATTACATCGGCTTCAGCACCGCCGCCGCCCACTACGGGCTGACGACGCAGCACCGCAACGTCATCTTCGTGGTGACGCCGGTGCGTTTGCGGGAACGCGAAGTCGGAGAGTCGCGGGTCCGGATCGTCAATCAGGCGGACAGCAAGTTTTTCGGCTTCGAGCCGGTCGATGTGCTCGGATACAAGGTCATGATGTCCGACCGCGAAAAGACCGCCATCGACTGTATCGACCGCGCGGCACTGGCCGGCGGGGTGGGCGAAGCAGCCACCATCCTGGCGACCGCCAGCCGCCGGTTTGACTGGAACAAAGCGGCCGATTACCTCGAACGGATCGGTTCAAGTGCTCTCGTGCGGCGGTTCGGCTGGCTCGTTGATCACGTCAAGGCTGATATTCCGCCCGCCGTGCGCGACCGCCTGACCCGTCTGGCGGCGCACAGTCGCAAGACATCGCTGGGACCCGATCCCGCGCGCGCGCGCGAAGTGCAGGGCGCCATCGGCTATGACGAGACATGGCGGCTGTTCGTCAATGTGACGCGGGAAGAATTGCACGGCAGCGCCGGGCTTGGCCGGCGCAAAGCCATCAGGAAGGAAAGCTGAAGATGCTCACGCAACCGCAGGTGCAGCGTTACTCCACTGAATCCGGCCTTCGCGACATCATGATCGCGGAGAAGGAAGTGGTGCTGACATTCCTGCTTCAGCTTCTGTCCGAGCGTGGCATACTGAACAGGCTCGCCTTCAAGGGCGGGACCTGTCTGCGGAAAATGTTCATTGGCAGCCAGGGGCGATTTTCAACCGATCTGGATTTCACGGGAATCGAGGAGCACGACCACCAGGATGTCATCCTCGAAATGATGCAGGCGTTCGAGCAGCCCTTTCACGGAATCCAGTTCGCCATTCCCGACGATAGTTATTACGAGACGCAGGACGGCCTGTCCTGGGGCGTCAATCCGACCTATTCGCATGGTTGGAACGCGAGCGGCGTGAGCGAGGTGAAACTCCAGATCAGCCGCCGGGAAACGCCGACGCTGCCGCCGGAGCGGCGCCCGCAGATAGAGCAGAGTTATTTCAAGCTATTGCCCTTCGCGCCTGCTGAGATCGTCTGCCTGGCGCTCCCGGAAATCCTCGGCGAGAAAATCCGCGCCTGTTATCAGCGCAACAAGGCGCGCGACATTTACGATCTCGGCATGTTCGCCACGAGACCGCTCGACCAGCCGCTGATCCGCCGCCTTGTCGTGCTGAAGCTCTGGCAGGCGCATGATGCCTTCGATCCGGCGCGCCTGATGCAGAAGTTCCAGGATGGCAGGGACTTCGATTGGGATGACCTCCGCCAGCTCCTCAACCGTGCCGTGGTCATTGACCGTGACAGGATTACCACCGATTGTGTCAGAGGCTTCGGATTTCTGGCCGATCTGACACCCGATGAGCGGGGACTAGCCAACGATCGGCACCAGCGGGAACGGGTCTTGTCGGACAAACTGCGCGAGGACGTGAAGGGAACATCGGCAGCAACATAAATCTTTCGGAAAGAAGCATAAAGCGCCTCGGAGGGTGTTGCAGATTCATCGATGTGGTGTAATGTGGTGAACTACCAAGGGTTTTTATCTATGAAGAAGACGCGGCAGCAGGGTGTCAAGAACATGAGGACGAAAAGCACCCCAGCAGTTCGGGCATCGATCAGTTTTCCGCCAGCCCTTTACGAGATTCTGGACGATATTGCTAAGGGGAAAAAGGTATCGCTGGCGTGGGTTGTGCGTGATGCAGCGGAGAAATACGTTGCGCGCCGAACCGCCGAAACCAAGAAAGCAACACCAACGGAGAGCGAGGAATGACGCAAGCAACGCTCGACTTTGACCGGTTGCTAAAGCTTCGTTTAGTCGTTGCCAGATTTGGCGAGATGGATCTCGCTAAGTGGTGGAATACGCGTGGACAGCTTGGCCGATTGGGCACTGCGGCGACCCGCCGAGGGTTTCCGCGAACACACTATTTCGCGCAAGCGCGCTCTGTCTTCGCGGTCGCAGCCCATCGCTGCGATGAAATCTTCAATCCACCTGAGAGCGTTACCCTTTGGCGGCTCCCCGAGACAATTGAAGAAGAGTTCGAAGCGAAATGGGAGCATTGGCTCGATCACGCGGCCGAGTGGACGCCTTTTTTTGAGAGATTAGAGAGCCTGCAAGAAAAAGATCTGAAGGTAGCGATCCAATCATTCGGTCTGATCACAGACGACACGTCACAGTTATTTTCGCGATTGCGACTCTCGGCTGAAGGGCGCGCAGTGCCTCTATCTGTATCGTTTACAGGCACAAATGAGGATGTTGCCATGCTTGCGCTTGGCTTCGCTCGGGGTGAGCCAGGGGCCCTAGCAGTTCCATACGCAAAAAGGGGAACCGCGTGCTAAAAACGAGCTCCCCTATTTCGCAGCGTCTCGTTCGCAAAGGCGCCCTTATAGAAGAAACGTATAACCTGTTTAGAAACTGGAAGGATGAAATGTCCTTCGATCAAAATTTCAATCATAGTTTCCATGGGAGTTTCCGAAGTGAAGCATGGAAGAAAGAGATTCATTCTACTCTTCACCGCAGATTTCGTGATTTGAAAGCGGCAAAATCGCTAATTCTACTTGCGCGCGGCGCATACGACATTTCAGATTGGAAATACTGCCTTCATTTTTATGTTGGGATACATGAGACACTCTACAGGCTTTTCTTAACAACGTGGCTGTATCCCGAATACCAAGCCGGACGATTTAGCCTCCGTACTGAGGACGCGGTGCAGCATGTGTTGAGCGTTTGGAAGTCCAGTAATCCTGGAAACAAGCCTCTTTCCGAATATGGAGCCATTAGGACTGCAAGAGATCTCCTGCGCATGGCAAGAGATTTTGGTCTCCTCGAAGGTGAGGGGCCGACAAAAACATTCTCTTCTGTTCAGTTATCAGACGAATTGATTTTGTATTTCTGTCACATCATTGCTTCGGAAGAAAATTCCGCATCGCGAGTGCTCACAAGTGAACTTTGGAAGTTGGTTCTTGTGAGCCAAGATCAGGTGCATGCTCATTTACTGCGGCTACATCAATATCGGAAGCTGGAGTATCACGTTGCGGGTAGTATCGTTGAGCTAACGCTTCCTTGCGCCAGCGCCTGCGAGTATGCGGAGAGGCTGGCGGCATGAGCGACCTTGAACATCGTTTGAAGCATGAGCTTGAGCCCGTCCTCTCGCTGGCCGATCCGCGGGAGCGCATCAGTGCTTATCACGACATGCCTTATGCGCTCTTCCACTACGAACCAGATGAGGAATTCGACCTCAGAAAGCAAGTTACATTACTTGAGACCCGGCTTACTCAAATAGGAAAGCGCGTTAAGAGAATATCGTTGGCTGAATGCCTGGACGAAGCTATGCGCTCGCAGCGGCCACTCCAGGAGTGGTTTGCGGCGGAGCGCGAACAGGGTACGGACACGATAGTGGAAACTGTGCATTCTGTGCTCTCCGAATACGCGCCTCTGGTTGATCTCGTAGCGGCGCGGATGCCCGATGAACCCGACCCGCTTCGTGATGTCGTTTTTATTTTGCGCACCGGCGCGCTGTTTCCCGTGTATCGAACATTCTCTCTGCTCGAACAGCTAAAGGGACGTGTCAGCGTTCCGACGGTTCTTTTTTATCCGGGAGACCTCGATGGCGCGGCTGGGCTCCGCTTCATGGGCGTGCTCGCGGCCGAGCACAATTATCGTCCAAAGATTTTTTAACGAGAATACATCCATGACAACGCCACTGATCAAAAGCCTCTTTGCCAACGACATCTATCGTCGAATCGAGGAGGTCATCAAGGTCGATCAGACCGACGATGATATCTTGCGTGACGAGATCAACGAGTACGTCGTAACTGACGCTATTCGCTCGCACTACACCCATATTTTCGATGCGTACCGCGAGACGCCAAATAAGCCGCACGAAGGTATTGCCATCTGGGTGTCGGGATTCTTCGGGTCCGGTAAATCCAGTTTCGCGAAGATGCTCGGCCTTTCGATCGAAAACCGGTCGGTTGCAGGGGTTCCGGCCGGCGGGCGCTTCGCTCAGCGCGCCGGCGATAACAAGCTTCAGGTGCTTCTTAAAGCTATCAACGAGAAAATTCCAACCCACGCAGTCATTTTCGATGTCTCAACTGACCGGGGCATCCGAAGCGGAAACCAGTCTCTCACAGAGATTATGTATGGGCTATTCCTTCAGAGTCTCGGTTATGCAAAGGACCTGGATCTCTCCGAATTGGAAATCACTCTGGAGGAAAAGGGCCAGCTTGAACGGTTCGAGGCAGAGTACCGGCGTCTTTTCGGCAAGGAATGGTCCATCGAGAAAGGCAAAATTGCATTTGCCCTGAGTGAAGCGAGCCGCGTCCTTCACAGCCTCGATTCGGCGACATACCCGATGGCCGATTCGTGGGTTAAGGCGGTCAAGAACAAGGCGGACATCTCTCCGGGTAAGCTCGCGGAGCGTGCCAATATCCTGATGAAGCGAAGGCGCCCTGGCCACGCCCTGATGTTCGTTGTTGACGAAGTTGGGCAGTTCGTCGCGCGCGATGTGCAAAAAATGCTCGACCTCCAGGCCATTGTGCAGAGCCTTGGCGTGAAAGGTCGCGGTAAGCACTGGGTCGTCGTTACTTCGCAAGAGAAGCTTGGAGAACTCGTCAGTGGCCTTGACGACAAAAAAATCGAACTTGCTCGATTGATGGATCGCTTCCCTTTACAGGTCCATCTGGAATCTTCTGACATCTCCGAGGTTACGAGCCGACGTGTTCTTTCCAAAAATGCCGGCGCACAGAAAGCCTTAGGCGATCTCTTTGATGCGCATCGTGGGCGGTTCACGGAACACACGCGGCTCACTGCCGACATTAAGCTGCCCGAGCTTACCCGGGACAGCTTTGTCGATCTCTATCCGCTGTTGCCTTATCAGATCGATCTGATTATCCAGGTGGTCTCGGGCCTTCGCACGCAGGGTGGCGCCAGCAAGCATGTTGGTGGCGCGAACCGCACGATCATCAAGCTTGCACAGCAGCTGCTGATCAATCCCGCCGTAAACCTTGCGGATCAACCTCTGGGTTCGGTAGCCCGGCTCGATCAGGTCTACGATCTAGTGGAAGGCAACATTGGTTCGGAAGTGCGCGCGAAGATTTCAGCGGTTGCGAAGGAGCTTGAGCACCCGCTCGCGCAGCCGGTCGCGAAGGTTATTTGCCTGCTGCAATACGTAAAGAGCGTTCACCGCACCGCGGAAAACATTGCAGCAGCTCTCCACCCCGGCGTCGCCGCCGAGTCCCCCCTCGCGGCTGTGAAGGACGCGCTCCGCGAACTTGAGGCGGCCAACAAGGTTCGGCTCGGTGATGACGGGTACCGGATTCCGACACCGGCAGAAGACGACTGGGAGCGCATCCGCAACGGCATTAACCCGAAGCCGGGGGATGCGCATCGACTTTACTCCGAAGTGCTGGCCTTGTTCTGGCAGCCTCAGCCATCACACACTCTTTTTGACACCAAGACCTTCAAAGCGGGCCTCGCCATTCATGGTCGCGAAGTCGTCGGTGGTGACATGATGTTTTACGTACATCTTGCCGAGGATGGCTCAGCCTTCAAGACACTTGCTTCGGAATTGCGAGCACGCAGTCAGCAGGAGCGCAAAAGTGTGTTTTGGGCGGTTGCCCTGAACGACGCGATAGACCGTGAGACCGTCGAGCTCTTCCGTTCGAAGGAGATGCTCGCCAGGAAGGAGCGCGAAGCAAAGACGGCGGACGAAACGGCTCTGATTGGCGAAGAAAAGCTTCGGCTGCGGCGCCACCAGGACGAACTTCGCCGGCTGTTGAGAGCCGCCGGCTTGACTGGCAGCGTGAGCTTCCGTGGCAATGATCGCAGTCCGGATGATCGGGCTGTCGACATGGGCAAGAGCGCCTCCGAGATCCTGAGTGACGTTCTTCCTGAAGTCTTTGACCGTTTCAAGGAAGCTGCTGCGCGCTTGGCCGATGTGAAAAAGGGCGTGGAAGCGCTCTTCACAGCCGAGAACCTTCAGGGCCTGCCTCCAGTATTCGGCAGCCTTGGGCTTTTGCGCGACGAAAAGGGTAAGACGGTCTTTCGGATCGAAAGTGGCCCTCTGGCAGAGGTGTTCTCGCGGATCGAAGAACGTGCTAACTACGGCGACACTGCCAGCGGGCGGTTCCTCTCCGACGAGCTCGCGAAGGAACCGTTTGGCTGGGACTTCGAAGCTGTTCGTTTGCTCGTTCTTTCATTGCTGCGTGCTGGAAAAATTCAAGCAACCAGCAAGGGTCAGACAATCGACTCCGCGACAGGAATTGAAGCGCGCGATACGTTTTCGAACAACAACTTCTTCCGGCAAGCTTCATTCCGTCCAAAGAAAGGAGTCGAATTCGCTGAGCTTGTGAAGGCTTCCGAGGCCTTCCGGGACACCTTTGGAAGTGAAGTCCGCGAGCTCAATGCTGGAGCTATCGTATCCGAGCTTCGCAAGGAGGTCGCACGTCATGAGGACGCCGTTGCGTCAGCGCACGGTCAGCTGATCGCGTACCGATTTCCCGGTGCCATCGTTCTCGAAGGAGCCATCGGTCAGATGAAGGCGATTCTTCGGGGTTCGGAGGACAACGCAATTGCAACGTTTAACGCTTCGTATCGATCCATTAAGGACGCCATCAAGCGTGCTGTGGAGCTCGAACAAGCTCTTTCTGAGCCGCGGTTGCGCGACCTCGATCGAGCGCGGGAAGCGCTCAAGACGGAGTGGCCCTTTCTACGCGAAGAGTCTGACGTGTCCGAGGACCTGCGATCCAAAGCGACAACCCTCCAAGATCTTCTAGCACGCGAAACATTCTATCGCGAGCTGCCGACAATTGAGCAACACGCGTCTGCTATTGAGGCCGAGTACGAGTGCCGTTACAACGCAGCTCTGGAAGCTCGAATTGCCGCGTACACTCAAGCCTTTGACCGGCTTACACGCACACCTGGCTGGGAAGATATTGACAAAGACCTTCGACAAAAGCTCGTGGCGCCCTTCGAGCGCGGAAAGACGCGGGACACGGCACCAGTGCCGATCCCTCAGCTTCGCTCGGAAATCGATGCATGCGACGCACGTCTTCGAGATGCAATCGCCGAGCTTCATCGCATCATCGACGGTGAACGTATTGCGACAATACGGCTAGGCAGCTACTTTTCTGGAGGAATCGAGACTGAGGAACAGCTCGATGCCGCTCTCGATGGCATTCGAGAGGAGTGTTCGCGGCTAATCGGTACCGGCAAGAAAGTGATCGTGGAGTGATGGGCGGTAACAATGGATAAAGCAACCCGTAACGCCATTGAGCGGGCAACCCAGCAAGCTCGGAAGCTGCTCGATGAGGACTTCTCTTCCCAGCTCGAAGGGACGTTCGATGTGTTGCGCAGTGGTGTCATCGCTGAAAGCGGCGGCGGACATCTCTCCGCGCCCCAACAGTCCCAACGGGACAAAATCGTCGCGGCTATCGAACACAAACGCGCCGGCGGAATGGCGGCTGTAGACGCGATCACGGACTATGTGCGCGATGCCGCGTTTACCACGCTAAATCGTTTTGTTGCGCTCAAAATGCTTGAAGCACGCGAGTTGGTGCAGGAGTGCATCACGAAGGGCGAGCAATCCGCCGGTTATCACGAATTCTGTGGCATGGCTCCGGGCGTGGCATTGCTACCCGAGGCTACAGGTTATCGCTTATATATTGAGAGCCTGTTCGATGAGTTCTCGACTGAAATAAAGGTGCTATTTGACAGACGCGACGCCGCCTCCATCATTTGGCCGAAGCGGCAGACGTTCGACGCACTACTGGCGATCCTAAACGCCCAAGATCTGTCAGCGATTTGGGGCGAAGACGAGACGATAGGGTGGGTCTATCAGTTTTTCAACAGCGGCGAAGAGCGTAAGAAGATGCGCGAGGAGAGCCAGGCGCCGCGCAGCAGTCGCGAACTGGCCGTCCGCAATCAGTTCTTCACGCCACGTTATGTCGTGCAGTTTCTTACCGACAACACGCTTGGCCGTCTATGGTTGGAGATGCACGGGGACAAGACGCGGCTCACTACCATTTGTGAGTACCTTGTACGCTCCACCGACGAGCCCGTCCAAGGACTTCCACGGAAGGACCCGCGTGACCTTCGTATCCTCGATCCCGCCTGCGGCTCGGGTCACTTCCTGCTCTATTGTTTCGATCTCCTCCTCGTCATCTACGAGGAGGCATGGGCTTGCGCAGACGCGCCTCAAAGCGAGGCCACGAGGCGAACGCTAAAAGACGATTATCCCGATATCAGAGACCTGAGGGCAGATCTGCCAGCATTGATCCTTCGCCATAACTTGCACGGCGTCGACATCGACCCACGCTGCGCCCAGATCGCACAACTTGCACTTTGGATGCGTGCGCAGCGCGCCTTTCGCGATCTTGGTTTTGCGCGCGCCGAACGAAAGGCTATCCGCCGATCGAATATAGTCATTGCCGAGCCGATGCCGGGCGAAAAGGAGCTCCTGGCCGAATTTCTACGCGAGTTGAAGGGGGATCGGCTAGAGGGGCTGCTTCGTAGGGCACTCGATATTCCGGCGGACTCTAACGTGAAAGCCACGAAGGCGATGGCTGACAGCTTGTCAGAGCTCGTGGAGACCGTGTGGGACGGCATGGAACTCGCTGGCGAGATGGGCACATTGCTCAAGGTTGAGCGTGATCTCACCCGTGCTATCGAAAAGGGCCGCGCGGATTGGGAGGATCGGTTGCCGCTGTTCCGGGTTGCGGACTACCGGCTCGGTGGTATGTCGAATGAAACACTTATGGGCGTCGTCCCGAGCGCGCCGGACGACTTCTGGGCCAAGGCTGAGAAGTTGGTTTTCCGGGCCCTCGCCGACTACGCTGACAGCTCAAGTGGCACAAACGTCGCCCGGCGTCGGCTCTTCGCCGATGACGCAGCACAGGGCTTCGCGCTCGCTGATCTGATCAAGAACTCCTTCGACGTCGTGCTTATGAATCCACCCTTCGGCGAGACTACAAAACGGGCATTTAGCACAATAAAGAGAAATTTCCCTGACTCGTACTATGACCTCTTAGCTTGCTTCATTGACCGTTCAATGGATATTTGCAGCGGCCTCGTCGGATGCCTCGTCTCAGAAGCGTGTCTTTACGGAAAGTATCTTGCAGAGTGGAGATCGAAGCAGCTAATACCTTCCGCTGAGTGCATTGTAGATCTAGGCGATGGCGTGCTTGACGCGATGGTCAAGACTGCCGCACTGGTTCTACGCAAATCCTCTCCAAAACAACGCATCACTTTTATCGACGCAACACAGTCTGCAGACAAGGGGCACGCCATTTCCGCAGGACACGCCGCTCCATCTGACATTTCTCGCGCCGAGTTCTATAGCGTCCCCAACTACGCTATCGTCCACTCAATACCATCATCTGTTCGCCGGGCTTTCACTACCTTTCCAAAGCTCTGTCAGGTGGCAAAAGCCCGTAGCGGCTTGACGACATATGACGACGATCGCTTTCTGCGTTTACTGTGGGAAGTCTCGCCGACACAATTGGGCGTCGGCAATAAATGGGTGCCAATCTTCAAGGGAGGTGGAGCTCACACATTCTACAATGACGTTCATCTTGCCGTTAACTTTAAAGATGACGGCAGAGAGGTCGGAGCATTTAACTACGCATTATATGGAACGGATGCCCAAAGTCGCCGAGCTTCAGACTACTATTTTCGCGAGGGATGCTGCTATGGCCGTGCGGCCGGTCGCTGGTTTTCTGCCAAGCCCCTGTTTCCGGGTATGGTGTTCGGTGACAAGGGCCCAGCGATTATTCCCGAGGGGTTCTTGTCTCCATACAGTCTACTTGCATACCTTAATTCGCATCCCGTCAGGTATTTACTGCATTCTCAGGCACAGGGCGGGGGAATTCGTACGCTTCATATTGAGACCGGCCTCATTGACGAGTTACCGTATCCACCTTTCTCATCGGAGGACCTCGTTGCTTTCGACACAGCGGCCCGGAATGCAGCAGAGGTGCGAGCTGGGCAGCATTCGATCAGTGAAGTTGAACCCAGTTTCGACGTAACTGTGTACTTAGAGAAAGGCACGCTTATAGAACGCAGAAATCGAATTGTGAATCTTTTGGAAGAAGGTGATCGTACAATCTTAGCGGGCGTTAACAGGATTTCAGAAGTCGTCGATAAGTATTTTGAGTTCGATAACGATGCCCGCCGTGCTTATCCAACGGAAGAACAACATCGAGCCATTGATCTGTACCCGTTAACATCGGATAACGCCTATGCAATAAACGTGTTGTCTTGTGCCCTTGGCTGCGCGTTCGGAAGGTTCACTCTACAAAAGAGGCCTGCGGCTGGCCACTTTCCACTAATGGGCGTCTATGGTCCTCACATAGAATCAACTGTACAGGACATATTGGTCGATGATTTAGGCCACACAGATGATGTCGTGGCGAAGATCGTCTCTATTATCGAAGACGTGGGTACAGCCGTCGCAGACCTAGAGAATGCGATTGGCAACAACGTTCGGTCATTTTTCCAGCGGGAATTCTTCGACCTCCATAGAGCCCAGTATTCGCGATCTCGACGGAAGGCCCCGATTTATTGGCAACTAGGAACGGCGACGGCGAGCTATTCAGTATGGCTTTACATCCATGCATTCAGCAAGGACACGTTGTTCCGAGCACAGAACGACTACGTTGCACCAAAACTTGCTCATGAGCAGCGCAGGCTCGAAAGTATGCGCGTAGAAGCCGGACCGAACCCGAGCAGCGCGCAACGCAAGGCGGCCGCGGAGCAGGAGGCCTTCGTCGAAGAGCTTCAAGCATTCTTAGATGAGGTTAAACGTGTCGCTCCGCTTTGGAGTCCGGACCTCGATGATGGTGTGATCATCAACTCCGCGCCGCTTTGGCGTCTCGTCCCGCAGCATACCCCGTGGCAGAAGGATGTAAATAGTAAATGGGAAGATTTAGTCGCCGGCAAATACGATTGGGCACACCTCGCCTTGCATCTCTGGCCGGAGCGCGTTATTCCCAAGTGCGCGACGGACCGTAGCCTCGCGATTGCGCACGGACTTGAGGATATTTTCTGGGTCGAAGGAGATGACGGCAAGTGGAAGCCGCGGCTAACCCCGACACGCCCGGTCGCCGAGCTTGTGCGCGAACGGACCTCCGTCGCCGTCAAGTCTGCCCTAAAAAGCCTGCTCGAAGCACCCGTCGCCATCGCAAATGGCGGTCGAGGACGTGGCCGGAGGGCTGCCAACGCTGCTGCCGACGGAGGAGCACGCTGATGCATCCGCTTCACGATTATGTCGTCACGCAGCTCGCAGAGAAGCTCAAAAACAGGAAGGTCGTCGTCTGGTACGATGTGCGCCGCGAGTTCACACCGTTCATCAGCGAGGTTCGAGGCGGCGCGCAGACCAACAGCGAAGCCGTGGCCGTGATGATCGCAGGAATATCGGCGCGCCTCGTGGAGTACGACGGGTCGATGTTCGAACTGCGCGCGGTCGTGGAGCCCTTCGTCTGCGGGGATGTGCCGGAGTGCATGGTTCTCTACCTGCCTGGCTGCGAACGCGACCGCCGTGGTTCGGTGCTTATGGAACTCGAAAAGGCGGGAGAGTGCTATGAACCGCAGCTCAAGCGGCTCGCGCGAAACGTCTTACGTCAGCGCTACACCGATGGCGTCATCGACGAGATGCTCGCCCCCGAGCGGGTGTCCTATGAGGACCTTGCGCGCGCATCGTCGGACATATCTTCGGCTGAGCCGCCGTCAATTCTTAAATCCATCTTCCACGATACATCCGGAAACGACGGGCTGCTTGGGGCGTGGCTCGCGAGCGACGCGCGCGACGCCGAAATAGAAAGTAAAGAGGCGACCCGCGAGCTGACGAAGCTGGTGCTATCGAGGCTGGGCCTGCAGGCTCCCGACGATGTGACACTGACGAAACTTCGATCTATTACGCTTCGGTACGTTCTCGCAGGCGAGTTCCGGAGCGATCTGAAATGCGCCCCACCGGCGGCTCTCGACGCTGTACCGGCGCCGAAAACGAAGGATGAAGCGACCGCGATAGGAGAGCTCGCCCGTCGGCTTCGCGCGGGCTTCTCCGAGGTCTATTCGGAGATGGCCGATCGCGTGGAAGCGGAACTGGGTCTTCGTGACGCCAAAGTACCACCTGACGGTCTGGGCTCGATTGACACATTCCGCTTTGAAGAGCGAGCTATTCTGGCTCATTGCGGTAATCTCATCGCGGCCAAACAATTCGATCAAGCACTAGCGATCATCAGTGGGCACGAGCACAGCTTCTGGCTTGACCGCGATGTTGGGCGCAAGGCCCAGTGGGAGGCCTGCCGTCGAATGGCAGAGCTGGGGCGCTTGTGTGTGACCGTGCGAGGGGCCGTCAGCAAGGCTGGCGGCGATGCCAACGCCTGGATCGACGCGTACACGTCCAAGGACGGATGGTTCCTCCTAGACCAAGCGCAGAGGCGCCTTGAGGCATGGGTAGCAAATCTCGATGACGATCCTCAGGAGCATCCACTCGGCGTTGTTCGAGCCGCTTACGAAGATGCCAGCCGCGCAATGACCGATGGCTTTACGAGGGCCATGGTGCGTGCCAACTGGACCGTGCCAGCATGGTTGCACCAGACACACATCTACAGTGAGATCGTCGCCGAGCGGCCGAAGCCTGTGGCGTACTTTCTGGTCGATGCCATGCGCTTCGAGATGGGCGTTGAGCTCGCCGAGCGGCTTCCAAAAACCACCGAAGTTATTGTTCAGCCCGCTATTTGTGCGCTGCCAAGCATCACGCCGATTGGAATGGCAGCACTCCAGCCAGGGGCGTCCTCCAGCTTCAGCGTCGTCGAGCAGGGTGGCACACTCGGTGTGCGCATCGATACCGCGTTTCTTCCCGACCTTGCGGCTCGTAAGAAATTTGCCGCCGCGCGCGTGCCGAATTTGGCTGATGTTTCTCTCGACGAGCTTCTGAGCCTGCAACCATCGAGGCTCGCCAAGAAGATAGATGGCGCCCAGGTCGTCGTGGTGCGTTCGCAGGAGATCGACCACGCGGGCGAGACGGGATTCACATTCCAGGCTCGCCAGGTCATGGACACGGTCATAGACAACCTAGCGCGAGCGATCCGTAAGCTTGCAGCAGCGGGAATTGAACAAGCCGTCGTGACGGCCGACCATGGCCATCTCTTCTTTCCTTCGGATCGCGATGAGTCAATGCGCATAGCTTCACCGGGTGGTGACGAGGTCGATCTGCACCGTCGCTGCTGGATTGGACGTGGGGGAGCGACTCCCGCTGGTTGCGTCAGGGTGAGTGCTGCTGCGCTTGGTTACGACTCAGACCTTGATTTTGTATTTCCGTTCGGCAGTGGGGTCTTCAAAGCGGGAGGAGATCTCGCCTTTCACCACGGCGGACCATCGTTGCAGGAGTTGGTAATACCAGTGCTCACGGTCCGCATGAAGACGCCGAAAGCGGACCGTTCGGCCGCTGGCCCCGTGACAGCAACGGGCCTCCCCGGCGTCGTGACAAACCGCATCTTCAGCGTAACGTTTCAACTTGACGGAACAAATCTCTCGCTCTTTTCGAACGAGCTCATCGTGCGCCCGCTCCTTATTTCGTCAGGTAAACAAGTTGGTAGCGTTGGAATGGCCATCGATGGGGATCTCGATCGCGCTACCGGCTGCGTGAAGCTACAGCCTGGAAAGCCTGTTACGGTTGCTTTTCTTCTGAGCGATGAGAGCATCGCCTCCTTGCGCATTGTCATTCAAGATCCGACGACAGATGCGGAACTTTACCGATCGCCTAACGACATCCCCGTACATCTCGGAGTTTAAGCATGAGCAATGGAACATCCCCCGCGCGCGACACACTTGATGAAAAAGCAAACCAGCTGTTTGCCGGAAAGGTTGTGCGCAAAGATCTCGTCCGCAAGGTTAAAGTCGGGGCGAACGTTCCAGTCTTCGTGCTTGAATTCTTACTTGGTAAATACTGCGCCTCATCTGATGAACTTTCGATCCAAATGGGATTGCAAGTCGTTAACGACACACTCGCAAACAATTACATTCGCCCGGATGAATCTGCAAAGGCGCAGAGCAAAGTTAAGGAAAACGGAAAATACTCATTCATCGACAAGGTAAAGGTCAGGCTTGTTGACTCTGACTACTGGGCCGAGGCTGTCAACTTCAATAACAAATTCTTGCATGTTCCCAATCAGTACGTGCGTGATTACGAGCGGCTTTTAATGGGCGGGGTCTGGGCGCAGGTCGACATGCGCTTCGAATACGACGAAGAGGCAAGGGGCAAGAACCCGTTCTGGATCGACAAATTGACCCCGATTCAGATCGCAACCTTCGACCTAGACGAGTATCGAAACGTCCGCAGACAATTCACGACGGATGAGTGGCTCAATCTCATCGTGCGAAGCATGGGATATGAGCCCGGCGGGATGTCCCGAAGGCTGAAGCTGCTCTTCCTGGTGCGACTCATTCCGTTGGCAGAGCGAAATTACAATCTCGTGGAGCTTGGCCCACGGGGCACCGGCAAGAGCTATGTCGTGCAGGAAGTCTCGCCTTACACCGCTCTGCTAACGGGCGGGACAACCGTCGCTAATCTGTTCGGTCACATGTCTGGGCGTCAAAAGGGCATGGTGCAAATCTGGGATGTCGTCGGTTTCGACGAAGTGGCGGACCTACAGAAGATGCCGAAAGAAGTCATCACGACGATGAAGACCTACTGCGAGTCCGGTACGTTCCAGCGTGGGCAGGAAGCCGTCTCGGGGGACGCCAGCATCGCGATGTTCGGCAATACTAACCAGCCCATCGATGTCATGGTACAGACCGGCCACCTCTTCGCGCCGATGCCAGATATAATTCGCGACGATATGGCGTTCATCGACCGTCTGCATTTCTATCTTCCTGGCTGGGAGATCCCGCAGATGCGCAACGAGTTGTTCACCGACCACTACGGGTTTGTTGTTGATTATCTCGCGGAAGCACTCCGCGATATGCGGAAACACAATTTCACGGAGATTATCGATAGACATTTCTCGATGGGCGCGCACCTCAACGCCCGCGACCGCAAGGCGGTCCGCAAAACAGTGTCTGGTCTCATGAAGATTCTTTTCCCGCACGGCGAGGTAACACAGGAAGAACTCGCGGAAATCCTAGAGTTTGCTCTTGAGGGGCGCCGCCGCGTGAAGGAGCAGCTGAAGAAAATGGGCTCCTTCGAGTATTACCAGACCTCGTTCAGCTATACGCTGCAGGAGACGGGCGAGGAAAAGTTTGTTGGTGTGCCCGAGCAAGGCGGTCGCGACCTAATCTCCACCGATCCGCTATCGCCCGGCACGGTCTACACTGCTGGCGTCACGTCTGACGGTACGGTCGGTCTCTATCGCTTAGAGGTTTCAGTATCGAGCGGAACCGGGAAGTTGAAGTTGGCCGGTGGTGTTTCCGGATCGATGAAGGAATCGGTTCAGCGAGCTTTCAGCTACGTCCAGGCGAAGAAGACTGAGCTTGGCATTGCGCGCGACCTAGAGACATCAGATTTGCACGTCGAGGTGATCGACCTGCTTGGCAATCGCGTCGAGGCAGAAGTGGGGGTTGCTTTTTTTGTAGCATCCTATTCTGCGCTCAGGAAGGCACCTGTCAGCCCTGCGCTGCTTGTTTTGGGAGATATGAGCGTTCAAGGGAATATTAAGCCGCTGCGGTCTCTAACAGAGCCGCTTCAGGTGGCGAAGGACAATGGCGCGAAGCGCGCACTCATCCCGATCGAGAACAAGCGGAATTTCCTAGATGTGAGCGCCGACATCATGGAACACGTCGATCCGGTTTTCTATGGCGACCCCAAGACGGCCGCCATGAAGGTGCTCGGTAATTTATAGTGATCCACCATCCCCTTGGAGGAACGCGGAGTGGACAAAGATCATTGAAAAGGTAGTCGGTATTGCGATGTGGACAGATAACGAATTCGAATCGGGATTCTCCTGAACTTTAAATGCGATCATTATCGGAAAAACCATGATCTTTGACGACGACACAATTACGCGCCTTCTAGGAAGCATCGAAGCAAACCATCTTGTTTTGCTCTGTGGCGCCGGCCTGTCTATTCCGTCCCCAAGCAATCTTATGTCTGCAGTTGGAGTATCTCGGGCTTGTTACGACAAGTATCAACATACCAAGGTTCTTCCGCCAGCAATGCGCGACGGCATTGATCAGCTCGCCGGCCATTTTCACGGGACTCATGAATTCGACAGCGTCTTCATCGACAGTTTGGTGCCCTGGGATGATCTCGTCGGGGAGCCGAATGCGGGCCACGCCGCGGTATCGGACTTATTGATTAGTAGGGCGGCAGACGCCGCTCTGTCGGCAAACTTCGATCCGCTGATTGAACAGTGGGCATCTAGCAAGAAGATCGCAATGCGGGGTGCCCTTGATGGCCAGGAAGCAATGGATTTCACGAAGCATACGAGCCCCCTTGTAAAATTTCACGGATGTATGGTGCGTGGCCGCAAGGAAACATTGTGGACCGAAGCCCAGCTTGCCGAGGTAAAAATATCGCAACGAGTCAAAGCGTGTTCAGATTGGATGAAGCTCAAGCTGCCGGGAAAAGATCTACTCATCATTGGTTTCTGGACTGACTGGGGCTATCTAAACGATGTGCTGGCGGATTCATTGAGCGCCACAGCATTCGGGTCCGTGACGGTTGTTGATCCTGCCACTCGCGCCGATCTGCAGACAAAGGCCCCAAAACTTTGGACGACACTGACGGGCGGCACAGCGACCTTTCGCCATCTGCAAGCTTCCGGGGCGGATGCGCTTGCAGAACTTCGCACCGCATTTTCAAAAGTATGGCTTAAGAAATTCTATGCGCTTGGTGAGCCGTTACTTACGGCTGAGGGCAAGCCATATTCGCCGATTGATCCTGCAATGAGCTGCGAAGAGCTATATGACTGTCGCCGTGATGCAGAAGGCATACCCTACAATCGGGCGGCTCGACTGAAAGAACCGTCCCATGAAGCGGCGCAAGCGTCTTATTTTCATCATTTGCTTATTCAGGCCAAGGCAACTCCGGACGGTGCCTGGTATAAGCATGGTGGGAAACGAGTCCGAGTAATCCAGGGCGCGGGGCAGGGCTTGAATTCGGTGCGAGATCGATACAAAGAACCGCCGGCGTTGCCTCAAGCGGACATCGTCGTATGCGCCGGTTCTTTGGATCTGGGTGCGCCCGGTAGCCTCATTGGCCCTGGCGTCGGTGCCAGTATTGTGCGGTCAACTGGCGGAGGCGGAGCCCAATGGATGACGCTTGACCAGGCGCGAGGGGTAATGGCGATATGACGGACTTGAAATCATCCCTGCAGGTGGTGCTGCAGGATGCCGGTTACCAAACATGGCTGGTTTCGCTTGACGATCTCGAAGCGATCGGTTTTGAGGATGATGCGGCCATGGGCTTTGCTTACGTCTTTGAAGACGCGGCTTCGATGCTGACACGTTGGAGAGATCTCGAAACCCGGTTGCTGACACGGCATGCACCTTCACTTCAAAAAGCTGGCGAGAAAACCTGGAATATCTATTCCGTATTCTTGTGCACGGAATTGGCGACAACTGACCAGTTGAGAGAGGTTCGATGGATCGAGGAAGATCTTGAACGGACCCGGAAGATCACAGGTTGCGGCTTGACTAGCAACAGCGATGTCGTGACAGCCCTGTTACCCCTCCTTCCACTCCAATACCAGCCTTTGCTCGATAGCGAAGACTTCGATTTGACTCAACGGCTGGTGAAGCGCATCGCCAATATCGCGCCGGCGGCCGCGGATGCCGCCCTCGACATGGAAATCGTGCCTTCTGAAGTGGTCCGGCTACTCGGAGCTGAGCAATGAAACTGCAATTTGTAGAGCTGGCCGGGTTCAGAGGATTTCGAGACAAAACGAGATTCGACCTCCCCGGCGGGTTCATAGTCCTCAGCGGACGCAACGGGACCGGCAAGAGCACGTTGCTGGACGCTATCGACTTTGCGATTACCGGGACTATCAATAAGTTTTCGGTAAAGGAGGCACGGGGCGGCGGACTCGATGAGCACATTTGGTGGGTGGGGGAAGGAAAGCCAGAAGCTCACTACGTGTCGATCGGGTTCATTACCGACGACGGAAAGCAGTTTGTCATCAACCGGAGCCGAGAGCGGGGATGTGACACGCAGCCTCCGGAAATATTGAATCGGCTAACTAACAGCAAACTTGCATCTCGCCCATCCGTAGAAACGCTGATGCAGACGACGCTCATTCGAGATGAGCTCATTGCTGGGCTGAGCCTGGACCTCCCAGAACAAGCACGGTTTGCGGCAGTCCGCGCGGCAATAGGTGGCATGGTGGGGCCGGACTATTCAGTGCGAACCGAGGCGATCCTTGCAGCCGCAAACACCGCAAGAACTAGACATAACGACCGTGTCAAAGAGGCTCAAAACGATCTCGGGCGACTATTGGGCGAGGTCACCGAGGCCAGAAGCAGCGCAGAAAGGTCTGCGGGAATTTCTGAGGCGCTCCGGGTCATTGAGACCCTCGCGCCATCGCTCCCGTCTGGACTGGTCGAAAAGACCGACGCCCTTAGAAAAATGATCGCTGAAAGGCGGCTGGTGTTGCGGGATCTTGAAGGCGCGCGCCTCTCCGTAGAGGAAAGGCAGACAGAGATAACATTCTTCAATTCACCGGAGTCTCAACAAGACATTGAACTAGCAGGAGTAGCTCAAGAAGCCGCGCTCCGAGAGAAAACCCAGGCTGACGAACGGTTGGTTTTAGCCATTCGCTTGGATGCAGCAGAACGGGCAACGGATGAATACGCAACTCACATGGCGGCAATCCTTGAGCATGGCACCGCTCTCGGCCTGCACGATGGACATTGTCCCTTGTGTGACGCCGCCCGTTCAGCGAAGGAGTTTGGCGACGCCATCGCAGCCGCCCAAGAAAGACTTGCAGATCACGGCGTAAAGCTGGCGACTGCCGCTGAAGCATTGGCTCGGGCGCGGTCTGCAGTGGCCGAAGCAGAGCGTACCCTGACATCGGCGCAAAGTCGCTACGCCGCCTTCCAAAGTCGTCGGGAAGCGCTGCGACAGAAGTTGAAAGAAGTGCAAGAGACGTATGATCGCCACGGATTCCAGGCACCTGCGAACGATGCCAAGCTTGCGCAGACACTGCTTTTCACGGAGCGGGAAAACCTCGTTCGACTGGAGCGGGCACTTTCTGTACTTGAAGCCTCCAATGCGATCGACCGCGTGAAAACCTTGGAAGCAAGAATCACTACCCTCCGAGAGCGCAATGACCAAGAATCCGCCAAACTTGTCGCAGCAGAAAAGGCTGTTGAAGCCGCTCGTCAGATTGACGCAAGCGCCAAGACGGTGGCTAATCAGATTCTGACTGAACAGTTTGATACGGTCATGCCTCTGCTCAAAGAATTGTACCGACGGCTGCGTCCTCATTCAAATTGGGCGGAGATTGAATCGGATTTCGGTGGCAAAGTACGCGGTTCCTTGAATTTCACGGTCGGCGACGGACATAACCCCCAATTCCTGTTCAGTAGCGGACAGCGCAGGGCGGCAGGCTTGGCCTTCCTTCTTGCGGTGCATCTATCAAGGCCGTGGTGCAGCTGGCGTTCGCTGTTGATGGATGATCCGGTCCAGCATATCGATGACTACCGTGCTCTGAACCTTGTGGAGGTCCTCACCGCAATTCGCCGGACAGGCAGACAGGTGATTGTTGCGGTTGAAGACGTAGCTTTGGCAAACGTGTTGTGTCGAAGATTGAGAAGCGCGAGCGGGGATGGTGGGCGACACTTCCAGCTCCGCACGTCGAAAACCGGTACGGCAGAAATTGCTGACTTCCAAGACGTCTACCCGATGCCGCGCTTGGTACTGCGTCCGGCGCAAGCTTCGTAACCCGAATGCCGGGCCACATCACTACCTGTTATTTAGCCCACGACTGGAACATGAGTTTACAACATGTATGACCTCCACAGTCTCGGCTGGCATAGTTTCCAGCAATTGTGCCTCACGATATCGCGTGAGATCCTCGGTCAGACGGTAGAGTCATTTCTAGACTCGTCTGATGCCGGAAGAGACGGTGCTTTTGCGGGGACGTGGGCGCCCACGGCGGGCGAGGCATTAAACGGCCGGTTTGTTATTCAGTGCAAGTTCACGAGTAAACGCGAGAAGAATCTGGCCCTGTCCGAACTAACGGACGAAGTAGACAAGGTCAGAAGGCTTGTCCTGAATGGTCGGTGTGACTGCTACATCCTAATGACGAACGCGGGCCTCGCAGGAACGATTTGTGAGGATGTGGAAAAGCTCTTCAAGGATGCTGGCGTTAAACAGGTTCTATCATTCGGTTCAACATGGCTTTGCGAGAAGATCCAAGAGAGCAAACGGCTTCGTATGTTGGTGCCCCGCGTATATGGGCTCGGCGATCTAAGTCAAATTCTGGACGACCGCGCCTATAGACAGGCGAAGGTGCTGCTTTCTTCGTTGAGAGAGGATCTATCGAAAGTGGTCCTCACGGGGGCATATCGTCGGGCTGCGGATGCCTTGAATCAGCACGGTTTCGTGCTTCTAATCGGAGAACCAGCGGCCGGGAAGACCACCATCGCGTCCATGCTCTCAATTGGTGCGCTGGACCAGTGGGGTGCCTCAACCCTCAAGCTGGACAATGCCGAGAAAGTGACTGAGCACTGGAACCCGGACGAACCATCCCAGTTTTTCTGGATTGATGATGCTTTCGGCGTACAACAATATGAATCTTTTCTGGTTCACGGTTGGAACCACGCACTCCCTATGGTCAGAACGATGCTGCGCGGGGACGCGAAGATTGTGATGACGTCACGGGACTACATTTACAAGCGCGCGAGAAACGATCTTAAGGAAGGCGCATTCCCGCTGCTTCGCGAAAGCCAAGTAGTGATCGACGTGCGTGATCTCACGTTGGAGGAAAAGCAACAGATCCTTTACAACCACATGAAGCTTGGCAGGCAGGAGAAACCATTCCGGACTGCAATAAAACCGCACCTGCCGTCAATCGCCAGTCACTCCCGGTTCATACCTGAAACCGCGCGGCGCCTGGCTGAGCCGCTGTTCACTACAGGGTTGTACCTCCATCGATACTATCTCAATGAATTCGTTGAGAAACAGGAACTCTTTCTGCAAGAAGTTCTCCAGGGCCTCGACGCAGACAGCAAAGCCGCACTTGCTCTCATATATATGAGGAACGACTCTCTTGAAAGCCCGGTGGAGTTGGAGGAATCCGAGCGAGGAGCCGTTGAGCGCCTTGGGAGCAGTCTGGGGGGGTGCAGTATTGCTCTGGAGTCTCTGAGCGGGAGCCTCGTACAGCACACTCATGCAGAAGACGTGGCCGTGTGGAGATTTAAGCACCCGACCGTGGGCGATGCCTATGCGGGCCTTCTGCTTCAGAGCCCTGAATTGCTGGGGATTTATGTCCATGGCAGCCCTATGGACAAGCTGATGGGGCAAGTTACTTGCGGAGACGTCGGTCTAGAACGCGCGGTCGTTCTCCCCAAAGCGCTGTTCTCCCTCGTATTGAAGCGGCTAAACGAGTTCTCCGCGCCGACGCGGTTCAAATCGCAGGTGTTGGCGAATTGGGACAGCCAGCGTCGTATCGACGACTTCTTGTCATCCCGATGTTCAAGAGACTTTCTGGTTCAATACATTGACGAGCACGCCGATTTTCTTGATCGAGTGTCAAAACCAGGAATGTTCCTGAATTCTGTTTCGGAAGTGGATTTGGCAATCAGACTACGAGAATTGAGCCTGTTGCCTGAGCAATATCGCCAAACCTTCGTAAAGACGGTCACTTCCTATGCAATCGATGGCGAGGATCTTTACGCCATTGAAAGTCTTCGGATTCAGAGCGTTTTTACTTCTGAAGAACTTGCAGATTTCCGCGCACGCGTTCGCGCCGAACTGCTACCTAACCTAGGAGACGTCAGGCGAACTTGGCAGAGCAACCATAGCTCAGACGAACGCCCTGATGGATACATGGAGCCACTTCTCGACTCGTTCTCCGCGCTGAAGAAGGAATTTGCTGAGGATACCTACATCATCAGCTGCATTGATCGCGAAGTCGAGCAGGCAAAGGAATGGATTTCTGAGAATATGCCTGATGACGCCGACAAAGAACGGCCGGCAAGAGCTTTCGGGGATGTTGATACAGCAGAGCAACCGCCGGTCCAGCTCCGCGGCATCTTCGACGACGTGGATGAATAGCTGCTTGGGGTCACTACATAAAAGTGTGATTTTTGCACGCTAGTCTAGAAAGAACGGACCCGGAACGGCTCAAGTAACAAGCCCCTGCCCGGCAAAAACACAATATTTTCCGTAAGTTACTATTCCATAAGATACATTATCACTCTTAGATTTCATTATGTATAAGTACACAACCTTGGGTCATCCCACAACTTCGTGCATCGATCCCCGTACTCAAGCTTCTCGGCGTACTTCTCTGGATCATTCTGTTTAAGCCAGAGCAAGTTGTAGACCGTGTCCACCGCCTGCTTTCTACGCGGGCGGCGAGATGCTGAATGTCATGGGATGTCCATGATAAAGCCAATCGCGCTCTGCCAGGTGTGTTGTTGACTTCGATTGTCGATGCGCGCAGAACCCTGAAGTTGAGCCAGGAAACCTTGAAGACCGCTTTCCAATGTATCGAGGTCCAATTCAGTGATTGCCCGGTCAAGGCAATCGTCCCCAAACTGCGACTCAAATGATTTATATGATGGCTATTTACTTCACTCCGGTAAACGCAATTGGTTGTGGTGCTCGCTTACCGGCCACCGCTATATCTTGGGTTAACCGGAGTCAGATAAATAGCCATCGATTTATATAACCGATCAACGGCTGCCAGATGGGCTCGGCGTGTGACTTCGGAAAGCACGCCCTTAATTACATCTATCCAGAGCGTTGCCCAATAACGGGGAAGCCCCTGATGGTTAGTAATGGTCCACCCGCTAAGGGAAGACGGTATAGCGGTTGAGCGGAGGCAAAGCAGCGACATTCCTCACCTTGCAGTGAAGACCATGACTTTTGCAACGGATAAGTAACCAATCTTTATTCATTGAACCACGCGCACCTGATGTCGAAGAGCCTTGGATGTGGCATGAGGGCGGAATTCATTTGCCAATGCCGATCCAGCTCGTGCCGTTGCAATACTGCATGATGTTATGGTCGTTGTTGTAGATCATTCGACCTTCGGAGCCTGCAGGACTGGTGCAGCCCGAGCCGCCGGTGCCTGCTGGGCCCATGGCGCGCCAAGCGCCGCTCGCGCAATATTGCATGACGTGGTGGTCGTTGTTGTACCCCAGATTGCCATCCTGCTGTGTGCCGTAGTAGAGCTGCATTATCTCCGCATTGCTCAGGGCCCGGTTGTAGACTCGCACGTCGTCGAGGGTTCCGGCGAAGAAAGCACCGGTTGGATATAGGCTGCCAATCTCCATATAGCTGGTTGATGTGTACACATTGCCGGTCAGGGCCACCGGCGTGCCGGCCAGCGCCCCATTGACGTACACCGATACGTTCGCGCCGTCATAGACGCCGGTAATCAGGGTCCATGTGTTGTTGGGGATCAGCCCGCCGCTGGCGGTGGCATCGACGAGCGTGGATGACGCGTTGCGCACCTGAAAGTCCAGATTGTTGTTGACGACATCCAGCAGGTAAGAGAGAGTGCCCGCGGTCTGCTGCTTGGACACGATAGCCTGCTGGGCGGTTCCATTCGTCACATAGACCCACGCCGAAACGGTGAGCGCCGCCATGCCGCTCAGAGAGGCGGCATTGTTCACCGATAAATACTGGCTGGACCCGCTTAGGGAGATCGCGCCGCCGAATTTCCCCGCCGCCGTCCAGGTTCCGGCGTGGCCCCCCATCTGGCCGACGTTGCCCTGGCCGGAGGAGTCCAGCGCATTGCTGCCGGTGCCGTCGTTCAGCTGCCACCAGGCCAGAAGGCCGTTGGTGACGTTCGTGGTGTTGGTGCAACTGGCATAGGGGGGAAACACCTCCACTTGAGCGTTTTGGAAATCGCCTACAAACAGCATGCCGAGGGTCGTATCGTACAAAGCGGCGTAGACAGTTTTCATCGGGCCGCCAGCCAGCGTGAAGCTGGGCTGGCCCAGTTCATAGGCCGCGTTCATGCCGTTGCTGATGGTGCCACTCAGGTCGAAATCCAGCACGCGCGAGTTTGAGCTGTCCGCCACGAACAGGCGCTGGCCGACGGGGTCGTAAGAGACGTCCCAGGGATAATGCATCCCCGCCTGCCCGTTTCCAATCGTGCTGGTGCCCCATCCGGTCTGGCCGAATTCATACAAAGCGTTCATGCCGTCGGTGATTCCGCCGCTCAGATCGAAAATCGTCACGCGCATGTTGTACGAGTCTGCAACGAACAGCCGGTTATTCGCGGAATCGTAGGCAACGCCGTAGGGCGAGGACATCCCGGCCTGGGCGCTGCTCGCCGTGTTGCCGCTCCATGACGATTGTCCCAGCACATGGGTGGCGTTCATGCCGTTGCTGATGCCGCCGCTCAAGTCATATTCCACCAAGCGGTTGGTAGTTGTGACCTCTCCGACGAACAGGCGCTGGTTCCCGGAGTCATAGGCAAGCCCCGTCGGAAAGCCCGCCCTCGACTGGTTCGTGGTGCCGCTTATGCTGGTGAAACTGGTAGAGCCCAGCACCCATGAAGCGGCCATGCCATTGGTGATGCCGCCGCTCAGGTCGAAAACGAGGATGCGGCTATTGAACGAGTCTGCAACGAACAGGCGACTGTGCACGGGATCCCAGGCAAGGCCCGCGGGGTGATAAAGCGTGCTGGCGGTCGTAGTGCCGCAGTTGCACTGATTGAATGAGGTGCCGGAAAAATCCGCTTGCCCAAGCACGGCAACGGCGCTCAGGCTGTTGCTGCTGACCCCTTTGCTTAAGTCGTATACAAGCACGCGGTTGTCCGCATAATCTGCCACGAACAGGCGCTTGTTCGTCGAATCGTAAGCCACCTTATAAGGGTTCGAAAGCGCCGCGCTGGAGGTGGCGTTGATTGTATAAGTCCAAACCAGGCCACTGGTTGTGATCTGCAGTTGCCCCGCGTTCGGCGGGTCTATGGGCCCCGCGGCGATCCAGTTCGTGCCATCGCAATATTGCATGACATGATGGTCGCTGTTGAACGTCATCTGCCCCGGTGTGCTGCAGGCGGCAAAGGCGGAAACCGGATACCAGAAACCGGATACCAGAAACCAGAAAAGAAGTAACAGTATCGTTCTGCCTTCAGGTTTCCGGTTTCCGCCCCCCGTTCGGGGCCGGGGGCATGCTTCTGATTTCGGGACGGCGGTCATTGGTTTTTCTTTCTTGTGTCCGGCTCTCCCCATCACTGATGGTGAATCAGAAGTTGGCAGACCCGGCAATCTGAACCCAGTGTGTGCCGTTGTACATGAGCTGGAGAATGGTCTCGGCGCCACGGGGCGCCCAGGTGACGGCAACACTGGCGGCGACAGCGCCGGTCGCGCCACTGCAATTGCCGCCTTTGACGATCTCTCCCCTGTTGGTCGACGAGGTCCACTCGACTACCAAAACCTGACCGAGGGTGCCGGCCCCGAAGCAGAAGATCCTGTTCGTCTCCGTTGTGTTATCCGAGGTCACCTGGAAGTAGGATCTGTTCGCCGTGGCGAGGACGGTATTGTTGGCTGTCAGGGTGACGGTCGTGGGTTCCATCGTCACACCACCGTTCACATCGAGCGCGGTGCCGGGCGCTGTGGTGCCGACGCCGACATTGCCCGCGTTGAAGATCGCCGCGTAGTTGTTCGAGCCCCCGGAAGCCGTCGCATAAAGCCCGACGTTGGTCGAGGTGCCCGAGTGCGTGTTGGCGATCTGTTCGCCGTAGGTCGTCTGGGCGCCGGTCGCATTGACGCCGCCCAGCGCGATGTTCAGCCCCGTCTCGCCGTTGACGCCGAGGGTGCCGTTGCTCGACACATACAGGATCGAGCCCGAGGTCAGGCCGTTCGCTCCCAGCGATAGTCCCGTGCCGGTGCTCAGCGTGCTCCAGTTCCAGGTCTGCGGTTTGTTCGTGCTGTCGATCGTGTTCGCCGCCGTCGCCGCGGTGATCTGGTCAAGCCGTCCACCGCTGCCCCCGCCGCCGGCCGCGCTGTTGACCCAATAGGTGCCGTTATAGGTCAAAACCTGGCCGTTGCTGGGGCTGGAGATGCTGGTATCGCCCAGTTGCGAAAGATCAATAGCCACGGGAGCCGCCAGGCCGGTTGTCAAACCAAACAATACACTATTGGATACGCTGACAGAGCCGGTGACGCCCAGTGTGCCGGTGGAATTATTCCATGTGAAATTCGCGCTGGCACCGAGGATTCCGCCGGAGTTGAACTGAATCTGCGTGTTGGAGCCCGCCGGCGTGGCCGTCGCGCCGCTCCTGATATCAGCCCACGCCGTGCCGTTGCAGCCTTCGAAGGTGGAGTTGCCGGTGTTGTAGCGGATGGAGCCGATGGCGTCACCGTCACAGGTGGTATTTGTGGTCGTGGCCTCCGGCATCGACGGGATTCTTCCGGTGAAGTAATAGCTCTGGGCGTGCGCCGCAAGCGGGCTGAGAAACGCGAGGAGGGCGAGAAAAAAAAGTGGGGGTGCCCTAAACGGGGGGCCGCGTGTTAGTTTTATGGAAAACAACGCACAGGCGGGCCGCAAGGAACTGCGGGAATAGCTTCCCGCAATCAATCGACATAAACTTTTCCGAATGAATCCACTCAAAGCCCTGCTCACTGCCCAGTTAAACCAAAACCCTGATATACACTCCTCTCCTTTGATACTAACGCGGAAAGGTTAAAGCTTTTCAAACAACATGAAAGAGTGACTGATACACTCCGCGCCCGCTGTCCTTCATGTCTTTTTAATAGTTTTCAGATTATTATTGTTGGAAAGGGGGACCCGTTCCCCCTAATTTAGCCGGTCTAACTCACAACAAACAAGCCCAAAAAGCGCTAGCTGTGTTCGCCCAGGACACAGTTAGCCTTTTTTGCCCTCCGCCCATCCCGCGAAGCAAGACAGGGCGGGAGATGTTTTTATGGAGAATGGTCAGGGCTGGATTGCACACCCGTGAAATAGATTATTCCGGCTTGGCGTCGTCGTGCCTGCTGTGGTGACTGCGTTTCGGAGCGTGGTCGCCGTCATAGCCAAGCTTTGCCAGCTTGTCGTCGAAAGCTTTGATCGCGGCTTCCTTCTGGCGCAGCAGATCCTTGATCAACTCGTGGCGGTGGGCTTCATGCGTCTTCTGCTCAGCAAGGAATTTTTCAACGTCGTCGTCTGGCATTTTCATCCCTCGCGGGAACCATCTCAGTCATGGCTTGTATAGCGCGGCTGCTCTGGGCGGAGCTGTGCGTTATTCTCGCCGATACCCGAAGCCATCTTATAGAGGGATGTAACGTAAACGGAGTTGCCCTTGTTCGGTTTGGCCGGTGAAATCCTGCAGGGCTGGTGGATTGTGACCTGCTCCTGATTATCCTTGCAGCATTAAACCAATCCATTTTCTTCATGGAAAGCAAAGGCCTCCGGAACAGGGCGTCCCGCAGCGGGTCAAGGGCGGCGAAAGCCGTTCATCTCGACCCTTGACGCGCGAAGGGCGGCCTGTATCTTTTTGGGGGAAGAAAATGGATTGAAAAAGAAATGCTTAGACCTGCTTTGGTGCGCTCTGGCCGGAATGGCGGGGTGCTTCTTGGTTTGTCATCCCTCGCAGGCAGGGGAGCTATATAGCGACCAATCTTGGGTTTCATCGCAAGCGGAGTTAGAGCCGAGAAAACCGGAAAATTGTGGTGCGGGCGGAGGGAGTTGAACCCTCACGAGCCTTGCGGCCCAACGGATTTTCATGCCACTTCGGCTTTCGCCGCCGCCATGGTGGCGTTCGTGGTCTGGACTATCCCTTCACCATACCCCGTTCGGGGGGCTTCAGGTGCTGCCCGTCTAGTCTCTACACCTTCCCGGAGTTCTCCGGGCTTGGCTCGGGATTGCCATTGCAGGGTTCCCCGAATTTGAGCAGTTCTGCATCGCCGGTTTCCCGGCGGGCACTCAGGTTTTCGTTTAAGTCCGGTGCGTCTGCCATTCCGCCACGCCCGCGTGGCCCGTGTTCATCATAAAACAGGCCGGGGCAATTTACCCGGTTGTTCCCGTGGGTTTTTTCTTTTTCAGCCGGGGCCGCATGATGTTGATCGCGGCGGCATCGAGCTGCGTCTTGATGTGCGAGGCGTAATATTTCTCGATCATCTCGACGCTGGTGCGGCAGTTCTTGGCGATCTGGTAGATATCTGCGCCCTCCATCAGGCGCAGGCAGATGTACGTGTGGCGAAGGCTGTAAGCCGTTCTTGGCTGGCCTTCACGGTCAACCCTGAGATTTTCCTCTTCGAGGATCGTCTTGAACAGCTCGCGCTGCCATTTCGGAAAAATCAGGTCCGTCGGTTGCGGCGGGCGTGCCAGTTCCCGGTCGTTCGTCAGGGTGTGCGGCCCTCCCCTCCCCGCCTCGTTCATGCGTGGCGGCCGGAGCCGGGCCTTCAGCCGCTCGAACGGTCGCACGGCGCCGGTGGTGCTTTTGCAATAGCCGACGCCGCGCTTGCCCCGTACTTCGATCTCAAGGATGGTCTGGCCGGTGGTGTCGTCCTCGACGATGGTCACGTCGCGGAACTGAAGCCTCCACGCTTCGTCAGGCCGCAGGCCGGTGTTGGCGCAAAACAGCACGTAGTCATGGAGCTGTTCGGATTCCCAGTGATAGCGTTCATTCTTCGGATCGTGCGCGCGTTTGCGCGTGGCCTCGTAGAGCTGTTTGTATTCCTCGGCAGAGAACCAGGCCCGGTGCGAGATTTTCGGGGATGACCTGTACGGCTCCGACAGGTCGGGCAGGCGGTCGAGCCATCCGTGGCGGATGGCAGTTTTCAGGGTTTGTCTCAGGGCCACCATTTCCTGATGCATGGTGTTGTGGGCCGGGCGCTTGCCAAAGGCGGCGACGGCTTCCTCATGGCGGTGGATGCGGTATTCCTGGATCTTGCCGGCAGTGATTTCCGAGAGGCCCATCGGGCCGAAGAACGGGACCAGGTGGTTCTCCAGACGGCGGCGCTGGCCGCTGACATAGACGGCGCTGCGCTCGCCCTGCGTGATGATGTCGTATTCTTTCAAGAATTGTTCGGATGCGTCGCGGAAGGTCTTTTCGGTTTTGATTTCGCCGCTGCGGAGCTTGCCGCGCAGCTGCAGATACCAGTCCTCGGCAACCTCCTTCGCTTTGGATAGGCTGTCTTCCTTCGTGCTGGTCCGGCGGTTCCTGCCGGCGAAGTAGCTGGAGCATTGCCAGCAGCCGCTGTTCGGGCGTTTGTAGACGTGAACCTTGCCGCCGAGAATGGTGTATTGCTCCGCCATGGCAGGATGACCCCTGTCCTCGTTGGAACCCTGAAAATGTGTAATGGTTGTGTAAGAAAATGCTAGGCAGGAATTATGTCAATAACTTGCTTGGCTGCATCAAGATACGAGATGGAGGGATGAATAAATAAGGATTTTAAGTCCGCTGCGTCTGCCAGTTTCGCCATCCCGGCCTTGGTGCTAAGCAACTGAGGTAGTACTCGCTGTTGCAAAAGTTCAGTATCCAGCAAAGCAGTCATCCCGGTTGGACCATCGGCTGCTCTGTCCGAAGAGATTCCAAGAGGTTCACAGGGTTTCGCCGTTCGCGCGCGCGCCAGAGCACCCTCAGTTTGACACAGCCGCTGCACTACCGCCAACCGCGGCTGCAACCGCGTTGGGAAAATTGCGGGTCCTAGCTCAACTCGGCGCAGGCGCGATGGATACGCGCGCAGGCTTGCTCCAGCAACTCCATCGAAGTTGCGATCGAGATGCGGACATAGGGAGACAGGTTATAAGCCGATCCCTGAACGACGGCCACGTCGGCGCAATCGAGCAGGTACATCGCAAAATCCTGGTCGTTCTCGACGCGGCGCCCGTCAGGACGGCGCTTGCCGATCACTCCGCTGCAATCCGGATACAGATAGAACGCGCCTTCAGGCTTGTGGCAGCTCAACCCGGGCACTTGGTTCAGCAAATCAAGCACGCGGTCGCGACGCTGCTGGAAAGCGGCTGCACGCTCTGGGATGAAGCCCTGCGGGCCGTTGAGCGCCACAACGGCGGCAGCTTGGCTGATTGAACATGGATTCGTGGTGCTCTGCCCCTGCAACTTGGCAATCGCTTTGATGAGGGCGCGCGGACCGCCGGCGTAGCCGATCCGCCATCCCGGCATGGCGTAAGCTTTCGAGACCCCGTTCACGGTTAATGTCCGCTCGTACAGCTCCGGTTCAACCTGGGCGGGCGTGAAGAACTGGCGGCCATCAAACAGGATGTGCTCGTAGATGTCGTCGGCGAGCACATGGACCTGCGGGTGACGCAGCAAAACCTCGGTCAGAGATTTCAACTCATTGCGGCTGTAAACCGCGCCAGTCGGATTACACGGCGAGTTGAGAATGATCCATTTCGTCCGGGACGTGATTGCCGCATCGAGTTGTTCGGCTCTGAGCTTAAAACCTTGGGTCTGAGGACAGGGGACCACTATGGGCACGCCCTCGGCAAGCAGCGTGATATCCGTATAAGAAACCCAGTGTGGAGCGGGGATCACGACCTCGTCGCCCGGTGCCAGGGTTGCCATCATGGCATTGAAGATGACCTGCTTGGCGCCAGAGCCCACGGTGATCTGATCCGGTTTGTATTCAAGTCCGTTCTCGCGCTTGAATTTGCCGATGATCGCCTGCTTCAGCTCGGGAGTGCCGTCCACCGTGGTATAACGCGTCTGACCGCGATTGATAGCCTCAATGGCGCCTTGGCAAATGTGGGCTGGGGTAGGGAAGTCCGGCTCGCCCACGCTCAGGCTGATGACGTCACGTCCGGCGGCGCGCAGTTCCCGGGCGCGCTGCGTCACTGCCGAGCTTGGAGATGGCTTAATACGATCCAACCGGGGTGAAATCAAGGGCGCAACCACGAATCCGGCTTTCATTTTGGCCTCTCCATTGATCTTGAGCTGGAATGATCTCACCACAGAGACGCGTTGGTTGTCCAAGCTTTTCGCCGGGGCGGGCCTGCAAGCGCTCCATTTGCCGCTTCTGTGATTTTGTGAGTTACGTCACCGCTGCCGGTGGCATCCCGATGATACCCTCCTGAGCCATCGAGTACCCACCAAAGTTTATTGCTGAAGGACTGCACCGAAAACGCAGTGGAGATATGCACAATGTCACAAACGGTTGAACCGCCTGCCGGACAGGCGGCTCCAGAGAAAGCAGCTTCGCCCAAGAAGTTCAGATTTCCCCTGGCCACCCAGATCTTTGTGGCGCTGTTCCTCGGAGGTTTGTTCGGCTACTTCTTTCCACGCCAGGGAGCGGCGCTCAAGCCGGTTGGAGATATCTTCCTTCGTATGATCAAGATGTTGATCGTGCCCCTGATTTTTTCCACCCTGATCGTGGGCATCGCCGGGGCCGGAAGCTTCAAAAAGATGGGCATACTGGGCGCCAAGGCGATGGCCTGGTTCTGGGGAGCGACAACGATCGCCATGGCCTACGGTCTTGTCATCGCCAACGTGCTTCGTCCTGGCGCCGGCGTTCCCATCATGCATGCGCAACCGCACGAGGCAATTGCGGCGACCAAAGCGATTACGGTGGTAGACCTGCTGACGCGCATGGTTCCGACTAACCCATTCGAAGCCGCGACAAGCGGCAATCTGCTGCAGATTGTGTTCTTTTCCTGCTTCTTTGGCATCGCAGTCGCAGCCATGGGCAGCAAGGGCAAAATCATCGTTGATTTTTTTGACGCCACCAAAGATGCAATGTTCTATGTCACCCGCTACGTTATTAAGCTGACGCCCTATGGTGTGTTCGCCTTTGCTGCTTTTACGGTGGGCACGTATGGCACAAAGCTGCTGCTTCCGTTGGCGAAGCTGATCGGGTGCCTCTACCTGGGACTGTTCCTGTTCGTCGTCACTGTTCTATGCATCGCCTGCGTGCTGATCAAGATCAATTTTTTCCAGATCCTACGAATATTCAGGGAGGCGCTGGTGATCACGTTTACCACCGCGTCCAGCGAAGCCGCCATGCCTCTCACCCTGGAGAGGCTGGAAAAATTCGGTGTACCGAAACATATCGCCGGATTCGTTCTTCCCACCGGTTACGCGTTCAATATGGACGGAGGCTCGCTCTATCACATTATGGCGGTGATGTTTATCGCGCAGGTCTACGGCATCCACTTAAGCCTGGCTCAGCAGGTAGTGATCTTTGTGACCATGGCGGTCGCTCAAAAAGGCGCGGCCGGCGTCGCCGGAGTGGCTATCATCATCATTTCGGCGATTCTCCCGACATTCGGCTTACCCATGGAGGGTCTGTTCATGATTATGGGCGTGGACCGAATTATGGACATGGGCCGCAGCGCGGTGAATCTGACCGGGAACATAATCGCCACGTTAGTGGTGGCTCGCTGGGAAAACGCGCTTCCGGATTCAACCATTCAGAGGGCATATGCGCTGGATTGGGATTAAGGAAGCAGTGGCCATAAGCTCCGTTTTGGCCCATCGGAGATGAAGTTATGGATCTGCCCTATCTTCTGCAGCTTAGGGGTGAATTGGGGCGGGTAACTGCAGCAGGACAGGGCAGAAGGCGTATCGTCTGAGGCCGTGGCTTCCGGGAATCAACAGCGGCCGCCCTTTGCCCTCCTATTTTTCACGATAACTGCTTTATTAATTATAATTTACGGAGATTACACCGGGCCTTTTCCCACCGACGAACCCCGGCTTTGATGATCTCTTTTGGGTATAATTTGTTGCCCAACCTGCAAAAACATCGTAGAATGAGATGTTTTTGGCCGAACATATCAACCCATCAGTAAAGTTCCGGACAGACTGGCCGAAACTTTTTCAAGGCTCTCAGAGTCTAAAGAAAAAGATCCCAGACGCAAGATTCCCGGAAAACATAAAATCTGATCGATTTGATCGCAGAGGGTAGGACTGAGTTTATGGCAAAGAGACGCGGCAATCCTAATTGGGGCAAGCCGGAGCCGATTGGACCGGTGACTCCAACCATCACTGAATTCGAGCAGGTCGTTCGCGAATTCAAACTGCAACCTGATCAGTACATCCGCTCAACTCGTCTTCGCGAGTGGGCGCGTCGCAACAAGAATTCGAAATACATTCCCGAACCTCTTCTTGAGGCGTGGGGTTTCGAGATTGAATCAACGCTGTAGACGTACCCGCATTGGGTAAACACGCCGGGCCGCCATGTGCGGCCCTTCGGTTTTTGTGGGAAAGCCTATTCCGGATTTGAAGCATCCTTCATTGGTGGTTTTGCTCCCGACCTATGCAGCCGTACTCGCAGCAGCTTTTGCCGGTGATTATCGCAACCAGTTTTGCTGCCGGGATCAATGTCTATGCCACTGTCCTGACGCTCGGTCTGCTGTCTCGTGCGGACCTGGTTTCACTCGCGCCGGCATTGAGTCTGCTGGATTCCTGGTGGACGATTGGAATTAGCGGGGCTCTTTTCCTGGTTGAAATCGTTGCCGACAAGATTCCCTATTTCGACGTTGTCTGGAATTTTCTGCACACCTTCGTGCGAATTCCGGTAGCCGCTCTGTTGGCCTATCAGGCCGGATCGCAGTTGCCGCCGCAATGGCAACTGGCCGCGTCGGCACTGGGGGCGGCTGTCGCCTTCGCCGCACATGCCGGAAAGACAGCGCTTCGCATCGGTGTCAATGCCACGCCCGAGCCTCTGACCAACTTCATGGTGAGCACCGCGGAAGATGGCGCTGCCGTGGGTCTGACGTGGCTGGCGATGGTTCATCCCTATGCGGCGGCCATCGTGGCGATCCTCTGTATACTTGCGCTGGGGCTTGCGATCCGCTTGATTTTGAGAGGCTTACGAAGAGGGTTCGCGACGCTGAGGCAGCAGGTTGAAAAGGTCTGAGCGAAACCTTAAGTATAGCAGGCCAAGACAGTTTGACGCTGACCCGCCCGGATGAGATATTAACCTGACTTTAATAATGCAAGCGCAGGCGTCTGTAACGCACCGGCGCTACAGGTTTCGATATCTCATGCGATTGATCCCGCGAGACACTCAGTTCTTCGACATGTTCGTGGAAATTGCCAACAACGTCGCGCAGGCTGCGACAGTTTTGCGCGACCTTTTTCTCAATTTCCAGCAGGTTCAGGATTCGGTAAACCGCATCAAGGAACTTGAACGTCGCGGCGATGAAATGACCCACAAGGTCTATGTCAAGCTGAACCAGACGTTCATCACCCCCTTCGACCGCGAAGACATCGCCGAACTTACTTCGCGCCTGGACGACGTTCTCGATCGCGTGAATGGCGCGAGTGACCGCCTTATTATCTACAAGATCGATTGCCCTCCAGCGGCTGCGGCGGAGTTGGCGTCGGTAATTGTGCGGCAAGCGGAAGAATTGTCCAAGGCAGTGGCGATGCTTGAGAAGCCGGACGGAATTCTGCCGCACTGCGTAGAGATCAATCGGCTGGAAAATATGGCCGATACCATTTGCCGGGGTGCGATTGGGAAGATTTTCGAAGAAGAAACAGACCCCGTGCGCCTGATTAAGAATAAAGAATTGCTTGAGGTCCTGGAGATGGCCACAGACAAGGCCGAAGACGCCGCAAACGTGTTGGAAACTGTGGTTCTGAAACATGCCTGACCACACCGACAATTCCACGGCCATCGTCCATCCTGCATGCGCGGGCGCCCACTCCATCGCGGGCAGGTATCGCAGCTTTGAGGAAACCTGCCTGTGAGCTTAGATATCCTCCTGCTTGTTCTAACCGTCCTGGTCGCACTTACATTCGACTTTCTGAACGGCTTTCACGACGCGGCCAACAGTATCGCCACGGTGGTTTCCACGCGGGTATTGTCGCCAAAATTGGCCGTCGTCTGGGCTGCCTTCTTTAATTTTGCAGCTGCTTTCTTTTTTGGGACGGCGGTGGCCAAGACCATCGGCCACGGCATGATCGATCTGGAGATTGTGACGCAGTACGTAGTATTGGCTGGACTGCTGGGCGCCTGCGTCTGGGATCTGCTGACTTGGTGGTGGGGCCTGCCGACTTCATCCTCGCATGCGCTGATTGGCGCCTACGCCGGGGCGGCGATAGCGCGGGCCGCAATCGTCCGGGGTTGGGGCAAGGCCTTCGGAGTCATCATTGCGGGCGGCTGGACGAAAACCATCCTGTTCATTTTTATTGCGCCGGTTATGGGACTCGCCATGGGCTTCACGTTCATGGTCATCGTGTCCTGGATATTCCGAAGGAGCGCTCCAAGGCAGGTCGACACCTGGTTCCGCAAACTGCAACTGGTTTCGGCGGCTTGCTACAGCCTCGGGCATGGCGGCAATGACGCGCAGAAGACCATGGGGATCATCGCCGGAGCGCTTTATGCCGGCGGCCTGATGACCCGGTTTGACGTAGCCCACGACTGGGGCAAGTACCACTGGCCCATCATTCTGGCCGCCAACGCCGCGATCGCGATGGGTACTTACTTCGGAGGCTGGCGCATTGTCCACACGATGGGCTCAAAGATCACCAAGCTGAAACCCGTGGGCGGGTTCTGTGCAGAGGCTGCCGGCGCCATCACCCTGTTTGGAACCGCGATGGCCGGCATCCCTGTGAGCACGACACACACGATTACGGGAGCCATCATCGGCGTCGGCACCACGGTCCGGCTTTCGGCGGTTCGCTGGGGCGTGGCGCAGCGCATTGTGTGGGCTTGGGTGGTGACGATTCCGGCCTCTGCGCTGGTCTCGGCCGCAGGTTACTGGCTCCTGCACCTGCTGGTGCGCGGAGCGTAAACAGCTCCCGGCTCTCAGCTCCAAATTTCGATTGGAATGTCATGGCGACCGGAGCGAAGCGGAGTGGAGCCACCCTTTGTTTTCGGTAGCAGAAACAAAAGATGGCTCGACTTCGCTCGCCATGACAGTCTGATACTGAGAACTACTACCGTTTCGGCCGGTACATATCGGTGCTGGTCCCGTAGAAGACCTCGGCGGCTTCCATGATGGTTTCCGAGAGCGTTGGATGCGGGTGGATGGTCAGTTCGAGATCCATCGCGGTCGCTCCCATCTCGATTGCCAGCACGCCTTCGGCGATCATCTCGCCTGCCGAGGGTCCACACAGGCCGATGCCAAGGATGCGCTCCGTTTTTGGATCGATCACCAGTTTGGTGATCCCCTCGGTGCGATCGAGCGTGACCGCCCGGCCGGAAGCGCCCCATGGAAATTTCGCGACTTTGACTTCGCGTCCTTCGTTTTTCGCCTGCGTTTCCGTCAGTCCGGCCCAGGCGATTTCGGGATCGGTGAAGACGACGGCGGGAATCGCATATGGCTCAAAAGACACCTTCTTGCCCGACATATGTTCCACCGCCGTGCGGCCCTCGTGCGAGGCTTTGTGGGCCAACATCGGCTCTCCGACCACGTCGCCAATGGCATAAATCGCCGGATCGGCGGTCTGCAACTGCCGGTTGACCTCGATGAAACCTTTGGGCCCGACGACGACCTTCGTTTTTTCCAGGCCGGGGATCTGCGAGTTCGGACGCCGTCCCACCGAGATGAGAACCCGGTCGTAAACTTTCTCCTTCTCGCGAACGTCGCCCTTGAAGGTCACGCGAATTCCGCCGCTCTCCTCTTTCAGCGACTCGACGGAGGTCTTGAGCATAATGCTCTCGAACTGTTTTTCGAGCCGTTTGTGCAGCGGCAGAACCAGGTCGCGGTCGGCGCCGGGAAGCAGGCCGTCCAGCATTTCAACTACGCTGACGCGGCTGCCCAGCGCGGAGTAGACCGTCCCCATTTCCAGGCCGATATAGCCTCCGCCAACCACCAGCAGACTCTTCGGCACCTCTTCAAGGTTGAGGGCTCCGGTCGAGTCCATCACCCGCGGGCTCTTGATGGAAAGCGCCGGAATGGTGGCGGGCCGCGAACCAGTCGCGATCAGGATGCGATCGAAACTCAGCGTCTCTTCCCCGCCTCCGAGCTTCTCCACGCGCAAGGTCTTGGAATCGACAAAGCTCGCGCGTCCCTGAATATAAGTCATCTTGCGCTGCTTGGAGATCATGCCAAGCCCGCCGGTGAGCTTGTTGACGACGCCTTCCTTGAACGACCGCAACTTGTTCACGTCGATCTTGGGCGCGGCGAACTCCACTCCCCAGGTCGAGGAGTGCTGGGCTTCGTTGATAACGGCCGCGACGTGCAGCAGCGCCTTCGAGGGAATGCAGCCTCGGTACAGGCATACGCCACCCGGATTTTTTTCCAGGTCGATCAACGTAACTTTCATGCCGAGATCGTTGGCGAGGAAAGCGGCGGCATAGCCGCCCGGCCCGCCGCCAATTACGGCGAGGTTGATGGGGTTCCCGGCTGGCGTTGCCGTTGCCGGGGCGTTCGGCGAGGTATTCTCTGCCATCTCTTGATTTCCTATCCGGGGTCCCCGGCAGACGCCGACTTTGCGTCTGGTTGGGGTGGCTATCCTTGCACTGACAACAGGAACGGCTGTTCCAGGGCCTCTACGACCCATCGTACGAAGCGCGCGGCATCGGCTCCATCGATCAAGCGATGATCGTAGGAGAGGGAAACCGGCAGCATCAGCCGCGGCTCAAACTTGTCTTTGTCCTTTGCCCACACCGGCTCGATCCGCGAACGCGACATGCCGAGGATAGCGACCTCCGGATAATTCACGATCGGAGTGAAGTACGTGCCCCCAACACCGCCAAGATTGGTGATGGTAAAGGTCCCTCCCTCCATGTCCTCGGGGGTGAGCTTTTTGTTGCGCGCCTTGAGCGAAATCTGCGCCAGCTCCACGGCCAGTTCGACGATGTTCTTGCGGTCCACGTCGCGAATCACCGGCACCAGCAATCCGCGATCGGTATCGACTGCAACGCCGATGTGAATATAACGCTTGTAGATGACCTCTTCGCCACGCACATCGACGCTGGCATTGAACTGCGGAAACACCTTGAGCGCCGAAGCCACGACCTTGAGCGCAATCGCCGTGACGGTCATCTTGCCGCCGGCGACCTCGGCCTTGGCGGAGAAGCGCTTGCGCAGCTCTTCCAGTTCGGTGATGTCGGCCAGATCGTGCTGCGTGACGTGCGGGATGGTATTCCAAGCCTCGGCAAGATGCTCGGCGGTCTTGCGGCGGATGGCGCGCATCGAAACCTTCTCGATGGGCCCCCACTTGGAAAAGTCCGGCAGTTGCGGCGCCGGACGCACGAATCCCGATCCCATGGCGGCTCCCGCTATGGCCGCGCCGGCACTGCCGATCACCGATTTAGCGTAAGCCTTAACGTCTTCTTCCAGGATGCGCTCGCCCGCACCGCTGCCGCGCACGTTGTAGACGTCGACCCCAAGTTCGCGCGCCAAACGGCGAACCGCGGGAGAAGCCGGCAACGGAGGACGGTGCTCCGGCCCGGCCGTCTTCGTCAATTGAGCAGGAACGACCGGCTGCGGTTCTTCCCGGCGAACATCGGGCGGAAAAGCCTCCTCCTCGCTCTTTCCCTCCAATTCGCGAGCACGCGCGTAGGTATCGCGGGCAGCTTCCTGAGTTCTGAAGTCCTGAGGCGCGCGGCCGGCAGCCACGGGCTTCGGTTGCTCCTGTGGAGCGCCTGCCGACGGAGCCTCCTGAGCGGGTGCGGCGGTGGTGGACTCCGCCTCGGCCGTCGGGGTCGCTTTTGTTTCGGCGGCCTTGCCCTCCGCAAGAGTAAAGATCACCTGACCCACCTTGAGTTTATCGCCCTGCTTGACCTTGATCTCGCCGACTGTGCCCGAGATCGTCGACGGAACCTCGATGACTGCCTTGTCCGTCTCCAGTTCTATGACGGGATCACCTGCGTTCACCTGCGCACCGGGCGAAACTATCACCCGGACCAAGTCGCCCGATTCGATGTTTTCGCCCAGTTCCGGCAGTTTGAATTCGATCGCCACGATCAGTCCTTTCTCTACGAAACCGCTGGATTTGGCTTCTCAGGATCGATACCGAGTTCCTTGACCGCCGTTCGCACGCAATCGGCCGTGATCTGACCCTCGCGCAGCAGCCCCGTAAGCGTGGCCAAAACGATATGCTTGGCGTCGACTTCAAAAAAGTCGCGCAGCGCAGCGCGGCCCTCGCTGCGGCCAAAGCCGTCCGTGCCGAGCGCGACCAGCGGCCGCGGCAGCCACTGTGAAACCGACTCCGGCAGCGTCTTCACGTAATCGGAGGCGGCCACGAAAACGCCGGGAGCGTCCTTCGTCATCTGCGTAATGTAAGGCACGCGCGGTGCCTCGCCGGGGTGCAGCATGTTCCAACGGGCGCAAGCATTGCCGTCCATGTAGAGTTGCTTGTAGCTGGTCACGCTCCACACATCGGCGGCAACACCGAACTTGGCGTCCAGAATCTCCTGCGCCTTCAGCACTTCGAGCAGAATGGCGCCGCTGCCCATAAGCTGGGCGCGCATTTTGGCATCCTTCTTCGCGGATTTCCTATACAGATACATCCCCTTCAGAATGCCGTCGCGCACGCCTTCCGGCATCTCTGGCTGCTCCCAGGGCTCGTTCATTACCGTGATGTAGTAGAAGATGTCTTCCTGCTCGACGTACATCCGGCGAATGCCGTCCTGGATGATGATCGCCAGTTCGTAGGCAAACGCCGGGTCGTAGGCCACCAGGTTGGGCACCGGATACGCCAGCAGTTGGCTGTTGCCGTCCTGATGTTGCAGCCCTTCGCCAGCCAGCGTCGTGCGTCCGGCAGTTCCGCCTACGACGAAGCCGTGCGTGCGCTGGTCGCCCGCGGCCCACACCAGGTCGCCGACGCGCTGCAATCCGAACATCGAATAGAAAATAAAGAACGGAATCGTGTTAATTCCGTGGTTGGCATACGATGTTCCGGCGGCGATAAAGGACGACATCGAGCCGGCTTCAGTAATTCCTTCCTCCAGGATCTGTCCGTCTTTAGCTTCCTTGTAATAGAGCAGTGTGTCCATATCCACCGGCTCATACAACTGGCCCACGCTGGAGTAGATTCCGATTTGCCGGAACAATGCTTCCATGCCGAAGGTTCGCGCCTCATCCGGAACGATAGGCACAATCAGTTTGCCGAAGTCGTGGTCGCGAACCATTTTGGCGATCATGCGCACGATCACCATCGTGGTTGAAACCTTGCGGCCTGCGGTTCCCTTGTAGAACTCCTCGAACAGCTCCTCCTTGATCGGCGCGAGCTTCGGGGCGCGCACTTTGCGCTCGGGAAGATAGCCGCCCAGCGCCTTCCGCTTCTCCTGCAGGTACGTGATCTCGGGGCTGTCCGGCGGGGGACAGTAGAACGGCGCATCGTGCAGTTGCTCATCCGGAATAGGAATGCCAAAGCGCGAGCGGAACCGCATCAACTCTTCATCGTTGATCTTCTTCTGCTGGTGAGTGATATTTCTGCCTTCGCCACTTTCGCCCAAGCCGTAGCCTTTGATGGTCTTGGCCAAAATCACCGTCGGCGATCCACGGTGCTCCAGCGCGGCCTTATATGCGGTATAAACCTTGATCGGATCGTGACCTCCCAGGCGCATCTTGGCCAGTTGCTCATCGCTCAGGTGCTCCACCATTTTGAGCAGACGCGGATCGGTGCCGAAGAAGTTCTGCCGGAAGTATGCGCCACTGGAGACGAAGTACTTCTGAAACTGCCCATCCGTAACCTCGCCCATGCGCTTTACCAGCAGGCCATCGCGATCCTTGGCGATCAACGGGTCCCAATCGCTGCCCCAAATGACCTTGATGACGTTCCAGCCAGTACCGCGGAAGTCGGCCTCCAGCTCTTGAATGATTTTTCCGTTGCCGCGCACCGGGCCGTCCAGGCGCTGCAGATTGCAATTGATGACGAAGATCAGGTTGTCGAGCTTTTCGCGGGCCGCCAAGGCAATGGCACCCAGGGTTTCGGGTTCGTCGGTTTCGCCGTCTCCAAGGAAGGCCCATATCGTGCCTTCCTTCGATTCCTTCAAGCCGCGGTTTTCGAGGTAGCGGTTGAACCGCGCCTGGTAAATCGCCTGGATTGGCCCCAAGCCCATCGATACGGTAGGAAATTCCCAGAAATGCGGCATCAGCCACGGGTGGGGGTACGAAGTTAGCCCGCCCTTCGACTCGCGGCGGAAATTTTCCAGTTGATCGCGCGAGATGCGGCCCTCCAGAAACGCGCGCGCGTAGATGCCGGGCGAGGCATGTCCCTGGAAGTAGATCAGATCCCGGTCTCCGTCCGGCGTGCGTGCGTGGAAACAATGATTGAACCCGACTTCATAGAGGGTGGCTGCCGAGGCGTAGGTGGAAATGTGACCGCCTATACCCTCCTCCACCTTGTTGGCGCGCATCACCATGGCAAGGGCATTCCAGCGCACCAGACTTTTGATTTGCCGCTCAACTTCCTGGCTCCCTGGAAACGGTGGCTGCTTCTCCGCCGGAATCGTATTCTGGTAGGGGGTCGTCGCCGAGAACGGCATTCGATAGCCGCTCCGGGCGGTATGCAGTTCGAGTTGTTGCAGGAGGCGGCCGGCGCGCTCGGGCCCATAGTGCTCGAGTATGTAATCAAGAGAGTCCAGCCACTCCCTGGTTTCCAGAACTTCCAAACCAAGCGCCTCAGTGTTTTCTCTGTTGTTCACTCGGAGATTCCCCTGATTGATTCAAGAACCTTAAATAATAACTCGAATGGGGTTAAGTATTCCAAACGCCCGGGAACTTATGGCGTAAGATGCCGCCCTCCGGAGGCGTAAATCCTCATGCCGCGTTCACCGCGGAGACCCTGCTGCGCCGATAGTGCAACGGAGGCGAACGCTTATTTGGCCGGCAACACTACTCCTCTGCACTCTCCAAAGCCGATCCTCGCTGCGCCTTTGCGTTCGCAATATCCACGCAAGATGACTTCGTCTCCATCCTCCAGAAAGCTGCGCTGCTCGCCGCTGGGCAGGGTGATTGGTTCCTTCCCGCCCGACGTCAGTTCCAACAGGCATCCGCGCGCATCTTTGGACGGCCCGGAGATCGTGCCGCTGGCCAACAGATCGCCGGGACGAAGGTTGCATCCGTTGCTGGCATGGTGGGTGAGCATCTGCGCCATGGTCCAATACATGTCGACCATGCTGGCGCGGCTCAGGCGCATCGGGCCGATGCCTAACTCCCGCATTTTGTTCGAGTTGAGCCATGCCTCCACGGTCAATTCGAGGCCGCCGTATTGCTGGTCCCCAGGGTCGAAAAGATGCGGTAAAAGGCACGAATTTGCAGGTTCGCGAACGAACGCCAATGTCCGATAATGCGCAAGCGCTTCGAGCGTCACCACCCAGGGAGAGATCGTGGTCGCAAAGCTCTTGGACAGGAATGGACCGAGCGGCTGGTACTCCCAGCTTTGCACATCGCGTGCCGACCAGTCGTTCACCAGGCACATGCCAAAGATGTGCCGCTCGGCCTCGGCGATCGGAAGCGGCTCTCCGAGATTGTTCCCCGGGCCGACAAAAAAGCCCGCCTCAATTTCGTAGTCGAGCCGTTGGGTGGGGGCGAAGACGGGAGGGGCGTTTGGATCGCTTCGCACTTGGCCTCGTGGCCTGCGAACTGGAGTGCCGCTGGGCAGCAACGACGAAGCGCGTCCGTGATATCCGACCGGCAGCCATTTGTAATTGGGCAGCAGCGGATTGTCGGGCCGGAACATGCTGCCAACTTTTTCGGCGTGATAAAGCGAAGCGTAGAAATCGGTGTAGTCGCCCATCTGGGCAGGCAAAAGCATTTCCACTTCAGCCATGGGGAGCAGCGGCACGCGTTCGCGCAGTCCGGCCAACCCCAACAAGCCAACAGCGGGCTTGTCGGGGGCCCCGGCGGAAGCATCGTGCCGGAGCAGTTGGAAGATTCGCTTGCGCAGCGCCGACCAGTACCTGCCTTCGAGGGCCATGAGCCGATTCAACGCTCCCGCGTTGCAGGCGCTTGCGGCCTCGCATGCCTCATCGTCGGGGGAAAACAGACCGCGCTCGGCGGCGGCGCTTACATCGAACACTTGATTGCCGATGGCAACGCCGACGCGCGCCTCGCCGCCCCGAGTCGGGCGGAAAACTCCGAAGGGCAGGTTCTGAACAGGGAAGTCGCATCCCGCCTGATTGGCGCTTTCGACCCACGACCGCATTGCGGGGTCATGCGTTTCGTTGATGGCGGGAGTCATAAGAGTGACTTCCTCGTTGGAGTGTCATGCTGAGCACAGTAGAACAGATTCTGTGCTGTCATGCTGAGCGGAGCGAAGCATCCCAGGAAACCGTCCTACCCCGCGCCGCGCGGGGCTTTCGATGAAATCCTTGGGCTGCATCTTAGCCCCACACTGTGCTGGGATTCTTCGCTCCTCCACCCCAGCAACGGCAAAAGAGGCCGTCGCCGGGGACCCCGGCTCGCTCAGAATGACACCCATACATTGAGCGCGTGAATTTGGGGACATCATTCTAGTCCGACGTAAAGAAACTACCCCACTCAAGCCAACGAATGGCTTGAATGGGCCACCCGTCCCGAGCCTCGTCGGGGACCCCGACGCGGGGCGGAACGTGGGGCACCCGACACCGCTTAGCGAGGCGGTTGGAAGTGCTTTTTCAAATCCTGCCAGCAGCGGTAGTACTCATGCTGCAATTGCGCCGTCTCCATCGCGTACTTGGTGGGCCGGCAGACGAAGCGCGCTTCGAACATAAAGGCCAGCGTGTCTCCCAGGAACTGCGGCTTCAACTCGGCGGCGCTGGCGCGTTCGTAGGTGGCCGCGTCGGGCCCGTGACCCGCCATGCAGTTATGCAGGCTGGCTCCGCCCGGCAAAAAGCCCTCGGCCTTGGCGTCGTATTCGCCATGGATGAGGCCCATGAACTCGTTCATGAAGTTGCGGTGGAACCACGGCGGACGGAAGGTATGCTCGGCGACCAGCCAGCGCGGCGGAAAGATGGCGAAGTCGAAATTTGCCGTCCCGGGAATTTCAGAAGGCGAGGTCAGTACCGTGTAAATCGACGGATCAGGATGATCGAAGCTCACGGAGTTGATGCAGTTGAAGTTTGCCAGATCATACTTGTAAGGCGCGTAATTTCCGTGCCAGGCAACGACGTCGAAAGGCAAATGATTGTACTCGGCCTCCCATAGCTCGCCGAGAAACTTGGCCACGACCCGGTAATCTTCATCGCGATCTTCGTAGGCCGCGCCTGGCGTCTGAAAATCGCGCGCATTCGCCAGCCCATTGGCGCCGATCGGACCAAGGTCGGGGAGCCGCAACAGCGCTCCATAGTTCTCGCAGATGTAACCTCGCGCCGGTGTCTCCAGCAGCTCCACGCGGAACTTTATGCCGCGCTGGATGACGCAAATCTCGCCAGGCGCGACTTCCATGTTGCCGAATTCAGTTTGAAACAGCAGGCTTCCGAGCTGCGGAACGATGAGCAGTTCTCCGTCGGCGCTGTAGAAGCAGCGATTGCGCATGGACTGGTTCGCCACGTAGACGTGAATTGCAATTCCGCTGTGCGCGGCGGCATCGCCGTTTCCCGCGATGGTGACGAGGCCGTCGACAAAATCCGTCTCTCCGGCGGGGAAGGGAATCGGGTCCCAGCGCAACTGGTTCGGCGAAGTTACAACTTCGTTGAACGGCGCAGTGCGCAGCAGCCCGTGGGAAATTTCGCGGTAGGGCTTATGCATGACCGAGGGACGTATGCGGTAAAGCCAACTGCGGCGATTGGCGGCGCGTGGAGCGGTAAACGGGGTTCCGCTCAACTGCTCGGCATAGAGTCCCAAAGGAGCGCGCTGCGGCGCATTCTGCCCCGAGGGCAAGGCGCCGGCGACGGCTTCGCTGGCGAATTCGTTTCCGAATCCGCTGTGATATCGGAGCTGTTCAGGCATGGTGCTTGGCTTGGTAGTCGCCATCTCGTTCTTCGTTCAGTTCCAGAAACCAATGTTAAATGTTAGATGAAACGGCAAATCTCCTCAGGGGGCCGTCCCTGCCAGCCCACTCGAAGGAACTACCCCAGGTTAGCGCCGAACAGCACGGCGCGGAACCTGGGGCACCCGGCCATCTTTGGTTTCTACTACCGAAAACAAAGGGTGGCTCCACTCCACTTCGCTCCGG
>Ga0187880_1000070_pt1 | contig 86263 bp, 144 predicted proteins | sample June2016WEW_19_4_FD_132998 | JGI IMG/M metagenome (GOLD analysis project Ga0187880, IMG submission 132998) | Peatland microbial communities from SPRUCE experiment site at the Marcell Experimental Forest, Minnesota, USA - June2016WEW_19_40 | ecosystem: Environmental > Terrestrial > Soil >... | reverse complement strand
CCACTTCTCTTATTAACTTAATACACGCGAGAAGCGCTCTAGGTCGCAGTTCAATTGTCTGATTTAATGACTCAAAAAGGTTCTTCTTGCGTTCATCCTTATCTTGCAGAGGACTTATTGGGTGACTACATTTTTTGTAATTGTAGTCACCTTATGTAAGCATTTTCTTGAGTGCTCTGTATTCTTTGAGCATTAAATCCAGAGTCGGACGTATATTATGGTCATTTTCATAGGCTTGCAGTGCGGCATAGTATTGCGCTCTGTTTCTTAGTTCAATATTCAAAGGCGGAAGATTATGTTTCAACAGAATATTATTTAGGAGTAGTCTTCCAACTCTGCCGTTTCCATCTTGGAAAGGATGAATCATCTCGAATTGATTATGGATAACAGCGGCTAAAACCAGTGGGGGACATTTTTCCTTGTTTCGATTATACCATCGTATCAGTTCCTTAAGCAATTCTACAACTTGCCAAGATGGTGCTCCAATAATCAAAATATGGACCATTAGCATAGTCAGGACGAGTGCGGTGGACCTTTAACCCACATACACGGGTCCGAATCCCGTTAGGTGCTCCAATTGCGGATGTATAGCATAATCAGGAAGAGTGCGGTGGACCTTTAATCCACATATCGGGGTTCAAATCCCCGTACATCCTCTCAATAACCATAACATTTAAATAGGGGTTTACATATAAATAATATCGGTGAAACCAATTGCCTTACAAAGATAAAAATAAAAATAAAATCTATCATAAAGAATATATGCGAAAATGGAGACTTCAACATCCAGAAAAAGAAAAAGATGCATCTAAAGCTAAATTAAAATTACGACAAAAAAGAAAAGAATATGCTGTAGAATTAAAAGGTGGTAGATGCTCTAATCCTAATTGTGCATGTCCTGATGGCTATAGAAGAAATTTAGCCGCATTAGAATTTCATCATCCAGATGGTAAAAAAGAACATTGGAGTAAAGAAAGAAATTTTCTCAGATATTCATATGATAAATTCATTAAAGAGTTAGAAATTGTGGTACTTCTTTGTTCAAATTGTCATCAAGAAATTCATCATCCAGAACTAACAAAATAGTGTCTTAGGTGCTTTGGAAGCAAGGTGGACTGTGAATCCACTTTAGAAAGTCCGAATCTTTCCCTAAGACCCAATAACGGAGAGTTAGGCTAACGGGAGTCCCTTTGGCTGAAACCCAGAGAACGTGTGTTCGACTCACACACTCTCCACCAATATTGCGAGGGTCGCTCAATGGCTAGGGCAAACGCCTGTTAAGCGTTAGATGAAGGTTCGATTCCTTCTCCTTGCGCCACTTTCGCTAATAGCGAACATATATAAAGAACAGCGAACATGGGGACGTAGCACAATCACAATGCAGATGCCTTCGAAGCATCCGATTGAGGGTCAAAGTCCTTCCGTCCCCGCCAAGTATCCAAAGTATCCATAAGGCTTAAATAGTGGAATGTATATATACTCTAATATGATAATACAAGACCAATATACCAATATGCCTATTTCGCGGTCAAAAAAGTGGAAACTAAGACATCCAGAAAAACTGAAGAAAATAACATCAAACTATTATTCACAACAAAGAAAGTTAGATTTATTACGTCAATATTCCTTAACTAATATAGAACTTGAAAAGTTGATTAAATCTCAAGATAATAAATGTGCAATATGTAAAAAACCATTCATTACTACTCCATACATTGACCACGACCATAAAACAGGAAAAATCAGAGGATTGCTTTGTAGAGAATGCAATGGCGGAATAGGTATGTTCAAAGACAATACTACTTTATTGAGAAATGCAATTCACTATTTAAAGTGAGGTCGTATGGTGTAACAATAGCATCAAACGTTTACACCGTTTGGGTCTTCGTGTAACTCGGAGTACGACCACCATTTGGGCGTATAGTGTAACGGCTAACACGCCAGCCTGTCACGTTGGAAGTTGGGGTTCGATTCCCCATGCGCCCGCCATTCACATAACAAGCATAACAGACATAATGAAAATAACAAACATAACAAAAATCACAAAACGGGGAATTAGTGTAATGGTAGCACCCATGACTCGGACTCATGTAGAGAGTGTTCGATTCATTCATTCCCCACCATTGGGCGATTGGTGTAACGGTAGCATAGGGAGCTTTATAAGTCCCCAGCGGCAGTTCAACTCTGCCATTGCCCACCAATAACAAAAGAAGGCGTATAGTGTAGTGGTAGCACACAGTTCTGATAAAGCTGTAGCCCATGTTCAACTCATGGTATGCCTACCAATAATGGGGTAGTGGTGTAGCTTGGTCAACATTCTCGGTTTGGAACCGAGTGAGCGTAGGTCCGAATCCTACCTACCCCACCACTAATTTTGTTATATAAAAACAAAAGATTTAAATAGTAGCCTACTAAGGTATAGGGGTTAGAAGGTAGGTGAATATACATAACTAATTTAAATAAACTATATATAGGAGCAATCGCAACAGGCATAGTTACTGGCTCATTCGCTTTCATGCTTGCTGTTCACCCATTAGTCGCGGCAGTAGTCGTTTTCGTTGCTACCGTAGTTGCAGTTATAGCTATTAAAGAAAGTGCTTAGATAAAAGCACAAAATTAAATTGGTATATCGCACCATACCCTATTTTTTTACTTTATCTAATCAAATGAAACTGTTTCTGGACTACTATTTTGAGCTTTTTCTAAAGTAGTAATTTCAGCCTTCAAAGTGTCCCTTGTCTTGGTCCAAGCAACGATTTGTTCTTCTGAATGTCTAAGCTCATTTGACAATCTTGTAATTTTACCTTTTATCCTTTTTTCATTAACTTCAACAGTTATAACTTTCAATAGTTTTTTTCCAGAACGTTTATATTCAATTTTTCCTGTCATATATCATTGTTAATTATTAAACATCGTAATATATAAACTTTGCGGAGTAAATTAATCAGTAGATTAAAAGAATTTTGGGGGTCGGTAGGAACCGTCAAGGCTTGAGTCTTACGATTTGAATCAGTTAATCATATGATTAAAAAAGTGAGAAAGTAACGCTTGCGATACCAGCCGCATGGACAAAGCATGGTAAAATACTGGTTTGTTAATTGGTGGGGTTACTCTGTGCCGCCCAGAGACCGAAGGTTTTGGAGACCTACATGCTACTGTTACAACATAACCCCGTGAAAAGATTAATGGCGGTGAGTGCTGGATTTGAACCAGCGGACCCCCGAAAGGGTCACCAGATTTCTGTCAGGTTGGAAAATTCCATTCCATGCTTCGAGTTTCACCCTTAGCAGTTTCACCCTTGAGCGAACTGATTCAAGTCTGGTGCATTAAACCTGACTCTGCCAACTCACCACGAGGTTTCAAAACATTTACGAAAAAGGTGACCAACGACTGTGAGAAAAAGAAGACTTAGATTTGCCATTAGCTAATATACGGCAAACCTCGCAATCTTGGTGGCATTCGTGTTTGCCACATTTCTGAAGTTTTTCAGTCATTTATTTTCGCCTTTAATAGTCTTAGTAATATAACAAACAAGTATTTAAATCTTACGGTGGGTTAGGGGAGTAAGCTCCGCATCCCCACCGCTCGCAGAGGATAGAAGGGCGATTGATGCTGGAATCCACCCTTAGCCATACCTAACCAGCATTGTTAGGACGCTATGCATCTACAGCCTGAGCCAACCAACATCATAACTTCATACCAGACTGTCGCTATCCCATATAGAATAATAGAAAAGAACTATTTAAATGTTATGGTCTAAAGCAGATGTGGAAGGACATAATTTATGAAGTATGTTATGCCTACTGTAGCTCCAATAGATATTATAGATATAACTGCACCTATTTTCCAACCTATGATTGCCCTTTGTGCTTTAACGTTTACTAAATCAATCTTTAAATCCTCAAGGTCTTTGACTACGATACTAAGAGCTTCAGCATTGCATCGAACTTTCTCGTCTTCTTGCTTAATAAGTTCACGAACAATTTTTGTGCCTTCAAGTTCAAGGACGCTCATTCTTTTCTGTAGGTCATCTATTGATTTAGCTGTACCTACGTCCGTATCTTTGCATTTTTGGACGAATCCATTTAATCGTTCACGAACTTCACCCATTACTTGAACAATTTCCAAAACTTTTTCCAGAAGTTGAGTGTTTGTTTCTGCCATTTATACCTTCTCCATATTAATTTTTTTTAGGTCCTCACTAACACTTGTGCAACTGGTTTTCGTAAGAATTAACGCATCTAATATTTTTGAATTCATAGTCTTATCTTCCTTTGCCATCCATAGTCATCTTCTCTCAAGTAATGAACCTATATAACTGTAAATGATACAACCCCTATATAAAGGTTTCGGTCAATACTAACAAAAAATGGTTGAGAGAGGCGGATTATCCCGCTTCTTCGTCTAATTCTCTATTAATCCGATATTCTTCAAGTTCCTTGTCTGTCATTGGTTTAGTATAAGTAACTTTCCAGAGGTTAGGTAATTTTTTTAATTTTACTAAACGATGAAGAGCATTACAAACTCCACAGGTCAACTCAATATCATTTCTTTTACCCAGAACAATATCACGATAATAATCTTGGTTTCTATGAGATTTTTGAAACTCTTTCCAGCCGCCGCCGTTAATATGATTAAATTCCAAAGCATTTATATCATCACAACCACAATTAACGCATTTACCACCGAGTTTAGTAATAGCAAGAAGTTTATATTTTTTATGATATTTCTTTAGATATTCTCTTTGATAAGCATTTCTCTTTTCTTTATCTTTAAATGGCATATTCTCACTAAGTATATAGGGTTTATACTACTATTTAAACTTTTCTATAAACCTTAACATAATTTGGTTGCGAAGAACGGAGTCGAACCGTTTCTTTAAGATTATGAGTCTTATTGGCTACCGTTACCAAACACTTCGCAATTAGGTTAGACCAGACTACCTTACCTCTCAATTAACATGCCGTTTTTGACGATATTTCCTGTCACATTCGCTCCATACGCCGTGTTGGTAGCCTGTCTGCTTACAGAACCCGTAGCTCCGATTGAATTTTTCGCAATCTCCGCATACTTTGGTCATTGTAAATTGTTAATGGTAGATGGGGTGGGATTTGAACCCACAATGTTTCCTTGTACTTGGTATCTCAGTACGAAACCTTTTGAGTTTAGCGCACTTCTTAGCTACGCCCTCAAGGTCTAATATGACGCTTAAGCCAAGCGCGTTCAGCCGTGTTTCGCTACCCATCTACTATATATAGTATTTGTTCTACTATTTAAACCTTTCTGTAAAAAGTATGTCTTAGGTTGGGTATGCGTAGCCCTCAGCTACTTTCATCGGTGATAACTTCCCAGCCTGTGACTATGATACTACGGGTTCAGCCGTCTATGTCGCCAATATTTACGGCTTCATCACGAGAGCGACTATGAATTACCAACGTCCTTAACCGAATACGGTAGTGAAGACTGGTATCCTCAAGACACCGCTTCGGGGAACGCTGGTGAGTATGATAAGCCATTCGAACAGTAGCCCTAAATCATAGCGCACTCATCAGGCACTTGCTGTTACCATTTAGGCTTTAGACGCAAACAAGGTAGGCTCGCTACTCCACGAGGGAGTGTACATCATCGCTTTTGACTCTGATTCTTGACACCCAAGCCCATTTCGCATTTCTGCCATATGGGTTGTCTCAAACCTTCGAATCAACCCGTTCGCATAAAACAATAAATAGGGGAACTAATATTTAAATCTTATGGTATTAAGTCCATGCTCATATTTTCCTATCAATGTGAGTTTGACATTCAGAGCAATACCCTTTCTTGTTGATTATCTTGTATCGTCCGCACCGTTCGCATTTCTCTGCATCGTCTGGCAACTTAATCCAAGCTGTCCAAGTAGCGAAAACTGCAACTGTTTCATAAATTCCCGCGCTAAGAGCTTGTTCAGCTTTGGTTCTTTCTCTTAAAAGCACAAGTTTGTTTCGTCCATCGCTCATCATGTTAGAATTGTCTTTTACTTGGTCGCATTCATACATATACGTAAAATGAGTATTGTCTTTATCTACGATTATTTCAACTTTCATACTACATTCACCACCTACGACTACAACATTTGAATGATAGGGTTCGAACCTACACATGTGCGGGCTTATCGTGCTATACCACTCGTTTGCCCGCTCTCTACCATCCGAAGTTGGTCACAGTCTTCGGTTGTGAGTACATTCTAAATAAATAAAATGGGGAACTACTATTTAAACTTTACGGTCTCAACGGGTGATAATCTTTACCTGACCATTACAATAGTAACAGGGGTCAGTTGCTTCAAGATGTTCATTTCCTCTATGGTGCTGGTGATGCCGCCCTTTATTAGGCTTTCGGCTCATCGGTCCGTAGTTATATCTGCTGAAGACCATTTTGCATTTTTGACATTGTACCTTTATGTTTGCTCCCATTATTGACGCACCGCCTACCAGCGAACCGCCCAGCCGTTAACCGAGCGTAGTTCAATCAACTGGATTATGCATTATGCGTCATTTTGTAGGTACTCCGTTTGCTTGTTTCATACGCTTAATTTCCGAAGGATGCTTGCCATCGTTGTTTTCTACAATAGTGTCTTCAGGTACTACCGAATCTCCAAATCCAGCTTGTACACTACATCTAAAATTCATACTTGCCCATAATTCTCTGCTATTGCGTACTGGCGGATTGATTGGTATATCTCTTCGTGTTGGGTCTCTTTCGGCAGACATAGTATCAACAGCCTATATAGGCACAAACGCCTATTTAAATCTTATGGTCAAATAACGGACATAACTTAATCCATTCAATAAACCTAGAAATTAGCGACTTATCTGGAACAGTCCACGGAATTCCATTTGTACCAGAATCTAAATTATACCAATATTGGGTAGTTGATGAAATGGAACCTGTCCAGTTATTAGGAAATGCCGAAGTAGATATAGTTTGATTGCTCATAGAGTCACCATATAGTTATACTATGTTCGTCTATTTAAACTTTATGGTCTGCCTCTAAGTCATCTAACCCTGATTTATCAAGTGTAGAAGCAACTTTACAAACGAACATCTCAGCATTCACACTACGATTTGCAATTGAGAGAGCCGTAAACTCTATAATTGCCCCACTGATGCTGAATGGTATAATGGACCAGAAATGTAAGTATGGATAATAAATAAATGTGTAAATTCCAAAATTTGTAACCCAGCACATAGACCCTATAATGTTATATTTCAGAAACCTAAGAATAATCTTTTGTATTTTTTGGTTCATATTCTATTTATGGTAACGCAAGTATTTAAGTATTGCGGTTCCGCAACATTTATAAGGGACGAACGACCTTGTGCGGTGCAGAGCCACGGGCGGTTATCTCAGGGCAATGTTTGTCTTAGGGCAAAGTTTAATCAGTAGATTAATTCCACGCCGCATCAGCGGCGGAAAACCGACCAGACGGGGCTTTTTCAATACTGTTGGTAATTTGCCCATTTTTTCGTGTATAATTGTTGTTTGCGGATGTTTTGGCAACAATTTCTTAACAAAAAATGTTAATTTATACGCAAAAAAAGGCATAAATTTTGGACCATTTTATGACCTATTTTTGGACCAAAATGAGACCATAGATTACACCATAACGTTTATATAGTGCGGCTACATAACACTATTAGTGAAATAAATAATGAAAGCTAAATGTCCAGATTGCGATACAGAATTCGATATAGCTGACGACTTTAGAATAGGCGAAGTAACTTCGTGCCCTTGTTGCGGGTTAGAGTTAGAAGTTAAATCTGTTTCTATAATAATCGTTGACAACGTAACAAACAAAGTTTGCAAGGTAGAAGAACTAACTATTGAAGGCGAAGATTGGGGTGAATAAATGGACCTATACGGATTAATAGCTACGTTAGCGTTCTTGGTTTCAGGAACAATTTGCTGGATAGCATTCTGCAAGTATTACTTACATAACAGGGATTTTACATGATTCACGCCTGTTCAGATTGCAAAAACATTCTTACGCGCAAGTGTATTAACTGTGAAAGCAACCCATATCTCCACGACAATTTTGAGGCTAAACAATAATGTCTTGTAAACCAGAAGTTGACCGTGACGATTCGCCTTGCGATGGTTGTCCATATTTGCCAACTAATGAAAAAGAATCTGAAGAATGCGAACTATGCATACAACGTCAAAGAGGTTATCGTAAATGATAATATTTGCCATAGTTGTTGTAGCATTAATAGCGACCTGTTTAGGTCTGCATCTCTGGGACAGTTACTTTAGGAAGCCTTAATATGAAAGACGGAGAATTAAAAAAACGAATAGACGAGATTCAAATCCAAAAAATCATTGATACCGAATCCCAATTTACAGGAGAGGTTTATCAAGTTTTAGACGAGATGGCGAAAGACTTAGGTTTAAACCACCTGTGGAAGAAAGAAACTTTGGAACGTATGGCTAAAGATGGATGCTACACCATAAGCGAAAAGCAATCAATAGAGTTATCGTTGAAACTAATCAAATGGTTCGGCGAGCATAAGCCTGAGCCTAAAAAAGAAGGTAAACGAGTAAAGATAGAATGTTTTATAGGTACTCTACCAGACGACCCGCATAGGTGACTTTAGTGGTTAGCAAAGACAAGATGTTAGAAATTTGTAGAGTATGCGGCAAGCGGAATGAGTGCAACTTTGAAGATTGCCCATATGAGTAGGTGAATTAAATGTTTTGCCCTTACTGTGAAGACGAAGACGCTGAAATGAAATTAGTGAAGAAAAGCCGTAAAGCTAAACGGTTAGATACATTCAAATGTTCAAAGTGTGGACACGAAAGCCCAGCATATAATTGTGCGTCAGAAGACGATGAGGAATACTGGTAATGTGCCTAAGCCACGTTGAAGTTAAATGCCCTAATTGTGGGCGTACTGTTGCTCCGTTGATGATGCCTATAGGCGACAAGATAGATAAGGTTTGCCCTGTATGCAGAAAATCATTCAATAAGAAGCCGCCTGTTTCAAATAACAAGACCGACAGGATGACTAAGGGAAGATGGTTACGATGAGCGAAGAATTCAAGCCACCTACTAAAGACCAGATACAGAAGGACAGGGAACAATATGAGTGGCGTTATATTCCAGACCGCGATTGGACCAGAGAATATTACCAGTTAATGAGTTGATTGTTATGCCAGCTAAAAATACAAGACACGCATACAAGATTTGGACTATGCCTATGTGCCTAATAACTCGTCAACCGTGTAACAAAGATTGCCGAGTATGCGAAGCGGCTAAAACATACAGAACCTTTTTAGAATCAGAAGAATGCAGATAAGCCCTGTTAGTACCCCTACCCCTACTAAGTATGGGTCCCTGTACTATGTATCCCTACCCGTACATATCGGTAATCCGTAACCTTTAAATAGGACACCGATATACTACAAATAGAAATTTAGGTGGAAGATATGGCTGAGGATAAAGATATAATTAGAGCAAAAATACCAGTTGGTCCAGAACCGCCAACACCCCAACCTGAAAAAGAATATGTAACACTCGTCAAGGTTGGAGACATCACTCTACAAGAATACTTACCAACAAAGAAACTTGTTTTAGTCGTTAGTACAAAGGTTGAGGGCAAAGATGTCCTCATGATGGTCCCAGCATTAGAGTGCCTACGCCTATTAGAGAAACACAAAGACATAATATTGGGCAAAACCCAATCAACCAGCTACGTTGCTTAGTCACTTATACACCGCATTATCCATCCATCAAGTGTACATCTCAGGGCAAAATCTATGGGGGACATCCATAAAAGTGCGGTTCCGATGTTCGGTGGCGGACGGTATTATTGGTTTTTTTCGTCAGGGTAGCAAGTACGGGGGAGTATATAAGGCTTGCGTTCGGTGTTCGAAGCGGTTTGTCCATAGTGTATTCGATGTTGATACGTGGATTTGTTCGAAGTTCGTAGTAAAAATAGTTAAATAATTAGTAGTATCAATGAATTAGTAGTGTAAAAACGATACCTTTATATAGTTCGTGACAACAAGGTTTATATACCTAAACAATTGTCGATATATATAAGGCTTGTTATTGGCTTATAAGCAAACGATGATTGTAGTATATAAACATAATTGTGCCAACCGTAATGTTTATATAGTAGTGTGTATATATTTATTATGGTGAAAAACAAACGTTCGATAGAAACGCATATTATCGTAACTATTATAAAAACAACCCAGAACAAGACAAAAAGCATAAAGCCTTAATCAAAAAAGAACGGCTCGAAATAAGGTTAGAATCAAAAAAGAAGATTGGAAATAAGTGCATTATCTGTGGAAGTCACGAAAGACTGTCCTTTCACGAAATAAACGGCAAACCGCATTATATTGATAACCATTATGCAAATGAGAAATATTATTTAGAAAATTGGCAAGATTTTGTGCCATTATGCCTAAAACACCATAGTTATATAACCAGATTTGCTAAATCACTTCATTCTGAGGTTGAATTGGATAAAGCGGTTGAATTAATCAAGAAACTTATGGCAAACAAACGTTCAACTATATAAGTGTTGCGGTATAGTGCTAATGAGCGTTACCATGTAATATGCACTTAACGTGAATTGGCTATAACAGCGTTATATTATAACAGTGTTATAGTTAGTTAAAGAAAAAGAGGATTTTAATAGTCCTCTTCGGGGTAAATTTCTGACTCGATGCCTTCCAAGTCCTCAAATTCTTTTTGCTCGGTTGAAATACAGTAATAGCAAACTACTATTTAAAGGTTGTTCTTAATTGGTAAATGGAACCTCGTTAATTAGTCTAATAGCACGGTTGCTTATAAACCTTTGTATTGAGCCATTACCTCGTCATATTGGTTCATTAGCATGTCGAAGTTGCACGGGTTTGTGTGTTGGTGCTTGCAATTCCCGTTATGTTCACAACATATGCAATCGGGTTCTAATGGGTCGTCCCCGTTTGGGGATTCGAACAGAGTTTTAAACTTTTTTTGTGTTGCCATTTTGCTTTCCCTCAAATACCTATATGTCAGCGTCCTTAATAAAGGTTACTCTGAAGTCGGAAACGATAAAACTTAAAGAAAAAACTTTATGAATTTTAGACGGCTTGAGAATTTGATTTAACCGCCAACGGTAAAACCGTTTAATCAGTTGTTTAAATGGGTTCAAATTAATCAGATTCCCAAACAATAACGGAAATTTGACCGTTAAAATTCTCTGTTATGAAGTCCCAGAGTCCATAAAGTTTTTCAATCTCGGATGTTTCCCGTTCTGTTAGGTAAATTCTTGTTGGTTTATACATTTTTGTTTTTCCCTCAAGAAGCATGTAGTCGGCGAGACTTATAAAGGTTTCTACATATTGAGTATGCTTGCAGTAATACAAAGGTTTATATAGGTCGGTGCCTACATGTCTTTTAAGGACGTGAAACCGTGACCGATAATATAAGAATTATGACCCAATACGAAATAAATAAGCTACAGAATGATGCCAACGTGCCCGTTTATGGCACCTTTGAGCACGTTTCTGGATTCGAAGCCGAAATTGCGCTCGGTTCGGGAAATAAGGACGATTTAAGGACTATTCAAACCATTAACCACGAAACCGTTCACGAAACTTTAACAAAAATTTTAAACCGTGAAATTAGCTTCTTATTTGACCGTGGATTATTCTATAATTTCGAATCTTGCAAAAACGGAAACTTTGCGAAAAATACAATAATCCGAGAAACCTTAATAGCCTTTTTTACGTTAACGGAAACCGAAACCTTAATTTAAAATCCATATTTTCAATATATCGGATTCAACAACAACGTTTATATATCTGTTTGACTACATGTTCTTTTGAGGGAAACAAATTGAACACACATAACGCGACAAAAATAAAAACTGTTGTTGGTACCTTCCAACAAAAATATCATCGTGTCCCGTACTCTGGGAAAATAACGGGCGGAAATAAGGGTTCCTACGGAATCAGCTTAAAAGAATTCGTGAAGGCAAACCTTTAAATAGGACGCTGACACATGGTATATCGAGGGAACTAAAATGCACGGACAAAAAACAACCCAAAAAATCCGCATGGCTTGTATAGAATGCGGCGCGAAATTCGCAAAAACCATAACAAACAACACAATAGAAATAAAATGCCCAAAATGCGGCGGATACGACACCGAACCCGCGTAAAAGGGTCGAATTAACGAATGCGCCCAGAAATGGGCGTTTTTTTTTGCGTGGCTGATATTACATAGACACGGACGGCGCAACCATACCGAAACGTTTATATATTAGGCTGTTTTCAACTTGCGTGTCCATGTAATAGCCCGTGTCGTTGTCGCCGTTCCCTCAAAAGACTAATAGGCACCGAGACTTATAAGTGTTGTGGTTAATCAATTGATTAATCTGGGTTCAATTTGGGTAAAGGTTTATATACCTCGGTGACATTACTGTATTTGAGGGAAAACCGCCCCGTTCGGACGCGAACAAAAAAGAAATATTACATGGGCACGGCAAAAATTAGTTCACCGAAAGGTTTATATACCTCGCCGCACATGACAAACAAAAGAAAAGAATTTTACCAAAGTTCCTCGGCTTCGAATCTTCCACGGCAGAGGGTTTTTCTGTCTTTATCAATTGATTGCCAGAGAATTTCCGCGAATTCCTTAGCTTCATTATCTCCGCCTAATGTTTGTACCTCGATTAATTTTTGCTCCGCGCTCAGGAGAAATTCGGATGCTTCACGGATTAGAGCCAGAGCCTTAAACTTCACGGTTAGATTTTTTTGAGCTATTTCAGCTTTTTCCTCAAGTGTTGACATTTTTTATTCGCGTCCTATATCTACATGTTATAGCAATCTCCTATATAAAGGTTGTTCCTAAAATTGATATAATCAAAAGGACGGGGTTAAATTTCTCCCGTCCCATAACACTTAAATATCAGAAACTACTATATAAACGTTGTGGTGATGATTAAAAAATGGGTGATAAAGAAAAACGATATTATAATACTCACCGAAAAGAAATTTTAGCTAAAAAAAGACTATGGAATAAAGAACATCCTAAAGAGGCAAAAGAACGGGCTAAAAAATCTTATAACAAACATAAAGAAGAACGTTTAATAAAAAGTCATAATTATTATTTACAAAATAAAGAAAAAATGTTATCAAACTCAAAACTTTATGAGAAAACCCGTATTAGAACACATTCACAAATAGATAGAAAAATTGCTAAACGAAAAGAATTGTACCAAGATTTAAGAAAACAAATCTTAGAGAAATATGGTTTAAAGTGTGCTAACCCAGATTGTCTTATTCCCAGAGATAAGTTAGATATTAGATGCTTACAAATAGACCACGTTAATAATAACGGATATGAGGAACTAAAACAATTCTATTGTACAACTAATCCTAAATTTCTAAAAAAAGTATTAGAAGATAAAGAGGGAAATTACCAATTACTATGTGCATATTGTAATTGGTTGAAACGGTTTACCAAAGTTTGAACAATAGTCTGTTATGTGTGGCATACTCAGGGGTTGCGCTAATTGCATAGTTCGGTACTTTTTCTACTTCTCCGATAATTGTTACACGTCTAACTTTTCCACACGCTACGCATTTTTCCTCACGTTGGGGTTTACGTTCGTTTGGTTCGTGTTTTATAGTTTTTACAGTTTCAACGATTGTGTGGTGCCCACACGGACAGTTAGCTATATATTCCATAGTTAGTTCACCACACCTTTTTAGTGTAGAATGTTAGTGTTTCGGGGTTTGATTTTTTGCTCAATTTTTTAATCGCCTTTATTGCTTTAACAGTATCGGCGTTATTAATAAAGGTTTCTATGTGTCCCTTCCGAGTCCTAAAATGTACCTTAACAACAATGGTATTAATTCCAAGTTTGCGCTTTAACAATGATTCTCTTAATTTGTCTCGGATTGCTACAGTCTCATATGTAAAGTGAAATAACGGGCTAATCTCAATTGCCAGCTTTATCTCAGGGATAAAAAAATCCAAGTGATATGTGTGTGTTTGATTCAAAGCGTCCTTAATTTGTACTTTATGTTCATGTAGCCAATTGGTTATTCCGTTTAATTCTAATTGTTCTCGGAATAAATTTTCTGCAATTGAAAAGTTGTTTTCACTTCGCTTATAGTTGTGAAAGTTTGCGCTGAATCCCTTAATAGCTACGTGGTTTAATTTGTTATAAGCTGTGATGCGCTCTTTTTCTTTATTGAGTAAAACCAACGTTTTTAATGTGGCTATCTCAGAATGCACTATGCTAACTTTTGAATTGTCTATGCCTTTATACCGATTTATTTGGATTGTTTCTGGGTTCAACATTTTAGTTCTCGCGTCCTTAAACAGACTATATCAGCGTCCCTTATAAAGGTTTGCTTTTGTTTGTAATATATCGAATTCAGTAACAACCTTTATATAGCTCGGTGCCAATCATGGTTTGAGGAAAAACGCCTTCCGTGGGACGCGGGAAAAGTTATATTACATAAACATGCATTTTTCTGCTAAGTTTCCCACGGGTCTGGGTCTATGTAAAATACGCTTAACGCGAAGGGGTTTGAGCGTTCGTGACCTGTTATGGGCTTGTTTCGCTCGTTACGCCGTTTAAAGAGGCGTTTAGGAAAGTTTTAGTCTATGTTTGGTTATCAGGTACGGTACTGTGTTGACTGTGACTAAAGTTTCTTGTTGGTTGCATATGGTATTAATGAATTCGCCGATTCTTATTGCTTCAGAGGGTAAAACTATTTCGTTAGTCACACACCGATATATTTCGACTTTATCAGATTCTAAGTTGCCAGCGTGATTTTTCCATATCCCTTTACAATTCGGAATTATGGTTAATCCACCGAATTTTTCGCAAAGTTCGCGTTGAATCTCTTCAAGTGCTAAGACATTCGGATGTTTGGTTGTTACCACGTACCATTCATATATTGCCGTTTTATTTCACCACCGTTAAATATTGATAACTGTATTGTAAGAAATAGAGATAGAGGTAATAGCACACGATACCACAAGCAGAGAATCCAAGTATAGCACCGAGATAGAACTTAAGAGGATTCATGATTAATACTCTCCATGATAGGCTTTATAGATGTAGCTCGGGTGATTCTCTAAGATTAGCTCAGAGATTAAATCCATGTTTTCGCTTTGTTTTTTGCTCATTTTTATTTCACACTCCAATAAGAGACTAATAGCACCGTCCTTAATAAACTTTGTTCTGGGACGGGAACAGTTAACCAATTGATTAATTCGCAAAAATCGCTAAGTTTCCACGGGGCTTCGAAAGTTTTGCCCATGCCCAAGTCCCCCGAACGGAGTCCAAAATGAAGTCGTTTTGTCAATCGCTGACCTGTAGTTGCCATTCGGGGGTACTTCGAATGTTGGGGCTGGCTGGATTTGGCTCGTTCGGTTCAACGCTGGCTCGTATTGACAAAAGGGCTTCGAATTGGGCTTATTGCTATAGAAAGGTTTATATACCTTCGAGAAAATACGAACTCGAATCACGGACTTTTTTTCGGTTTCTGGGCATCGTTTAGCCCCGATTTGTCAAACGGGGCACCGTTAGGGCGATTCGGGAATTGGTTGTTTTCGAAATTGACCATATGTTTTTCGAAGTGTTTTCGTGTTGTCCGAATAGTTAACGAAATAGGGCTAAATTGAGTATGTTGGTTCTGGGCAAAGGTTTATAAGCAACCAGCCCGTCCTCTTTATATAGGGTCACGAATGAAGGAAGGCAAAGGTTTAAATAGCTGTGCCCATTTCGGGTATATAAAGGGGGTTAGCTCTTGTATTTAAGCGTATCTAAAGGTTTAAATAACTGTACATTTTTGGTCAGGTATATAAGGCTTTCCCGAAACGTTAATAAGCAACCCGAAACCGAAAGGCTTATATAGGCGAGCAAATCGGGTATGTTATAAGTGGTACATAGGCGTTTTTTCCGTCAGTTTTGATTTTGGGCTTTTCCGTTCGTGTCCGCACGTTTCCGAGCGTTCCGAGCGTCAATTAACCAACTGATTAACTTTTCGTTTGCGGTACGTGTGGTTGGGCAGTATGATAAGTAAGTGCACAAATACGTCTTTTCATTAACAGGGTTTAGTCGGCTAAATGGAAGTAAAGGGGTAGGGGAGTCTGTTATAATATTGGCTCAATAGTATAAATAACAGCCAATAAGTATAAACACGTTTATATAAAGTCGTAGTCGTTATAACAGACCAATTAATATTCTAATAGATATGATTTTTTCTATACGAGTTTAAAGATTCAAACACTCCACTTTTTACCTATATGAGGGGGAGTTATAGGGAGTTAGTTAGTTAGTTGTCTTGCTTAAAGAGCTAAACAAATTGTGTTAACGTCTAATTGTAGCCACTCGAAAACTTTGTTGTTTATTAATTCCATATTTTGTCCCGTCCAAATATTATGAGGAACAGAATGATGAAGTTCATAAGGGATATGAATAACATATTCTAAATCTATATGATGTGCCTCAGAGTTAGGAAACGGCTCATTCAACGGAATAAAACCTAATTTTCGATGTTTAGCTTTATGCTTTTCATTTGTCTTTTTTCCTTTGAGGGATGACCGATATTTTTTATCAATTGATTTTCTTACTGAATTATAATATTCTAAAATCTGTTCTCTATGAGTTTTACGGTAATTTTTCTTATAATTTTTCATATATTCTTTTCTGTCGAGCATTAAATACACTATTTATTATAATAGTACCCTCAAGTATTTAAATATTACGTTAGGGGACAGAGGAATTTGAGGGAACGAATTGGACGCGAGAAACTAAAAAACCTTCCCCTGTCCCCGTAACTTACTATCTCATTCAACTATATAAGTCTTATGGCATAACCAACATCCTCATTTATTCCGCGTGTCATATTGTATATTGTTAGCCGTTCAATAGCAGTTAGTTAATCAGTAGATTAAAAAGTCTCGTTAGGCACAAGTAACCGAGTATATCCTAACAACTTAGTGGTATTTAATAAGTCGGTGTACTTTTTACACCGAGTTTACAAAGTAAATCAATAGAGAGTATTTTTTATATGCATCTTTAAAGACACAAAGACTCCGTTCTGACATCTATATTTAGATTAATTTAAAAGAACATATATATAATTTTTGCTTTATTGATTAGTTTATGGGTATATCGCTAATATTCTAATAGGGTTATATACTGCTAAGGGATAGATAGGTTTAGTTAATTGTTTCCGTTGTTGATAACGCTCTTGCATATACTTTTGTTTCTTTGTTCCACATTTAGGATTAGCCTTTAGTGGTCTGCCACGTTTTCTTATAGTTAATATTGGGTTGTTAATATAAACATACTCAAATTGGATAGGATTATTTTGTTCGATTAACCATTGGCGAACTTTAACGTTTATCTCAATCATACCTTCGCCAGACCAAACACTATGTAAAACTGAATTGTGAAGGGATTCTGGAATATATATAACATCGTTATAATTAACATGATGCCCATGTGAGCCTTCGAATCGTGCATTAAGGCAATTATTACCTAAACCACGCCGTTTATAGTCTTGTTTCTTTTTTCGCGTTCTATACTCTTCTGGATTATCTAATATCCATTGTTTTTTTCGCTCTTTATTATGTTGTTTCACTTCGGGGCGATAAAGATATTCTTTTCTATGTTGTTTAAGTTCTTCTGGGGTAAATCGTTTTTGTCGTGGATGAGGTTTATAAGATTTTTTTCTATATTCTTTTACTTTTTCTGGGTGTATTTTAATCCATATTTTAGTTAATTCTCTAAGATGTTCCTTATTTTGTTGGGAATAGTTTTTGAAATATTCCCTCATTTCTGGGTGACTCATAAGATATTTCTTCTGTGCCCTATTAAGTTGTTCCTTATGGGCTTGGCGATATTGTGGTGTATAATAATTAGGTATTTTTTATTCCTCAATTATAATATACAGTTTTACTATTTATGTCTTATGGTTAGGTTAGTTTATAGGGGTATTGGGGTTTGGTTATGGGGTCATGCTCTAAGCTACACAGTTAATTAATGAATAATTAACTTATCGGTGAGCCAACTTAGCGAATAAACAGTTTTTGTTAAGTTACTCAAAAGGGGGAAGGGCGAATGAGGGAACGATATGAACAAAAATTATTCGCCCAATCCCCAATGTACTACTATGCTAAACAAATATATAAATCTATCGGTGAATCCAACATGCTCAGTTACGTTAACAATAAATGATAAACTGAATAGAAAGACTTATAAGTATGTTAATCAGTAAACAAATAGTGATAAGGTATGCTAATCTGTCAAAATCCTGAATGCGGTAAGGAATTCGCTCCAAATCCAAATCTAAGACGGAAAACGCCTCAAAAATATTGTTCAAGAGCCTGTTGTAATCGAAGTTTCTATCTTGCTAATATTACCTCAAAAAAAGAAAAGAACAAAGTTTATTATAAGAGTCACATTTCAAAATGGCAAATACAACCTCTTGAGACTGAAAGAGAAGCAAAACTTAGAGCATTAGCAGAACGACAGCAAAATGCGAACGGATTCTTTAAAATAGGAGATAAATGCGAAGTTTGTGGTTCAACTGAACATTTACTTTGTCATGAAATTAGTTATTCGCCGTTAATAGCCATAACTTTATGTTCAAGTTGTCACGGATTTTTGCATCACCGATTTTTGAAAGACAAGAAAGTTCGTCCTCATTTCAAATTAAGCAACTGATTAAAAAACCGTGGTTTGGGTCTTGCCTGTGCACCGTCTTGTGACATTAACAAAAATTGATATAGGGAAAACTTAGGCAATTAACAAAAAATGTTTAGGAAAAATAAGGGGGGTTGTTCTGGGTTTATAGGAGAAATACAATAGCCAGAACGATAACGCCGAAAACAAAAGATGTTGCAGAAGCGTTTCTCACATCCTTAGCCTTTTGAACTTTGTCTTTGCTGTTGGGGTTGCTGTATTTGCCAGCGTCATAGAGGTTTGCCAATGCCGAGAATGTTACCATTGCTACCATGAGCCATATTCCAATTGTGCTAAACATTTCATCAACCTTTACTCAAAAGAAGAGACAACGCTCTATATAAACTTTACGGGAGAACAGCCATGCACAATTAAGAGAAGTCTATCTTTTCGAGTAGCTTGAGGTCAGCCTTTGAAACGTATTGCTTCTTCATGTACTTGTCAATAGCTTTAGAACGGGCTTCGTCCTCTTCTGGGGTCAGCCGTTTGCTTGCCGAGAAGTCACAAAGTCCGCACTTTTCACATATGAAGTATTCGTCATATATGATGCAAGTGTGTACCCAACGGGCTTTCTTGTGTCCGCACTTAGGGCAGAGATGTTTAACAACTTTGTACTTCATTGCTTGGCATTTTGCTATTATGAATTTTGTCACTTTTCATTGCCTCTTTGAGTGAATAAAGGTTATGGCTTCGGGGTATATAAACGTTTGCCAAGAAACATCATGTTCGTTTTCAAATTAATCAGCCGATTAATCGAATTGAACTTTTTCCTTTTCTTTCCAATCGTCAAACTTGCATAAAATATCTTTGCCGTCTTGCCTCATATATTCGCAACTATAACAGCAATCATTTTCGCAAGACTCATCTTGAGAAACACCGTATTTGCAAACTTTTTGTTCACTCATTTTAAACCCTTTACCAATTGGTGAATTTTATGTATGAGGCACGGAATATGGCTATCAAGCAAACATGAGCCATTTTTCCTTTTTAACGGACAATCCAATTAGTTAAACCTCAGAAGCCTTTGGTAGTTTCCTGTGTCCAAATAAATTCTTTTCGAGAATGCGAATTAATCCGTGCATCATTTCGTTATCTGGGCGTTCTGTGTGATATATCTCGTTTGTTAGTTGTTCGTTCATTTTTTTACACCTTATATTTCTTTTGTAGTTCTTCAAGTTGTTTTTGGTGATTAGAACAATGCTTCGGGAACAGCTTTTTGCATTCAGGGCAATTAGCTGTAGCTTGCGCCCATTTTCCAGCTTCCATAGCTTTATTAACGTTAGTTAATATTTCGCTCATTTTAACGGACATCCTTTTGAACATTTTTCTTTTTTGCAATCAAGTTCGTCCCCGTTAGTTCTGGGATTTAGTCTGAAAATAGTTCTGTGAGCATTGCAATTAGCAACATCTCTTTGATGTGCCTCTTCCAATCGCCTTATCAGCAATTCGCCAACGTCTATTGGTTTGTTACTCATCTTAATCATCTGATTAATTAGTTATATCAACCAACAATATAAAGGTTGTGGCAGAAACAACATGTTCAAATCAAAAACAGTTATATATAACCAAAAGATTTAAATATTTGATTATGCATTTTTACAAACATCAAAGGAGATGTAAAAAATGGGAAAACCTTTAGACCCAGAATATTCTAAAAATTGGAGAAAACTTCATTGGAAAGAACAATTGAGAAAACGAAAAAAACGTTATCATAATGACCCTAAATTCCGAAAATCTGTTATTGATACAGCAAAAAAAGTAAAGAAAAATCTATTAGAAAAACGAAAAGCTGAGATATTTGAATTACTTGGAAATAAATGCGTTAATCCTTATAATCTTGAGCATGGAGATTTTATGAGTGATGTTAGATGTTTACAAATTGACCATGTTAACGGTCACGGGCACAAAGATATAAGAGAAACATCATTATGCAGAACAACTTATTATCGTGAGGTTTTAAAACGAATCAAAGAGGGTTCTAAGGATTACCAATTACTATGCGCTAACTGTAATTGGATAAAAAAAGCTGAAAATCAAGAACTTTAGGCTTTTTTATCCTTTGCTTTTTCCTTAGCCTTCTTTTCTTTCTGTTCTGTGAGAAACGCCTCACACATTCCATTAAGTTCGTCTAACATATTTATAGTATCAATTATTTCATTGTAACGTTCACTTTGTTTTAGAGTTTCGGCGTGTGCATTACAGATTTCTACTGCCTTTTTACACCGCCACAAAGTTGACTGAGCCATCTTTTTGTTTTTAATTCCCTTTTCGGCGTATTCTACGTGTTCCATAAGGAATTCAAGCACGAATTCAGCCTTTTTGTCCTCATAGTGCTCAAACCCGACATCGTTTGTGATTAACGGAATAATTTTAATACGGTTATCAATGTCACTAAAGCCCTTTCTTTTTGCGTCAGCTTTCAAGTTCTCAAGTTCGGAAACGGCTAAATCAAGTTTGTCCCCGTCAATAAACCAACTGCTTTCCAAGTTTTTGGTTGCATCTAATTTGAACTTGAGGGTAAAAACCATCTTATTCCTAATAATACGAGCCAACTTGTTAAAGCGTTTGTTAGCGTCCTTTTGTTCTGTGTTCATTCTTCTCTTTTCCGCGTCAGTTAGATAACGTTCCGAATATAAATCATATTCGCAGACATAAAGCACTTCCGAATTTAGCCCTAATTCTTCTAACGCCTTCGCGTCTAAGATTAACCTGTTTGTAGTTTTTGATTGATTATTACTCATTTTTAATCACTTGATTAATAGTGATTACATCGTCCTATATAAACCTTTGCTAAGAAACATCATGCTCGTTAATCATATGATTAATTTTATGAGTACACACACCATTATTTCGTCTTTTTCCTAATTGACAATTTCCGCACAATACTTGAAGGTCATCTGGAAAATTGTTCTTGATTATCCACAAAGAAAGTGCCCAACCACCAAGTACATTATTTCCAATTTTTCTTCGTTGTTCTGCCCCGTCATTATTAATATGGTCAATGGTAAGAAAATCAAGTTCGGTTTCTCCACAACAAGCGCATATAGGTTGAACAAGTTTTTCAGTTTCAAAGTTAGAATACATCGCTATAACGGAAAAATTAACGTCTTTGATATGTTCATTTGAACGATTTAAAATTTTTGTTTTGTTTGTTTCATAATAATTATGTGAATGTTCTTTATTATTTTTACGCCAATTTTCTTGAGTCTTTAAAATCTGTTCCCTATGTGTTAAACGATAATTTAGCATATAGTTTGGGTCTTTATATTTTCCTTTTGGCATTTGTATTCAGAGAAATATAATAACATTCAACTATTTAAATGTTACGGTTCCCGATTAACTAAACTCGACTTTTTCCCTCTCAACATGATTGAACTTATGGGTTAAGTTTATACAGCCAGAGCCAACAACCACGCCAGCTTTATCGGGTTTGCCAGCAATGTTTTCTTGGACATCTTTCCATGTAGAATCTATAAAATAAAATGGGTCATTATCTTTATGGCTTCCTCTTGAGCAACAAGTTCCTTTCCTATTTTTGCAACACCAACAACCGCTTTTAATCAAGTGAAATCAACCCTCTCTTTTTTATGGGTTTGGTAGTCACTACAAGCACAGCCGTAAACATATGGAACAGCCATATCATTATCATCCATAATATTAGTAAAATTCCGTCCATTAATTCTTTCTATTTTAATAAAGGGGCAAACTTTGAATTTATCGCAATTAAAACAACCTTTTTTAGTTGTATATTCGTTATAAATACTCATAAGGTTGCCTCAAGTAAACTCTATTACCTCTTTTTGCCTCATTTCCATCCTTATAAATTTTTCAAACCCAATTATCCAATCACCATCGGGTTTTCCTCTAAGAAAAGTATGCCAATAAATGTCCCATTCGCCCTCACATTTCGTACAAAGACGAGTTGGTTTAACAATTTTACTGTGAAAATTAAGGTGTTCATTAATTTTTGGTTTTTTACCACATCTATCGCATATTAAGTCGGTCATAAAATTTCCTCTAAAAAAGGGGATTAATTGAAGCTAACAGATTCGGGTTTTTTACGTTCTTTTTTTGCCTCTTCGCGTTCTGCCCTTTTGGTTTCCTGTTCGTTCTCTTTGAGCACTTCAGTTTCAACTTCGAACGTAGCAAGCGGAAAAATGCCATAATTGCCGTCCTCTGGGCGTTTCAGCCTCACAAATGAGAGGAAACGCTTTTTCGCGTCCTCTGAGAGGTCATCGAAGTAAATCTCGAATGTTTCAGTTTCGCTCAATTACAAACCCCTATATAAGAAGGATTATGGGGGCAAATAACACAACCATATTTACTTTTTGATTGTTCTTCTGGCGTAAAGAAAATATCCCTCATACACTTTTTTGTTGGGTCTTTCAAACATTGTGAGTGAGGAAAGGGAAAAATTTTACTTTTTTGTTTTAATTCTTCTAATTTATCCTCAATTTCTTTTTCAGTTCTCATGTTTCAATCACGTTTATTAATAGGAGAATACGCCGTCCCTAATAAGCATTGTGCAAGAACGCCCATGCTCATTCTGCCTCATTAGGTTTTCTAAATTCTCTTTTTTCTATTTGTTTTATTTTATTGCAGTTACAACATAACAATTGATAATCTTTAGAACCCTCTTTAATTTTTTTGAGAATATATCTAAAGTATTTTCCATTACCACTTGAGCCTATTTCTTTTCGTTCCTTCCATCCATCGCCGTTTATATGGTCAACCTCTAATACTCTTTTTTCATTACACCAATCTGGATGTGGTAAATTATAGGGATTAGCACACTTACTACCGAGCAAAGCAATAACTTCATCTCTGGCTTTATTTCTTTGACTTATCGAAGAGGCTTTTATTTTCTCACGATAATCTTCATCATTTTTATATTTTTCTATCCTTCGATTATGCTCACGAGTTTTATGTTTTTCCGTTCTTACATAATCGTGAAAGTATTTTGGATGTGTCAAACGGTAGTTTTTATTATATGTATCATAATAATCTTTTCTAAACTCTCGTTTACATTTATCATCACAATATTTTCGTCTTGAGTCAGTCGTTTCAAACTCTTTTTTGCAGTTTAAGCAAGTTTTCTTTATAGTTGGGTTTTTCATACAATCCCCAAGTATTATACACAAAACTACTATTTAAGTCTTTTGGTTTTACTTAACAGAAAAATAAAAAAGAAATTTTATGGAATCTTAGCTATCTACATCTTCTTTCTTAAGTTTCTCAATATCAATATCGTCACTATTTTCGTAGAACGATAAGAATAGATTTCTCTCTTCTTTAGCGGTGAAAAGGCTCGAAGCTATTTCAATCAAATCGTCCTCGCTCATTCCAGCTTTATAGAGTTTTCCGTAATTAATTAAGTTACCTGTTGTGATAGGTGTACGCAATTTACCGTTTTCGTACTCAGTTCGCGTTTTATGTGCGATTTCCACCCATCGAGCACTAAAATCGTATTTTCCAGCGAACTTTGTGATTAACTGTCGTTCTTTTTGCGGTGATAAGTATTCAATCAATAGTCCTTCAAAGCGTCTAATTGTTGCAATGTTTTCTAAGAATGTCCCTGAGTAGCCAGATTTTTCGCTTGGGTTGTAGCTTATGGCTAAGTAGTGTTTCGCCGTCCGTGTGAATTCGCGCTTATATTCTGGCACCCAGATATTTCCGCGAAAATCGGCAAGTGACTCTAACAACGATATGATGCTTGGCTCGGCGTAGTTAAAGCCATCTATGTAAAGCAAACCACTTTCCGAATTGAGCCATTGAATTATTATGCCTTCACGGGTTTTTGTACTGCCATTCTCCAATGTATCACAACTAAGTAAATCCCATTTGGTAACATCGCGCGTAAGGACAATTTCATATAAGGGCACGGAAAGTAGTTCGGCAAGTTTGTGTACTAACGTTGTTTTTCCCGTACCTGTCTCCCCGCATAAACGCAAATTACCAACTATTTCGAGAATAGCCCGTGCCTTCTCAATGTAATTATGTTCATCAATATATTCTATTCCCTTTACGTATATTCCAGAGGATTCGAGTGCTTTTTCAACTTTTGCTTTTTCATTCATTTTCTTTCAACCTTAAAAGATGATACGTCAATGTCTTATTTAAACCTTTGCCCACTTTCCCCATGCTCAAACCGAAATTTTAATCTGTTGATTAACTAAGTTTGGATAAAGAGGACGAACGGGAAATCGTTTACCCTTCATATTCAACGTTCTTACTTGTGTCATTATTTCTACATCTTGTTTATCATAAGGCGAATTCATTTCCATTTCCAAACGTTTCTCTATATACTTAATTACTAATTGGCATTGTTTTTGTTTAACCATTAAATACGGCTCTATTCGCTTTAATAACGGTAATATTCCATATCCTTCCGAGCAAGCCATATAGCAAACTTTGTATAGTTCGAATCGTTTGCGTTTTTGCTTTCTGAATCCTAAAGACTGTAACCAAATTGCTAAGTTTTCCGATGTGTTAACTATTGTTAAAGTTGCTAACAATTGAAATCCCGCTTTTTTCTTGATTTTTTTTCTTGCTGTTATAGTTATAGTTCCTTCGCCGTCTATTAAACCAACTAAGTAACCTAACTCTAATTCTGTTAATTTAGGGTTCAACATTTTTGGTTTGAATACGTCTTTTATTTTAGGTCTTATCATAGGCATCCATACAGTATGATGTATTCCTGATATATAAGTCTTATGGGAACTTTTAACTATTTTTGGCAATTTAGATATACGTCCAAAAAGTGCTGTGGTAAATCCGCAATTTGCTTTATTTCTGTGCGCTTAATTTTTAGCCCCTTTACGTTTTGCCAGATTGTTTCATAGTTGTCACAGTTGCAAAATCCGATAAGGATAACTTCTATGCCAGCTTTTGCGAAATGGGTCATTAATTCTTCGCATTCTTTTTCATCGCTGAGGCTGAAATCTGACGCAATTACCAAAATCTTTCGTCTTTCGCCTTTGACTGAGTTGAACATCTTTAGATTAGCTTCCATTGCCACGGCGAGTTCAGTTCCAGCCGAGTTAACTGAAATTCCACCAATCCGTGCCCGTGTGTTTTCAAATGTTTCAAACGGAGTCTTGATTTTTTGCGTATCTGCGCCGAAGCATGTTATTCCGTAGCCGTAATCGTCAACGTAATGCCCGAATGTTTCATTCAATACAGTTGTTATCTTTTCAGCTTCGTGTTTGTCAACCGAGCCAGAGAAGTCAAAGTCAAATTGGATGCAAACCTGTTCCTTTTCCATATGGGCTGTTGTACGCAGATACACGTTCTTAATTGTGCCTCTGAAGCTGTTGGTGTAAATTCTGGGTATTATTGGAGACATCATTCGTCCTCTTTTCTGGAATATTTCCCTTTGCACTCTGGGTTTCATTAACTTCTTGAGTTGATTAAGCAATTGGCTTATTTCGGGCTTGCATTCGTCTAATAGGCTTTCATATGCTTCGAAATTCGGTTCTGGGGCTGGAATCTCGTCCCCTGTACCTTCGCCAGCACCGCTTCCCTTAGCTAAGTCCTCTTTCTGTTTCTTTTCTTCTTCTTCCTTCTCTTCTTTTTGCTCTTCAGCTTCTAAGAGTTGCTTCAGTTTATCGGAAATGGTTCCTTTAATGTTTCCCCCTCTTCTTGAGCAAACATATTCTTTTGTTGTGTAATCAGCTTTTAAGTGCTTGGCAACTAAATCGTAAATTTCTTGGCAAGAGCGAATTAGGTCGAGTTTAATGCGCTTATATTTGACTCGCTCTAAGACTTTTAAGGCTTGTTCACAGTCCTTTTTGCCTTCTGGGGTCAATTGCTTCCATAATTGTGTGCATTTAGCTTCATATAATCCCTGATTGCAGAGAATTGCAACCATATAAACACCGTCTTGTTTTCCGCTTTGAACCTGAATATTTGGCTTTGTGCTTGTGGTTTGTGTGTGTCCTTTACTGTCAACGGTGAAGTCTAAACTTTCGCCAGCGTCAAGTTGAACAACATTGCCAACATTTGCGCCCTGAAGCAATGAAGCCATTTGAGATTGCATTTGAACATTAGCTATAATCTTGTGCTCTTCCATCTCGTTATCCATCATATCTTTAAGTATTAGGTTAGCTAACAGCAACCGCTTTCCAATGTCAAACCTGTATCTCAGAATTATGAAGTGATTAACGCGCTTATCTTCAACTATGTTGCAGTTAGAACCCAAAACTACTTTACCATTGCGTCTTACTATCAAAGTGTGATTAGGAACCCGTACATCATAAACAATTCCATGATATTCTTCTTTCTTTACTTCTTTTGTGCAACACGGGGTTAATTTCTCATGGTTTACTGTTATAGTATATTTTGGATTATTATAAATAACAACCCCAGATAAACCTATTTTGAGAACTAATTCTTGTACATCATCAGATAACTTTGGTGAAACAGTAGAATAAAGTCTTATCTTTTTATTTCTGAAATTTCCATCGCCTTTAAACAATTCATTAAGAAAATACTCAATTAATTCTGAAGAGAGATTCTTAACAAATTGTGGAATCTTTTTGTTATGTGAGCCTTTTCCACATTCTTTACTTAAAAATTCGAAAAGAGATTTATTCGAAATAGTAAAGTTAATGTTTGACGGCGATTCTACGAAGTTCCAATATTTCGAAACCAAACTTCGAATTTCGTTTCTATAAATCGGGTTTGTGTTACTTATTTCTGTTCGATAAGAACGATTATAGTAACCTAAATGCCCCTCTGAAACATACCAAGCTATAAGAGATAACCCGTCCTTTATTGGAAAATTTTTATCTCCTATAATTATTGTTTTAGGAGATTTACCTTTCCACTTAAAATTGCCTATTTGAAATTCGTAACTCTCTTTAGCTTTATATTCGGCTAAAGCAAAAGCTGGAATTCTCTCAAAGTTTTCCTTCCATTTCTTTCTAATTATCAATTCATGGTCAGGTGTAACTTTTTCGTCTATGTGGTCTCCGTCCCAATGATACATCATTCCATCATATCTTTGTCGTATAACCTTTAGAGGATTCTGATATTCGATAAATCCCTCTTTAGTTATTGTTGCAATTTCATCCTCAAGAGTTATATCTTTAAAGAACTTCCATCCATTTTTAGTTAAGACTTCTGTTAGTTTATCATAGCATATCTCGTGAGCCAGCTTATAGAATCCTCTTTGTCTCTTGATTTTTGTTGCCCAATTGTTGAAGAATTCCCAATTAGGACGGGTCAAAATCAAGTGTCCGCACTCGTGCCCCATATCACCGTCTAAGACTTTTCGGAATAATCTTGGAAATTTCCGAACGAATTCGGGGTAGCTTTCGAGACTGAGCGCAATTTCATAAGTTTCCATATTGAATGAAGAAGTTGGTTGACTCGGTATATACTTAACTCGTACTCTTTTGTCTTTTGTGATTGCCATTGCTAAGTTTCTCATTTCGTTAAGTATCTCGCTGAAGTTGCTGTTGCCGTTAGTGGTTTTTTGCTTTGTCATTCTCACACGCTCTTATACCCAACAAGAAAGGGGGCGTACCTAATAAACATTATGGGAGAACGCCCATGCTCATTTCTAATTAATCAGTAGATTAAAATTCCACAAAACTTACTCGTTCGGGTTAAATAAAAACCATAACTTTTAAATAGAGGATTGACCATTATATAAACATTGTGGTGCTTATAAAAATATGAACAGTAAAGAGCAAAAACTACTAAATCGAAAAAAATGGGATAAAAAATATCGGCGAACCCATAAAGAAGAAATTTGCAAAAAAGAAAAAGAATGGCGTGATAATCACAAAGAACAAGAGAAAAAAAGAACAATTGTTCGTCACTTAGAACACCCTAATTATTGGAAAGAATATTTTCGAAAACTCAAGAAATGGGCTGTTGATAAACTTGGGCGTAAATGCTCAGAATGCGGTTTAGAATCTGAGTTTGACTGTGTTTATGACTTTCATCATTTAGGAGAGGATAGTTGGTCACACAAAGAAAATCCCACAAATATGAGAATAAAAGAACTTATAAAATGGAAAAAAGCAGACAGTATTCCTATTGATTGTAAACTTATTTGCGCTAATTGCCATAGAATAAAAACACAGTTAAACAACTGATTAAAAAATCGAAAAAAGTCATACCAGCGTAGTATCTGGGGTGAGAGTTATTGCTCTTTGTTCTTATATCGTTTCAACCAATTACAGTTAGCACAGAGCAATTGATAATCCTTACTTCCAGCTTTAAGTTGGGCTAAAACAAATTTATAATATGCTCTATTATAAGAGAAGGAATTTATTTCTCTTTTTCCTTTACCGTTTATATGGTCAATTTGCAAACAATGAATATAATCTGTTTCATTTTCAAAAGGTGTATGGTCTATGTTGAATATGGTCATTTTACCATAAGATTTATAAGTGAGAGAAGCATCTCTGAGTGTCGGAGATTCACAGAGGCGCACAAACATTGAGTTGGCTTGATTACATTAACTTCATAATCACGTTGATATTAATTTCGAGAATAGTTCCGTTCTTTCGAAAAACCTCAGAAATAGCTCCCAGAGAGGTACCACAATATTTAAATAGCTGGACAATTGTTCAGGTATATAAACCTTACGGAATCTTTATATAGACCAAAAGGTTTATATAGTAGAATCAAAACGAGTATGTTATGTTAGGTACATAGGCAACTTTTTTGGAAAATTTTGATTTTGGTCGGCTAATTTTTAGGCTAAGTTTTTCGCGTCATTTCACAATCAAATTAATCAATAGATTAAAAAACCACTTAACCTCGATAAGCTCGGAACCAGCATTCCAGCAATTTTAAAATCGTCTTTTTTTTAAACTAATTTTTAATAACTAAATGGAAAAGGGGTATAGGGGGGTTTTTAAACCACTTAAAAACTTTGGTATTTATCTCAACCATACCTCGTCCCGTCCATACATTATGAGGAATAGACTTATGAAGAACCTTTGGAATGAAAACAACATATTCTTTATTAATATGGTGTCCAACCGAGCCAGCAAACGGTTCATTTAACGGAATAAAGCCTAATCCTCGTTTTCTTTTATTAACATGACGCAAAGCTATCTTCTTTCCATTTGGAGTATGAGAATATTCCTTTTGATAATTTGGGTGTATTTTTCGAAATTTTGCAGAGCGTTTATTATCCTCTTCTTTATGGATTTTATACCACGGTATTGTATCTTTTATTTCAATATCAAAGTTTCCCTCAGAATGTAAGCGCACTTGAATCATCTCGTATTTCGTCTTGAATAATACCGTAATTAGGACATTCTTTATTTTCATATCGCTTTATCCAATTACAATTTGAGCATAGAAGTTGATATTCCTCTGGATGCTTTAAAACTCTATTATAAATTCCATTTGTTCCCAATTTCTTTTTTTCTTTTCTTCCACCACCATTTTTATGGTCAACTTGAAGGCATCGCCAATCATTACACCAATCTGGATGAGGCAAATTATAAGGATTAACACATTTACCACCTAATAAAGTAAATGCTTTTGTTTTTAATTTTTTACTATATTTTAAAGAAACCATTCTATAAGCCATTTTTCCCTTCTCACTCTGTTGATATTTTTTATTATCTTTTATAATTTTTTCTTTATGAGTTAAATAATAAGTTTTATTATATATTCTAAGTTGTTCTTTATGAGTTTGACAATAGTTTTTTTTATAGATTTTTCTTTCCTCTTTATGGGTAGCTCTCCAATTTTTAGAAATAGTTTTTCACCTTATATATAAGTGTATCAATCTTATATATAAGTCTTATGGTTTAGGTAAGTTTTCTTGTAAAACAATCATCATTTATATTTTTACTTATAAAACCAGAACCATTACACTTAGGGCATACTTCCCTCTCGAATTTGTTAATTATAAATCCTTTACCATCGCATTTCCAACAATTTTTCGGCGCAGTTTTCAAGTAAACTCGACCTTTACTAAAGTTCGTGAATGAGCCTATGTTCACACATTGGAATAGGAACTAAAGTTGCAATGTCTGTATAATGTAACTGTAAATGATGACTCAACTGAAACACACTATCTCCTTTAGTTCTTCGTTCATAAACATTTCCCATAAATCTTCTGTCTCAATCGGCAAAGTTTTCTCGCCAGAACGAACCGCAAAAGATTCTTGTCCGTAAGTTTTCAACCAAAGGGCACTCCATTCAGTCAAGCATCGTTTACAAAGTTCTATTGGAATTTTTCCATTGAACCCTCTAATAACTTCGCTTGTTTCCGCAATTCGTCCGCACCTGTCACATCTGTCTATCATTTTCTCCCCAACACTCTTTATGGAACAACATCCAATACATCTAAATCCGTAACCGTGAACCTGTTTGCATTCTCTACGACCCATACTTATCAACAAAGAATATTATAGCATCGCCTTATTTAAAGGTTTCTTTACTTTCTCCATGCTTATAAAAATGAAATTATTATATAGAAAATAAGTAAAAGACAAAGAGTAACCGCTAAATATTTTTTATATCTCATTTTTTATTCACCTTCTTCTCCCAATCCTTCTCCGTTATAATCTTCATAGTCACAACCACAGAATATAGGGACACTATGTTTGCATTCAGAGCATCCGCTTGGGTAAGGCTTATCTAAATGTTCGCACCGTTTAATGCCGTATTCGTCTGTGTATATATGTTTTACGCCCATATTAATCACCACTTCACTATTTAAGAGAGTACACCGTCACTTATAAAGATTATGTCAGAACTAACATACTCAAAATCCCTCAGTTAATCAGTTGTTTAAAAGTTCGAATTCTGTGGCAGTTGGCGCAGAGAAGTTTACAAGTTTCTGGAATACTATTTGCTTTTCTCCATTTTATAAGTTCTTTTGTTCTTGCATTTGAACTATTTTCCTCTTTAGACCACGTTCCAACTCCATTTTCGTGATGGAAGTCATAAACACAGTCATATTCAGAAACTAAACCACAATCTTCACATTTACGTCCCTTCTTATCTACAGCCCATTTCTTGAGTTTTCTAAAATATTCCTTCCAATATTCTGCATTCTTTCTCAATTTTCGATATTCCTCACATTTTTTTCTAAATTGTTCTGGGTGTTTTTGTTGCCAATCCTTTGCCCCTTCGTTGCGTTCTTCTCTTTTCTCTGGGGTTAAGTGTTGGAACCAATCAGCCATATATACTACCCGTTCTTCTTTATTCACTATTACACCCAAAAATATAAAGAACAAACAAATATATAAAACTTATGGTTTACGTTTAAATTAATCAAATTTTACTATCTCCCTTCCACCTTGAGTCTCGTGAGGCAAATAATCGAGCGAAACAATTTGTAAACTGTAAGAGCCTGAACCGTACAAGTCTGCTATCTGTTGAAAATGCTCAAGTTCATCTTCACAAATCTCATCAAAAGTACACTTAGACATTACGCCGTTTTCGTCTGTCCACAAAGTTTCCAAAAACATTGAACATAAAACACAATCGGTTGTTCCAGAGACAGCACTACGAAAAACTTTAGCAATTTCGTCATCTGACTCTTTAAGCCAGCGCAGACTAACTTTCAACTTCTACTACCTCTATAATTCCGTAGTCATCCATGCCACCGTCAAGCAGAGCCTTTTGTATTTGGAATCTCGTTGGGGCACAACTGCCAATATAAGTTACTTTGAAAGATACTTTTTTGCGTTCACTCATGTAAAACTCACTTCCGTTGGATGCTCAATAATGAAAATTAATGCCTCAGCTATAATTTGCTCATTAGTTTGAATATTCCCTGTCGGAATACTTCTTAGTGCTTTTAATACTTCTGTTCTTTTCAATCAAAATTCACCTTTACTTTGTTATCTGGAACGTGACCATCTATTGTAAACGGGTCTTTTGTGTCAATTACGTAAATCGTAAACATCTCTTTATCTTCTTCATGATATTCCCAATAGTAGTTTCCTTTAGCTAAATCCTCAAGAATATAGTTTAAACAATCGTCCTCTAATTGAACGTCCTCGAAATCCGCGCCGTTATATTCCTTTGAAACTAATTCTTTAACTTCTTCAAGCGTAAAGTCTATCAAGTTTCGTTCGCGTAGTTCTTTCACTAATTCTTCGCTGTCCTCAACTTTGAAGTCATCAATAATATGCATTCCAACTATCAAAAGCTGTCCTCTCCTTCCAAGTCCTCTAATTCTTCACTTTCTTCTTCGTCATCTAAAGTGCAACCGCAATCCATACAAGTCCATTTTCCAGCTATCTTTTGGAATTCGGTTGTCTCATCGCAATCGGGGCAATACATTGGTGTACCCATATTCTTACTTCCAATAGAATGTTACTTTGAACTTGACTCGTTTAATTGGGTGTTCGGGTGACTCGTGTTGACCTGTAGCTTTAAGGAACGCTTCTTTGGAATCTTGAAACATGAAGCCTTTGGTGTCTATGTCACTTGAAACAGTCTGGCTTTTCAAAGGAATATCCTCTCCACGCGCATATGACCGTTGTTTTTGGAGTTAAACTCGTAAGGTTGACCGTCTTGGATAAACTGAGGGAAGTAGATTTTGAATGAACTTTCTGTGTTTTCTCTGTCAATCAATAGGAATTCTCCGCGCTTCAATGATTGAATCTTGTTTATGACGGATTCTCCTGTTGTCTTTCCGAACATTCGGCGTATCTTAGCTAAGTCATTGTCTCCTGAAAGAGAGCCTATGAGCATCCACTTTGTACGTTCCACTATCCTTGTGGAAACATCGCTAAGTCTCTGGGCTAATCCAACGAAGAATTGACCGTAGTTTCGTGATTCCGACCAAATCTTGAGCCAGAATTTAGATTTACCGTTAGAATCAAAGAGATTCTGAATTTCTTCGAGCACGTAGATTCTCATTATTGGAGTTTGACCGTGATTGTTATTCATTAATTCACGTTGCGAATAGTAGTCCTCGCCGATTAAGTTTTGGAGAATAGCAACGTTTTTTGCGCCGTCCAAATAGCCTAAGTCAAGTAAAACAGTTTTCTCTTCTTCGGGAATTGAGGCTTTCTTGGTGATGTCAATGTAAGGGATTTTATCGAACTTTAGCTTCCAGACGTTTGAGCTATCGCCTATTCGGATAACCATATTGCCAGCTTTGTACTGTACCATTTGCATAAGCCAGCGTACAATGTGCATCGTAGTGTTGGTTTTGCCTGTACCGCCTAAGCCAATTACCATTAGCTTGCCGTTTTCAATGAGATGTTGAACTATCTCGTCCATCATTTTGGCGTTTAGTACGTCTGCTCCTTCAACTACCGCTATTTTGTTTTCTAATTCTGTCATTTTACAACCTCATTAATATCATATTGATTGGAGTGATTGTTGGGTCAACGGAATTGTTAACTAAGAATATTAGGTAGATAATCACGAAGAATAGAGCAATTCCACCTATAACCTCTAATGCCGTAATATACGGTTCATATTTAGCCAATGTTGGATGTTCTATTCGGTATTGTCTATCCATTTCTTCCCGTATGAGCAGATTCTTTTCGCGCTTACGCTTTATTTTGTCAACAGCCGATTGAACCTCATAATGCGGAACAGTATCTAAATCTCGCATTATTGGTTTGCTCTTTTTCTTGCTCATACCAAGTCTCCAATGTAATTAAGTAAGTGCCCTTGCTTATAAGGTTTTGGGTAGAAACAACATCCTTGAGTCAATCGAATGATACCTTCTCTTGTAATTCGAAAATTGCTTCAATAAATTCTTTGTTATTAGCTTTCTCAAACCACGCTGTATGATAAGTGTGATGATGTCCAACTTCGTCAAATTCGCTATCGTCATTTCTTTTGTAAAGAATCTGTTTAATAATGCATCCGTAGCCCTGTTCATAGTAGCCTGTGATTTCAACTTCGGCGTAGAAGATTTCTGTTTTCTCGGTTATATCTTCTGGGTCATTAATTGGGAGTTCACGGGGAACAAACCCTGAAGGTGTAGTTTCGTCCTCGTTAGACATAATCAAGACTTTGGTTATATCGCCAGCTTTGTATTTTGGCTTGAATTTACAAAGTTTAGCGTTTAATTCGTAACCAAAAACTATCGCCAACTCTGGCTTTTCCTTTAATATCTTCAATGTGCATTCGGGAATATTAGAAGGGTTAATCATGTGAAGTTTACTTCCATAGGAGCGTCAGCCCCTTTTCTAACTTCCTCAACCTCTTTGCCACCCCAAAGAAGTTCGTCATTGTTGTAACGTTTTCGTTTCTCTTCGAGTTTGTCTTTCAGCAATTCTAAACGAAATTGGTGTTCTTTACTTTCCATATGCTCTTCCCAAGTCTTTTCTCTCACAACCCTATTGCATAAACCACAGCGAAGCGGAGTTGACTTTAAATCGTGAATCTGTTGCTGAGTTAACCTTTCAGTCAATCTGAATCTTCTCCTTAGCTTTCTCATCTTTCTTTTTGGCTAATCGTTCGGTCACTAAGTCATCGAGATAACTGTCTATTGTACTCCACGAAACCCCAAATGATGCATCGTGATGACGTTCCATATCTTCAACGATTTTATCAGCTTCAGCCTGAGTTATCTTAATATGATGTTCTTGAGCCTGTCCGATAACGTCCTCTGTTGACCATACCAATATGCATAGGTGTTCGCCTTTCTTATGCAATCTTTGAAAGTAATCTACCGCTTCTTCTTGTTTCATACCCGTATAGTGTTCGCTCCCCTATATAAATGTTCGCTAATATTGAACATACTCAGTAATTAATCACCCGATTAAAAAAACCCGAACCCTCGAAGAAGACGGCATGGATTTTTACGAATTAATCACCTGATTAAAATAGCTGTTTTTCGAGACTATACGTGGTATATTTATGGCGCGAGAAAACAGAGATAATACGAGAAAACAAAGAAAACAGACATAACAAGAAAAAGAAGGGGGACATTTAGCTTACGAATTGAAAGGCATAATCGCCAAAGGCATTAGTATAGACGTTGTATGTGTGCCCTATCAGCAAGCCAGAAGCATCGCTAAACCGAAGAACCGCGCCGTTGTTGAGGTAAACAAAGTCATCTCCCCAATTTTGCATACTTATGTTAGTGATTTTGACGTTGCTGTAAACCAAAGTATTTGGGGCTGTGAATAAAGCATATAGACCGACAGCAATTACGCTAACAATTAGAATAACTATTCCAGCTTTAATTATTGTTCGCATCTTATCACTACCAATCCATATAGCAATGTTACTTATAAAGGTTTTCTAAGAATCAATGTTTAGATAATATGAGAAATAACGATTATGTTGTTGACAACACAGTATAAGAAAGCGAATCCAATTACCCCTAAAGCTACACGAGCACTCAGTACCAAATTCTTTCTTTTTGTTTCAGCTATTGCAAGACATGAAATTATAAAGATTGTTGGAAGTATGATTTTTGTTAGAAAGAAAAGGTTAAACCCAACTTGTGCTAACAACGGATTAAGTTCAGTAGCACCCAGAGGCAAAGCTATGAGTGTCGTTATCAAATCGCCGACATTTGTTGCGAACGCAAAGATTCCAAGAAAGTATGTGAGGCTCTTCATAAATATCCACAGTCCTTCCTATGCCAATAGTTCAAGTATTTGGCTATGAGGTAAGTCGCACAGAGTATTGCTGTAACGGCTATTATCGCTATTTCAGTCCACATAGTTATCTCCAACAAAGAAGATAACATCGGGGCTTATAAACATTTGGGAAGAATCCCCATATTGGTCTAAAGGGCAAGTGCAACTTGCATGGAATAGTTGACGGTGATGCTGATTGTTTGAGCCGTGGCACCGTTGCCAGCATTGAAACTATAGCTCAAACTTTGTGGTGTTGTGTTCCAACCGTTTAAGTCGGCATTTGCGTTATAGGTTATAACACAATGAGTACCGACAGGAACACAATAGTCGTTTGTTGTTCCAGCTACAGGCGAAACAACGCCTGAAGTGTCAGAAAAAACTACATTGCTAACTGATGCTGAATCAGCACCCGTAAAGCCGACAACTAAATCTCTCATGGTTGCACTTGGGTTATAATCGTGCGGTAACATACTTAGACCTAATATGCACAGCACTAAGAGAAATAGCACTATGAATCTTTTACGTTTAAGTTTCTCTTCTCTTTCCATAATGTTTTTCCTCTATAACCCATACAACACTTCAATCCGATATATAAAGATTTCCTAAGAAATAACATGCCCAAATACTTTAGGTTTATATACAAATATCTTTGTAGAACACATGTACACCAATCTATATTAATCAGTTGATTAAAAAAACGGTTTTGCACGGGAAGTCGTCCACCAGAGGTCATCCTGTTTCATAAAAGTGAAATACTTAAATACTAATTCAATCTAATGAAATGTTCAAAAAAGTTAACATATGGTAATAAAAGTTAACGCGGTGTACGGCTGATGCTCCGAGTTCCCATCAATCCGTGCGCCCCAGATTGACTGTTATCGGACACCTTGTTTCCGCACACATTTATCTTAATTAGAATGCAAAACTTACTTATAAATATTATGGGAGAATTAACGTGCTCAAATGCACATATCAAAGAGGGCTTTCTTGGTTATTAACCATTCTAATGCTTTATCATTAATCTCATCCATGCCTTTACCTGTCCAAACACAATGTTTTATTGAGTTGTGAAGTTCTCTGGGAATATAAATCACACACTCAAAATCTATGTGGTGACCTTCCGAACCAATAAATGCCTCATTAAAAGGAATAAATCCCAATTTACGGTGTTTTGCAATACATTTTTTAATTAATTCGGGATTTTTTCTACAATATTCTTTATGATGTTCAGGATTATTTTTACGCCAATTTTGGTTAATATTTTTTATTTCCTCTTGATGAGTTTGCTTATATTTTAATTGTTTTTTCCTAATTTGTTTTTTATGAGTTTTATAATAGTCTCTCTTTTTTCTAAGAATTTCCGTCCTATTCAATCGGTAATAATCCTTTTTGTTTTGTTTCGCTCTTTCAGGGTCTTTATAGGGCAAGTTCAAATAACGCCTTCTTTACAATATATAATAGTTCTTCGCCGTCTTGGTGAAGTTTCCACGCTTCGTTTTCAGCGTCTTTACGCCTGTCTCCTTCAACTTCGAATTGCCGTTTGCTCGTGACTACTACCCATTTCATACTTTCTCACCGCAAAATGGACATATGCCTAAGAATTTTCTGTTATCTTGTACGTGAATGTAAAAATCTTTCTGGCAACTTTCGCATTCAATATTAATAACGGTTTTATCATGTAAATGTATTTTTTCTCTTTTGAACATTATTGAATTCCCTTCGCTTCTTTAACTCGTTCTATTCTCTTGCGTTCTCGTGTGTTACGCCACTTATGGTAGCCCCGTGTATGGTTTGGACAGAGACAACCATTTTTATATTTGGCTGTTGAACCGCATTTGACACAGTTTCCTCGAACACATTGCCTTTCGAATTGCTCTTTAGTCAAGTTCAAGTATTCCCAAACGGGGTCGAGAACTTTGTCTAAGATTTCAAGTTTAGGCTCTGCTGGCTTCTCAGTTATCGGAACTTTGCTCAAGCATCGGAAAAGGTCATCTGTCGAGAAAACATTAGCTACGCTGTTAAGCATACTTCGCCCTAATTGAATCTCGTCTAAGGAGCAATAGCTGTTCTTATTGAATTGGCAATGCCAATCACTACAGTTAACTTTGGTCATTTTCGTCCCCCATATTGACGTATTCTTTCTCGCCCTTTTCGTTTAGGACGTAGAACCGTTTTGTTTCCTTTTCGTAATGAATCAAGTTAGACATGTGGCACACTATCTCCTTTATAAAGATAAGGCTTTTTGCCTCTTTCTTCGCTGTCTCTTTCCATTCGTTTGTAAAAGATGTATCTGTCGGCTATCTCTCTCGGTGTGTAGTTTCTTGCTCGCTTAGGCTCGTCTATCGTGCAGAACTTTCGGAATTCTCGCTCGTCAACGTACAATCCTTCACTTCGAAGAAGTTCAAGTGCTCGTTTTTCATCGCAGTTTATAATTGAATCCCCCTTTTATCTACTTCTACCCATTCATGACATTCTTGGCAAGTTGTAACAATTATTAACGGATAATCGTAATCTGGGTGATGTCTTTCTAAATTCTCTGTTCGCTTATCATCTTCGGGGCAAAGTTCGCATTCTTTACCTAAAGGAACATTTCTTAATGCCATAAGTTGTGCACTTTTCTTTTTTCGATTTCGTTTTTCGTAGTCTGTATGCAATGCACGAACTTTATCTGGGTTTTTAACCTTCCATTTCTTTCTGGAATCCTGAATGGGTTTTTGATGGGTTAACCTATATTGTTTAGCATTTGCTTTATGAGTTGGGTCTGCATTGTATCTTTTACGGTATGCCTTATCCTCTTTTTTATGGGTTAACCTATATAATTTATGTCTTAGTCGTTCCTTTACCCTAAATTCTTCCTCGTTCATGAGTTATTCTTCCTGTTTATTTCTTTTATTTTCAGGGTTTCTTTTAAAAGTTTGTTCTGTATTATTGCACATTCTCGTGCAAGATGCAATTCCAACACTAAATCGGATTTTTTGATATAGAGGTAAAGCAAGTTCTCAAGTTCAATTTTTTCCTTTCTGTCTTTGTGTGTGAGTCCCCAACAACGAATCATTTCTTTGCAAAGTTTCCGAACTTCTTTGTCAAGTTGCAAGTCAATAGTGAGACTTAAAGCCATTTGTTCTTTGTTGTTCATCATAGGAATTTCAGCCTTTCTAAGTTTCGTCTATCTTCGGAATCGAGCAAGTCCTTTATTTGCCTTTTCAAGTCCTCGGCGAATTTTGGGTTTTTGAGTTGACCGAAACGTGCCAAATGGTTAATTACTATTTCGGCTGTTTCTTCGTTGTTCATTGGCTTCCCCTTTTGAAATTCGCTAAGAATTCTCGGTAGCAAGCATCGAAACACGGTCTTTCTACACCAGCTTTGAATAATTCGAGACAATCTTGTGATGGCTTTCCGAATTGACCGCATTGGTTTTGATTAACTTCAACTGCTCCCCGAACCCGTGCCCGTAGTCCTCTATGTGCTTCTTTCTGCTCTGGGGTTCCTTCGTTCGGGAACAATGGGGCTTTTCTATGACAATGATAAAGTCGTGACATGTTCAATCCTCTATGTGTTGAATTATTATGTGAGCAATGGATTCTAAAATTGAGAGTGCATCTTCTCTTGTTGGGACAACTACCTTAATGTAAGCCAACATTTGTTTCAGAGTCATCGTGTCGGTCTGAAGGTTCATTTCCATATGTTTTTTCGGAATTATCAGAACAATAACTTCGTTATCCATATGGTCTAAAACTTTGTACTCTACTCCGTTTGGTGTGAACATTTATTCTTCATCCTCTTCTTTTTTGGTTCCGTGTTTGTCAATTGTGATGTCTGTTACTTCTCTGAATTCACAGCCACAATCATTGCAGACAAAGCGTGTTTCATCGTGATTTTCGCTAAACATTCGGTCAAGCCATTCGCGGTCTAAATCTTCGCCGTTACATTCAGGACATCTTACCATTTTCATTCCTCGATGTCAACTACTATGTCATCCTTCCTTATAAAGATTGTGCCTTTATGTCCATGTCCGTTGAACCGATAAATCGTTGTATGCATCTTTTGTTCCCTTAGTTTCGACTTTACGCTATAAAAGTTCCAATGTATCATTAGTTAATTATCTTATTACAACATAACAAATGGCGGATTCGAAGTTTACACTCAAACCATGTTCCAATGTATCATTAGTTAATTATCTTATTACAACTGTATGTGTCAGCCGCCAATATTTATGATATAAAGACAGATGTTCCAATGTATCATTAGTTAATTATCTTATTACAACCAGACGACATAGTTAGCTTTGGCTTCTGGTACAGCGGATGTTCCAATGTATCATTAGTTAATTATCTTATTACAACTCCCAGCCTTTTAGTACCATAACTGTTTTGCCGCTGTGTGTTCCAATGTATCATTAGTTAATTATCTTATTACAACCGTAAGGAGTTGAAACTCACCCATGACCCCATAAGAGCCATAATCCATGTTGGAATACGGTATTTATTTGTGGCATTATGTTTTAGCCGTCACTCTGTTGCTCCCCATAAGGGAGTCATTTACGATTAACTCGTAACTGTAAAGTTCTTTATATAGATAATCGGTTTCAATTCAAAGTTATATAGCTAATCGAGAGCGAATTACCTCTATATTAAATGGTTCAACATCTTGAATATTTGCCCCAAATCCATTCACTTCACTAAGTTTGCTTTTAAGTTTTTCTTGAAGTATAAATGTTGGGTTCATATTGGTAATTTCACGTTTTTGAGTGCCAATTGTTTCTTGTAACACAACCATAGGTTTCATTGTTTGAAAACGTTCATGCCAAACTCTAAATAATTTCTTAATTGCAATCCTAACATGAATGGTTCTATAATCCTTCTCTTTACTTAATAGTCTTGAGGTTGAAACTGCATGAAGTAAAGTCGCTCTGAAAACTTGTTGGTTAAGTTCGTTAAAATATTCAGCGTTCCAAACTATTCCCAATTCGTTAAATGTTGGCTGAATCACCATGAATACTTTCTTAGAGTTTTCGTCCCATTTAAACGTTGATTCTTTTCGTGGAATACCGAATTTAACGTACCAATTTCCATTTTTGGCTTTAAGTATATAGCCACCATGATAAACCCCCTCATCCCAATATTCATGCAATTGTTTTTCTGTTCCCAAACCATAGTATTCATCGTGATTTTGATATAATATTTCTATTTTTAATCCATCAAACAACAGCCAATATTTATCGTTTTCTTTTATCACTTCTATACTGTTGCTTGTTGTTTCGGGAGATATTTTTCCGCTAAATGGGAACCCAACTTTGCCTAAATAAACGCCCCGTATAGCAGTTGGAATAGTAGTATTACAGAAAGATGTTGCACAACCACACAACCAATTAGGGTCTAAATTTCCATTCTTTTGTCTATATTTTTTAACAAAATCATATGAATTGCCTTTAGGTAATTTAGTTAGTAAACGGGTTAAAGTTTTTTCTTGTTTATCATTAATATGTTCATTCAATAAAGCGTTTACTGTATCATTAAATTCAGTTAATATTTCCTCATCATTAATGTTAAATGCAAGTATTTTAGATGTGGTTCTTGCAATCCCTTCTTTAATAAAGTTAGCAAAACTTCTAAATTCTGTGTAATGTTCATACAGTTTTTTATCTTGTTCAAGCGTAACTTTTAGTTGAACGGATTTAACTGTTACAGTTGGAAGTTCCCAAACTCCCTCATTTTTCTTTACTTTTCTCTCTTTTTGTTTAGCTATTGTTTTCTCACGGTGACGTTCATTAGCATCTTGAATAAGTCTTTTGTCTTCTAATCTTTTTTTATCAGCAAGTTTACCAAGAATCCATTGAATATCACCAATAGAACAACCATATTCATCGGCAAGTCGTTTTTGTGTCTCAATTATTGGGGTTTTTTTATATTCCTCTCGAATATATGATTTATCTTTTGGTGCTATACTTATTGGCATGTAAATTCATCTCTTTTAGTTAACGGGTCTTTTTTCCATGATAATATTAACGGTTTACTTGGTTCAAACGTTGCCATTCTTTCTTTCTCATATTCTGGCTGTTCCGCAAACAAATGTGATGCAAACCAAATTCTCATTGTATGACCATAAGCAGTTTGAATAGTTTTTTGTATATTACTATGAACATGACCAATAGCTACCCCATAGGCTTTGTCCCCATAATTTAATACACGATTCATTGCTGTTGTTGAAGAACCTAATCTTGATGGATGGAGAAAAGGTATTTTAAGCGATGGTTTAGTTTTGAATTTTAATGTTATTAAACATTCTGTACTATAATATTGTTTAAAATTTATGTTTTCTTGATAAATTTTTCCATAAATTTTATTAAATTGTGTTCTTGCTCTTTGTGATTGTTGTGCTGGAAGATTTAACCCAAATCTTCGCATCCAATGATTAGAACCTATTTGAAATAAAAATCTATGATAAATCGGTTTAAGAATTCGTAATTGTTGTTCAAGCCTTTTTAATTCTTCAGTTTCACTATCAGAACCATAAGATAAAATATTAAATTTTGAGAGCCAATTATCATCAAGAAAATCCTGTAAAACACAATATCTATGTGGTTTTTCAAGACACCAATCGACAAGATTTTTTAAAGTTTGTAAATGAACATCTTCATGCCCTAATTGCCAATCCACAATAAGAACTTCGGTATCATCTTCGAGAGTAAAATTTAAATCTTCTTTTGAACATTTCTCGAAGTTCCAATTTCCAAACGAATCTTGTTTTAATAGTTTATTACTCATTTTTTATCACTAAACTATTATGCGTCCCTCACTTATAAAGGTTTAGGCAGAACCACCATGCTCAAAATTCCGTCTTTCGTTATTTGAAGCCTATGATATTTCATATCTGCTTTTGTTATTCTGCATTTTAAAACCCGTATGAAGTGAAGAATATCGCCCTGTTTTGCGTCAGTATCAAGTTTCATTTGTCCATCACCAGACCACACTTTCTTAAAGTTAATTTCGAATTCAACGTCTAAAAGATGACTTAGAGCAATTCCCCCCGCAAGCCCGTGTTGGTCAATTGCATCCTCATTTGCCTTCTGTGAAATATAGATTCCTGTCACGCCTTTTGCTTGATTATAACGAATAAACTCTCCAAGATGATATTTTAAGCCAGCGCGGTAATCGTCCAATAGAGTTAAAGAATCCACTATTAGAAACTCTGCCTTTTCTTGTTCAACTAATACTCGGTAAACAGACACTAAAGTTCGCCAATCCCGAAGTTGACTATGAGCAATAACATCCAACACAACCAAGTTAGCCTTAACTTTTTGCCAATCAAGTTGTAAAAAGTCAGCCATTACCTTCATTCGGCTCTGCAAGTCAAACCTGTCGTTGTTTGCCTCAAAAATATCTTCACTTGTGGTAAAGATAACTTTGTGTCCCTCACTTGCCAATCTCAAAGCAAGTTCTTGAGCAATTAATGACTTGCCTACATCTGGGTTTCCAACTATGCCTATTTGAGCAACCTTTGGAATACCTTCCAAAAGTTTATCGTCTTTATCTAAGAAAAACTTATCCAAAAATGTTCCACTTTTAAAAACAACAATCTTAGACTTTAATGTTGCGTCATTCGGTTTGGTAGTTAAAGCGTTCGCCGTCACATCTATCGGTTTATCAAACGCTTGAGTTTCTTCCTCACCTTTCGCTTGACTCATAATTTGATTCATTCGTTCTAAAATTTTGTTAGCTCGTTCTCGCAATTCCTCATTACTTTCTTTACTTTTATCTTCACTCATTATTCTATGCACTCCTGTTTTGTCTCTTCTACAGAGACTTCTTCGCCGTTTGTGACTATTTCACAAAGTTTTCCGAATTGGTTTGTAAACCCAACTACTTTTCTCATTGTTTGTGTTCTCCTGTTTTTAGAGCATCGTTATATGACTTGTTCTTTCCTTTTTTGCGTAAATCACAAGTCTTTCGTATTGAGGATTTACACCTATTGCAATTTTTGACTAATCCAGCACGATATTGACACATTTTACTTTACCTCTTTATAAAAACCACAATTAGGACAGTAAGGCTCTTTATACGGGCACGGGGTAGTTGTACATTTCCTCATTTACTTTACCTCTATAAATCTCCTGTGTTTTATCCACTCAACAAAACTATCGTGATATTTCTCATTTTCTTCTCTACTTTGCATAAAACCTGAGAGTATATCGCTATTCTTAACGACAAAATAATCACTATGTTGTCCACAATTTTCAAGTTTGCATCGCTTTATCGGGTAAAGTTTTCCTATTGGTTTTCCACGGGGGTCGTGAGCATAGAAAAGTTCTTTAACTTGGTTCGGAAATATGTCAAAACTGTGCTGGCAAATATAGTGCAAATTAACTTCGTAAACTGCAATGTAACTTTGCTTCGGGTAAACTTCACAATTCATTCCGTTAACGGAAAAATGAAAATGAGGATTATCTCTTTTAGACCGCATTGCTTTCTCATATTGATATTTGAATTCTTCCTCTTTATAATTGCCATTCCAACTCTTAATATCGTCACAATACTTGAGAAAATCGTGAAGGTTATTAGGTTCTGTTAACGAAAGATATGGAGATGACTTTATGTAAAAGCGCGTTTCTATTCCAGCGCGGATATAGCCAGCTTCTTTTGTCTCGTGAAACTCGATTTTATACAAAATCTTGAATGGGTCGAATGAAGTTGGTTCGGTCATAGGTATTCAACCTCGTTTATGCATCCATCGCATTCGCCCGTACAAACAATGTACTTGCATTGATACGGACAATATCTTCGTTCTTCTTTTGCGTTTGTTGTCATCTTACCACTTTAGATAAAGAGTACATCAAAGTTGCTTATAAAGGTTACGCCAGAACCAACATACTTGTTTTGAAGATAATAAGAGTTGTAAAGGTTGTATAAATGTTAACCTCGCGCCATGTCGCATAGTGACGGACTTTAGCCGATTATGGTCGGTTGACCTCATTGATAGCACCGTACAGATTCCGCATACATGTTCACGTTAGCTATCCGTGACCATCGCCTATTCTGCCTTTTACTCCCCGTGCCTTTACTCACGGTTCGTATGCTAACGGGGGCTAATTGTGCCGTGTTAACAAGCACCAATAAGTCAAGCAACTATATAAATGTTATGGAAGAATCATCATGCTGAAAAAAGTTAATAGTCGGCTTGGGGGAGTTTTATTTCCCCGTTGACGCAATTCCTCGGAACAGGGCTATGCATCTACGCTGTCCCTTTAACGGTACGCTGACACCTAACCCTACTTGATTCCTACGCTCAAGTTAGAAGTCGGTACGGGCATTCTGGGTCATTTCCATCACCAGCCAAGTTCCCCGTTAGGAGCTACAGCCTTCAAGCCGTCACAATGAGGCGAAGTTGAAGAGAGGCGATTCGGTTAGCGCATTCTAAGTCATTATCCTACTTAGACGGTGTTCCCACCTTTGCTTACATTCAACCAGAGTCCTCAGCATATTACCCCTTATCTGAGAGTTACTCTTTATCCGAGCAATATGCAATAGTTACTATAACATCCAACTATTTAAACTTTATGGTACAAAAATTGTCGAAGTTTGGTCGAAGAAATTCTTGCTTTTATATGGTTTTTTGTTATGGTCTTTCACGTATCAACCCATAAAAAGGCAAGAAAATTACGGATTGATTTCGCCTCACTATTTTCTCTCAATAGTTTTTATCTTAAATTTTGGTCTGTTAGTTGGATGAACCCTTCTCCTTCTCGCTTTCATAAAAAGGATTGATTTAAAGTCTGATTTACAATAATTAAGTGTTTTCTCCTTCTCTTGTTCACAATGCGACACTTCTACAGCAGATATTTTTCTGTTTTTCCAATCAATAAGAATGATGTCTGGAAGAGGATTGACAATAATAGCTTCAATATCAATTTTATCCTTTAATAATTGTTCTTTTGCTTTAATAACCAATTCATTATGGTCAATTGGTCTAATCGTCTTAAATGGAGTTTTTTTTAATGTATTGAACCCGTATTTTCGTCTTATTTTTGCTGTCATTACCATAGTTTTCACAAGAAAAGAGGATGTTTTACTCTCTTATAAAGGTTGCGGTATCGAAGGGTTCTCGAACGATTTCGCGGAGTTCTATGGGTTTTGAAAAGTCGTTAATTTAATCAGGTGATTAAAAATTCGATTTTTTGCGGTTTTGTTGCCCTAAAAAATTTGACGTTGAGAAAAATTAACTCCGTTTAGAAAATCAAAAAGTGAACATCCCGAACGGAATAACCGTTAGAGGTTTAGGCTTCGTCCATGAAGGGACGGGACGCATTACCGAGAATTATCGCCTTCTTCTTTGGCTTTCCAATCATATATATACATTAAACATTTACATATAATATTTTGCCAACAATAGAATTGCAAATCCTTTATCTCGGAACGAATGGTTCATAGGTCATCAAGAAAATATTAATAACATCGCTACTTATAAATGTTATGGTAGTTTCCCTATGTTCATTTCAAACCACTCAAATGCTTTGATATTTATTTCTTCCATACCCCGACCTGTTTTTAGACAATGCCATATTGATGTGTGAAGTTCCTCTGGAATATAAATTATAAAATCCTCATTAATATGATGACCATGAGAACCCTCAAAATAATTATTAAGAGGAATATGTCCTAATTTTTGTCTCTCTTCTCTTTGTCTATCCCAAAGTTTTCTTGCTTCCTCTGGATGTGTTTTTATCCATTTTTTATGAGATTTTATATTTCTAATTTTAATATCTGGGCGATGAAGATATTCTTTTCTCTCTTCTTTATGTTCTTTAGTATATTTTTTATCAAGTTCTCTCTTTTTATCTTTATGGGTTTTTCGCCAATTTTCCATTAATTTTAAAAGATATTCTCTATGTTCCTTATAATAATTCTTAGACCATTCTTTTTTATGTTCTAAATCTCTTGGCATTTGAATTATTTCACATAATAAACAATATACATTCAAATATTTAAATATTATGGGTAAATTAATAAAAAAAAGAAAAGGGGTTTTATGAAAAGTGTTCGTCAACGACAGCTTGTAGTTCTGCTTTCTGTGCGTCAGTCGTGCTGTTTACGCTATCAATGGTTCTGCTTTGGGTCGCTTCTGCATTAGTAAGTGTGACTTCGTAGAGGGCTTTTGCATCGGCAACACGTTGGTCGTATAGTTCTTTTGCACGTTGCAAACTAACTATTCTGCCCTGTTCCAGAGCATCAAGTTCGCCGAGAATCGCACTACGGAATCCTGACAGACCTTCTAACAGCCTACTTAGTTCCGATTGTTTCTTAGCTATCTTAGCCTTATGTTTTACGATTTTCTTAATATATGGGTTCATTTTTTTATTCCCTCTCGATAACTGCATATGTGTTCGGTCATGTGAAACTTACCTGTTCCTTTGGATTTTTCTCTTCTTGTTCTCGTCTTTTTTTAATACAGAATGAGCAATTACAGTCTTTTATAGCTTTCTCAAGAAAGTCCATGTTCAAGTGAATTCGACCTTCTGTTTAACCCTTACTTGAAACACGGGAATTCCATCTCCGCGTTTCTTAGTTATTTTGCCGTCTGGCTGTTCGAATCCTAAAAACTTATAACGTACCCCGTCAATTACGAAACTGTGATTAACAGAGTTTCCTTCTCTTGATTCTTTCAAACTCATTCGAACAACGCCTTCTCTTTTTGTTCTATAAGTCTTTATGCTCAAGTAAACTCTACCTTCTCTGGGGTTTGAAGTAAAAACTCGGCTAAATGTTCGTTAGCTATTTTATGCCAATCTTCAGAAGCTAACGGAACTTTACTTTTAACGTGAATGTCCATTATAAATTTTTCCCACTCACGAGCGCATTTTTTACACAAGTGACAGCCAACTTTGCTATATCCATAAGTGAATAAGTACGTATGAGTACCACAACGGTCACAAGTTTCGTCTATCAAGTAAAATCAATCCTCTCTTTTATAATTGCTTCGCCCCTCATAAACTTTCTCCATTGCTTATCCCATTTTATAAAAAACTCTATGCTACCGATTTTATTGCCAGCAGAATAGTAAACTTTATGCCAAAGTTCCATACAGACACGGCAAAGCAAAACGTTGCCTGTGCTACGTCCTTTATCGTCAATAGGCGAAACCATACCTAAATGCTCGTGGAAAGTTCTGTGGCATCGTCCACAAGTTTCGTCTGTCATGTAAATTGCACAACCTCATCTTTTAATTCCTCAAAGTTGACTACTGCATCGCACCAACCGCAAGTTCCCCTAATTGGAACGGGGTCAACTGCTTCAACCATTTTGTTTCCCATTTTGTATTTGTGACCATTCGGAACCCATTTTATATCCTTTTTATCTATGTTCCATAAGTTACGTCCACAGTTAGGACACTTTGGTAAATAAGGAGAGTCAGATTCCATCAAGTAAATTCAACCTGTTCCTTTTCTTCTCCGAACAACCCCATTTCTTCTCCGAGACAGATATAACCCTGTTTTTTCTCGTTCCATTGGTAACCCCAACAGTCTTTATCGCATTCTTTACACTTTTCAACTACTAATTCAGGGTCACTCATATTGGTCAAATATAAGAGATAGTTCGGTTGCTTATAAACCTTACCCCGAAAAGTCCATTCTCGCCCATGAGTTTGTCAGTTAATCAATGGATTAAAAAAGCGGTGTGCCCTCGAAGGCTGGTCAGACGAACCAATCTGACCATCGAACTGAATCGAATTCGCCAAACGGAGCGATGTTCTCCCGATTTTCCTCGGCGGGTTAACCCACCACGCAAATTGACCATACCCCACTTTTCGAAATGGGTCGAATTTCCGAAAAGGAGCGATATTCTACCGATTTTTGTCGGGGAGACCCAAGCTCAGATACGTGAAAATCTCTGGTCGGCACAAATTTTCCCATGCCTCTGAACGTTCGAAATTTCTCGAAGTGAAAAGATGAACCTCGGCTCGAAATCTGCTTGTTTAATCAGTTGATTAAATTTACCCGATTTCGTGAACCAGATGGCATATCCGTCAACTCGGTTCTGACACGGTTACACTCGGTTCTGATGCTACCAGCCCTCATACCACTCTGGTCGGGGCAAACCAGCTAATTTAATCAGATGATTAACCGAAAATTCTTCTCCCACTTATAAACTTTTCGAAAATGGCTTCTATATAAACCTTTCGAAAAAAATTTTTTTAAAAAAATGGTCACCGAAAAAACAGGTACATAGGCGATTTTTTTGGAAAATTTGATTTTTGAGAATTAATTTTTCGAAATAGTTTTGGAAAAATTTTTGGAATTATTTTTATTTCTTATTTTCTTATTAATTTGAAAATAATCAGCTAAGATTTCGAGAAAAGAAAATAATAAAAATGCCTATTTTTTGAAATTGATGCAGAAAATTTCATCAATGCTTTTGGGGTAGGGGAGTTAATCTTTGCAGTTAGCACAATCTGGGTCTTTGGTTCTTGTACCAGCAGACTTAGGAATACATTCCTTGCATTTGTCTCTCATGTGAATTGTATCACCTCTGGAACATTCGGGTCTTCGGGGTCACGAGTACCCATTAAATGCCTGAAAGTATGGCAACCCCAATGATTTTCACAGATAGAGCCACACTCTTGTAAATCTTTAGGAGTCGGATGTTTCATATCGAATTTTGGGCATTCGTACTCAGGAATCTTAACTTGGTATTGCACAACCCATTCTATTGCTTCAGCCATAGTTTTGAATCTGGGATGTTTCTTAGTCATATGAAATCTACCTTGTCTGGAATGATTTTAGCATAGTTCACTATTACTTTTAATCCCAGATAGTTAGAGTAATACATAGCAAACTCCCAAGAATGGTCCGCGCAAAATACGTCTTCGTTAAATTTCTTTAAGATTCCTTGTTTATCCTTCTGAAAAGTAGTTATATGGTAAAATCCCTCATTAGGGCATTGTTCGTTAGTAGAATCAAGCATAGCAAGACATCTCAATCAAACTGCACCTTTATTCGTATAGTTGGATAAATCAAGCAATGGTTAGTGTGAGGGCATTCATACGTTTCGCACGGGTACCGCTTCCACTCATCACATTTCGTTATTTGACCGCTGCTATGTTCGAATATTCTCAAGTAAACCTGACCTTCTCCTTTGAGGGCGGAAGCAAATCTTCTGGTTTAATATTCCGTGCTCGGCAACGGCAAAACTCGTAAACTTTACCATTACAATCAACCGAGCCTTGACATTCTCCTAAGTACATACAGAACCCGTGTTTCTTGAAATATTCTATTTCTTTTTTGCTCAAGTAAACAACACCTTCTCTCTGTCGTCAATTATTATTTGTTTTCCATTCTTGAAGAATTCCCATTTGGTACCGAAGAAACTCTTCCAGACCCCGATTTTTTCTTCGAAAGTTATGCAATCCATCTGATGGTTTGTTCCTGTATGACCAGCCCAACTCATAAATCCATAGCATTCCTCATTGCAAATAGGGCAACGGAACCAATCAGGAATGTAGTCTTTAGGCTTTATTACGCTCACGTAAACTCAATCCTCTCTGGCGCGTTTTGTTTAATCCAAAATCTCAAACCTTTAGCCGCCCACCATCTTATTCGGTGTCTTTGAGAGAAAATCAAACCTCGTCCATCTATATTTCTCTCTACATTATCCATCATTTTTTCGAACATTTCCTTTTCGTCTTCTCTTGTGAAGTATGCACTCAAGTAAATTCGACCTTCTCCTTTCTGCCTCTGCAAAATGAATCTAATAACCCTCGTAGCTCTTTTTTGTATTTTTCACTACGAATTGATGAATTAACATATTTTATAGCTAATTTGTGACGCATTTCACCCCATATTTTTCTGCAAGTTGGGCAAAAGAAAATTGTTTCGCCAGCTACAGAAACTTGCATTATCCTCGGCTCTTTATATTTTCCATATGTCTTATAAGGCTTATTGCAAGCACAACAGTTTTTCAATCGAAATGCACCTTCACAGGGGTTATATCTAATAAGTCTTTTGCATCCCAGAAGTCTAAGCAACGAACACAACCAGCTACTTCTTTCCAAATGAATTCATCATTATCTTCATCGCTGTCTTCGTCTGGTCTATTTGGTTGTTTTATATCGCCATAGACGCTTCCCTTTGGAGTTTTCCAGAATGATTCCATGTAGCCCTCTATTGTCGCGCCGCATACAGGGCATTTATAAAGTTTACCTGTGTACTTGATTTTTTCGATTAATAGACTATTACCCCTTTTTATATAATTTCTCAAGTAAACTCCACCTTTTCGTTATATGATATGATTTCGTAGAATTCCATCTTGGTCCCTCTTTTACGTAGTTGTTTAAGATGTTCCTCGCAAACAACATTTATATCGTGAAATGGCACTACAACTGGATGACCGTGTGTAAATACAACAAGAAATTTTGCATCCTTCAAGCATCGCTTTATTGGAGAATGCAGAAAGTGAACATCACCATATTCACATTGAATCAAGTAAACTGCACCTTCTCGGATTTTAACTCAGGGTCACATTTGAAACAGGGAGAATTCTTCGGGAGCGTCAATCTTTGTAAGTAATAGCCACAAAGCAAGCATATTCCCCTCAAGTAAATTGCACCTTAACCTTTGTGTCGCATAATGGACACTCGTGTTTCATATCCATCCCTAATTCATCGGCTCGAATCAAAATTTTATCGTGAACCTCTTTTAAATAAACTAATGATTCAGTAGAAGGACGATGATTAAATCTCCATATTACAGTAAGAATTGCAACCCTTACGTGTGTTCTATCCGTTATCGGAAATCTACGGGCTTTAGGGTCTGCAAAAGCCGAGTTGGGAAGTCTCTTCATGTGAAGGCTACTATCTCCTTTTCTTTGTAATCATAAATCTTTGTAAGCTGAAGTTGTATTTCGTCCTGTTCTCCAACGAATTCCTTGCTCTCAAGAATCACCGTAGAAATAGCGTATCTTAGGTCATAACTTATTTTTACAACCTTAACGTCATCTGGAAGTTTAGTATCAACCCTGACGTTATTTTTTCCATCGTTTCTTAGAAAGTGTTGAATGGCAAACTTAGTTTTTCTTATCCCAAAGTCCTCGAAGAATATATCTGACATTCTAATGTACTTCTGGTTCAAGTAAACTCCACCATCACAGCACCCATATCTAAAACGGAACCATCATTGAAGAATATGAACGGTGTTTTGCATACACCGCATTTTTTCTGCCATAACTCAGCCTCATTAAGATAACAATGACATTTAGGACAACGTGGGTCTTTTCTTAGAATATTTAGTATTCGCTCAACTTTAGCTGGGTCAGCTTTTGTCGTCAACAACGCCCTCTATAGTAACCTAAACATTTTAGTGTTGTGTAAGGCACAATGTAGCATTTATCGCAAGTAGTTTTACACTTATACTGCTTGCAACTGTCACGAGCACAAGTATAACATTGACAATCATTGTTTTCTACCATTGAATACCCTCATCATTTACTAATCCTGAACTTTTCACATCTTTAATTATGTTAACGTAGTCCGCGATTCTTCTAAGTTTCCTTGTAGCCGCTCTGCCTGTAAGCACTATATTAAGTTCTGGACATTCTACTTTAAGACGGCGTATGCAATCAATAGCATCGTCCTCTTCCAGCATTCCAACAGACACAGCATAGTTTATCTCATCAAGAATTAGCAAATTTATGTCCTGTGACTTGCATCGTAGATAAGCTGTAGCTAATCCGTTTCGGCATTCTTTAGCGTCCTTTTCAGTCAGAGTTGCAATACCTATCCATTCGGTACTGCTGAATTGTTCTATTTGATAGTTAGGGTGTTGAAATAGGTACTCGCCAGTAGTTCGGTTCCACTTCAAGAATTGGATAACCAATACTTTCTGTCCGTGACCTAAAGCTCGTAGTGCAAGACCGAGACCACTTGTAGTCTTTCCCGCACCATTTCCTGTATATAGATATATGTAGCCCATTAGTCAAACATCACCTTTACTCGTTCATTATCGGGAATACCTGAAACTGTCAAATTAGGAGAAACACCACTTAACGTGTAAAGTTTTCTTGGCGAAGTTGGAGTTGATGTTTTGTTAGTATTGATTTCGAGTATATAAAACTCGCCAGAAATAGATTCTGGATAAACTATCCCGTGAGATTTATAAGACCATTCTGCATAAAGCACAAACGTTTGATTTTTATCCCACGCTTTCCAAACGCCCCAAATATCTTCGCATCTTATTGTTACTTCCCAATTAGGTTTGCCTATAGTCTTTGTAAGGTCTAACTCTACGTACCCTAACTTGAATTTATTAGCACCCTGAAGCAAATAAAGTGTATTGAATTTGCTTATGTGAATGCCACCTTTTCTTCCTCATTTAAACGTTTATCCTCTGCAATCATCCATCGTACAATCTTATAAACCCATCTACTAACAGGTTTAGACTGTTTAGTAGGAAATCGTGCCGCCTTTAAATGCTTGAAATGCTTACAGCTTTGTTTGTACGTCAACAATGTTCTCAACCTTTGTTTCGCTCACCAATATTATCGGGATTAATGGTCTTTCTTTTTGTTCAAAACTTTTCAACCAATTACAATAAACACAAAGTAATTGATAATCTTTAGAACCAGCTTTTACTTTTTTTAATATATTTCTATAAAGTGTCGAACCTCTTCCATATTGTTTACGTTCTTTACAACCTTTTCCATTAATATGGTCCACTTGTAAACATCTTATATCCATCTTCTCAATTGGAATAGGGCAATCTGGATTATTACATTTACCACCAAGAAGTTGAAATAATTCAATTTTGTCTTGTTTTAATTTGTTATGTTGTTTTAATGAACGTATTGTTTTATTTTTATTTTGATTGATATTAATTTTTTTTCTGTTGATTTCTCGATACTTTTTGTAATATGCTTTATTTGCCCTCAAATGACATACTTCACCACAATATTTTTTATTATGATGCCTACCTGTTGGTTTAGGAAATTCATTTTTACAAATTGGACAAATACTCATAAATATCAACTTCTCCATTTTCTTTATATAATTTTATAGGTATATTTGATTTTATTGCTAATTTTAACATCCCTAAAGTACCTTTACTATTTTTTACATCATTATGAAAAGCAATAACTAAATCTGGATGATATTTATCAATCATAAGTTTATTACGTATCGGTCCCGCTCTCAAACCATATTCATTCCAATTAGCTGGTTCGGGCTTAACAATCATACCTAACTGACGGGCTGTATAACCGCATATCTTATCTGCTCCACGGCAATCGCCGTGAATTACAGTTATGAATGGGTCGTGTTTAAGCAAATCTTTAAGTATCTGTCTGGGTAAAACAAAGTTATGCCAATTTCGGTCTCCGCATACAAGCACAGTAAGAATTCTATTCACTCTCCTTAAAAGTTATTTTCCAATTTCCCTTCCCCATTTTTACAGAACAATATTTAGCAAAATTACATACCTTACAGCGTATATCTAAGTCATCTGTTTTTCTTTTGCCATTTCTAATTGCTAAATGAAAACTTTGGGTTGAGAATTTTTTTCCTCTTTCTTTTCCACCATCATTATTAATATGGTCAATTTCCAAAAAATCAATATCAGAACAACCACACGGACATTGAACAGGAATTCCTTTATCACTTGCTATTTTTTCCAATGCTTCTCTATGCCATTTTTTATTATACATAGTTTGTTGTCTTTTATATTCTTCTGGATGAAATAATTTAAAATCGGTATTTCGTTTCTTCAATGCATCCAAACAATCTTGACACATTGTTTTTGAAACTTTAGGTTTACCACATAAATAACATAATCCCTTCGCTATACGATTATTATATATTGTTTTTTTGTACCCTTTAAGTTGCAATCTTCTTTTCTCTTTATCCAATTTAAATCACCGTATAAATACTATCATCAATCAAGTATTTAAACTTTATGGTAGTTACACAACATAGAACATACATCAATCGAACTTCACCTTTACATTTTTATTTATAGGATTAGTAATCATAATATGAATGAAACTTTCGTCACTTATACCTTCCTTACTCAAAAAAGAAGTAATAACTTTTAAGGCTTTCTCTGGGTCTTCAACTTCACGAATAAAAATACTTTTAGTTTCTATATTAACCATTAATTTTTTGCTCTTTTTCTTAGGTTTACTTCTTTCAATCTTCATGTAAATTGCACTACCTCAAACTCATCTATAACTTCTTCACAACCTTCAGTTCGACTTTCTCCGTGATGGCATTGTTCACAATGACAACCAGTATATGCATAAGGACATCTTCCATCTTTTGTAAGTTTCCAACCTGTCCCTTTACAAGTGAATATACTACCACATTTGCCGCATTTCTGGGTTATCGCGTGAGGATATTTTCTCATCATGTAAACCGCACCTTTTCAGGAAGCAATTTCATACTTTGAAACGCAAGCTCAAGTATAACTCCGCTATCTGTCCTCACGGTATAATAAATATTTCTTGAAATTCCTGTGATTATGCCATTTCCCCAATCCCCTACTCCGACTATTTGAACCCTATCTCCAACTTGAAAATTCAAGTAAACGGCACCTTCTCTTTCTTGTAAAATTCCTCTTCAGCTTCGGATTTGCCATCGGCTTTGCCGTCTGCATATCCTCTTTTATAACCCTCGTCATCGCCATCTGATTTGCCTTGTTCATATCCCTCTTTGTTTCCTTCGGCTCTGGCTTCCTCTATGGCTTGGTCGATTTCATATTGCAAATCACGAATTGAACCGCTTATATCCGCTGGTCTTTTGCTCATTATGGTCACTTAATAGTGGGGTTTCCCCTATTTAAACCTTACGCTACAATCAACATCTTCGTTTTGAGCTAATTAATCACTTGATTAAATTACTGCTCCCCGCCCTCAAAGTCGTCCGACGCTTTCGCGCAACGGGGGTCGGTGGGGGACTAAGGTAGTCGTAGTATATAAAGGTTGCGGAAATAGGCGATTAATCAACTGTTTAAAAGAAATCCACGATGGAGAGTATTTAAGCCTTGTGGCGAAGGTTTATATAGTAGAATTAAATAATCAAAAGAGGCTGTCCTTTTCTTTTATTAACAAAGTTCATATCGTGAGACCATTTTTTTGTCTCAAAATTATAAACCAAAAAAGGACGGTGAATATTATCCAACATTATGCTGGTATTTATATCCATTGTTTTACGTAAAAAAGAGTGAAGAAATTCGTGTACTAAAATTTGAACTGTACAATCTACCTCATCTTCTAACTCATTTGGGTGCATAAAAATAGATATTGTCTTTTCGTCAGCCAACCCGCCAGCTATACTTTTCTTTTGAAAATATATTATCAATTCTTCTTCGGTGCAAATATTGTATTCCATTTATATTCGTAAAATATGGAGAAGAAACGAGTATTTAAATGTTATGGTTAACGCCGCTTTTCTCCATGTCCGCGACCCTTATATTTGCCTTGAATACGGACAGGTTTACGACTTTCTAACTCAAGTTTCTCTTGGTATTTTTCCCACGTATCTTCTGGGTCTTCGTTAGTCCAATCTTCACATTGCTTACGAATCTTTCTATCAAACTCTTTGTCTTCCCACATTCTGCTGAGAATTTGGCGTTCCATTTCTTGCCCTTCTTGAGTGTCATCTGTCCGAATCATCCGTATCCATCCAGAAAGAGTATATTGCCATCTGGCGTAAGCTGGTTTCTTCAGTTCAAAAGGCTTCTCAGTAAGCGGATATTTCTCAGCCATCGACATATGAACATAGTCATTAACGACTCTTATAAAGGTTGCGGTTTGAACAAAGGCTTGTTTATTCCATTCTTGTCTATAACTTCAAAAACCCAACATCCACAATTAGCCCAACAACTTTCACAGGTGTTTATCCCTTGCTCTTTAGCTAAGTAACACGCTTCCATATATGTCACCTTCCGTGAATAATGGAGAGAAAAACAGCTATTTAAGTCTTTCTACGGAGTTTAACAATTTTGATTCTTTAACGTTTTCTGTTCATATTCGAACAAACGCGATTCGTACTTAGCCATATCTTCCCTGTCCTTCTTTGAAGACGCTTTAGGTTGATGGACATAAACAATATGAAGTATCGGGGCACGAGCCGTATCTATCCAGCCGTATTTGTCAAAGATTTCCCTGTGGTTAAAGTTATAATAAAGAGTAGGAGTTTTCCTGTAGAACTTTGCGTTTGGAACAGCCGCATATGTCTTGAATAATCCCCAACATACCCGATATGCTTTCTCCATAGAATTTTCAATCGTTTCGCGGACGTTCAACCACTCAAGAATTATCTCGTCTGAGTCCAAAAAGATAATCCAAGCTCCATCTTCAACGTCTTTAGCCATTGCATTTCTGGCTTCCCATTCAAACATTGGGGGATAACATTTGTACATCACTTTAGATTTAGAATGCTCGGCGAACGCCTCAATGACTTGCTCGGTATTATCAGTAGAACAATCGGGTCCATCTCTGCCAGACCATCGACCATCACAACAATGAATTTCATCTACTTTACCATCTATTGATTTAAGCGATTCCAGAATAACATCATCGCAGTTGTAAACTGGCATAATGCAGACTATTTTCGACATATTGCTTCCCATTTTGTGTCTAAATCTATAATTTGAGTTTGATTGTCGTAATACGCCTGAACAAGTTTAGGGTCAGGAAAGTCTTCCTGTTCTTCCAGCGTGTCCATTATCTTTTTACGTTGAGCAACAAGCAATCCTCGCGTGTATTCGTATGAGGCTTTGTCCATTATGTCGCTTCCTCTAATCCTTCTTTCTTCATACACCGTTCGCACACCCATGTTAGTGTATTATGGTCTTTATTCCAACAGATATGAATCTCTTGCAAGATATGGTCGTCACCGCAATGGTCACAGGCTTTTGTAGCAATGCTCATTCGTTATCAATCACTATGAATTTATCTTCTTCATCGAGATATTTCTCAAGTATTGGTCTAACATCGTTCTTTTTGCGTTTGCCGTTTCCACACGCAACCCACGGAACATATATCGGGGTCTGGATTTGGCTCAAATTATAACGTAAAATTTCCTTGAGGTCTTTGGCACTTTGTTCTACTAAGGCTAAGTCAGCTTCTTCCCACCAATTATGCTTTACAGGGAACGTTATGATATGATAGTCCCAAAAAGTGAAAACAACATTGCCATATTCTTTGATTCTTGCTCCAAGTTCAAACGGCAAATCTGGAAATCTGAGTTTAGCATCGAGAGCTAATCCGCGACCCATAACGCATTCGCCAGTATTTTTGACAAATCCGTTGGTAGGAATAACTATCCAAGTTTTAGTAACATCGTGGAAATCCCAGATGTTTCCTTTAATTTCCTTCATTGTCTGCCTGTCGTTTGTGGTGCTATATAGGTAAAGTTTATGTTGTTTCGTCTAAGTCCCTGTTCAAGATTCTCAATAAGGTCGATTGCGCTCATAAGTTCTTTTGTGGTTTCAAAGTATGCATTGTGAAGAAGTTCCATATCTCCAACGTTGTAGAACAATCTGAATCCAGAACCATTTTGTCTTATGACAGTAATTTCGGGAGATACTACTTGGCATCTTCCTTTAAGTTCACAATATTTCTCTTTGCTCATTGTTTCCACATTCCGTGGGTTAAACAAGAAGTGCAGATGTTAGCTTCGCAATCTAAGCACAACAAAGCATTAATTTGTATATTTCGAAATCGGCATGTGTCGCAAATATTTCCGCCGCATCTTGAACAGATTTTGTCCATTTAGTACACCCTTGCAGAGCCGTCATTTTTTACTACAACGAATTCTACGCCGTCAGGTACATAGATGATTTTTCCGCCAGCTTTGATTAGTTCGAATAGCTTTTGAACTTGAGTTGCGCTCATAGGTCTGTTCCTTGCGGGTCGAACGAAAATCTTGAATGTTTCGCCATCAGCGAACTTGATTTCTTCCATATTGATTTGTTTGCTCATCTTATTCCTCTGTTAACAGGATACCAACCCAACTATATAAACATTGCGGTTAATAGTCTTCTTTAGCTTGGTCTTTAGCTTCGTCTTTTACAAGCAATAATCCTCTAACTGTCCAGCCTCTAAATAGCTTTGTTTCTCCGAATACAGCGTGTAATGCTTTGAATTGTGCTCTGTTCATATGTTCATATCCTCTGAGAATCGCTGGACCTCTTTTTCTCTTAGCTTCTTCGGTGAAACACATCAAAACATAAGAAGGTTCAAAGTCTGAAAGAGAATCGGTCATTCACCTGTCACATAGCCTAAAGATTTTTGAATTTCCTTTTTATATCCTTCTAAGCCTAAAGTCCGTATTTTGTCCTCAAGAAACGCGCTTATTTCGTTCTTTGCCTCAACAACAGTTTTATCCAACTGCTCAGTCCATTGCTTTTTCATAAATGGAACGCTACTTTCTATTTGCATCTTTAAAGCATCAATTTGCTTTAAAATCAATTCCTTGTCGTGTTTTCCTATGTTTGGTTTTGAAAGAATATACTCGATTTTGCTGTAAAATTCGCTTGCTGGGTCTGTAACTTCCTTCATTATATCTTCGAAGTCTGCATCAAACTGTACACGTTTGCTCTCAAGAGTTGGTTCTTGTACTCCGTGACCTTCAACAAAAGTTATGGTACACGGGGTTCCTTCGCCCTGATTCAGGGACGTTATAGCATCTGCAAATTGTGAGGGAGAAAGATAAATAGATACTATCGGCACTCCTTCTGACCTAATCCAATCTCTATTAGTATGTCGTGCAAGAACGGCTTTAGAAATAGAAAGTTGAATATAGCTTCGCTGTTGAATACTGCTTCCGAAGAGGTTCATTTTGCTTGAGCAAACCCCTCTGGAAACGTTGATTACACCGAAACTTGGGTGTCGTATGTCTTTCTTTTCCTCGAAGGTCATAACTATTTCTTCTGTGACTCTTCAAGTTCCTTCTTCAGTTTTGCTATTTCTGCATCGGTCTGGGCAATAGTTTCCTTGATTTTCTTTGCCTGTTCTTGGTTTTTCTTGTATTCTTCAATGCGAATGTCTTTGGCTTTTGCATCTTGCTCTATCTTTAGCATTTCTGGGTCAACTAATGATTTCATCTCTTCTTTAGATGGCAACTGAGCCGCTTTTGCCGCCGCCTCTAACTGTGCCTTTCTTGCTTTCTCAGCCGCTTCACGTTCTGCTTTCTGCTTCTCATATGCTTCAGCTTTACGTGCGGTTTGGTACTCTTCCTGAGTCCTTCGGAAAATCTCGTACTTATAAAGGTCCGCATTTGAAACTGTATCTGGGACCATCTGTAAATCGTCAGGTAAACCCATTGCCAATTTCTTCTCACGTTTGCCAGTAGCTTGAGCCGCCCTTGTTTGGTAGTTGCGGCATCTTTGGCACAATGTTTCTTCGGGTACTGGAACAGTATCAAACTCAAGAGTAACATCCTTTGCGAGTCTATCATCTCGCTCTAAAAAGTTTCGTGTTGAACCCAAAATCTTGGTGCCAATTGCATTGTACTCTGTAGAAACATTCTTACGGAATGCTTTCTTGCACGTTGAACAAGCATAAACTGTATTCCCTTCGAATGTAGATATAATCAAAGGAGTTTTATCTTCTGGGCAAGTATGTTGCTTTAAGACGAAAATGTTAATCATCTTAGCGAAATAGTTTTGCCCACATTCATTACATTTTCTTTGTTGTCGCATATTTGGTCACTATACCCTTATTCATCCGTCCTATTTAAACTTTGCGTAAGAAACTCCATTCTCAAGCTATTTTATTTGTGCCAAAGCCATCGTTGCGCCATTCGCGTACTTTGAAGTAGTTTTGGTCTGCCTTAATGAAGATTAGATTACCGTGGACATAGCTTATTTCTTTAGCTTGCCGTTGAAGTTTTGAGATGAGGTTAACTTTATCTCCTAATTCTTTGCCTCTCGTATCTTCAACTGCTTTTTGAAGTAGTTTTTCGCCTAAGATTTGTGTACAGCATATTTCGCCGTATTGAATGAGTTTCTTGATTGTAACTCCTAAAAGTTCTTCTCTTTCTTCAGGAGTCAAAGTTGAGGGTGGCACACCGTTCTCTGGACGAATTACATTTTTAGGTAAATCTTTATCGGAGAAAACAATTTTTGTTCTCTCTTGCCATTTCTTCCACCACATCTTCACCCACATGTCGATGAATTCAGCCATTTCTTTTGTGGTTTGCAAACTTTGGTAGAATATGCCTTGTGAAGTTATTACCATTGAAATAGCTCCACCTTCGAACATATTTCGTTGTTCTTCGTTTTCTACTCTTAGATGAGTTTGCTGTAGATAAACTGTGTAATTTCTAAAGTCTCTAACGCAAAGCTGGAAGAGTTTTTGGTCCTGAGTGTTCAATTCTAACTGTGGACAAATTTCTTTCAGTTTATTGCCTATGAGTGTGTTAACCCAAACGTCCATATCTGGGGTAATTATTGGAATTGGAGCGGCTGGCTCTGTTGGGTCAAATGCCATTATGCATCATCCTCACATAGTTCTGCTTGAAGGTCTTTGAGCATTCCTATCCAATTTTTGTGGTTTTTTAGTGAACGACAGGCGCAATGAGATAGTTCTTCGACCAATACCGCGCTTAAATAGTATATGCATCCCGTAAAGTCCTCTGGGCATTCTTCCATCCCTTCTAAGCTGTGAAGGTTCATTATTAGAACGTTTGCAGTTTGGTGTGCATCTTTGCTTCTTATTACGAATGCTGGCTTGAGGTCTTTTGACCAAACCCAGAAGATAAGAGGGTCGTCTGTTCGGTCTGGTTCTACAAATACTCGATTCGGGGGGATTCTAACTATTGTTGCTTCTCCTTTTCGGTTTTTAAATGAAAGTTCTATCATTCCTGTCACTCAACATCACCATTAGCTTCTATTTTTTTACATCCTTGTTTTTCTAATCTTTTAAATCTTTCTAACGTTTCGAACCATCCTTCTTTCTCAAAATCTTTTTTTGTTTTCCACCAATCATCATCAACATATTTTGCACAAAAAACGCAATAGTGTTCAAATGGAAGATTAGCTATCAAATTAAACTTTATCAACCACGGTAGTCTTGCCATAATATGAGATTTGTGACCTAAAGAATATATCAAAACAGCTATCGGATTTTTCATTCTAAACCACCATTAGATTCTAAATATGTTATTGCACTTTCAAGTAATGAAATATTATGGTAAAAATGACCTATTGCTATATTGCAAGCACCACATAATAATCCTCTTACTTTACCTGTTTCGTGGTCGTGGTCAACACAAAGTCTAAGTTTTCCATTTGACATTCCGTGTGGTTCTTTACCACAAATCATACATTTGGTTCCAAAGGCTTTGTATTGTTCAAGAGTTAATCCGTATTTTTTTAATTGCCATTCTAAAACTTTTTCTGGATGTGTTTTTTGATAATTTTTAGAATTTTCTCGGCTTCTTTCCAAATTATTCAATCTCCAATTTTTTGCTCTTGTTTTTGCCAATTCCTTATTATTGGTTCTATTAGCAGATTCTTTTTTCCATTGTAAACAGCGTTCACATCTGCAATGGTAATATCTATAAGCAGAACTTGGTGCCAAATCTGGTCTTTTACACATATTTTTATCACCATACTATATATCACCATTCAGGTATTTAAATGTTATGGTTATTCAATATCCGAATTAGCGGCAATCTTGGTGTCTTCATATGCCCCAATTTTCTTAGCCCAATATTTCTTCTCTTTTCTGAAGAATGCTTTTATGTCTGGTCTGCCTACACTCCATCCTCTACGCTCGAATTCAACTTCCATTAGAGAAAGCAAACCATAAAGACGTTCGTATCGGAAATAGCCTTCGCCATATCTGACAAACTCCGTAGTCAAAATGCTACGTACAAAATACGCAACTTCTTTATCGAATGGATTGTAAATCTTTGTTACGTGATTATCTGGCGTATGGTATGTGCGATGTGTGTGCTTTATCATACAGGTACACATAAAATTGAGGTAGCCATCTAATTTCATAGGGTCTTCTTTGGTGATTATTTTCAGCCAAGTGGTAATCATACCTTGAACTTCGGCGTTTTCTTCTGGGTGACTCCAAACTGGATATTGTCTATACATTCTCAGTAATTCTTCAAGAGAATCACGCTGATACTTATCTATGTACGGCATACTTATCAGAAGATAGAGATACACTCGTAATATATAAACGTTGCGTAGGAAACAACATACTTGTTTGGACCAAAATTGGACCATTTAATCAGGTGATTAAAAAAACCTATTTTGTGCATCTTGTTCGTGCAATATGAGCAAGTTTACGCTGTTCCTTATGATGGTTAAGATGACATTTATGGTGTGCGAGAACTTTATACTCAGGTACATAAGTAACGTGATGAATATCCACTTTGTCTCTACCCTTAATTGGAAAATCGGACGGCTTAAACGGTTTCTTACAAAAATAACAAATAGTAGGATTATCCCTAAGCATTATACAAATTATATCAAGCATACGTTGTTTAAAAAGGAATGTACGATATGCTTTATTTCTTCCTCTCATTGAAATAAAACACTTCGAATTTTTCTTTGCCACATTTTAAGCATTTCTTTATATATCCAACCCTTGTTTTTATGTGGTTACCTTTAACAATTACTTCCTCTTTATATGTTTTCTCGCCGTATTTATGTAGGCACATCATAGTTTATACTGTCTCCGTTTATATCCACTTTCAAACCATTTTATTGCTTTTATTTTCCATTCTTCAAATTGTTTCTTTTTATGTTCGGTCTCAAATATTTGTTCATCAAAAAATTTACAAATATTATATAAACTTTTTTTATCTTCAATTATCAATTGATGACATTTTCCTTGTGGTCTAAGTTTTGATTTTATCTCAAATAAAAGTAAATATTTTTGAATAATAAATAAAATATATGTTTCCTTTTGTGTTATACCAACATTATATCGTGGATAGTATTTAGGGTCATTTTTTGATGCTTTTCTTGGGGCATCTATAAAACTACCTTCCGCCTCAAAAAAGGCTATAAAATATCTATTATCCATATTCTCACCAAATTGTCACTATATATAATGTCAATACTGCTATTTAAATGTTATGGTTTTTTGATTTTGGATTTAATAATTCTTCAACTAAAGAATACAATCTTTTATAGATGTGACAATTCTTGCTGTGGAATATCATTTCGCCAGTTTTCAATTGCTTATCTTCGGGTAATCGTTCGTTAACGTCTGATACGAATGCTTGCAAATAAAGAAATATTCCAGCTATGTTCTCTGGCAATCCAGCATAGGCATCCCAGCTTCGAAAGTAGCATGTGAGATTAACTTTGCCGTCTAATACTTCAAAGTCCATCATAGTCAAACAGGGCGGTTCGTGCTTTACTACTTTATTATCCTCATCTAATCGTGTTGGATAAGCATCTTCAGGAATTCTTATGGTCATAGTAAGCTGACGATTATTTGGATTCTTTATTATAGCTTTGATAAGTTCTTCTTTTTGGTCAACTGGATGTTGAAGCCGCCAACCGTAAGTGTATGGATGACCACCTAAGAAATCAGAGTAAAGATAAGTCAGCCCATACTCTTGAATATGTTTCATATCTGTAGGTGAAAAATCACCGACCAAAGGCAAGTTTTCTGGATGTTTAATATGGATACTTACATCAAGTTTCTTTGTATCTCCTTCTTCTGAGCCGTTGCCGACATTGAAGTGTTCGCCTTGAAACCAAATAGCGTTTAAGGCTTTCCATGACGCATCTACGCAATCGAATGCTTCTATAAATACGTGCTTCATCGGCGATAAACCTTTGTGAATGGTTTTTCTTTTCCAACCAGTAAATGGTCAGGTTCTACAGTTAATCCAAGTTTTTTGATGTTCGCCATTTGGATAGAACTTAAAGAGCTAATTATCCCGAACCCGAAATGAAGCATAAAACATCTTGTATCAATCATTATCGGTATTCCGAGCTTTGCACATTCTACGCAAAATTGAAGGTCAAACATAATTGGTCTGCCGTGTTCTTTAGTCTCAGGTGTAAGGCAAAGTCTGTCTTTCTGTAGCATAAATCCATCGAAACTTACTTTTTCTACGACTTCCCTTGTCATCAATGTTAACGGCAAACCTACGAACCACGCTTTAAAAAACGGGTAACCTAATCTACCAGTTAAGATGTCAGCCATATCAACAAAATGATATGCCTCATAAGTGGAAGTTTTTGTCTCTATTCCATCGTGCGGTCTCAAACTAATTGCCGCCCAAGACTTGTTAAGTTTGATGTTTGTCCAACCTGAAATCACGGGGAAATTGTGTTTTCTTTCGTCTTCGAGTATTTGCTTGACGTTACACGGTGTCCCAAGCACATCGTCAGTTGAGAGAATTAGGTACTTGTATTGTTTGTGTTCTAAAAAGTATTTTCTTATGAAATTGTTTGCTTCGTGGTGCATATAATAGTTAAGCTCTATTTTGTCAACAAAATCAACAGCGTCTATCCATTGTCTAACTAATTCAAAGTTTCTTCCATAGGCAATAGCCCATAGAGTATCAGAATTTTTTGTTAATGTTAATCTCATTTTTATCCCATCTATATGTGGCGATAACCAGTATTTAAACTTTACGGTTCTCGATTAGCGTGTATCCTCGTTCTGGGGTTCTCATACGTAAGAATTGGTCTAAGTTGTCATACATAGCGACTTCTGGAACGTCTGTCTGCCAACACGCCGCTACTTTACCGTTGTCAAATTCTATAACTTCGAGTATGCAACCACTACTTTTTCTCAGCTTTAGAATCCTCATTCCTTGAACTTCCTACGTCTTTCTTCCCATATTTCCATATCGAAATCGTATGGGGTTTTTCCTCGAAGTTTAGCTTCAGCCAGAAATATGTCTTCCATCTGTTTATACGTAAGTTTCTTTATGTTGTGTCCGTGTTCTGTTAGCCAATTCTTTATGTGAACGTCTATAACAGCGTATTGGATTCCTCGTGTGTTACGCAGAAACATTGAAGCCAACTTGTAACCTATGCCTTTAACGCTTTCTACTAATTCTTCTCGTGTACAGGTTCGAAGGTTTATGGGGTTATTGGAAAACTCTATTATGTACTTAGCCGCTTGATTAGGAAAACGGTAACCGCCAAGACGCAATCTATTTTCTATATAAGCCTCTTCTTTGTATGGATAGTATTGCTTTTTTACATATGCTCTTGTGGTCATTCCACAATCGTCCAGTAAATTGAAACATCGGCAAACAGTTGGATAGGGGCTTGCTCGGTCCAGAAGACAGAATGTTAACATTCGGTCTAAATCGTCATCGGACCATTCTTTCTTAACTGTGTCTATAGGATGCAGAGTCATCGTTTCTTTTCCTCGATTCTACGTTTGTTTCGTTGAAGGATACGAACGAGCGTATCAATTCGTTCTTCTCTGGCAATTCTGGCTTCTTCATTTCGCCGTCTTCTATCTTCACTCGACTCGTGGTTTTCCATTAACAAACCGCCAGCCATCATACGTTGTGAATCAATATGACCAAAGAATATGTCGTCTAAGTATTCATATTTTTTATGTTGAAGAACCCTAACTTCTGAATACAGTTGATTGGCTTGAGTTTCCTTAGCAAGCATTTCCTTGTCCATTTCGTCAATCTTTGCTAATACTTCGTCAATGACTTTTTCTGGAATATTGATTATGCAATCTGGGTGTTTAGGATGCATTATAGCTTCTATATCGGCTATCAACATTTTTCTTTTTGGAGTTTTACTCATCTTTTTTGTTCACCATTTTATCCATATATTCTTGATAGTATTGGAATAGGTTTCCTCGGCTTGAGTAGAGATGTTCTTTACAGGCTTCGCTAACATACTTAGCTATTCGCGGCATGTCGTCTTTAGCTTGTCCTGTCAGTCCGAAATCGGCTTCTACTTTGCTGATTGAACCCATAATTTCGCTTACTGGAATCTGTGGAAATTCTGGTGCACCTTCACGTATTTTCTTCTCTTGAGGCTCAGGAATGTCCAGCTTTACCTTAGCCATAATCAATGTTCCATCGTCATCGAAAGTGCTACAAACCATACCTTCGTCTTTTTGTTTGCCGTCTGTTTGGCTGTCGCAAACTTCGAGTACGTGGTTCTTGAATTTGCCTAAATCTTTGATTGTTTTATGACGAGTTTCAGCGAACAACTTTACTGTTTGGGGTCCAAGTCCATAATGGTATGTAGTTTGGTACATAAGCGTGTATGGAAGCCAATTTTCTATTGCCGTATCGTAAATGGCAATCACGAATAGTTGGTCTCGGTCATAGGTCTTGATTCCTGTAACGCTTCTGCCTTTTCTGCATTCTTCTACTACAACTCTGAATAGAGGATTATCTCGTATCATTTGAAGAACCTTTGGAAATTCCTCTGTGTTCATAGTTCTGGCTTTAATGTCTGTCGATGCATTTTCTTGGTTTCGGCTGGCGATATGAATGACTTCTTTCTTTCTAACTATGTTAGTCCATACTGATACGCATTCACCGTCTTCTTTGATTGTCCAGAATAACCTCTTACCGAGCAAGCTACGACATAATCTGCCGCCGCTTAGGTTCGGAATATGAGGGAATCTATCGAATTTTACTACTTTCTTTTTCTTTCTTACGGTCAACTTGTCCAATACTCCTTTGAATATGCATCTTCACCCATTAGGATTTTATCCGCCCAATAGAATAGGGTTCCAATACATAGTTTATACGCACTTAGGAAATTCAATATTCTTCTTCCTCATTTTCAAGTGATTCTTTGATTGTGTCTTTGACTTTATACTCGGTTAGTACAGCACCTTCTAATCCGCGACCAGTAAACAATGACTCAAAAGTTGGTCTTGGTCTATCGCCGCATTCCCAATTTTTGTTTCCGATTTTCTCCCAACAAGTCTTACATATGCCTATTTGCCCTTTTTTCTTCCACATAACGAACATATAATCGACTTCGTTAGGAGTTGAGCATTTTACTCTAAGTTTCATTAGTTCAACTTGACACATAGTTTATCACCTAAATAATTCCTCTGCTGACATTGAAGTATGATTTAAAACTTTCTCAACTGGTCCTTCTTTTCTGGGCGGGATTTTGTACATCCCTGTCATATCCATTGTGACGAGATATAGGTTAAGTTTTTGTCCTGAAAGTTCGTTAGCAAGACCGAACCATTGGTGAGCATCGTCATCGTAACCACAATCGCATAGAGTAATCTGGGCTTTTATACCGCTTCCAGCTACATATGCCGAAAGTTCGTGGGCGTGTTGTACATCTTCTTTGATGAGTTTAACGAAAGTTGAGCCAATTGGTTGATGGTCATAGAAACTGCCTACTACGGCTATTGCTGGACCTTCCTTTCTGGGTTTACGTAAAGTGAATACATAGCCGTTTTTCAGTAGAAATTCACGGGCTTCTTTGACGTTCCAATACATCAGGCTTGTCATTATTTTCCATCCTCACTCGTGTAAAAAGGAGTAGTTAACAATGCAGAGCTTTTAGACTTCTTTTTTGTTACTTTTGTTACTTCTGTTACTTTCTTCTGAGGGAATCTCTTGTTGTAGCATTTGGCATCGGATGTAACCAAAATAGCTCTAAATCTACAATGACATTTAGGACATTCGAGTAAACCTTCTGGGGTTCTTGGGTCTTTAATAAGCACAAGTTCAGCATTGTCGTGGTCGCAATGAAGTTTTATTGGCATCAGTCAAATTGCACCTTTTCCGTTTTTAATAGCTCTTCCAGAGGTTTGCAGTTAATCATAGGCTTATATTGTTTGCATTGCTTGTTTTCGCCATCACATTTTCTGTGCTCGTCCACTAAGCAAGCAAGATAACTTTCGTCTTGAGCTACCCAATACCGCCCATATTCTTTGCAGTTAGTTGTAAGATGACTCCATGAGTGAAACAGTCTTTTTAAATCTATGAAATTAAACTCTACGTTTCCTTTTCTGACTATGCCGCTTGTCATAATTTGTTCCACTAAGTCTTTTAGCGACATAGAAGGAACGTTTTCTGCTCTAAACTCGTCCAAAGAGTCAAGTTCATCTTGCATCTTTTCGTTAGTCCATACTCCTTGAGAATCCCATCTTTCGGATTCCCACTCGTGAACAAGTTCCCACCGTTTAGTTGTAATCATCGGCATTTCTAATCAGGTACTCCTAATAATTCTTTTATTCGTCTAATTTGGTCGCTTCTCCAATTAAAAAGCATTGTAGGGTCTCCCCAACTACCTGTAGTCGGTGGTTCGGGTTCATTTACTATAGCTCTAATGGATTCTCTAAGTTCGCCCATTAATGGTTTCTCCGTTTTAATTTTTCTACTTCCTCGAAATATCTCCTATTATGGTCGAAACATACGGCAAAGAATGTAGCGAGTCCCGCACCGCAAAGAAGACCTAATATAAACTCTACCATTAGTCATCAGCTTTTTGGAGCATTTCTTGAAGTTCTTTTGCGCCCTTATCTGCTCTTTCTCTTCTCATAGCCCAAGCTAACGTGTAAGCCTCATCGGTAAACGCGACATAATAGGATGGAAGAGTCAATGAGTTGAAGTATTTATGTATCCTCTCGATTTCTTTCCACGGGAGTCTTCCATAGTGTAGAAGACCTTCTTCTTGCATCCTTTTCAGGTTAACAAAGTCTTTTTCATTCATCTTTATTGCAACCATTCGCCCTAAGTTGTTGACTAAACAATCTTCGGCGTACAGAAGAATGCTTTTTTCTTGTCTCGTGAATTCTGAAATATTTGTTCGCATATTTCTTACCTTGTTACTGTTACGTTATTCCCCTATTTAAACCTTGCGTAGGAATCAACATGCTCAAAACTCGAAAGTCTCTCTCTCATCTATGACCCACGGACGGTGTTTAGGCTCATTATTATTGCTAAGTCCGCCGAGATGAGCAAACTTTATAGTGAAGTCAAGATAGATTTTATAGCCTAATGTTCCAGCTAAAAGACAGAATCCAAAATCTTCGCTGATTTCTTTACTGTCGCTTAATTCAGGGTGCAAAGGATAAAAGTCTAAACGCTTGTCTTGAAGAACTTTTGGTCCTAAAGCCAAAGCACCAGCACTTGTGACCGAACACTCAAACCTTTTTCTACCATCTTTCTCTAATATTTCATAGGGGTATCCGAGAATATGGTAACCCGCTTTTGTACAGTTTTCTATATCTTTTTTATGTGAAGATGTTTTAGGAAACTTTGCTATCGGCATACCAATATCCCATAGGCTTGCCATCATATTTCCGTTCGGGAAATCTCTTGTATATGAGCCGCCGCAGATGTCTAAGTTATCATTAAGGAACATTTGAATAAAGTCTTTGTGCTCTGGGATGCAATCATCATCGAGAAATATAGCCATTTTTGCTCCATAAGTCCGTGCCCGTGTCAAAAGCAACTGCCGAACGTGAGCTATGGGTTCATATTCGTTTCCTTTCGCGGCATCTGGCTTAAACCAAACTCTAATAACTTCGTGAGGCAACTGGAAGCCGTTAATTAGCTCAAGAGTATCGTCTGTGCTGTTGTTTTCGCAGAAGATAACTTTCTCAGGTAATGGGTCAAGTCTATAAATTGCTTTTTCCCAAACTTTCCAGCAACGTTTAGATGTGTTGAATACAGGAACAAGAAGAACTACGCCTTTAGCTGTTTCTCCCAAAAATGGAGTATCATCTTTAATCCACAACATATCAAACGAAATTTTGAAATCGTCAATATCAACTAACGGGTACATCGATTACTTTACGCCCCCACTTTATTCTATCCCAAACTCTGATACCAAAATAAGAAGTTGTATAACAAACAACTTGAGTTACTATAGCAAGTGTACCAGAATCGAATAAATTTAAACCAAAAAAATGGAAAATAAAAAAGTCAATTACGACCTCGATACCGTTACCTGTAAGGACTACTAATAAACTTCTTAAACGGCTATCGCAGACCTTATGCTCGTGGTCGCAACTGGACATTGTTGGGTGCCTTTTCCCTTGTCTTCTGGAATTGCATTGGTTTCAGCATTTCGTAGATTTCTGTGTCAGTTTTTGGCTTAGACTTGCATCTAATGACTTCGCCGCCAACTTTGAATTTCTGCCACGGATGGTCTGGACATACCCAGAATCTTCCATATCCCGTTCGGCGAACTGGCGTGTAGTCTTTCTTGCATTGCAAGCATTTAACCATTCCTTCTTTGTCTGTCGTGTTAACGTATCGCTTGTAGTCTGTGCCCTTGCAATGAGGACAGGGTTCGGTACTTATTATGTGAGTCAGATGTCTAACTCGCATCATTCTATGACAATTTGGTTCTGGACAACATGGATTCATATTACGCTGTCTCCCTATTAGCGGCTGTAAGTGTTCCTTCAGTTGTACCATTGCCGTTTTTGACTAAACAGTAAAGGCATTCTTCAATAACAAAAAGTTTACCGTCAATATGTTGAGCATACTTCAGGCGTTTGTGCCGTCCACAAGTTAAGCACGGTTCGTCAACGTTTACAACGATGATTCTGCCATCCATCTTTCGAACTTTAGCTTTCTCTTCGTCACTTATGCTGTCAAGAGGAACACGCATACAACTTCTAATTTGTTTTTGAGTCATCTTTTCAACCTTTAACTATGACTATACGCTCGGCATATATAAACGTTGTGGTAGAAACTCCATGCTCGATTACCACTTTGGTTTATGCTGGCGTGTTACTGGTTCTAAGCATGTGCCGTTATTAGCTCCCCAAACCGAGATGAAGTGAACTATGTATGTATCGTTGTACCCTTCGAATTGTACGCCTCGATTCCAATCTTTACGCCACCGCCGTAGAATCTGGATAATTGATGCTTCGGTTATCTCGTGAACATAAGTTCCTAAATCCTGAGCGTGGTCAGGTGAAATCTCTATCCTTTCTATCGGGTAAAAGATTCCTTCCTCAGACGGGTAAACTGGTCTAACGTGGTCTTTGCATTTGGTTCTGGAACGGCAATGTTTACAAACGCCCCATTTATATTCGCTACACGAATGAACACAAGAAAACTGGAATCCAAGAATATTGTAGTTAGTTCGCGGTCTTCGCTCAGGCAACAAAAATACCTTCCGCACGTAACTCTCTAACTACATCTTCGCGGGTAAGCGGAAGATAAATTCTCTTGTAATAGAAAGCCCAATCGTACATAACGTGAAGTTTAGCTACACGTTGAAGCCTGTCTCGCCTTTCTTTATTTGGGTAGTCTCGCGGATTAAAATGGTCTAAAATCGCCATAACATAGTGACGATTTACCCAATGAGTCCGACCATTAGTGCTATCATATGAGCCGTCTATCCATTTATGAACTTCTGGGTAGGCTTCTCCAAATACGTTTAAATCAATTGTTTCGTGTAATTGGGGTGCTGGCATATATTTTTCACTATAATGTTATAGTAGTTTGGATATATAAAGTTTGCGGTATTACGGATGGGGTCGCCGCGAGAATTCTGAAGCGTGAGGTTGAAGGCGGGGTCTAAAAGCAAGAGAATGACCAATAACTATTCCGCTCGGCTTAAAGTTTCTAACCATATAGTCTAAGTCGTAGATTCCTTTTCCTTCCTCTACAATTCTGTCACATAAGCAGTATTTTATGGTCTTTGTCTTTTTGAATAATCGACAAACACAGAGAACATCTCCAACTTTGTTAGTGTAAACGTAAGATGCCGCATCTTCAATAGCACGAATATTATCGTTCCATTGAAGTATTCGTTCGTCTGAATCGAGAACGAACACCCAATCTCCCTCTGCTATATTAGCTATAGACAAAGTTCTTGAGGCGGCTTCGTCCACAGGGGGTAATTTGTGATATTCGACTTTTTCCTTTGCCGTAAGTGCAAACTGCTCTATAACTTCTTTGGTGTTATCTATCGAATAATCAGTTTGACCGTAACCCCAACGTCCGTCATAACAATGGATTTCATCTACTTTGCCGTCTAAGTCTTTCAATGCGTCAAGCATAAATGCACCGCAGTTGTAAACCATCATAACAGCTATTATCTTCATTTTAGTTACCTTGATTAAATGGTGGATGTGGACCCATTCTATATTCATTGGGACTGTAAGGAATTTCGTATTCTGCATTTATAGGAATAGCTTTTTTACTATTTAAGAGGGCTAATCCCTGATTTGATTGCCAGAACCAGTAACTTGTGCCTGTTCTATGCTCAATGTAAACAGGTGTACCATCTTCTGATTTGAATGCTTTACCGTCTTTGTATATTGGATAACGTGGGTTTCCGCTTATTAAGACATGAGTATAATTCCATTCGTCACCTAATTCTCTGGCTGGAAATTTATTAAAGTAAATCAAAATGTTCAGATGAACTTGGTCACACGGGGGTTGAGCAGTAGAAATCCCTAATTTGCTATCAGCGTATTTCTTCATTAGCTCACGTTGAAGGCTCAACATTTCCATCATTGTTTTACTCGGTCCAATCATCATACCGCCGTTTATTAGTTGGTTGTGAGATATAGACCAATATTTGTCTTTAATGAATTGTCTGCTGTTGAAATCGTCCCATTTGTCTAAAGTGTTTCGCGGTTGTTCTTTAACGTAACAGAAATCTTTGCTTGCCATCTCTATTAGTGGCTGTATGCTACCCCAGAATATTACGTCATTGGAATCGACTATCATAATGACATCGTAATTCTTCCATCTCTCGTTTTCTGTAAGGTAGTCAAAATATACTCTGATTCTGTCGTTGAATATCGGTTGTTCCAATTGTTTACATTGGATAACCGTAACATTATTTTGTTTCATTAATTCGTCTGTGAAATATTTTTTATTAGGGTCAGATGCGTGACCGTAATTTATGCTTCCATAATCGGCAATCAATACTTCCCCGTCATAGCATCCTTTAGTTCTTAGCAATGGCAACCATCGGTTTAGTATTATGCCGTTCATTCCTGTGGTCATAATTAAAGTTTTCATAGTCCACACCGTATAAATAAAAGGTCTAAGTTTTCTGAGAATAGAAGTGGTGCATCTTCGGCTAATCTCTTAGCATCCCAATCCCACCACTTAACTTTAAGAAGTTTCTCTATCTGGTCTGGTCTAAACCTGTAACCAATAACTCTTATTGGATTACCAACTGCAATAGCGTAAGGTGGAATATCTTTAGAAACTACTGAACAAGCACCTATTACTGCTCCATCCCCAATAGTTACTCCTGTAAAGATAGTAACACCAGCACCTATCCAAACCCCATTACCTACTTTAATATCTCCTTTGCTATATGGTGGTGAGGGTAGTATAGCAATAGTCTTAAAATTGTGTTCACTTCCACCAGCAAAGATAGTAAGGTTTGGACCTGTTAATGTAAACTTACCAAAAACAATATTGGTATTAACTGCACCAAAATCTATAATATGTGGGTCGTTATTCTCTTTATGAAAGAGTGTACCTACGCCAACTGTTAAAGTAAATGGCATTATTTCACTCGCCACTCTAAAATCAAAGAATCTGTTACTGAGACCATTTTGTGAAAGACATTAGGCAAAGTTTTTGTCTCAAAAACGGCTGAATGAACTTCATCATTCCATTCTATAGTGCCTTTCAGCAATATGTTGAATTGGGTTGAGTCGTGCGTATGTCCGCCTCTATGTGCGCCAGCTTTACTGAAAATAAGCAGATATTCTTGTCCGCCAAGATTGAATGATTGCACGAATCCTCTTTTGTCAGCTTGCTCTAACTTCAAATCCCATACCTCTTAAATCTCGCAATAGTTTCAGCTATTCCTCTGTCAAAAGAATACTGTGGTTTCCATCCGAGAGACATTAGTTTGTCGTAGTTAACTGCTTGCTCCTGTATTTCCTTCATTGGCTTGTCCCTTACCTTATATACAGGTTCCAAATTGAACAACTTGGCTATTTTTTGGACAGTTTCTTCTTGAGTTAGAACGTCTGGTGTGCCTATGTTGAATATGCCGTTAGGTTGCGCCATTACCAATTTTACCGCAGAAACGTAGTCTTCAACGTAGAGATAGTTTCTAATCATCTTTTCCTGTCCCGCGAAAATTACAGGTCTAATACCCTTCAGGCAATCTTTTATTGTGTTGGGTATAATTCTGCTTGAGAGGTCGTAACCGTAGATGTTGCTCGGTCTTGTTATCCTGATGTTGAGACCAAAAATGTTCTCGTATGCCCGTGTTATAGTATCTTCAGCTACTTTGCTTGCTTCATAGATACCGTTTACTGAGCCGAGTGGGTCTTTTTCTGTGACGTACATTTTGGACCAATCATAAACTTTGTCTGTAGTCTGAACAAGAATGTGTATGTCTTTTTCTGTTCTTCTACATGCTTCTAAAACTGATGCCGCGCCTACCACATTGACTTTGATAGCTGTCAAAGGGTCTTTAATTACTGATTTAAGAACAGCTTGAGCGGCTAAATGATAAACTTCTTCAATTAAATAGTCAGATAAAATCCTCTGTACAAGTTCATCGTCCAATACATCTCCTTTAACAAGGATAGCCCCTTTTAGAGCTTCATCCAGCCATTTAGAAGAAATATTGTCTCTAACTAAAACGACTACTTTGTTATCTTTTGTTAAGTCTTTAACTAAGTGGCTACCGAGAAATCCTGTGCCACCTGTAACAAGAATATTTTTGCCCATTGCTATCACTTACAAGAAATATATATGAACTACTATTTAAATGTTACGGATGCATACGAGCCTGTAATTGGTCTGGAATATATTTGCTCATATTTGGATTAGGAATGTCCCTATAAGTTACTGTAGGAGAAGACGTTCCAATTTTCTCAAAAATAGAAAGTAACGTCTTTACTAATCCTTCTTCGTCAAAGATTTCCAAACCCCGTTTATGACCAAGTTCAGCCATCTCGTGATAGAACTTTTTGTCTGTTTTTAATCTACTGATTAAATTAACCTGTTTTGCGTAATCTTGTGACTCGGTGTAAAGCTCTGGGAACAAATCATAAACGGCTTCTGTTGAACCTACACATGGAATATAGGTTATTGCACATTCCATAGCAAACCTTGACCAGCCTTGATAGCCACTATTATCGTCTAAGCCTATTGAGCAATATCTCCAAAGCAAATCGGTGTAAGACTCATAATCTAAACGGGGATACATTGTGCTGTTAACTGGAAGTTTTTCTTTTGCCCTAAATCTTCCTATTAAATCGTTGTCTAAAGTGCCAGAGAAAATCGTTACCGCCCAATTATTAGGTCTGATAACATTTTCCAATATCCCAGAAATAGAAGAATTTGTTATGGAATGAAGCATAATAGCTACTGTATTTGATTCGTGTTTCTCAGAATATTTTTGCAACCTATATCGATAAAGTTGAGGCAAAAGCACTTTGAATACTGGTTTAGTTGTGTATCGCGTATAATCGGAAAATGGTCTTCCTCTTACTACGATATGTGCGTCTGGAATCTCTAATATACCTGTTCTTTTGAAGAATACATCTGGCGGCTCAGTTGTGGGCGGCGGACATTGTACTTTGTCCCACCAAACATGATTGGGGTCAAACAACCACATAAATTCATCATCATACTGAGCAATCATCTTCGCGGTTGGTTTCATAAATGTTTTGGCAAATAAGGGCAAAGTCCACCAATTTATTCCTGAAGGTTCTGCTCTTGTTCTACGTCTTGTTGCATATGTAAAAACGTAGTCTGCATCCCTTATAGGTTGCCAAAAAGAATCGTGTGTAAAAACATTATGGATGTTTAGTTGTACTGGCATTGAACTAACAAAAGATGTTTCTACCCCGTATTTTTCGGAATATTTTTTAAGGGCTACATACCATTGAAAGTAATCGGCGTTATCGATATGGGCTACAATGCAAAGTTTCTTCAAGGTATTCCATACACTTCCTGACCATTAAGAGCTACGCCCTTCATCATTATCATATTTTCAGAGCGTAATTTTGTAAATGCTTTTCTAAACATAATTTCATCGTCACAACGAACAGTATTTTTCATATCATTTTCGGTCATATCGTGATTTTTAAATGCCTCAAGTATAATTTTCATAAAACCAGCTTGAGATGTAGGTATGTCATTATTCATTGCATCTGCATCATCATTTAATGTATCATGTCTAAATACATCAAACAACCGTTTCATAGCTGTAACATCTGTTATGTCAGCTTCAGTTTTAAGAAGTGCTCGTGCCCGTGCCAACGTTAACCGTTTCAATGCTTCAAACTGTCTAAATGAAAATGGAAGAACCCTGTTATCATTTGTGTAAGTTTTTCTTATAACAACAAAATAATTTTTCATAGCGGTAATTGCCTCATTTGAAAGAGTAGGCTTTATTCTTTTAGAGTAAGCAATATACTTTCTCAAAAGTGTACGGTCTATCGGAGATTTTTTAGATGTATTATCCATTATATGAGTTACAACTTTCATATCAGTTTCTTCGTTTGGAATGTCAAGCACCTTGAATATAAGGTCAAATCTGCTAAATAGACTTGGTGGAAACTTTGGTAAATTTTCGAAAACCGACTTATGCACATCGTATCGTCCTAAACTTGGATTAGCCGCCGCTATAACTGCTGTCCTTGCCTTCATTTGAATGTGGTAACCAGCTTTATCTATTGAGACTGTTTGCTGTTCCATTGCTTCGTGGATGTTAACTCGGTCTTCATCACGCATTTTGTCAATTTCATCTATTGCCGCTACACCTTCATCTGCTAAAACTAAAACACCAGCAGAAATTTCCCATTCACCAGTATCGTTTTCTTTGTGGAGAGCCGCCGTTAATCCAGCCGCAGTTGTTCCTCGACCCAAAGCATACATTCCTCGCGGTGAAAGCTCTACAGCCGAACGCAGAAGTTGGCTTTTAGCCGTAGCTGGGTCTCCGACCATTAAAATATGAATGTTGCCTCTTATGGTAACATCTTCTCTAACCTCTTCGGGAGAACCAAATATCGCTAACAAAACGGCTTCTTTTTCATTTTCGTGACCATAAAGTGATGGCGAAAGAGAGCCAATCATCTTTGTATAGATGTCTGGGTCTTTAGCTAACTCGGTGATTTGAAGTTCTTCTTCGGGCGTAAACACTATTGATTCTGGGTCTTTACGTTTTTTAGTAATGGAAAGAACTTCCATATAAATTACGTTAAATTTGGTCTTGGTGAACTTCTGAGAAGCCAACATTGCATTTACAACACAAACAGCATCTAAATCATCACCACAGTTTACCGTGTTCATAAGGTTCTTTTTGAACGTGATGCACCGTATTGGTCTGGGCATCTTGTTAGAAGGAATATCATCATATGATTCTTGAACGGTGAATTCTTGGCTATCCTTTAATTCACTAAGTTGTGGTGCTGGTTCCCAAACAACCCGTTCGTCACATTCTTCACATTTTGGGAACGGTAACGTTAATTTCCACGGATTATCTTGAACAATAGGCTGAGAGTCGGCACCACATAACGGACATTTAAAAACTGCTTGCACATACATAGGGCGAATCGGAGCAGTTTTATTTACAATCCCGTGAATTCGAACAATATGACCAATATCAATCGCGCCAGCTTCGTGAATCAAAGTTAACGGAAGATTTCCACTTAGGCTTATTTGATTTCGCTCAATTTTATCTTGACCAAAATACATTACAATATGGCTGATAATTGCATCTTCAATAGCAGAAATAGCATATCTTGAGGCGTTTTCGATTATGTTCTGGGCGACTCCTACCTGATAGTCAGATATGTCCCCTAAATCAAGAACTATGTTCTTTGTTCTACCAGAGATGAAATCATCAATATATTTCTTTCCTTTTGAAGTTTGAAGAAATTGGTCCATTTGATTTTGTAAATCAGCTTTTTCTTGAGAGTATGACATAACATTCACTTTATAATACTACCACGGTCTTCCTTATAAAGGTTACGGGCGTACTTAATCAGGTGATTAAAAATCATCAATTTCGTCCAGTTTACTGAGAAGGTCCAATATTACTTTTCTTTTATCAGGCTTTACCCTTAATTCAAGAGGCGAGCTACCAACAAAACAAGAATATTCTTCAATCAAGTCTAACTGAGAGAGAATAGCCGAGATTGTTTCTACCTTTACTATATCAAGCGGTTCAGCATCTACTTTTTTAGAAGATTCCTTTGCAACAGACATTTGATTTGTTTCAACAAATTTAGAAAATGATGAAACAACTTGTAAAGAGCCAACTTTAGCTCGTGTTTTAAAATCTCCTTTTACCCTTAATGATTTAGTTTTTAACCCAAATTCTTCGGTTCCAGCCACTTTTAATTCCTTTACTGGTGGAGATTCAGATTTGTTCTTTGGGGACCCAAGCCTAAGTTCTATAGTTTTAATCAGATGATTAACTTGTGTCATTGTCTTGAGGGTATTAACTGAAATATGATAGTCAAAGTCTATATATTTCACTTTAATTTTAGGATAGTCTATTTCGTCTGGGTGACCACCGCCAATACGCGAAACTATTGCTTGGAGTATAACGTCAATTGCGAACGATATTGGAATCTCATCCTTTTCCAAAATAGCGTCAATATCGTATTTAACCGAGTAAAATGCAACACTAAGTATAGCATCAATTGAGTAAGGCTTCATTATTCCAAAATGTTTTTCTAAAACATCAATTGCATAAGTCTGTGGTACACCATACTTTTTGAGCATAACATCTGCAAGATTCGTAAGTGGAATGCCCTGTTTTTTGAAAATAGTATCAATTGAATCTACAACTGTAATACCCAACTTCTTGAGTAAAACATCAATAGATTCAGTTTCAGTTATGTCAAATTTCTTAAATACCGTATCTATTGAGTCTTGTCTGGTTACTCCAAACCGTTTAAATCTAACATCAATCAGAGTCGCATTAGTTTTTAAACTTGCAAGTAACATATCAATAGAATTGGTCTTGGTTATTTTCAACTCTTTAAATAAAACATCAAGCAAATCTGTGTTGGCGTATATCCTTGCAAACAAAACGTCTATTGAGTCGGTTCTGATTATTTTTAACTTTTTGAACAAAGCATCTATTGAGTCTGTTCGAGTTATTCCTAACCGTTTAAATAGAACATCTAAAGGTTCGGCTTTAGTAATTTTGAACTTCTTGAGTAAAACATCGATTGAGTCTGTTTTTATTACGCCTTTTTTCTTGAGCAATGTATCTATAGATTCGGTTTCAATTTCTTTTAATTTTTTAAGTATCGCATCTATATGGGTTTGGTCGGTTATCTTCAGTTTCTTAAATAGAACATCCGCGTGGTCAGTTACCGAAATCTTGGTTTTCTTAAAAAGAACATCTACAGAATCAGTTCGGTCTATCTTCAATTTCTTAAATAAAACATCAACTGATTCGGTTCTGTCTATTTTTAGTTCCTTAAAAAGGGTATCGAGGGCATCTGTAATAATTAAATCTACTATGAGGTCCACCCAGCTTTCATCCACCCTTGCGGTCCCTACATAGGCTGAATACCGTGTCATTAAGTTCGCCTCAAATATTCTATTGCTTCCTCAAAAATTTTTATATTATCTTGAGCCATACCAAGTATAGCATTACATTTATGACAAAGTAATCCTCTTACTTTTCCTGTTTTATGGTCGTGGTCAATAATAAAATTCTTATCTGTTTTTCTTCCAACTGTTTCACTACCACAAACAGCACATTTACCATCTTGTTTTAAGAAAAGTTCATTATAATCTTTTATTGTAATACCATAACTTCTTAAATAGTTTTTTTCTCTGTCTTCTTCCTTATGGTTTAAATGCGCTCTATGAGTTATTGCTTTAGCTTTTAAAGGATTATTTTTATTCCAATCTCTTTTTCGTTTGCACCAACAAGTTTTACATATTAAACTAATATGGTCTCGTGATTCATTAAAATACCAATACCAATTCTTTTCAGTAAGGACTTCGCCACATACCCTACATTTTGGGTTAATAGTTCTTGGTTTACCAATTCCCATTGATTATCACATTAGAAAAAATGGATTATTTTAGGCACTATTATTTCTTAGGTTCTGCCTCTTTCTTCTTCAACTCGGCGGGAACCAATGCTTCAAGGTCTTTTACTCTTGCAGTTAGCTCGGCAATTTTAGCGTCTTTTTCCTTATTTCCCGCTAACATTGCGTTTGCGCCTTGTTGAAGAGATTTTACAACGTTGTTCAAAGTTGTTCCAGATGCTTGAATAAGGGCAAGAGCGTTATTGAATTCGGCTAATGCTTCCTGTTCCTTAGTTGGGGGCTGTTGGGTTTGATTACTTGGATTGTTACTCATACTTTACGGTCACCACCTTTTTAAAGACATTTAGTTATTAATAACATAGTCGAGTATTTAAACCTTACGGTTAGTTAGTTCGTTAACTTTACCCTCAAGCTCTTTTACTCTGTCTCTAAGTTTCTTCATCTCTACGATCATTGGAACAGCTAACCATTCATAGTGTAACCCTGTAAGTTCTCCCTTCTCGTACTCACATATCTTTGGATATAGAGCCTGTACTTCTTCTGCTATAAGACCGATCATCCTACCTTCCCTCTTACTTCTCTCAGGGTCTTTCCAATCAAACTCTACAGGTCTTAAATTGTAAATCCATGAACTATCTTCTATGGATACTATGTTATCTTTAAATCGTAAGCATGAAGTATTGTAACCAACTTGTGCGCTTGTAGCACCTGAAACATAAGCTGCATGAGCAGTTGTATTTGCAACTGCACCAATCTGAACCGTTCCACTAACAAGTAAGTTTCCATTCTGATTAAAATAAGCTAATTCTGTAGTTGAAGTAGCAAGTAATATTCCAGCACTATTGCTTCTAAGTACCACATCACCAACAACACTCGCTGTGGCTAACTGACCAGCAGTAGCAACTATTCCTAAGTAACCTATATAACCACTCGCAGAGTTTTCAAGTTCTATATAGGATTGGTTGCCAGATGTTGTACTATTTATTATAAGCTCTGCTTGAGCCAACTGTATAGTTTGAATAGCAGTAAATGTTTGTGCAAGACCCAAAGTAGCAAGAGTGTCAGCCGCCGTTATAACAGGAATGTTTAATACATAATTTGCTCCAATTGCTCCCGTAGTTAATGTGTAGTAATGAGTGTTGGCTGGGTTCCATAGTTGTAAAACTGCTCCACTTCCGCTAATGTTGATAATTGGCTCGGCTGTGAATGTTACTGCACCGCTAAAAGTTGGAGTGCCAGATAATGTTTGACTTCCTAATGCCAGAGTTACAGTTAAAGTTGGAGTACCGCCTATGTTATATGTTCCAGCTAAGGACATTCCAGTTATTGTAGGAGTTGAGCCTTCGCCTGTCAATGCATTAGTATAAATTGTAGCTGGGTAAGCCGCCGCTGAACCAATAGCCCCCGCTGTTCCTGTCCATAATATTGAGGGCGTTCCTTCAAGAGTTAATCCACCAGCGTAAATTGTAGATGGATAAACTGCCGCAAACAAAGCTGTTCCTGTACCTTGCCAATTTATGGATGGTGTACCTTCAAAACTTATGGTATTAACATAAAGAGTAGCTACATAGTTACTTGAAGTTCCTATTGTAGCTGTATGGTCAGTAAATGTAATAGAACCGCCTGTACCAAAAGCAATCGCCTGTGAGTTGGAAACTGATAATCCAGCCGCAAAAGTCGCTGATGCACCAAAATAGGCTACCCCACCCGCTATATATAAAGAATAAGCGGAAGTAATTGTAACAGATGAACCAGCAGATGGAGCACCAGCAATATAAAGAGTGTCAGCTTCAGTAATTGTTACAGCACCGCCACTTTGGTTAATTGTTGAGTTAGCGAGCCATATACCCATTCCATGTATAGCCGTTACTGTAGTTTGTGTTGCATCTGTAAATGTTACACCATTAATTTTTACTGTACTGTATGTTAACCCAGCCGCACCTGGAGCTGAAAAAGCGGCTGGTGTACAAGTTAAAGCAATTACAGCAATCCCGCTATCTGTAAAGTTAATCGCACCTGAGAATGTACCCGCGCCTGATAGTGTTTGAGAATTAAGGGCTAAAGTAGCATTAAGAGTTGGAGAACCACCAATATTATATGTACCAGCTAAAGCCGCACTTGCCCCTTCAAAAGTTAATGTATTTCCATAAATGTTAGCTGGATATGCTGATGCAGACCCAATAGCACCCGCTGTTCCTGTCCATAATATTGAGGGCGTTCCTTCAAGAGTTAATCCACCAGCGTAAATAAGAGCGAAATATGCCGCCGCTCCACCTAAGTTTAGGGTTGTGCCAGAAACGGCTACGTTAACTGTTACGGTTGGTGTGCCACCTATATTATAGGTTCCAGCTAATGAAAATCCTGTTATGGCTGGTGTAGTACCCTCTGCTGTAAGAGCATTGAAATAAGCTGTTGCAAAGTAAGCTGACGAGCTACCGAGTACAAGAGTTGTACCGTTAACTGCTAAGTTAGCTGTTACAGTAGGTGTTCCGCCTATATTATAGGTTCCAGCTAAGGACATACCTGTTATTGTCGGAGTAGTTCCTTCACCTGTAAGGGCGTTAAGATATTCTGTAGCAACATAGTTACTTGCAGAACCTATTATAGCTGTATGGTCGGTAAAAGTGATGCTTCCGCCTGTTCCAAAGGCAATAGCCTGTGAATTTGAGAGAGATAATCCAGCACCAAAAGTCTTAGCGGCTGAAAATGTTTGTGCAAGACCTAAAACATCTATCGTGTCGTTGGCAGTTATTAATGGCAGAGTTAATGTGTAACTTGCGGCAATAGCTGATGTTACTATCGTATAGATATAAGTGTTGGCTGGATTGTATAGGTCAAGAACATTACCGCTTCCACTTACGTTTATTACTGGCTTTGCTGTGAAAGTTTTTATTGCTGAAATAGTTTGAGCTAAACCTAATACTTCTATTGTGTCGTCCGCTGTTATTACTGGTAGATTCAAAGCGTGACTTGCCGCTATTGCTCCTGTAGTTAGTGTGTAGTAGTAACTATTGGCTGGATTGTATAATCGTAAGACGGCACCGCTACCGCTAATGTTTATGATTGGTTCGGCTGTGAATGTTATTACTCCGCTAAAGGTTGCTGTTCCTGATAATGTCTGTGAGTTAAGAGCTAAACCAGCGGTTAATGTAGGTGTGCCACCAATGTTGTATGTTCCAGCTAAACTGAAGCCTGTTATTGTTGGTGTTGTTCCCTCACCTGTTAAAGCGTTGAAATATCCTGTGGCGAAATAGTTTGTGCTTGAACCTAACACCAAAGTTGTACCGTTTACAGCTAAGTTAACTGAGACAGTTGGAGTACCGCCGATGTTGTATGTTCCAGCTAAACCAGCACTTCCGCCTTCGAATGTAAATACGTTTCCGTAAATATTAGCGAAATAAGCACCAGCCGCACCTAAATTAAGGCTTGTACCTGAAACGGCTACGCTGGCTGTTACTGTAGGTGTGCCACCGATATTATAGGTGCCAGCAAGTGAGAACCCTGTGATAGTTGGAGTAGTGCCTTCGCCAGTAAGAGCGTTAAAGTATCCTGTAGCGAAGTAATTTGTACTTGACCCTAATACTAAGGTTGTACCGTTTACTGCTAAATTGACTGTAACTGTAGGAGTACCACCAATATTGTAAGTGCCAGCTAAATTAAATCCTGTAATGGTTGGAGTTGTGCCTTCACCTGTGAGGGCATTCGTATATACTATAGCTGGGTATGCACCCGCCGCTCCAATATTAAGAGCAGTACCGTTGAACGCAAGTGTTGAGTAAACCGTTGGAGAACCAGCTATTTCATAAGTGCCAGCTAATTGTGCTGAACCACCTTCGAATGTGATGTTATTAAAGTAAGCGGTTGCAACATAGTTGCTGGAAGTACCTATAATGGCTGTATGGTCAGTAAATGTGATAGTTCCGCCCGTGCCGAACGCTATAGCTTGAGAGTTAGAAAGTGCTATTCCAGCACCGAAAGTTTGTTGTGTAGAGAAGGTTTGCGCTAATCCTAATACTGCTAATGTGTCTGCTCCTGTAATAACTGGCAGATTTAACGCATAATTGCCACCTATAGCTCCTGTGGTTAGTGTGTAATAATGAGTATTTGCTGGATTGTATAAGTCGAGTACCGAGCCACTTCCACTTATATTGATAACTGGCTTGGCTGTGAATGTTTGAATTCCACTAAATGATTGGGCTAAATCTAATACAGCTATCGAATGTAAAGCTGGTGTGTTGTCATAATATTTCATAACGTTAGCTGTAGTTGAAGAAAGGAATAATTTTCCAGAGACCGAAGCATCTGCTATTGCTGTAAATGTTATGCCATAACTTCCAATCACTAAGTTTCCCGTTATTGAGGGAACATAATAAGCCGCACCTTGTCCAGTTGGATTAGTTGCGGTTAATGTAATTCCAGCACCCGATTCTGTAGTTAATGAACTAACTATGTTACCGATACTTGATACCTGACTGAAAGGTATGGTCCATCCAGCGGGAACGGCACCTGAACCTGATAATGTAGCTGGTGTAACTGCTGTTCCTAATTGTGTAGTTGTTACAGTTGACTCAGAACCAAGAACACCCGAAGTTAAAGTAGCTATACCTGTGTTTGAACCAACTGTTAAACCAGTAAATGATGGGCTATCTCCTGAACCTATTGCTTGAGCGTGAACACCAGCAAAAGATAATGCTCCCGCACTAACAGTAAAGTAACTTGGGTCCACACTTGTAATGAAGTTTCCAACACTTGGAGCAACACCACCTATAAGGCTTGCACTTCTAAAATCGTTTACTTGTGCTACTCTTGAAGATGTAGAACCGCCGTAAGCGTTTGAAACACTTAAAATTATCTGATAAAGTAGTTTCATTTCTACGAATGGCAATCCACTTGAAGCTATTGAAAGCGCAGAGTAAACATCGTTATTAACAGCATTAGTCAAAGTTGTGTTAATTTGCTGTCCCATAATCGCTATGATTGGATTGTCAATATCATTACTTGCGAATATCCAGTAACTTACATAATCCCCTGAAGGAGTAGAAGCTAAACTCCATGT
>Ga0187880_1000067_pt1 | contig 87904 bp, 81 predicted proteins | sample June2016WEW_19_4_FD_132998 | JGI IMG/M metagenome (GOLD analysis project Ga0187880, IMG submission 132998) | Peatland microbial communities from SPRUCE experiment site at the Marcell Experimental Forest, Minnesota, USA - June2016WEW_19_40 | ecosystem: Environmental > Terrestrial > Soil >... | reverse complement strand
GGAGGCCCTGCTCGCCCACCTCGCCCAGGTGCGTCCCGGCGACTACGTCGCGATCATGGCCTACGTCGACCCCAGCGACGCCCACGAGGAGGCGCTGGACGAGCTGCGCACCGCCATCCGGGATCGGTACCGGGTCGCGACCACGGTCGGCTTCGGGCCCCGGTTCCTCCACTCCACCGGCCAGCTCCACAAGGGCGGCCCCAACACCGGGGTCTTCATCCAGGTGACGACCACGGAGTCGGTGGATGCCCCCATCCCGGGCAGGCCCTTCACCTTCGCGGTGCTGGAGCAGGCCCAGGCGGAGGGTGACCTCCAGTCGCTCCGCACCCACGGGCGCCGGGTGATCCGGCTGCGCATCGACGGGGAGCTCGGCGGCACGCTGGAGAGACTGGCCCATTCGGTGCGCCAGGCCCCGGTCGGGTCGACCGCCTGATCCGGGCCAGGCCGCATGCGGGAGCCGCGCAGATGACCGCCACCGACGTTGGGAGCCTCCGCGAGGCGGAGGTGGGCGGGACCCCCCTCGCAACCCGCCACTCCCCCGCCCAGGACCAGTCCCCGGCGGTGCCGCCGCCGGGGGCGCTGGTCATCTTCGGCGCCACCGGCGACCTGACCAAGCGCAAGCTCATGCCCGGCCTCTACGCGCTGGCGGTCGACGGTCTCCTCCCGGAGAGCTTCGCGGTCATCGGCGCCGGACGGCATCCGATCGGCGACGAGCAGTTCCGCGCCGCGATGCGTGACGCGGTGTCGCGCTTCGCCCGCCTGCGCCTCGACGAGGCGACCTGGGACCGGTTCGCCGCCGGCATCCGCTACGCCCAGTACTCGGACGCGGACGGCGGCCTGGCCGCGGTCAGGGAGGCGCTGGAGAGGGTCGACCGGGAGCGGGGTACGGCGGGCAACCGCATCTACTACTTCGCCATCCCGCCGAGCGGCTTCGTGCCGCTGGCGGAGCTGCTCCAGCGCGAGGGGCTCAGCCGCGAGACCGATGGCGGCGGATTCCGGCGGATGGTGGTGGAGAAGCCCTTTGGCCGCAACCTGGCCACCGCCCGCGAGCTGAACGCAGCCCTGCACCGCGCCTTCGAGGAGCCGCAGATCTACCGGATCGACCACTACCTGGGCAAGGAGACGGTCCAGAACATCCTGGTCTTCCGCTTCGCCAACGGGATCTTCGAGCCGATCTGGAACCGGCGCTACATCGATCACATCCAGATCACGGTCGCCGAGACCCTGGGGGTGGAGGGACGCGGCTCCTACTACGAGGAGACCGGCGCGCTCCGCGACATCATCCAGAACCACGTCATGCAGCTCGCCGCCATCATCGGGATGGAGCCGCCCAGCAACTTCGAGGCCGAGACGGTGCGCGACGAGAAGGTGAAGCTGCTCCGCGCCATCCGCCCCATCCACCCGGAGGACGCCCTGCTCCACACCGTCCGCGGCCAGTACGCGGCCGGCTCGGTGGACGGCGAGCTCGTTCCCGGCTACCGCGAGGAGCCCGGCGTCGACCCCGAGTCGCTGCGCGAGACCTTCGTCGCCATGAAGCTCGACGTCGACAACTGGCGGTGGGCGGGCACCCCCTTCTACCTGCGCACCGGCAAGCGACTGCCCAGCCGGGCGACCGAGATCGCCGTCCAGTTCCGCCATGTGCCGCACTCGCCCTTCGGCGGCCACCGGGCCACGCCGGGCGGCGGCACGCCCCCCGACGCCATCGACCCCAACCTGCTGCTGCTGCGCATCCAGCCCGACGAGGGCATCAGCCTCCGCTTCGGCGCCAAGGTGCCGGGTCAGACGATGCAGATCCGCAGCGTCAACATGGACTTCTTCTACAACACCAGCTTCCAGCGCGTCTCGCCCGACGCCTACGAGCGGCTGCTGCTCGAGTGCATGCTCGGCGACCCCACCCTCTTTGCCCGCGAGGACGAGGTCGAGGAGGCCTGGCGGGTCTGCACCGCCATCCTCGACGGCTGGCGGGCCCATCCCCCCGACCGGGTCAACTGCCCGAACTACGAGGCCGGCAGCTGGGGCCCCGACGAGGCCGACGCCTTCATGCGCCGTGACGGCAGGGAGTGGCGCCACCCGTGAGATCGCGGCTCTGGGCGCCGATGCCATCGTCAGCGGGCCCGGCCCTTCGTCGTCACGCGCGTCACGTGCGCTCCGCCTCGGGCCACCCCTTCCTCGGCCTCTGCGCCCAGATCGGCCCCCCGACGGGGGCCCGCCACGATCTCCCATCCCAAGCGGACGAGCACGATCGGTGAGCGATCTCGCCCGGCTTCCCGGCGCCGTCACCGTGCGGGACGACCAGGTGGGGGTGGCCGCCGCCGCCGCCGACTGGGTGCTCGACATCGCCGCTGCGGCGATCTCCGCCGGCGGGCGGTTTCGGATCGCGCTGGCCGGGGGCAACACCCCGCGCGGGCTGTACCGGTTGCTTGCGGCTGTCCCGCGGCGGGACGCGACCGACTGGTCTGGCTGGGAGGTCTTCTTCGGCGACGAGCGCGCCTGCCCGCCCGACGACCCGAGCAGCAACTACCGGATGGCCCGAGAGGCGCTCCTCGACCTGGTCCCCATCGCCCCGGAGCGGATCCACCGGATGGAGGCCGAGCGCGCCGACCTCGACAGCGCGGCCGGCCAGTATGGGACGATCCTGTCCTTAACCTCCCGGGCAGAGACCACCGGGTCCCCTCCCCGGCTGGACTGCATCGTGCTCGGGCTGGGCGAGAACGGTCACACCGCGTCCCTCTTCCCCGGCGACCCCGCGCTCGAGGTCGGCGACCGGTGGGCGGTGCACAGCCGGGCCGACTACGCCCCGTACGACCGGATCACGGTCACCTTCCCGGTGCTCAACGCCGCGGCCCACGTCGCCTTCCTGGTCGCCGGTGCCGCCAAGGCGGACGCGCTCCGCGGCGTGATCCAGGGGACGGTCCCGGCTGCCGGGGTCCGGCCCGTCGACGGCGAGCTGCGCTGGTTCCTCGACGCCGCGGCGGCCGGCAGCATCTGAGCCCTCCACGCCCCGGGGGCAGCGCTCGGCTACACGCCCGGGGCCAGCACCCGTCTACGTGCCGGCGACAGCGCTCGGCGTCGGGGTCGCGGCGGGCACCGCTGAGGGGGTCGGGGTCTCGCCGCTCCCGTACCCATCCGGGGGTTCGGAGGTGGGCAGGCTGGCCCAGGCGACGGCGCCGGTCGGCACCGTGACCGAGGGCGCCGTCCCCCACTGGCTGTAGGTGACCGTGTCCACCCCGCCCCCGCCGTACGACACGACGATGGTGGTGGGGAGGTCGGTGGTGGGCGAGATGTCCACCTGGACCGTCGCCTCCGGGAAGCCATCGCTCGCGGGAACGGTGCCGTCGATCCTGGTCAGCGTGGCCCCGCCGGCCCCGGTCACCTGCTCGGTGGAGCCGGCCTTGAACCCGGGAATCCCCACCTCGGAGTCCACGGTGAGACCGCCCTCCTCCTCGTTGTAGGGGGCGTCGGCGGTCTGGAGCGAGATCCACGTCCCGGCCAGCCCAGGAGCGGCGCTGGCGGTCACACCCAGCTCGTCCTCCAGGGCCGCGGCGTTCCCCTCGACGTACAGGGTCTGGTCGGCGGCGAGCACGACCTCGTACTGCTCGGTGCCGAAGTCGGTCGGCTCGGTGACCACCTGGGTCCCGTCGTTCTGCCCGGCGTCGCCCGAGAACGTGGTCGGGGGTCCGCCACCGGTCCATTCCGACGCGTACTGGACTCCGGCGGAGTTCCCCGCCGCCGTCATCGCCTCGGTGAAGAGGGCCGAAGCCGGGGACGACGTGGATGACGAGCCAGACCCGGTCAGGATCACGACCGGGAGCACCACGGCACCGATCAGGACGAGCATGACCACCAGGGCCGCCACCCGCACCGCCCGGCGGCGCCGGCGGATTGGCGGTTCGCCGAACCCTGGAGGGGGTCCGGACCAGCCGGGGAACCCAGGACCACTCGCCGGGGAGGACGGCGGCTGGCCCCACCCTGGAGGGACCCACCCCGTCTGATCGCCGGACGCGCCACCGGGGTCACCCTGACCGCCCGGGAAGCCCCCGCCCCCCGGCGGGCCGTACCCGGGCGAGGCCCACCCGGGGTCCGGCCTCTCGTAGCCGGGAACGTCCCCGGCCGAGGAGGGGTCACCCTGCGGAGGTGGCCCGTATGGCCCGTATGGCTGATCGTCGCCCATGCCCTGCCGTCTCCTGGTCGCGCGGGCGGTGGGTCCGTCCTGCCGGTCCAGCGGCCAGGGGTGAGACGCCGCGTCGTGCCGGCGCGATCGTAGCGTCCGGCCCGCGGCGGCCGTCGAACTGGTGGGACGGGTCGCTCGCCTACGCTGGCCCGACGATGGAGACGCGCATCGCGACGGCGTCCGACCTCGGCGCCATCGAGACGGTGGTCCGCGCCGCGGCGATGGTCTGGGAGGAGGATCGTCCCTTCCTGGAGGCGCACCCGGACGCCATCGTCGTGCCGGTCGAGCTGGTGGACCGTGGTCAGGTGCGGGTCGCAGTCCAATCCGATACGGTCGTCGGCTTCTCCTCGTACGTGATCACCGATGCGGCGACCTGGGAAGTCGAGGACCTCTTCGTGCGCCCCGACCTGATGGGGCAGGGCATCGGACGGCGCTTGGTGGACGAGATGATCGCGGCCGCCACCCTATCGGGCTGCACCCAGCTCGAGGTGACCGCCAATCCCCAGGCGCTCGGCTTCTACGAGAAGCTGGGCTTCGTGGCGGTGGGGGTGGTTCCGACCCGCTTCAGGCCCGGGATCCGGATGCACCGGCGGTTGCACCCCTGATCCCGCGGAACACTCACCACCTGATCCGCATCACCGGCCGGTGCGCGAGGAGGAGAAGCGCAACCGCCGGCGGTAGGGAGATCGCCGCCTCGGTGCCCCCAAGGTCCGCGGGACCCTACCGCTCCTCGGTGCCCGCGCCGGCCGGCGCACCGGGTGGCGTGCAGACCGGGCTCGCGGGATCGGCGAGCAGCCGCTCCAGGCTCCGCCACTCCTCGTCGCTGAGGCCGCGCAGCGGTGCGCGCACGGCGTCGGAGATGGGGATGCCTCGCCAGCGGAGCACGGCCTTCAGCGCGGACTGGAACGGGAGGTCGCGAATGGCCTGGCGGGCGACCTCCACCCTGGCACTCGCCTCCGGCGTCCCGGACCTCACCGCGGCGATGGTCAGCTCGGGGAAGGCCGCGGCCATGCCCGAGACCGCGCCCGCCGCTCCGGCGCGCAGCCCCTCGCAGATCAGACCCTCCCAGCCGATGAAGACGTCGAGGCCCTCCAAGAGGTACGGCCGCACCGCCTCGAAGGGGGAGTCGGAGACCTTGAGGCCGGCGAGGTTCGGTGCGGCTTCCCGGAGGCGCTCGAGCACCGGGATCGGGACGGAATACCCGGACCGGGCCGCGAACTCGTACACGTAGAAGGGCAGCGGGGCGGCCGCCCGCGCCGCCTCGGTCAGGTGGCGCAGCAGGGAGGCGTCGTCGAGGGCGAAGTAGGGCGGCGGGATCACGGCGACCGCCGCCGCCCCGTGCGCGGCGGCGTGGGCAGCGAGCGCGACGGTGTCGCGGGTGGACTGGGCGCCGCAGTGGACCGCGATCGCGAGCCGATCCCTCGCCGCCGCCAGGAAGGCCTCGGCCACCATCCGGCGCTCGGCGGGATCCAGAAGGATCCCCTCGCCGGTGGTGCCGAGCACCAGCAGCCCATCCAGCCCGGACCGGACGTAGAAGTCGACCAGCGGGGCCACCGCGGCCTCGTCGACCCCGTCCCCGCCGACGGTCAGCGGGGTGACCGCGGCGGCCAGCGTCCCGTGCAGGGGGCGGCTCGACGTCAGAATCTCTCCGTCAGGTGAGCCCGCCCCGCCGGGGGCTCGTACGGCTCCGGCCAGAAGTCGGTGATGCGGGCGATCCGGCCGCCTCGTCCAGCTCGAAGAAGCAGATCGCGAGCTGCTCGCCGCTCGGCTCGGTAAGGCGGACGAGGCTCACCGCCCCGCGCTCGCCGGCGACGATGCGCTCGACGGCGATCCGCCACTCCCCGGGGAAGCCCTCGGCGTTGAACCGGAGGTAGGCGTCGCGGCCGCGCACCCGCTCCCGCGACTGCGGCGCCTCGTACACGATGTCCTCCGCGAGCAGCTCGCCGAACTGGGTCCAGTCCCGAGCGTCAGCCGCCACCCAGTACGTCGCCACCACGTCGTCCACGCCGATCATCGGGGCGATCGTACGATCCGGCACGCCAGCCACGTGGGATACGGAGCGGCTCCTCTGGTGCCCATGCGGGCTCCGCCACCCACCCGGCATCGCGTACTCTGCGGCCATGCCCCGCACGTGGCCGCGCTGCGTCAATGGCCTGGTCGTCGCCCCCTCGCTGCTCGCCGCCGACTTCGGCCGGCTGGCGGAGGCGGTCCACGGCCTGGAGGGGGGCGGCGCCGACCGGCTCCACATCGACGTCATGGACGGCGACTTCGTCCCCAACTTCACCTTCGGGACCGACACCCTGCGGGCGCTCCGGGGCGAGACCGACCTCCCCTTCGAGGTCCACCTCATGATCCGCGAGCCCGAGCGCCACCTGGGCACCTTCGCCGAGGCCGGCGCCGACGCGATGACGGTGCACTGGGAGGCCTGTCCCCACCTCCACCGCACCCTCACGACCATCCGCGGCCTGGGCTGCCGCGCCGGGGGCGCCCTCAACGTCAGCACCCCGGCGGAGTGCCTCTACGACGTCCTCGACGTCATGGACCTGGCCCTGGTGATGACCGTCGACCCCGGTTTCGGCGGCCAGTCCCTCATCCCCCGTGCCCTGGCCAAGGTCGCGGCTCTGCGCCGCGAGATCGATGCCCAGGGAGTGGAGGTCGAGCTGGAGGTGGACGGGGGCGTCGAGGCTCACAACGCGGCCCTCTGCGCCCAGGCCGGCGCCACCGTGCTGGTCGCGGGCACCGCGGTCTTCGGCGACCCGGCGGGCCCCGCCCACGGGGTGCAGCGGCTACTGGAGGTCGCGGCGCCGCTCCGCTGACCACACTCAGGACGGGCGGGTCGCGCCGCTGCGACGGTGTCGCCGGCGGAGCCGGCCGCTCCCGCCCAGCTACCTCAGGTCGTAGGCGTCGTCGACGTAGTCCATCAGCATGCGGGTCGCGCAGAACTGGGGTCCGATGGTCATCAGCGACCGCTTGACCATGGCGATCCAGCCGTGGGGGACGCCATCGGGGCCGCGGTCGTAGAAGAGCGGCACCACCTCGTTCTGGAGGACGTCGAAGAAGACGGCGCCGTCGCGTTGGTCCTGGACGCTGTCGTCGAAGGTCACCTCACCCGGCAGGCCCCAGCCGTTGGTGAGGTCGCAGCCCTCCGCCCACCAGCCGTCGAGGATGGAGAGGTTGAGGCCGCCATTGAGGGCCGCCTTGATCCCGCTGGTACCGCTCGCCTCGAGCGGGGGGCGGGGGAGGTTGACCCAGAGGTCGCAGCCCGCGACGAGCTGGAGGGCGATGGCGAGGTCGTAGTTGTCGAGGAATGACACCCGCTCGGCGGCGGCCTGGTTGCGCCTCAGCTCGAACAGCCCCTGTGGGGAGTGCTTCCCCTCCTCGTCGCTGGGATGGGCCTTGCCGGCCACCAGGAACTGGACCGGGCGGGTCGCGCCGTCGAGCACCTCCACGATCCGCTGGGGCTCCCGGTAGAGGAGGTAGAGCCGCTTGTAGGTGGCGAGGCGCCGGGCGAAGCCGATGGTCAGCGCGTCGTCGTCGAGCCCGCGCAGGGCGGCCTCCACGTACTCCCGGGGGTCGTTGCGGTCGAGACGGTTGGCGACGGTCCGGTCCCGCGCCAGCTCCACCAGGGTGGTGCGCTGCCGGTTGCGCACCTCCCACAGCTCGGCGTCGGGGATGCGCTCGACAGCCGCCCAGGTGGTCGGGTCGGCGGCCCGCTCGACCCAGCCGTCGCCGAGATGACGGTCGAGGAGGCGGCGCATCGGGCCCGCCATCCAGGTGGGGAGGTGCACCCCGTTGGTCACGTGGCTGATGGGCACGGTGTCGGCGGGGCGCTCGGGAAAGAGCGGCCGCCACATCTGGCGGGCCACCTCGCCGTGGCGCCTGCTCACCCCGTTGGCGAAGCGGCTCATCTTGATCCCGAGCGGGGTCATCACGAAGGGCTCGTGGGGGTTGTCGGGTTGCGTCCGCCCCAACTGGAGGAAGCCGCCGGCCTCGAGGCCGACCTGGGCGGGGAAGTCGCCGAGGACTGATTCGATCTCTGAGACCTCGTAGCCCTCGTTCCCCGCGGCCACCGGGGTGTGGGTCGTGAAGACCGTCCTCTCGCGGGCCAGGGCGAATGCGGTCGAGCGGTCGTGGCCGCTCAGCATCTCGGTGCGGGCCAGCTCGAGCGGCGCCAGGGCCCCATGGCCCTCGTTGAGATGCACGATGCAGGGGTCGATCCCCATGGCACGGAGCGCGCGCAGCGAGCCGATGCCGAGCAGGGCGTACTGGGCAAGCCGGATCGCGCGGTCGGCGACGTAGAGGCGTCCGGTGATCCAGCGATCGACCCGCCCGTTCTCCGGGCGTTCGGCGTCGAGCAGGTAGAGGGGGGTCCGGCCCACCTCCACCCGCCAGACCTGAACCACCACCTCGCGTCCGCGGAGGGGGACCCGGACGGTGATCGGGTCGCCGTCCTCGCCGGTCACCAGGGCCGCGGGCAGGCGCTGCGGGTCCACCGGCCGCCAGTACTCATGCTGATAGCCACTCTGGTCGACGCGCTGGAGGAAGTAGCCCTCGCGGTAGAGGAGCCCGACGCCCACCATGGGGAGGGCGCGGTCCGACGCCTCCTTGAGGATGTCGCCGGCCAGCACCCCGAGGCCCCCGGCGTAGATGGGGAGCGACCGGTGGATCCCGAACTCGGCGCAGAGGAACGCGACCGGGTTGCGTGGCGTGGCCCGGCTGGCCATCGGCGAGCGCGACAGCTCGGCGGTGAGCCGGCTGAGGGCCGCCTCGGCGCGCCCGATCAGCTCGGGGTCGTCCTCGGCGCGCTGGAGCGCCGCCGAGGAGGTCTCGGTCAGGAGCCGGATCGGGTTCCCGTTGCAGAGCTCCCAGCGCTGAGGATCGATGACCTGGAAGAGGTCGCGCGCCTCCGGGTCCCACGACCACCGGTAGTTGTAGGCGATCCGGGCGAAGGGGGCCAGCCGCGCCAGCAGCCGGTCCGCCAGCGAGGCGGCCGCCGCCTCGACGTCCGCCGCGCCGTCGAGGAGCGGCGATGACATGGGAGCAGTCCGGTCCATGGGCTCGCGATGGTACCAGCCGGGTCGGGGCTGCCAGGGCGCGCGTGACGCTTCAGTTCGCTTTCGGTCGGCGTGTTGACGGTCTGTGCGCGGGACGCCTGCGGGCCATCACAGGAGGATGATGCCAATGCGGGTGCACCGTGTAGCGCGTTTAGCCTACGAGGGTGGAGCAGCGCGCCGCCGTGAACCGCCGTGCCCTGATGGCTCTGGTCGACCCCTCCGACGGGGGGCGGCCTGCCGAGAGTTGCCCGCCCCCGCTCGGCGACCACGTCCCCGAGGGCGGGCTGGAGAGGATCGACGCCCTCGCCGAGGCGGCGCTGGAGCTGGCGCGATCGGCGACGGAGATAGAGGTCGCCGCGGCGGTGCGCGTCGCCGGCACGGTCCTGGTCCCGGATGGCGGCATCCGGGTCGCCTCCGCCGGGCCCGGCGGCTGGCACCTGATCCTCGGTGACGAGAGCAGCGGCGAGGCCATGCTCCGGATCCCGCTGCGGACCGGGGGCGCCGTCCTCGGCGAGCTGGCGGTGCTGGGTTCCCTGCCCCTCCCCGCCGCCCAGGCCAGCGCGGTCGCCGAGCTCGCCTCCCACCTCGCCCTGGCCCTCGCCCGCCTCGAATACGGCCAGCTCCTCAGCGGGGTGGGACCCGCCGCCGACCCGGACATCTTCGCGGCGACCTCCTTCCGCGACCCGCTCACCAACCTGCCCAGCCGGATGCTGTTCCACGACCGGGTCGAGCATGCCCTCCATCGGCGCTCGCGACACGTCCACCCGGTGGCGGTGATGGTCATCGACCTAGCCGGGTCGATCACCGCGGTCAAGGAGGGGATGGGCGAGGCGGCCAGCGACCGGTTGCTGGTCCAGGTCGCCACGCGGCTCCAGCACCTGGTCCGTTCGGGGGACACCCTGGCCCGGTTCCGCGACGACCAGCTCGGCGCCCTGCTCGACGACCTCGACAGCGCAGCGGACGCGGCCCTGGTGGCCGAGCGGCTGCTGGGCGCACTGCACGAGCCGTTCGCTGTGGAGGGCGGTGTCCCGCTCTCGCTCGAGGCCCACATCGGGATCGCGGTCAACAGCGGCGCCGCCGAATCTGCAGTCGAGCTGCTCCACAAGGCGGGGAGAATGGCCCAGGCAGCAGGGGCACGCGGGGTCGGCTTCGATGCCAGTCCGGGGCAGCCGCGGGTCCACACGGGGGCGCTTCTGGACCGCTCCTGAGCCCCGAAGCGGCGCGTCCCCCTGGAAGCCGAGTCGAGTAGGCTCTGTGGCGGGACGATCGTTAGCACCCCCCGCAGCGAGGCGAGATGACCTTCGACGCTTTCCTCCAGCAGCTTCCCGACGTCGACCCCGAGGAGACGGGAGAGTGGCTCGAATCGCTCGACAATCTGATCGCCACCGAGGGAACCAGCCGGGCCCGGTATGTCATCGGCAAGATGCTGGCCCACGCCAAGCATCTCCAGGTCGGCATCCCGCCGATGGTCCAGACCGACTTCATCAACACCGTCCCCCCCGAGGAGGAGCCGTGGTTCCCGGGCGACGAGGAGATGGAGCGCCGGATCCGCCGGATCATCCGCTGGAACGCGGCGGTCATGGTGGCCCGGGCCAACAAGAAGTACGACGGCATCGGCGGCCACCTCTCCACCTACGCCTCGTCGGCATCCCTCTACGAGGTGGGGTTCAATCACTTCTTCCGGGGCAAGGACGATGGCAACCCCGGTGACCAGGTCTTCTACCAGGGCCACGCCGCCCCCGGCATCTACTCGCGCGCCTTCCTGGAGGGCCGGCTCAGCGAGGATCAGCTCGACCACTTCCGGCGCGAGACCGAGGGGCGGGGGCTCAGCTCCTATCCCCACCCGCGGCTCCTCCCCGAGTTCTGGGAGTACCCGACGGTGTCGATGGGCATCGGGCCGCTCAACGCCATCTACCAGGCGCGATTCAACCGCTACCTCTACAACCGCCAGCTGGTCGACACCTCGGGATCGCGGGTGTGGGCGTTCCTCGGCGACGGTGAGTGCGATGAGCCCGAGTGCATCGGCGCCCTCTCGCTCGCCTCGCGCGAGCGGCTCGACAACCTGACCTTCGTCGTCTCCTGCAACCTGCAGCGGCTCGACGGGCCGGTGCGGGGCAACGGCAAGGTGATCCAGGAGCTGGAGTCGATCTTCCGCGGCGCCGGCTGGAACGTGATCAAGGTCATCTGGGGGAGGGAGTGGGACCCCCTGCTCGCCCAAGATGTGGACGGCGTCCTGGTCAACAAGATGAACACCACCAACGACGGCTCGTTCCAGAAGTACGCCGTCGAGTCCGGCGCCTACATCCGCGAGCACTTCTTCGGGCCCGATCCCCGGCTGCGCAGGCTGGTGGAGCACCTCTCCGACGACGAGCTGCGCCGGCTGCGCCGGGGTGGCCATGACTACCGCAAGCTGTACTCGGCGTACAAGCTGGCGGTGGAGCAGAAGGAGACGCCCACCGTCATCCTCGCCCACACCATCAAGGGCTGGACCCTTGGCGAGGGCTTCGAGGGGCGCAACGCGACCCACCAGATCAAGAAGTTCACCGAGGACGAGCTGCGCACCTTCCGCGACCGCATCCAGCTCCCGATCACCGACAAGCAGCTCGCCGGCGGCCTCCCGCCCTACTACCACCCCGGTCCCAAGTCCCCCGAGGTCGAATACCTGATGAGCCGCCGGCTCGCCCTGGGGGGGCCGGTGCCCCGGCGCAACACCCACACCCGGAAGCTGGACCCGCCCGCCGACGCAGCCTACGCCGAGGCGTTCACCGGGTCGGGAGGCCGGCCCGCGTCGACCACCGCCGCCTTCACCGCCCTGCTCCGCAACCTGCTGCGCGACAAGAGCGTCGGCCGCCGGATCGTGCCGATCATCCCCGATGAGGCGCGCACCTTCGGCATGGACGCGCTCTTCCGCGAGGTCAAGATCTACGCCGCCCTGGGCCAGCAGTACGAGCCGGTGGACGCCGAGATGGTGCTCAGCTACACCGAGGCACGCGACGGCCAGCTGCTCGAGGAGGGGATCACCGAAGCGGGCTCGATGGGGTCGTTTCACGCCGCCGGCACCGCCTACTCGACCTTTGGCGAGCGGATCCTGCCCTTCTACATCTACTACTCGATGTTCGGCTACCAGCGGGTCGGGGACCTGATCTGGGCGTTCGGGGACTCGCGGGGGCGCGGCTTCATGCTGGGCGGGACGGCGGGGCGCACCACCCTGAACGGCGAGGGGCTGCAGCATCAGGACGGCCACTCGCCGCTCCTCTTCTCGGCCGTCCCCCACGTGCGCATCTACGACCCCGCCTACGCCTACGAGCTGGCGGTCATCGTCCGCGACGGCGTCCACCGGATGTGCGTGGAGGACGAGGACGCCTTCTACTACATCACCCTCTACAACGAGAACTACGCCCAGCCGACCAAGCCCGAGGGCGTGGACGAGGCCATCCTGCGCGGCCTCTACCTCTGCAACCCGTCAGGGGACGGGCGCACCCACCACGCCACCATCCTGGCCAGCGGCACGGCAATGGCGGCCGCGCTCAGCGCCCAGCAGAGCCTTGCCGAGCACCACGACGTCGCCGCCGACGTCTGGAGCGTCACCAGCTACCAGCAGCTCCGCAACGACGCCCTCGAGGTGGAGCGGTGGAACCGGCTGCACCCCGAGCAGGAGCCGCAGGTCGCCTACATCACCGAGCAGCTCGGGGACCGGCGCGGACCGGTCGTCGCGGTCACCGACTACCTCAAGGCCGTGTCCGACCAGGTGGCCCGCTTCGTGCTCCAGGACTTCATCCCGCTGGGGACCGACGGCTTCGGCCGCAGCGACACCCGGCAGGCCCTGCGCCGGCACTTCGAGACCGACGCGGAGCACGTCACCGTGGCGGTGCTGGATGGATTGGCCCGGGCCGGCGAGATCCCCCGCCACGAGGTGGCCGCCGCCCTGGAGCAGTACGAGATCGACACCGAGCTGCCCGACCCGCGGGTGAGGTAGGGGACTGGCGCCGGGAGGCGAGCTCATGACCACCCTCGCGAACCGACCGAAGGCGGCGCTCCTCGTCATCGACGTGCAGAACGGCGTCGTGGCAAGGGCGCACGAGCGCGACGCGGTCGTCGCCAACGTCGGCAGTCTGGTCGAGAAGGCGCGGCGGGAGCAGGTCCCCGTCGTCTGGGTCCAGCACTCCGATGAGCAGTTGGTGAGGGGGAGCGACCCCTGGCGGATCGTCGCCGAGCTGACGCCGGGCCACGCAGAGCCGCTCGTCGAGAAGCACTACGGCGACGCCTTCGAGGACACCTCCCTGGAGAGGGTGCTGGCGGGCCTCGGAGTCGGGCGACTCGTCGTTGTCGGCGCCCAGACCGATGCGTGCATCCGCTCGACGCTCCACGGCGCGTTCGTCAGAGGTTACGACGCAACCCTCGTCAGCGACGCCCACACGACGGAGGACCACACCGCGTGGGGGGCGCCACCGCCGGACCAGGTCATCGCGCACACGAACCTCTACTGGACCTACCAGACGGCCCCAGGACGGCCGGCCGGAACCGTCGAGACCAAGGCCGTGGACTTCAGCGGCAGGTCCTGAGGCCCCTGCGGGCCGGCGGGTAGGAGGTACCGCGGGTCATCGCCCATCAGGCCACCCGGCCCCGTCCCGGGCGTCAGAGAGGCCGGACCATCTCCAGCTCGAGACGCGACGGGTCCTCCTCGCGGATCGGCTGGGTGGCGCCGGTGCGCACGAAGCCGTGGCGCGCGTACAGGGTCTCGGCACGGTCGTTGCCCACCGACACCCACAGGGTCACGGCTCGGTACGAGTGAGCGGCCGCCCACTCGATCACCGCGTCGACGAGCAGGTCGCCCACGCCCCTGCCCCGCCAGTGCGGGTGCACCCACATGCCGACCAGCTCGGCATGGCCCGGCTGGTCGCCCTCGATACCGGCAGCCATCCCCACGTGGCCGTGCGGCACTCGGGCAGCGAACGTGGAGCGGCGCCGCAGACGCTCCCGCCAATCCTCGGAGCTCAGGGACCGCTCCCGGGCCAGGGTGGAGCCGAAGGCGCTGGGAGCGTCGGCCAGGGCGGCCAGGCGGAGCTCGCGGTACGCGGCCCAGTCGGCGGGGGTGAGCCGGACCAGCTCGACCTCGGTCATCGTCACTCGAGTGTACGAGCGGCCGGGGCGGGCACCCGCGGCCGCTCCGGCACCCGCTCCGGGCCTGATGCGACGCCGGCGGCGGCGACGGCGGCGGCCGTAGCGGCCGTAGACTCGACCACTCATGGAGGAGCCCACCCCCCTCACCGTGCCGGAGATCGCCCGTCTGCTCCGGTCGAGCACCACGGCCATCGACGCCGAGGTTCAGGCCGCCTCGCCGGACGTGGTGGGCTGGCACCCCGCCCCGGGCGAGTGGTGCGTCAAGGAGGTGCTGGGCCACCTGATCGAGGCCGATCGGCGCGGCTTTGCCGGACGGATCCAGGTGCTGCTCGACGGTGAGAACCCGGAGCTGGTGGGGTGGGACCAGGAGGAGGTGGCCACGGGCCGGCGCGATTGCGAGAGAGACGCGCGGGAGCTGCTCCGCGAGTTCCTGGGCCAGCGCGAGCGCGGCCTCCGGGTCCTGGACGGCCTCGCCCCGGCGGACCTGGCGCGCAGCGGGCGTCATCCCCGGGTTGGCGAGCTGAGCGTGGGGGATGTCGTCAGTGAGTGGGTCCACCACGACCGCAACCACCTGAAGCAGATCCTCTCCAACGTGCAGGCATACGTCTGGCCGCAGATGGGAGCCGCCCAGGGCTTCAGCGGGGAGTAGGATCCGCCGCTCGGGTCCCGCTGTGCGCCACCATCACCCCCAGCCGCCGGTGGGTCAGCGCCAGCACGGTGTCGTGGGGAACCACGATCTCGCCGCCGTGGGCGGCGACGAGCGCGCGCAGGCCGTCGAAGAGCTCGGACCTCCTCGCCGCATCGAAGAGGAGGTGGTTCGACTGGGTTGTGAGGCGCTCGACGAAACCGTCGGCGGTGAAGGTCTCCGACCACCGATGGATGCGGGTGTGCACCTGCTCGAACAGGCCCGTCGCCCGGATCTCCTGGAGCAGCTCGCCGTGCTCCTGCCGTCGGGTGAGCCCGGGGAATCCCGGGCTCTGGTCGTACAGCTCGGGCGCGAGACGGCGGTAGACCTCCTCGAGCTCGTCGCGCAGCGGCTCACCCCGCCACCGAATCCGGTGCCAGATCAGTGCCAGCGTCCCCCCGGGCGCCAGGACCTGAGCCGCCTTGACGTGGCGCACCGCGGGGTCGACCCAGTGCCACGCCTGAGCCGAGAAGAGCAGTCCGAACGGCTGCGGCTCGACCCACCAGTCCTCGAAGGTCGCCGTCTCGATCCTCACCCGCGGGAAGGCGGCGCAGTTGCGCCGCGCCACCTCCGCCATCTCCGGGCTCGGCTCCAGCGCGAGGATCCGCAGGCCGCGTGATGCGAAGGCCACCGTGGCCTTGCCCGTCCCCGCGCCGACCTCGAGCGCGCGCAGACCATCGCCCTCGACTCCGGCGAAGCCGAGCACGCCGTCGACGAGCTTCGCGCCGTAGCCGGGCCGGGCTCGGTCGTACAGCTCGGCTGCCTCGCCGAAGACGAAGCGCTGCTCTCTCAGCCTGCTCTCCATCGCCCCTCCGGCCTACGTCCGCGGCTGCTCGCGCCCGCTCGCGCCGCCGAGCAGGGAGTCCAGGCTGCCCACCGTCGGCACAGCGATCCACCCCTCGCGCGCGGCGGCCTTGCGCAGATGGTGCGGGATCGGGTGGCAGAGGTCGAGATGGCGTGCGCGGGCGACCAGGGCGCAGACGAGGGCGTCGAAGGCGTGATCGCTGCGAATCACCTCGTCCCACGTCGTCTCGGGTGCCGCGAGCCACGGGCAGCGGCGGCGCAGCGCCGCGGCGACGTCCAGGAGTACCTGCCGGTCCGCACCGCGCTTGTACCCCCGATACCGCAGCCCCCACACCCGCAGCGCGGCTGCCGGGTAGACCTCGACGAACTTCCCAGCCCCACTCCGGTCGATCGGCTCTCCCACCACCTCGCCGAGGACCCGGGCCATCCTCATGGCCGGGTAGGCGATCCGGTCGGTGCTGACGCTGAGGGGCAGCTGCCTGATCTCCGGGTGATCGTGGACCCACCTGTCGGTCTCCCGCCGCGTCAGCCGGTCCATGCCGGCCGTGCCGAAGGGGCGGCCCTCGTGGTGCTCGGCGACCGCGGCCACGAACTCGTCCGGCCAGCCCAGGGGCACATCGAGACCTATCCTGGCCACCGGCTCGGCGAGGACCCCGGCCAGGCCCCCGTCGTCCACTAGGTGCTCAACTCTCGTGATGGTCGCCTCACCGCCATCCCACCGGACCCAGCAGGCCGCCGTCCCCCCCCGGCCGCGAGGCGACGTCCACTCCCACGGTCACCGCGGCTCCGGTCACGCCAGGCACCACGCGCCTCCGCCTCTACCCCACCGCCGCGCGCATCCGCTCGACGATCTCGGTGAGGATCTCGGGTGCCGTGGCGATGGTGGCCCGGACCCACCCCCGCCCCAGCGTTCCGACGTCAGGACCGGGACGGAGCGCGACGCGACCCCGCTCGAGGAACACCCGCGCCGGTTCCTCGGGAAGTCCCAGCTCGGAGCAGTCGAGCCAGGCCAGGTAGGTCCCCCGGGGTGGGACGTAGCCCACCGTGGGGAGCCGGTCGGCCAGGAGATCGGCGAGCAGCCGGCGGTTGCGATCGATGAGCACGAGGAGGTCGTCGAGCCATGGACCGCCGTCTCGGTAGGCGGCGATCGAGGCGATGACACCGAGGTTCCCGGCACCGTAGCCGAGCTCCTCCGGGAGGCGCGCGGCCAGATCGCGCATCGGCGCGGCGGCGGTCACCAGCTGCGCGCACTTGAGCCCCGGGACGTTCCATCCCTTGCTGGCGGAGACGAAGGCGATGCCGTGGGCGTGGGCCTCCGGCAGCGACAGATATGGCACGTGGCGAGAGCCCACCAGGGTGAGCGGCGCGTGGATCTCGTCGGCGAGCACCAGGACCTGGAAGCGCTCGGCGAGCTCGGCGACCCGGCGGAGCTCGACGACGGTGAGCACCAGCCCGGTCGGGTTGTGGGGATTGCAGAGGAGGTAGGCGGATGCTCCCGCGGCGAAGGCCGCCTCGAGCGCGTCGAGGTCCAGAGCGTATCCGGCGCCGGACCGGGTCAGCGGGGCCTCCACCACGCGACATCCCGCGCTCCCGATGTGGGCGAAGAAGGGCGGGTACACCGGCGTGTTGACCACCACCCCGCTCCCGGGCGGTATGGCGGAGCGGAGGACCTCAGTCACACCGGTCATCACGTCGGGGATGAGGCGAACTCCGGCTGGCTCGAGCTGCCACCCGAAGTGTGCGAGGTGGAAGCTCGCGACCGCGGCGGCGAGCTCCGGGTCGGGCGTCGCGTACCCCGTGTCGCCGGCCGCGAGCGCCTCCTGGAGGACGCGCGTCACCGGCTCCGCGAGGGTGACGTCCATCTCGGCGACGAAGGTGGGCAGGACGTCCGCGGGGTAGGCGCGCCACTTGTAGCTGCGCCGGGCGCGGAGCTCGGGGAGGGAGAGCCAGCGTGGGCGGTCCGAGCTCATGGGCTCGATCCTCGGCCGGGACGCTGCGCCGCCCAGCCCGCGGCCAGGCCCCCGAACAGAAAACGCTCCCGGACGTGGTGGCCGTTGCGGGATTCGTAGAGGATGACCTCGGATGCGGTGAACGGCGGCAGGTCGAGGGGTTCCGCCACCTCCCGCCGCCACGCCTGCGGGTCGAAGCGCGGTCCGGGCCGGCCGAGGGTCACGTGGGGTTGGAACGGGCGCGGGTCCACGTCGAAGCCGCATCCACCCACCGCGGCCTGGACACGGGCGGCGAGGCCGGCCAGCGCGTCGGCCTGGTCATCGAGCCCGACCCACAGCACCCGCGCTCTCGGACCGCCGGGGAAGCTGCCGAAGCGGTCCGGCTGCACGGTGAAGGGTGCCTGCCGCGCGGCGATCGGGCGTACCGCGGCCACGACCGCCCCGACCTGCTCGGCGGGGAGCTCGGCGAAGAAGTGGAGGGTGACGTGAGTGGTCGCCGTGTCGACCCAGCGCACCCCGGCGACGCGCTGCCGGAGGGCCTCGATCCGGGCCGCCAGCGGGTCGTGGGCGGGTGGGCCCACGGGCACCGCCAGGAAGGCCCTCAAGGGAGCGCTCCGGTCCGGCCACGACGCATCACCCCAACTCTAGCGGCGCTCTCCGACACATTGGAAGATCTGGCAGCACCTCCGGGGGGTGGGCTGACCGGCTCAGGCCGCCGCGGTGACCCCCGGCGGACGCCGGCTGTCGAGGAAGGCGCCCAGGACGTCGAGCTGGTGGCGTACGAACTCCTCGTTCCAGCCGTGGCCGGCGTCGTCGATGCAGGCGTAGTGGACCCGCGGCATTCCCGCCACCAGCCGCTGCAGCACGTCGTGGCGCAGCAGGCGGTCGTCGCCGGCGACGATCACCAGGCTCTGGCCCCGGTGGCTCGCCAGCAGGCCGGCGTCGTGGCGGTGCAGGCCGCTGCGCGCCCATTGCTTCTGGGCCGGATGGGAGGCGCGCTGCTGGTTGCGGAAGTTCATCTCGGCCTGGGCCGTATCCACGTCGTCGCCCTCCACCACCAGGCGCTTGTAGAGGTCGCTCACCAGGCGGCAATGGGAGAGCCAGCTGATCACCGGGAAGACGGGAGGGGACATCATCACCGCCGCCTGGAAATGGAAGCGCGCGCGCACCACCGACGGGTCGAGCAGTGGTGTGTGCAGCACCAGCCGGTCCACGCGCTCAGGCCGCCTCGCCAGCAGCTCGAAGGCGACCCCGGATCCGAGGCAGAGACCGCCGAGGTCGAAGCGCTCCAGCTCGAGGGCGTCGATCAGCGGCTCCAGCGACCGGGCCAGCGCCGCGCAGGTGTGGCGGCCCGGGAGCGGCGGGCTGTCGCCGCACCCGGGAAGGTCCGGGATGATCAGGGTCCGGTGCCGCCCGACACCCTCGAACCAGGTCTCGAAGTTCTCCGCCGAGCCCAGCCAGCCGTGGCAGAGGAGGAGCGGCGGGCCGTCGCCACCGATCAGGTAGCGAAGCCGGCGGGGTGAGTCGAGGAAGCGCTCCTCCACGTCGGGATCAGGCCTCGGCCCGGTCGGCCCACGTCGGACGCGGCCGGTCCGGATGGCCGGCGACCGGGGCCCGGCTCCCCCGCCCGGAGCGGGGCCGAGGCATCACGCCCCCGCCACCGCGAGCGACGCCTCGAGGACGTCCATCCCCTTCTCGAGCTCCTGCTCGGAGATCGTCAGCGGCGGGATCATCCGGATCACGTTCTCGTCGACCCCGCAGGCGAGCAGGAGCAGGTCGCGCTCCAGCGCGGCGTGGAGGATCCGCTGGGTGAGCTCCGGCGCCGGCCGTTTCCCCTCCATGAACTCGAGACCGATCATGAATCCGCGCCCGCGCACGTCGCCGAGGTGGGGATGCTTCGCCTGCCAGCCGCGTGCCCTCTCCAGGACGCGCTCCCCCAGCGCGGCCGCCCGCTCCGGGAGCCGCTCGTTGCGGAGGGTCTCGATCACCACCGTCGCGGCGGCGCAGGCCACCGGGTTGCCGCCGAAGGTCGTCCCGTGCTCTCCGGGGTGCCACTTCGACATCACCGAGGCCTTGGCCACGATGCCCCCGATGGGCAGCCCGTTGCCCATCCCCTTGGCCACGCACATGATGTCCGGGACGACGGCTGAGTGGTCCACAGCGAACATCCGGCCGGTGCGGCCGAAACCGGTCTGCACCTCGTCGGCGACCAGCAGGATGCCGTGGGCGTCGCAGATCTCGCGCAGCCTGGTGAGGAATCCGTCCGGCGGCACCACGTAGCCGCCCTCGCCCTGGATCGGCTCGACCACGATCGCGGCCACCGACTCCGGCGGCACCAGGGTCCGGAAGAGCAGCTCCAGCTCCTCGCCTGCCGCGATCGGGCAGGGCTCCGACGGGCCGTGGCTGCACATTCGGAAGCAGTACGGGTACCGGACATGGTGGACCCCGGGGAGGAACGGCCCCATCCCGGTGTGGTACCTGGCCTTGCTGGCGGTGAGGGTCACCGCCCCATACGTCCTGCCGTGGAAGGCGCCCAGGAAGGCGATGATCTCGGTGCGTCCGGTGGCCCGGCGAGCCAGCTTGAGGGCCCCCTCGACCGCCTCCGCGCCGCTGTTGCAGAAGAACACCGAGTTGAGCCCCGGGGGCGTCACGTTCACCAGGGCCTCGGCGGCCGCCACCAGCTGGGGATGGTGGGTGGTCCCCGAGACGTGCCAGAGACGATCGATCTGCTCGTGCACCGCCCGCACCACGGCGGGGTGCCGGTGCCCGAGGTTGGTGACCCCGATGCCGCAGGTGAAGTCGAGCACCGACCGGCCGTCCATGGTGTGCAGCCAGGCGCCCTCAGCGGTGTCCACGACCAGGTCGGTGTACCGCCCGAAGGTGGGCGAGATCAGCTCACGGTCCTTCTCCAGAAGGGTCGCGACGGACATGCGGTTATCGGCGGACGATCGGTTCACGGGACCAGCTCCAGGTGCGTTGAGGGCGTAGGCAGCTCAGGGCGTGCCGACGCCTGCCCGGGGCAGGGTACTCCTCCGCGGGGAGCGCAGGAGGCTGCTTCCCAAGGAGAGGAAGCCGACGAACATCACCGCCATCCCGATGGCCTCGTAGGCGCCCAGGTAGTCGAGGGAGCCGACCGTGCAGTGGCCGGTCGCGGTGGCGATCTTGGCCGCGCTGAAGCCGGCGGCGATCACCAGGGCGCCGGCGGTCAGGCAGACATTGCAGACGATGCGGTCCAGGTGGGTCCCCTCCCGCAGGAACCGCCAGCCCGACCAGGCAGCGCCGCCCACGAAGACCAGGGTGCCGACGATGTTGAAGAGGACGGCGGCCAGCGCGACCAGTGCCGCCGAGCTGTAGGCACCCCCGAAGAGCCCGCAGGGAGTGGCCAGGCGGGCGGCGTCGACCGGCTCCGCGAAGGCGTCGACCGCCACCACCACGGTGAGGGCGAGGAGGACGAGGGCGCTGACATTGGCTACCCGGCGCGGGGCGACCAGGTAGAGGGTGCCGAGGGCGAGATAGATGACCCCCAGCACGCCTCCCAGCAGGTAGAAGACCCGGAAGAGGGCGACGTGCTGCTCGAACCCCTGGCTCTCGCCGAGCGATTGGGCCGAGGCCGCGGCGGCGAAGATGAGCAGGCCGAGGGTCCAGAAGGCGAAGGAGGGACGGTGGCTGCGCAGCCAGCGGGTGGCCACCACGAGGGCGAATGCCAGGCTCAGGAGCGCAGCCAGACCCGCCAGGTTGGTCATGCGCCTTTCGATAGCACACTCGGGGTGGGGATCGCTTCCCCGCGTGGGGACCGGGATCGGCCGCCGGCCCTTCTCGCCGAACGACCGTGTCGACCCCGCGCAAACTGTGGGAAGATGAATTGAATCAATCGAGAGGGGGCAGAAGGGGGCGGATGTCTGGCAGTGCGGTGCGCGGTATCCTAGCCATGTTCGATCCCGGCCTCGCCCCATCGCGCGTGCAAACACCCACTGATCCGGTCGACCTCCACCCCATGCCCGAAGACTCGGGCGATCTTCCGGTCGACCTGGTGGGCTGGGCGACCGGGCATCGCCTCACCGTGGAGGAGGCGGTCAGCCCCGAGCTGGCCCGAGAGCTGCTCGCCACCGCCCTGGGGGTGCGCCAGGTCCAGCTCGCCGGTCTCGAAGAGGCCGAGGTCGCCGCCGCCCTGGAGCGCCTGCGGGCCCTGGTGCGGCAGATCCAGCGCCTCTCGGCCGCGGCCGCGGTGGACGATCTCACCGGGGCGCTGCGGCGCGGCGCCGGGCTGCAGGCGATGTCCCGCGAGATCGCCCGCTTCCACCGCTTCGGGGGCAAGGGCGTGGCGGTCATCTTCATCGATGTCGACGGTCTCAAGCGCATCAATGACACCGAGGGCCATGCCGCCGGCGACGCCCTGCTCGCCAACGTGGTGGCCTCCATCCGGGAGCGGTTGCGCGCCTACGACCTGGTGATCCGCTGGGGAGGCGACGAGTTCGTCTGCGTGCTCCCCGATGCCACCCGGGAGGCGGCGGAGCGGACCCTGTCGGACATCGAGCAGCACGTCCGCGACCGGACCTCGGGCCGCTCGGTGAGCACCGGCCTGGCGGCGCTCGAGGAAGCCGACACCCCGGCGACCCTGGTGGGTCGCGCCGACGAGGCGCTGTACGCCCGCCGCGAAGCCGTTCGCGCCCAGGCCTGACCGGGAATCGGCTCAGACGGATCGCAGCGGGGTCGCGGTCTCGGCGGCGTCCGGGTTCTGGGAGATCTGCTCGCGGAGCAGCGCGACCATGGTCTGGAAGTCGGCCGGCTTGAGCAGCAGGGTGACCCGGGGAAGGGTCAGCGCCTCCTGGAGGCGGAGGTTGCGAGGGTCGATCGCGGTGTGCAGGATCACCGGCACGTCGCCGCGCAGGGGGTGGCTGCGCACCTTGCGGCAGAGGTCCAGCCCGTCCTCCCCGCGGAGCCGGAAGTCGGCGAGGATGACGTCCGGCTCGAAGGTCTCGAGCGCCCCCTCGAGGGCCACCGTGTCGGTGACCAGGCTGACCTCGAAGCCGCCCTGGGGGAGCACGTCACGGAGCAGACCGCCGAGGTAGCGGTGGTCCTCGACGACGAGGACGCGCGGCGCCCGGCCCACTCGCGGGCGAGGGACGGAGCCTGTGGTCACCGTGCGCACCTCCGGGCCGCTGCCGATACTGGCCTGAGCAGAGCGTGCACCATCGGGCGGCCCGCTGGGAACTCCCCGTTGTCCCGCATCAGAGGGACGTTTGCGTCTTGGCAAGAGGCTGGGCACTGTGATAAAAACTTAGCCCCCTTGCCGGCCGGCGCCAAGTGGCAGGTTTCAGCGGGTCACCCAGAAGATCCCGCCCAGCGCCAGGACGACCACCACCAGGTGCTCGCCGGCGCCGGCGAGCCGCCGCGGGGGGAAGACGAGGCTGTCGGCGGCACCTCGCACCCCGTACCAGATGACCAGGGTCACCGCGGCGACGACCCCCGGCGTGACCACCGCCCGGTCCACCAGCACCATCGCCCCGGTGACCACGACGGCGGTGAGCGCCGCCAGAGTGAAGGAGTGGTGGCGCCGGGTCCGCTCGGACTGGAGGGCGTCGAGGGTGACCAGGCCGACGCCGATCAGCGCCACCGCCGCCCGGAGGTCGAGGGGCAGGTTCTGGCTGGCCGCGGCGAGCAGGACGGGCACCAGCACCGCGATCGAGGCGGCATCGCGCAGGAAGCGGGCCCCCCAGCCCTCCCGACCGGCGGCGCGCAGGCCGCCGAGGTGGGGCAACCCACCGCAGACGGCCACTGTGATCGCCGCCGCGACCAGCCGGGTCCGGAGGTCGAGGGTGCCGGCGAGGACGAGGGAGAAGGCGCCCAGGGCCGCCACCGGGAGGGCGATCGACTCCACCGCCGGACGGAGATCGCGCGGGTAGACGAGCCGGTCGTAGGCGGCGAGGACGAGGCCGGTGACGGTGCAGAGGGCGGCGACGCCGATGACCGAGCCGGTGAGGCCGACCGCCCCGGGACGCAGCGCCACGGCGACCGCGCACGCGGCCACCCCGAGAGCGGCGTGGATGATCGGGAAGGGGACGTCCGCCAGGCGCGGCTCGGCGGAGATGCCGAGGGCCCGGCGGGCCTGTGCGGCGTGGTACGCGTGGCCCCGGACCGGCTGTGCGGGGGTCCCATTCTCGGAGGGACCGGCCGTGCCGCGCCGACGCGGCGCACCCGCTGGGTCCCGCCTCGGATTACGGGGCAGAGGTGCCCTCGCGGCCATAGCGATCCTCGAGTCTGACGATGTCATCGAGCTCGGGCGACGAGGTCTCGAAGAGGTCGGTGTCCTCCACGGCGACCATGCGGTGGCGGCGGCCGGGGCGAATCCTCGCGCTCATGCCGGTGGCCAGGCGGTGGGTCTCAAGGACGCCGTCGGGGCTCTCGAGCACCAGGTCGAGCAGGCCCGCCGCGACGAAGATGGATTCGTCCTTCTGGACGTGGAACTGGAGGGAGAGCGCGTGGCCGCTCCGGACGTGGATGAGCTTGCCGACGTAGCGGTCGGTAACCGCCCAGATCAGCTCGTATCCCCAGGGCTTGTCGACCCGTCCCGCTCCGGCCGCGCGGATGTCGGCGGGGAGGGTGGCGTCGCTCGCCGCATCCCACCGCGAGGCGGTCACCTCGCTCACCCGCCGCCCCCGGCCGCCGGCGGTGCGATCCCCACCATCTCCTCCATGGCGTGGAGCAGCTCGTCGACACGCTCGGGCGAGGCCGCCTCCGCGTACACCCTCATCAGCGGCTCGGTCCCGCTCATCCTCACCAGCACCCAGCTCGTATCGGCGAGCAGGAACTTGAAGCCGTCGTCGCTCCGGGTGCCGGTCACCGCGACCCCCGCGATCTCCGCGGGCTGCTGGCCCCGCATCCGCTCCACGACCTGGCGCTTGCGCTCCTCGTAGTCGGTCCGCTCGAAGCGGATGTCATGACGCGCGTAGCTGTGAGGACCCACCAGGTCGACGAGATGCTGGAGCACGGCGGAGAGGGGCATCTCGTACGCCACCACCATCTCGGCCACCGTGAGCCCGGCGACGATGCCATCGCGCTCGGGGATGTGGCCGCGGAAGGCGAACCCGCCCGACTCCTCGCCGGCGAGCAGGGCGTCGGTCTCGATCATCTTGGGCCCGATGTACTTGAAGCCCACCGGGGTCTCGATGACCGGCACGTCGAAGCGCTCTCCGAGCCGGTCGAGCATGACCCCGGTGGTGAGCGAACGGATCAGGTGACCGCGGAGACCCCGCTTCTCCAACAGGTACATGGCGAGCAGCGCCATCACCTCGAGCTGGGTGATGAAGCGCCCGGTCTCGTCGATGATCCCGACCCGGTCCGAGTCGCCGTCGTTGGCGATGCAGAGGTCGAATCCGCCACCCGCCATCTTTGCCATCGCCTCGGGCATGTACTTGCCGATGGGCTCGGGGTGCATCCCCGCGAAGCCCGGGTTGCGCTCCGCGTGCAGCTCGGTGACGGTGGTCCGGCCACCGCCCACCGCCTCCCGGATCAGCCCCATGCCGGAGCCGTACATCGGCTCGTGGAGGATGCGCAGCCCGGCATCGCGGAGCCGGGGGAGGTCGACCAGCCGGCCGACCTGGCGGAGGTAGTCGGGGACGGGGTCGAAGACCTCGACCCTCCCGCTCGCCACCGCGTCGTCGTAGGGGATGGCCTTCACCCCCTCCTCGAGGGCGCGGGCGGTCAGCTCCTCCAGCCTGGCGACCACCTCGGGGGAGGCCGACCCACCGTAGTCGGGCTTGTATTTGAGGCCGTTGAACTCGGCGGGGTTGTGGCTGGCGGTCACCGCCACCGCCCCGGCCTGCTTACGCTCGACCACCGTCCAGGTGATGGTGGGGGTGGGCACGGGATGGTCGAGCAGGAGCACGTGCTGACCGTTGGCGGCCAGCACCCGCGCCACCTCGCGGGCGAACAGCTCGGCGGAGAAGCGGGTGTCGTGGCCGACCACCACGCCCCTGCGATCCCCCTCGAGATACCAGGCCACCCCCTGGGCGACGGCGCGAACCCTCTCGTAGGTGAAGTCATCGGCGACGACGGCGCGCCACCCGTCGGTGCCGAAGCTGATCGGCGAGGTCATCGGCAGCCATTGTGCCCCACCCCACCGGCGGCGCGGGCCAGCCACCCCGCGAACGCCGCCGCCACCGCCCCGGCGCGCGCGGGGGCGTGCTCCAGGAAGAGGCGGGGCTCGATGCACTCCAGCTCGAGCAGGAGCAGCTCTCCCCGCTCCCCCCGGGCCACGTCGACGCGGGCGTAGAGGAGCCGGTCGGCCCCTCCCGGGACCCGGTCGAGGACCGCCCGGGCGAAGCGGGCGTGCTCCTCCCCGACCAGGTCGGGCACCACCCGCTGCCGGTGGCCGAGGGAGAGGTCGGAGGTGGGTGGCGCCCCGGGGCGCAGCACCCCGGCCTTGCGGATCGCGTGGCTGACCTCGCCGCCGATGACGTAGACGCCGACCTCGCCCTCGAGGTCGATGGCCGGGAGATGGGGCTGGACCATGGCGACACCGCCCGGAGCGGTGATGGCGGCGACGTGCTCGCGCGCCCGGGTCAGGGGCGAGCCCGAGTAGCTCGCCGACGATCGGGCCCCGGCCGAGACCGCCGGCTTGACCACGAAGCGCCCCCAGGGGACGGCGCCGAGGCTCTCGCCGGGCTCGACCCAGAGGGTGGGAACGGTCGCCACCCCGGCGCCCTCCAGGTCGCGGAGATAGCGCTTGTCGCTGTTCCAGGTGACGATGTCGGCCGGGTTGGCCAGGGGCATCCGGCTCGCGGTCCGCACGCACCAGGCCCGGAACCCGGCGGGGTCGTCGATGTAGTCGGAGGCGGTGCGGATGACCGCCCCATCGAACTCCGGCGGCCCGAGCTCTGCCCCCCACCCGGTGGGGATGCCGGTGACCCCGAGCTGCTCCAGCGCGGGGAGCAGGAGGTCGCCGTCCACCCCCAGGTCGGTCGCGCCGGCGGCGGTGATCAGCGCGAGGCGGCGGGCTGTCCGGTGAGACGGCCAGCCCCCGGGGGGCCCGTCCGGTCGCCCGTCAGAGGAGATCGGAGCGTCCCTCCGCCCGCAGCCGCTCGACCACCTCCCTGACCCGCTGACTCTGGTCGAGGGGGAGCACGAGGAGGGCGTCGCCGCTGTCCACCACGGCCAGCCCCTCGACGCCCACCACCGCCACCAGCCGGCCGCCCCGGGCGGCCACGAAGCTGCCGGTGGTGTCGAGGGCGATCACGTCGCCTTCGAGCACGTTCCCGGCGCCGTCGGCCCCACCGGCCCGGCGGCGGGCATCGCGGAGGTCGGCGAAGCTGCCCAGGTCCGACCAGGAGAAACCGCCCCGCACCACGGTCAGGCGGCGGGTCCGCTCGAACACCAGGGTGTCGACCGGGACCGCCTCGATCTCGGCGTAGAGGGAGGCGGCCTCCGCCTCCCGCCCGCGACGGCGCGCCTCGGCAACCCCCGCGACCTGCTCGGCGAGGTGCGCATCAGCGATGGCCAGCTCCTCGGCGAAGATCGCCGCCGGCCAGGCGAAAAGACCGCTGTTCCAGAGGTGGTGGCCCCCGTCGAGGTAGGCCTGGGCGATCTCCCGCGACGGCTTCTCGACGAAGCCGGCTGCCCGGAAGGCGGGGACCGCGGCCGCCGCCGCGCGCCGCGCCTCCGGGACGGGGGCACCGGGCGGTGGGTGCCAGCCCTCGGGGTCCAGCGGTGGACCCTCGAAGGCCACGTAGCCGAGCCCGGTGGAGGGGTGGGTCGGGGTGACGCCCACCGTGGCCAGCCCCTGGGTGACCACCGCCCACCCCGCCGCCGCCAGCACGGCGGCGCGGAAGGCGTCGCCGTCGTCGATCTCGTGATCGGCGTGCACCGACGAGATCACGGCATCCGGGTCGTCGTGGGCGATCAGGGCGTTGGCGAGCCCGAGCGCCGGCCCCGTGCCCCGCGGCTCGGGTTCGGCGATGACCGAGCCGGCGGGGAGCCCGGCCTCGGACACCACCCGGCCGCAGGTCTCGGCCTGGGTCGCGGTGGTGACCACCCGGACCGAGTCCGCCAGCGGGAGCACCCGCTCGACCGTGGCCCTGAGCAGGGTGACCCCGGAGGCGTCCAGCGGCATCAGGTGCTTGGGCACCCCGGCCCGCGACAGCGGCCAGAGCCGGGTGCCGCTGCCTCCCGCCAATACCAGGATGTGGTAACCCACGCTGAGCCCGCCGCGATCAGGTCGGGACGGCGTTCAGCCCGAGCGCCGTCATGCGGGCTGGGCGGCGCCGAGCAGCGGCTCGACCCCGGCCTCCGCCGCCAGCTCCGCGGCCACCTCGGTCCGCTCCCAGGGGAGGTCGAGATCGCTGCGCCCGAAGTGCCCGAAGGCCGCGACCTGTCGGTAGATCGGACGGCGGAGCTGGAGGGCGCTGATGATCCCCACCGGGGAGAGATCGAAGTACTCGTCGATCAGGGCCTCGATCTGGGGGAGCGGCGCGCGCTCGGTCCCGAAGGCCTCGAGCATCACCGAGACGGGCTTGGCGACCCCGATCGCGTAGGCGACCTGGATCTCACACTTGGTGGCGAGCCCCGCGGCGACCACGTTCTTGGCCACCCAGCGGGCGGCGTAGGCGGCGCTGCGGTCGACCTTGGTCGGATCCTTGCCGCTGAAGGCTCCCCCGCCGTGACGGGCAGAGCCGCCGTAGGTGTCGACGATGATCTTGCGGCCGGTCAGACCGGCGTCGCCCTGGGGCCCGCCGACCACGAAGCGGCCGGTGGGGTTGACGTAGCGCTTGGTCTCCGCGTCCAGCCACTCGGCGGGGACGATCGGGTTGACCACGTGCTCCTGGACGTCCGCGAAGAGCTGCTCGCTCGAGACCTCGTCGGAATGCTGGACGCTGACCAGCACGGTGTCGACCCGCCGGGGGCGTCCGTCGGAGTCGTACTCGACCGTCACCTGGGTCTTGCCGTCCGGGCGTGCCCAGCGCAGGGTGCCGTCGCGGCGGGCGGAGGAGAGCCGCCGGGCGAGCCGGTGGGCGAGCTGGATCGGGGCCGGCATCAGCTCGGGGGTCTCGTCGCAGGCGAACCCGACCATCATCCCCTGGTCGCCGGCCCCGCCCGTGTTGACGCCCTGGGCGATGTCGGGGGACTGCTCGTCGATCGACACCAGGACCCCGCAGGTCTCGAAGTCGAAGCCGTACTTGGCCCGGGTGTAGCCGATGTCGCGGATGGTCTGGCGGACGATCCCGGGGATGTCGACGTAGGCGTCGGTGCTGATCTCGCCGAAGACCAGGACCGTCCCGGTGCAGAGGGCCGTCTCGCAGGCCACCCGGCCCAGGGGATCCTTGGTGAGGACCCCGTCGAGGACCGCGTCGCTGATCTGGTCGGCCATCTTGTCGGGATGGCCGTCGGTCACCGACTCCGAGGTGAAGAGGCGCTTCTGCGCCCCGTGGGGGTGGTGCGGGGTCATCGGAGGCTCCTCCTGGTCTCACCGGCGGCCACCGATCCCGCCTGTCGCGGTTCGGCCCACTCCTGTCCGAGATGCGGCCGATCCTACCAGGCTCCGCGCCGAAACCGCGCCATCACTAGCCGGAAGCTGGCTCAACGTGTACTGTATCCAGCACGTAGACCACCCCGGCGACGGTTTCAGCGCCGGACTTTAGGAGCACAGGCGTTGGCCGTCGATCAGACCTTGCGTTGCCGTGAATGCGGCGTCGACTTCATCTGGACTGAGGGGGAGCAGCAGTTCTTCTCGTCCAAGGGTCTCACCAATCCTCCGTCCCGCTGCCCCTCCTGCCGCGCCGCCCGCAAGGCCGCCGGAATGGGTGGGGGTGGTTACGGCGGTGGCGGCGGGGGGCGCTCCGGCGGCCCGCGCCAGATGTACGAGGTGACCTGCGCTGGCTGCGGCGGGATCGCCCGGGTCCCCTTCCAGCCTCGGGGTGACAAGCCCGTCTACTGCAGCGACTGCTTCCGCACCTCGGCACGGTGACCGGAATACCGAGCGACGCGATCGCGATCGGCGCGAGGGTGAGCTTCCCCTACGGGGGAAGCCGCCGGGTCGGGACCGTGGCGGACGTCTCGATGCTGCCGGACGGCGGCGGCGGGCTGAGCGTCTCCTACCTGATCGACGTGGGCAACCGGAAGGTCTTCGTCCAGGGCGATGGGGTGACCCGTGCCAGCGCCGGGCCGCTGCCCGCCTTCGACGCGGTCGCCGAGGGCGCCGCCTACGGCCGCAAGCGGCCGCGCAACCCCCGGCGGAGATAGGTCGAGGTCGACCGCGTGGCGCCGGCCCGGGCACGTCACGACCCGGCCGGCGCCCGCCGCGTTCCCGGCGCCGGTGACGTCGAGACGGCAGGTGAGGTGCTCCTCACCACCGCGCCGCCCGCGGCGGAGCGGGTTCCGGCGCGCAGGACCGTGCCCCGGTTCCGGCTGGGTGCTTACATCCGCGCCACCTTCGAGGTCGAGGACTGGCGCGGCTTCCGGCTCTGCGGCATGGACGAGGTGGGGCGGGGTGCCTTCGCCGGGCCGCTGGTGGCCGCCGCGGTGGTGCTGCCCCGCGGTTTCCGCCACCCCTGGCTGCGTGACTCCAAGAAGCTGACGGCGCACCAGCGGGAGGTGGTCGCAGCGGAGGTCCATCGCCGCGCCCTCGCCTGCGCGGTTGCCGAGATCAGCGTCGCGGACATCAACCTCCGGGGCCTCGGCTGGGCAAACGTCGAGATCTTCCGCCGCCTGGTGGCCGAGGTCGCCGCCGACGGCTACTGCTGCGACGGCCGGCTCCGGATCGACGCCTCACATCCCGTCCACTGCCTGGTCCGGGGCGACGACCTGATCCCGTCGATATCGGCCGCGTCGATCGTCGCCAAGGTCCACCGCGACGCCCTGATGCGCCGCCTCCACCTCGAGGCGCCGGACTACGACTGGCACCACAACAAGGGCTACGGGGCCCCTGCGCACCGGGCCGCGATCCTCGCCCGCGGCGTCCACCCCGAGCACCGGCGCGTCTTCATCGACAACCTGCTCCAGCTCGAGCTCTGCCTCGACCCCGCCGCGCCGGCGGTCGAGTCATCCGGGGCCGGCCAGGTGGAGCCGGGAGCGGACGCGCTGACAGTGCTCGCCGGAGCTGGGTCGGCCAGCGCCGCGGAGCTTGCCGCGGTCGGCTCAGGCGCCGCGACGGAGGTTGCCGGAACCGGTCTCTGAGGCGGGCTCAGCCGGCGCCGCAGCCGCAGGCACCGCCGCAGCACCCGCCTCCGGCGGCGGGACCGGTCCGGCCCGCCGGGGAGCTCTCGCCACCCACCAGCATCCCCAGCCGGCTGATCAGCGGCATGCTCGCCCGGCTCTCGCAGCGGGGACAGACCGCGGCCAGCTCGCGCTCGGCCATCGGGCGCATCACCTCGTACACGGAGGCGCAGTCGTTGCAGCGGTACTCGTAGAGGGGCATGCGGTCAGCGTAACGGAGTCGGGCCATTTGACTCACGCACATCTGTTCGGTACCATGGTGGCATGGGATCTGATCGGACGATCGAGCTGGAGCTCCCGCTCGACGATGGCCCGGCCGGCGAGCTGGCGAGCCGCCGCCTTGGACACCTGCGCCAGATCGTCGGCGACGACAGCGACGCCCTGATCCGGCTCGCCGCGGCCTTCTCCACTCTCGCGGAGGTCTACGCCGCCTCCGAGGAGGACCTGGCTCGGACGGTGGGCCCGGTCGCCGCGGCTCGGATCCGCTGGTTCCTGGACGCTCCCCTGGCGACCAGCCGCGCGCCCCGTCACCTGCGGGCGCTGGCGCGCGCGGCCTGACCGAGAAGCCGGGCCCGGGCTTCCGCGCCGGCGCGTGACCGGCCGTCGTCAGTGCCCGCCGCGCGTCCTCGCAAGAGACGTCGCCCGACCCATTCCTCTGGCGTGCCCGCTGTGTCAGCATTGGAGCAGGGGTGAAGTCGCCGGACGTCGAGGCCGCTCGCTGGGCGATGGCGGCACCGGCCGTCCCAGATCCCGCGGGTGGGATCGACTCCGCTCCGTCCGTTGAGTTCATGACCCGCCCATCGAGGAGAAGGACCATGCTGGGTCGACGCTCCAAATCCGCTGTGATCGAGAGGTCGGTGGCCGAGACGAGCAGCCGGGCCGTCGAGAAGGCCGCCGAGACCGTCTCCGAGCTGGCCGAGCGGGCCGTCGTCGCCGCGCGCGAGGCGCAGCGAGTGGCCACCCCGGCGCTGCGCGTGGCGGCCCACACCTCGGCGGAGACCCTGAGCCACGCCGCTGAGAAGGCGGCCGGGGTGCTGGCCGAGGCGGCGGATCGGCTCGCCCAGGAGGTGTCCGAGATGCCGAAGCCCGCCGCGGCGGGTCGGTCCGCCAAGGCCGCGGCGAAAGCCGCCGAGCCCAAGCGGTGGCGCCGTCGCTTCCGCCGGCTCGTGATGGTCACGGGTGTTGCCGGGACGGCCTACGTGGTCGTCACCAAGACCCCGCTCAAGGCCAAGCTCTCGGAGCTGGTCTTCGGGCCGCCGCTCGAGGACGAGGAGCCGGAGCCGATCACGCTGCCGGTCACCGAGTCGCCGGCCCCGGCGCCCGCGGCCGAGACGGCCGAGACGGCCGAGACGGCGCACGAGGCGGGGGAGACCAAGCACACCGGATCACGCCGGGCCAAGGGTGCAGCCTCGACGGCGGCCAGTCAGGGCGACGGCGTCTCCTCCTGACGTGAGATCCTCACCCGCCATCTCCCCGCGCACCAGAAAGGGCAGCGATGACTGACCGTCCCTTCGTCCCTCGGCGCTCGCCCGACGACCGCCCCTTTCAGCGTCCACCGTTCCGGGGACCGGCCCCGGGCGGACGGCCGAACCCGGAGCCGGCCGCCGCCCCCTCGAGCGTGCGGATCAAGGACGGGGAGCGCGAGGTCGAGGTCAGCGGGAGCCCGATGTTCGTCCGCCAGGTCCTCGACGACCTGCCGGCCCTGGTCGCCCGCCTGCGCGGAGAGGCACCGCCCACGCCCGCGGCGATCCGCATGCCGGCACCGTCTGCGGAGCAGCCGCCAGCGGCCCGTCCCGCGGTCCCCGACGTCCCGGTCCCGGTCGTCACCGCGAGCGACGCGGCAGACGGCGACGGCGCTTCGCTGGAGGCTCAGGTGCTCGCGGCCCTGCGCTCATCGGCCCACCCCCTTGCGGTGGTGGGAATCCGCGACCGCCTCGGGCCCGGGGTGACGGGACAGCAGGTCCGCCGCATCCTGGAGCGGGCCGGCTCGAAGGTGGTGGCGAGCGGCGAGCGGCCGATCCGCTACCGGCTGCGCTGAGCCTCCCCGCTCGCCGCTGATCGGTCTCCGTCCGGAGCCAGCATATCCCCCTTCTGGCCCACGCCCTTGAAGAACGTGTAGCAGAAGACGCCGTCCGCCTCCGCGGTGCGGTACAGGTCGCGGATGCCGGTGTCGAAGAGGTCGGGCGCGATCAGGCCTGACGCCAGAGCCGCGTCGCGCACCCCCTCGATCATCGCCGTGAATGTCTTCTTCGTGAAACCCTCGACCAGGTCCGGTCGGTTGGCGTCGACGTAGACCATCCGCGGCGAGACCCGGACCCGCGCGAATCCGGCCTCGACCAGCAGGGGGTGGATCCGGCGGCCGATCAGGGCGTCACCTCCGGCTCGGCGCTGGAGGTCGACCAGGCTGTCGATGGCGGCGCGAGCCGCATGGCTGTGGGGATGCAAGTAGGCCGAGCCGTGGTCGCCCTCGATCACCGTGATGCCGCCCCCGGGGCGGAGCAGCCTGCGCAGGACCGCCAGGGCCTCCGCCGGACACTCGATGTGCTCGAGCACGAAGCAGACGAAGACGTGGTCGAAGGAGTCCGGGTCCAAGGCCGAGTCGAAGATGTCGGCCTGGCGGAGCTCGACGTTGCTGATCCCGGCGGCCTCGACGCGCCGGGACGCCTCGGCGATGGAGGCGGCCGAGATGTCGATGGAGAGGAAGCGCGCTCCGGGGCTCCGGCGAGCCAGGGTCAGGGTCTGGGCGCCGACGCCGCAGCCGACCTCGAGCACCGAGCTCCCGCTCGGATACGCGGTATCCCAATGGAGCAGGTCGGAGAGGGTTCCGGCCTGGTCCTGCAGGCGCTCGTTCTCGCGCGCGTGGTAGCCGTGGACGTAGGCGTCGCTCACTGCGGCCCCGTTGATGGCGGATCGGCGGTCAGGCCGAGAGGATAGCGGTGCGCGGCCGGCCGGGCCGGAATGCCGATCGGCGGATCAGCGTGGCGCGGTGGGCGACCGGCGGCCTCCCACCGGGGCATCCTCGACGGCCGGTGGCTCCGAGATGGCGGTCGCGGGCCTGTCGGCGAGAGGCACCCGGTGGCCACCGGCGGAGCTGCCGCCGGCAACGGCGGTGGCGTCACCGCCCGGGCCATCGGCGCCGTTGCCGGCGACGAGCGCCCCATTGCCGTCCGCAGCAACACCATCGCCATCCGCAGCGACGCCATTGCCGTCCAGGGCGACACTCCTGGCGGCCGCCCGTGCACCAGCTGCCGCTCGGGCACGAGCCGCGCGCTGGAGGGTGGAACCGGCCTCCTCATGGACGAAGCGCGAACCCCGGAGCGCCGAGGCGAGCGCGGCGATCAGGCTCATCACCGCGGCGAAGAGGAGGATCGGGACCAGAGCCTGCTTGAATGCCGGGCCGATGAGCTGTGGGAAGAACTGGCGGCTCGTCAGCACCGCGGCCTGGTGGGCCGGGAGGCTGCCCAGGAGCTGGGGGCCGAGCAGCATGGCGATCGGGTTGTAGCCGAGGAAGGCAGAGAAGAGGTAGCCGAGGGGGGGCACGTGCGACAGCTGGGTCGCGGCGGCGGCCGGCACGCCGTGGCTCACCAGGCCCGCGTACATGGCCGAGGGGACGCTGGCGTTCAGGCCCAGGACCATCAGGGTGAACAGCAGTCCCATCGAGAGGGGCATCCCGGTGTTGGCGAAGGTGACCCGCATCCCCGAGGCGGCACCGCGGTCGCGAGCCGGGACCGAGTTCATGATCGAGGAGGTGTTGGGCGAGGCGAAGAGGCCCTGGGCGATCCCGCTCAGCAGCAGCACCAGGGCGAAGAGGAGGTAGTCGAAGTTGGCCGGGAAGGCCAGCATGAGCAGGAATGAGACCGCCGAGATCACCATCCCCGCGGTGGCGAAGGGCCGGGCCCCGTAGCGGTCCGAGAGCCTCCCCGAGAGCGGCCCGGAGATCACGAAGCCCGCCGTCCACGGGATCATGTAGACACCCGCCCAGAGCGGGGTGACCGTGAAGTCGTAGCCGTGCTGAGGCAGCCAGATCCCCTGGAACCAGATGATCAGGATGAACTGGAAGCCGCCGCGTCCGACCGCCGCCAGGAAGCCGGCGAGGTTCCCGGCGGTGAACGCCCGGATCCGGAAGAGCGAGAGGCGGAACATCGGGTCCGGCACCTTCAGCTCGATGACCGCGAAGACACCCAGCACCGCCAGGCCTCCGAGGATCATCCCCAGGACGAAGGGGTTGCCCCAACCGGTGAGCGCGGTCCCGTAGGGCTCGATCCCGTAGGTGACCCCGACCAGCACCATGCCCAGCCCGCCGGCGAAGGCGATGTTGCCCAGCCAGTCGATCCGGGCGCGGATGTGGACGCCGATCTCCTTGAGCTTCAGGTACGCCCAGACGGTGCCGAAGACGCCGAAGGGGACGTTGACCAGGAAGACCCATCGCCAGCCCACCTGCGAGAGCAGGCCACCGGCGAGGATGCCGAAGAAACTGCCGAAAATGGCCGCAACCATGTTGGTCCCGAGCGCGAGCCCGAGCTGGTCGCTGGGGAAGGCGTCGGTGATGATGGCCGCCGAGTTGGCCATCAGCAGCGCTCCACCGATCGCCTGGACCATGCGCATGATCACCAGCTCGAGGGCGCCGTTGGCACCCGTGCTCCAGACCAGCGAGAGCAGGATGGAGGCCACCGTGAAGACGGCAAAGCCGAGGTTGTACATGCGGACTCGGCCGAAGATGTCGCCGATCCGGCCCACCGTGACCACGATGGCCGCCAGGACCAGCATGTAGCCCATCATGATCCAGAGCAGGAAGGGGAAATTCGACGGCTGCAGCGGGTTCAGGTCGATGCCCCGGAAGATCACCGGGAGGGCGATCATCAGGCTGGTGGCGTTCATGCCCGAGAGCACCACGCCGACCGTGGTGTTGGAGAGGACCAGCCACTTGTAATGCGGCCCGACGATCTGGGTGCGCGGCGCCGAGAGCGCGGAGCGGACGCTCACCGCGCGGGTGCCTCCGCCGCGTCGAGGGCGGCGAGGCGCGCGGCCTCGTGGACCGCACCCTCCGGTAGGACCACCCGCTCGACCATGTCCAGGGCGGCGGCGAGGCCGGCACGTTCGGCGTCGCTGAGCTGGGAGAGCCGCTCGGCGAGCCAGGCGTTGCCGGCGGTGCGCCGCTCCTCGACGATCCGTCGCCCCGCCTCGGTGATCACCAGCTGGACTCCGCGCCGGTCGTGGGGGTCACGGGACCGGACCACCAGGCCCGCCTCCTCGAGGCGGTCGGCGAGCCGGGTCGCCGCCGAGGAGGGGAGCCGCTCCGCCTCGGCCAGGTCGCCGATGGCCATCTGACCGTGCTTGGCGACGGTGGCGAGCGCCAGGTGCTGGGTGACGCTCATGCCGGGGGGGTCCTGGCGCCGAAGCTGGCGACCCAGGTGGACCATCGCCACCCTCAGGCGGTTGGCCAACGGCCCCGGCGCGGTGCTCTCAGGAAGCTGCTCCGCGCCGCCGTCCGGCGCCGGCGAGATCGATGTCACCTTCTCCGACCTCCAGGTGTCCGCGATACGGTAAACATATCAGAGATACATATTATGTCAAACACCTATAACGGTTGGAATTCGATGGGCGACCACGGCGCAGCGCTGCCGGGAAGCTGAGCCTCCCACCTCCAGCGCTCCCGGCGATGGAGGCCAGCGTCGGCCTCGCCGCCCGCGATCTCGATGACGTCACGTTCCTCCCGGATCGGCACGTCTCATGAGTGTGTGGTCCCAGCGGTGGACTGGCGGGAGGCGTGCAGCGGCGACTGTCCTCATCGCCCTCGCGGTGGCGGCAGCGACGGCGACGGTGCTGGTGATCGGCCGCGGCCCGCATGGGACCGGGGTCGCAGCCGGCTCTCCGACCACCTCCACCTCGCCCCCGGGATCACCGGCCCCGGGCACACCGTCGCGGGTCTCGCTCCCGACCCCCACCGCCTTCGTTCCCTGGCGGCCGCTGACCGCCCGGGGGGTGTACCCGCAGGCCCCGGTGGTCACGCCGGGCCCGCCGCTGGCCGTGCCGGCGGGCACCCCGGCCTGCTGGGCGAGCCAGCTGGAGGGGATCGAGGCCGCAGGCGGTGCCGCCACCGGGAACGTTGGCGAGCGGATCCTGCTGCGCAACCTCAGCGGCGCCGCCTGCTATCTGGAGGGATACCCGGACGTCTCCATCCTGGGTTCGAGCGGACAGGTGCTGGCCTCGGCCGCGGGCTCGGCCGATCGCGGCACCTTCTTTGATCTGTCCCTGCAGGTCGTGCCGATCCTCATGGAACCGGGCACACCGGAGCTCACCTCGTCGGAGGAGGTGGGTGTGTCGGGCCTGGGGCAGGCGTTTGTCAACGTCACCTGGTATGCGTGCCATCCGGCCGTCCAGGCGGCCCAGGCTGCCCTCCATCTCCCCAACGGAGGAGGGCGCCTGCTCGTGCCGTTTGCGATCGAATCGCCGTACTCACCGGCGTGCGACGCGACGACGACGGCCTACGTGGCCCTGAGCCGCGGCCCGATCGACGCGGCCGGATACCTCTCTGAGCCGGCCCCGGTGTACCTCGAGATGGCCATCAGCATTGACGCGCCGACGACCGCCACGGCCGGATCCAGCCTGACCTACTACGTGACGATGCGGAACGCGAGCTCCACGACCTATGACCTGAGCGAGTGCCCCGACTACGTGGAGATGCTGTTCGCAAAGCAGCCGGTGGCCTCGTACCAGCTCAACTGCGCGCCGGTCGGGGCGATCGCCCCGGGACAGGAGGTCACTTTCCAGATGCAGCTGGCCATCCCGGGGACCGTTGCGGCCGGGCCCAACACCCTCAGCTGGGCGCTCGTGGACGGCCGGTTGAGCATGCCGACGGCGAGCACCCCGATCGAGATTGCGCCCGGATGATGCAGGGCTCGAGCGCGACACCGGAACCGGAGCCACTGTGGGACAGGGCTACCGGACTTTCACAACTGTGGTCGTCGATGGGGGGTGGGCGAGGCAGGATTCGAACCTGCGACCCGAGGGTTATGAGCCCCCTGCTCTAACCGGCTGAGCTACTCGCCCGGGACCATTTGACCATCCGGAGCGCCCGCCGGGAGACGGCAGGCCATGCGAGAGACTACGCTGGCCGGCGATGGATGAGAGCCCCGCGCCGGCCCGCCCCCGCCGGCCCGACAAGCAGACCTACTTCCTGATCCTGGCGATCGCGGCCCGGAGCCGGGCCGACTGCCTCGGCCGCCGGGTCGGCGCCGTGATCACCCGCGAGGACCGGGTCCTCAGCACCGGGTACAACGGGACCCCCTTCGGGATGCCCAACTGCACCGAGGGCGGCTGCCGGCGCTGCGCCCAGCGCGACCTGGACACCAGCCTCCGCGGCGGCGCCTACGACGTCTGCATCTGCGTCCACGCCGAGCAGAACGCCCTGCTCACCGCCGCCCGGTTCGGTCAGCAGACCCTGGGCGCCTCGATCACCTCGACGATGCAGCCCTGCTTCGGATGCCTCAAGGAGCTGCTCCAAGCGGGCATCGAGGAGGTGCGATTCCTCCATCCCTGGGATCCGGTGGAGGCGTACCACGACCCGGGGCTGGCTCAGCAGTACGCGGTGCTCCGCGCCCGCTTCCGGGTCTTCGCCCAGGTCGGCGACCCAGGCTTGGACACGGACGACCTCTTCGCCGCCCTCAGCCGCGCCTGAGACCGCGCCCGCCACGCCGCCGGACCGCCCACCAGCCGGTCAGGGTCGCCACCAGGACGACCACGACGGCGGTGATGGCGAGCCACCCGGCGCCACTGATCACCGGGGAGAGCCCTGATGCCGGCAGCTGGGTGATGGTGGTGATGGGTGTCGCCGAGACGGTGGGGCTGGGGGACGGGAGCAGGCCGGCGCCGGTCGGGGCCGTGGGAGTTGGCGTGGGCCGGACCGCACCGGCGCTGGGCGTGGGAGTGGAGGACGCCGGCGCGATCTCGTGCGCGTCGACGCCGGCCACGATCCCGGGGCCGGCAACGGCGGTCCGGTAGCGGACGGTCGGGGGACCCGGCCCCGCCTCGACGGCGGGCGCCAGCGCGATGGCGGCCAGCGCGCACGCGCCCGCGGCCGCTGCCAGGGCGAGGTGCCCACGGAGGGCTGAGAAGCCACCTGGCCGGCTCCGCGTCATGGCTTCCCCACCTCCGCTCGCAGGCACGAGGACGCGCCTGCCCCGGTGATGCAATCGCTCCGAAAGGAGAGGTTACCGGCCACCGGGGGAGGACTGCCCAGGCCGACCGTCAGGGCTCAACGGGGCGCCACGCCGCCGCGCCACCCGGATCGGCTATACAGAGGGGAGCACAGCCCACCCCATGGAGGTCCGCCGGTGAGAGCCGCGCACCTGGACGACGAGGAAGAGGACGAGGAGAAGTAGCGGGCCGGCCTCCCAGCCGGCGCTGCCCGTGCCGCCCGCCGGATGGTCAGCCCCGGATCGGGATCCGCGGCGCGCTCGGCATCTGGGGGCCGCCGGACGCCGCGTAGTTCTCCTTGCTGACCTCGGCGGCGATCTGCTCGGCGACCGCGCGGAAGACCCGGCCCATCGGTGACGCCGGGTCCGCCGCCATCAGCGGCTGGCCGTCGCCACCGCCCACCCGCACCCGGGGGTCGAGAGGGATCTCGCCGAGGAATCGGAGACCGTTGCGCTCGGCCAGCTCGCGGCCGCCGCCGCTCCCGAAGACGTCGGTGCGCTCCCCGCAGTGGGGGCAGATGAAGCCGCTCATGTTCTCGACCACCCCGAGGACCGGCAGCCGGAGCTGGGTGAACATCTGGATCCCGCGGCTCACGTCGGCGATCGAGACGTCCTGGGGGGTGGTGACGATCACCGCGCCGGCGAGCGGGATGGATTGCGCGAGGCTGATCTGGACGTCACCGGTGCCCGGGGGCAGGTCGATGACCAGGTAGTCGAGCGGTCCCCACTCCACCTCGTAGAGGAACTCGCGCATCGCCTTGGCCAGCATCGGCCCGCGCCACATCACCGGCTGGCCCGGCTTGAGGATGGTGCCGAAGCTGACCACCTCGATGCCGAAGGCGGAGAGCGGGATCATCTTCCCCGACTCGGCGGCCTTGGGCTGGTCGCGCAGGCCCATCATGATCGGCACGTTCGGGCCATAGATGTCCGCATCCAGGAGTCCGACACGGGCCCCCGCCTGGGCGAGCGCGATCGCCACGTTGACGCTGACGGTGGTCTTGCCGACCCCACCCTTGCCGGCGCTGACGGCCACCGTGTTCTTGACCCCGGGGATCTCCTGCCGCCCGGGCAATCCGCGGGCCCCCGAGGTGACGTTGCTGTCCCAGGCGACGGACACCGAGGTCACCCCGGCGACCGGTCCGAGCAGCGCGGCCCGAATGTCGCTCTCGATCCGCTCGGTGAGCGGGCAGGCGGGCGTGGTGAGGACGACACGGAGGGAGACGGCACCGTCCTCCACCCGGATGTCCCGGACCATCTGGAGGCTGACGATGTCGCGGTGGAGCTCCGGCTCCATCACCCGGCTGAGCGCCTGCTCGATGACAGCGATCGTCGGGGACTCAGCCATCGCTGACCGAGTATAGCCACGACCGCGCGCAGGCCAGTCCGGCCGGTGTGACGCGTCCGCCCGCCCTCGCCTCCGCCGGCGTGACGCGCCCGCCGCCCTCGCGCCCCCCCGGCAGAGGTGCCCCACCAGCCCGCCGGCGCTCAGAATCCTGGAGATGCTCCCCTCGGCGGCCCTCCGCGACCTGGAGCGTCAGGTCGGGTCGGCCCACGTCCACAGCCGTCCCGCCGACCTCGCCGCGTACGCCTTCGACGCCTTCGGGGCGTCCGGCGAGCGACGGCTGCCCGATGCGGTGGTCCTCCCCGCCACCACCGCCGAGGTCAGCGGCGTGGTCCAGGTCTGCGCCCGTCTCGGCGTGCCCGTCGTCCCGCGGGGCGCCGGGAGCGGTTACGTGGCCGGGGCGGTGGCGCGTCACGGCGGGGTCATCGTCAACCTCTGCCGGATGAACCGGATCCTGGAGCTGGACACGGAGCGACGGCGGCTGCGCGCGGAGGCGGGCGTGGTCACCGCCGCCATCCACCGCCGCGCCGCCGCCGCCGGCCTCGACTACCCGCCCGACCCCGGTGCGGCCAGCACCAGCACCATCGGCGGCAACGTCGCCTGCAACGCCGCCGGGCCGCACGCCTTCCGCTACGGGACCACCGCCGACTTCCTGGTGGGCGCCACCGTGGTCCTCGGCGACGGCCGGATCGCCCGGCTCGGCGAGGGCGGGGAGGCCTCTCCCCTGCTCCCCCTGCTGGCGGGCTCCGAAGGCACCCTGGCGGTGATCACCGAGGTGGTGCTCCGCCTCCTCCCCGCCCCCCGGGCGCGCACCACCCTTGCCGCCCGCTTCGCCGGCCTGGAGGCCGCCTTCGGAGCGGTCGCCGAGATCGCCGGGCAGGGGATCGTCCCCGCCGCCCTGGAGTTCCTCGACAGCAGCGCCGTCGACGCGGTGGCCAGGACCGGCATTGTGGCGGCGCCATCGGGCGTGGCCCTGGTCCTGGTGGAGCTGGAGGGCGAGGAGGCGGCGGTGAGAGCGGAGACCGCGGCCGCGGGAACGGCGCTCGGCGCCGCCGGCGCCGCCCAGGTCGACCGCGCCGCCAGCGCGGCCGATGCGGCCCGGCTCTGGGAGATCCGCAAGGCGGTCAGCGCCGCCGTGGCCATGGTCATGGTGGGGAAGATCAACGAGGACGTCGTCGTCCCGCGCGATCGCATCGGCGAGCTGGTCGCCCACACCGAGGGGATCGGCACCCGGCACCAGGTGCCCGTGGTCAACTTCGGCCACCTCGGCGACGGCAACCTCCACGTGACCTTCCTCGTCGATCCCCGCCGGCCCGGGGAGCGCGCGCGAGGGGACGCCGCCGCCTCCGACCTCTTCCAGACGGTGCTGGGCATGGGCGGCTCGCTCTCCGGCGAGCATGGGGTCGGCACCACCAAGCTCGCCTATGCCGAGCGCCAGCTCGGTGCGGCGGGGATGGGCCTGATGCGGCGATTGAAGCAGCGGTACGACCCGGCGGGGCTGCTCAACCCCGGGATCAAGCTGCCCGAGCCGGCGCCCTGACCGGACCTCGGCCGGCCGGCTCCGGGTGGCGTGGGTCCCAGGGCAGCCACCTCCGGGGCGCTGCCTCTAGTTGAGCTCACCCGTTCCGCTGAGCAGGGCGGCGCCGAAGTCCGTCTCGGCGATCACCGCGGAGAGGTCGCGCCCGCCGGCATCGGCATCCATCGCCCTCTCGTAGACGAAGCTGTAGACGCTGTCCAGGTTCCAGGCGCCGAACCCCAGCCGCTCCAGCGCGCCGATCAGTCGGGGGTCGGCGCCGCCGGCGGTGAGGGTCCGCTGGGCCGCGTCGTAGAGGGCACGGAGGATGCGCAACTCCGCCTCGTACTCGTCGATGACCGGCTGGGCCGCCTCCTCGACACGGAGCCGGTCGAGGGTGCGTCGCAACGAGTCGATCTCGAGCTCGTACTCGTCCACCACGCCGAGTCTAGTGCGGCAGGCGGGAGCCTCCAGGGCGCCTCAGCTGGCGGCCTGAGGCCGGGCCCGGCGGGCTCCGCGCAGGGCACTGATCTCGGCCCCGAGTCGCTCGAGCGGGGGGATCCGCAACCGGGGCAGGTTGCGGCTGACCAGGTCGCCCACCCCGATGCAGCAGAGGGGGTCCACGACGAAGCGGTACCAGTCGTAGTACTGCGCACCCTCGGTGCTGGCGGTGAGGGTCATCAGCAGCGCGTAGCCCGCGAAGGCGAGGGGGATCCGGGCCGACCGGCCCAGCGGCCGGCGCAACAGCATCACCGCCAGCCCGACCATGCCCACCGTCCAGAGCGGGTCGTCGAGAGGGACGAAGTTCCACAGTCCCGCGTCACCGGAGAAGAGGAACTGCTGCCCGGCGACGAGGCTCGTGTGCCGCGCCGACTGGACCTGCCAGATCAGCACGAATTGGTGCCAGTCCACCGCGGCCCCGTAGGCGGCGAAGAGGCCGATCCCGACCGGAGCCGCGAGCAGCGCCAGGCCGGCCATGATCCAGCGTCGCTCGGTGAGGAGCGCCACCGCGCCGGCGGCGCCGACGATCACCCCCGGCACCTTCACGAGCGGGGCCAGCACGCAGAGGGCCAGCAGGGTGGCGGTCGGCAGGCGTCCGCGATGGCTCGCCAGCACCAGCACGCCGAGCAGCATCGGTGCGAGCAGCCACTCGGCCTCGACCAGACGGCTGGCGTCGATCATCCAGGGCGAGAGGCAGAAGACCGCCAGCGCGACCAGGGCGGTGGCGCGTCCGAGATGGCGCGCCGCGAGCAGGTAGAGCAGCCAGGCGGTGACCATGCTGAGCAGGATCGGCACCAGCCGGATGGCCGCCGGGCCGACCTCGGTCGGGGTCCGATCGCCGCCGAGCAGCGCAACGCCGCCCACCAGCAAACCGAAGAGGGGAGGATGGTCCAGCCAGGGGCTCACCCAGGGTAGGAGCACGCCCTGCGAGGTCTGCATCACCGTGACCGGCAGGTGCTCCGAGAGGTACGACCAGGACGCCGGCCAGTGGTGCAGCCAGAGGCTCTGGCCCAGCCACGCCCAAGCGACCTCGTCCTCATTGGCACCGAAGCGCGGGAAGGACGTGTAGCCGTCCAGGCGGAGAGCGAGGCCGACCAGGAGCAGGATCGCCACGACGGTCGGTACCCAGCCCCACGGGTTGGCATCGATGATGCGAGCGGCCCCGCGCACGATCCGGCGACGGATGGGGCCGGACATCAGGCCGGGGAGGACCTCGCCCAGCACCGGCCCAGCGGCGCGATCACCCGCCGACGCCTGACCTGAGCGTCGGCCGGCCCGGCGGGTGATCGCATTGATGCGGGCTAGAAGAAGAGGTGGTGAGTGGCGATGATCGGGGCCAGCAGGATGGCCACGATGTTCATCACCTTGATCATCGGGTTGATCGCCGGCCCGGCGGTGTCCTTGTTGGGGTCTCCGACCGTGTCACCGGTGACCGCGGCGGCGTGGGTGTCGCTGCCCTTGCCGCCGTAATGGCCGTCCTCGATGTACTTCTTGGCGTTGTCCCAGGCGCCACCACCGGTGGTCATCTGGATGGCCAGGAAGATGCCGACCACGATGACACCCAGGAGCATGGCGCCGAGAACCTCGGGACCGAAGAGGAAGCCCACCAGGATCGGAGCGGCGACCGGCAGCAGGGCGGGGACGATCATCTCCTTCTGGGCGGCGGCGGTCACCAGGGCGACGCACTTCGCGTACTCCGGCCGCCCGGTCCCCTCCATGATCCCGGGGATCTCCTTGAACTGACGGCGAACCTCGATCACGACGCCGCCCGCCGCCCGCCCCACGGCGAGCATCGCCAGGGAGCCGAAGAGGAAGGGCATGATGCCACCGAGGAAGAGGCCCGCGATCACCTTGGCGTCGGTCAGGTTGAAGCTCAGCAGGCTCACGTGGGCGGCGCTCAACTTGTTGTTGACCACGTCGGTGTAGGAGGCGAAGAGGACCAGCGCAGCCAGACCCGCGGAGCCGATGGCGTACCCCTTGGTGACCGCCTTGGTGGTGTTGCCGACCGCGTCCAGCGGGTCGGTAACGGCCCGCACCGACTCGGGAAGGTCGGCCATCTCGGCGATCCCGCCAGCGTTGTCGGTGATCGGCCCGTAGGAGTCGATGGCGACGATGATCCCGGTCATCGAGAGCATCGCCATGGCGGCGATCCCGATGCCGTACAGGCCGCCGAGGCTGTAGGAGATGAGGATGCCGAGGGCGATGGTCAGCACCGGGATCGCGGTCCCCTGCATCCCGATCGCCTGGCCCGCGATGATGTTGGTGGCATGCCCGGTGCGCGACGCCCGGGCGATCGCCTGCACCGGCCAGAACTGGGCCCCGGTGAAGAACTCGGTGGCGCCGACCAGGATGACGGTGATGGCCACCCCGATGACCGCGCACCAGAAGAGGTTGTTGACCGGGTGGGTGAACGCCGCCACCTGGAAGTCGCTGTAGAGGAAGTGGGTGACCAGGAAGAAGAGGGGCAGGGCGATGATCACCGAGACCGCCAGACCCTTGTAAAGCGCGCCCATGATCCATTTGCCGCCACCCATCCGCACGAAGAGGGAGCCGATCAGGGTGGCGATGATGCTCGCCGCCCCGAGCATGAGCGGGTAGGAGACGAAGGCGAAGATCGGTGTCCCGGAGGAGTTGCGGTAGAGGAGGCTGCCGAGCAGCATGGTCGCGACCGCAGTGACCGCGTAGGTCTCGAAGAGGTCGGCGGCCATACCCGCGCAGTCACCGACGTTGTCGCCAACGTTGTCGGCGATCACCGCCGGGTTGCGGGGGTCGTCCTCGGGGATGCCGGCCTCGATCTTGCCGACTAGGTCGGCGCCGACGTCGGCGGCCTTGGTGTAGATGCCGCCGCCGAGCCGGGCGAACACCGAGATCAGGGAGGCCCCGAAGGCGAAGCCGATGATGGCGGTGAAGTCTCCGAAGGACGCGTAGGCGATGACCACGCCGATGAGACCGAAGCCGACCACGAACAGACCGGTGACCGAGCCGGCGCGGAAGGCCATCTTCAAGGCCGGGTTGACGCCGCCTCGCGCCGCCTCGGCGGTGCGCAGGTTGGCCCGCACCGAGATGTTCATCCCGATGTAGCCGGCGGAGCCGGAGAGCACTGCTCCGATCAGGAAGAGGACCGCGGCCTTGAAGGACACCACGAAGATGAGGGCGACGGCGATCACCACCCCGATGGCGGCGACCACGCTGTACTGGCGGATCAGGTAAGCCTGGGCGCCCTCCTGGATGGCCTTGGAGATCTCGCGCATCCTCTCGTTGCCCTGGGGCTGGCCCAGCACCCACACGATGAGTGCGACCGCCCAGAGCAGGGCGATCAGCCCGACGGCCGCCACCGGCCAGAGCACGTTCTCGGTCACCATTCCAAGCATCGATCCATCCCGTGAACCCGGGCGGGACCGTTCGTCTCGTCCGGAATTGGCGTGGTCGCCTGGGATTGTAGCCAGACGGCCGGGAGAACCCGCCCGTTCTGACCAATGGCATCGCCGGTCCCGGGACCGCGGTCACAGGCCTGCGGGAGCAAGGTCCCCTGTCGATCCCCACGATCGCGCCCCGCGATCACGCGGCGTGCCCGGGCTTCGGTGGGCCGGGCGGGTCTGCCACCATCCGGTGAGATGCCCCTGCCGCAGACCCTGCTGGTGATCGTGGGCGACGAGCTGCTGGGCGGGTTCACGACCGACACGAACGGGACCCTGGCGGCCCGCCGCCTCTTCGAGGCTGGCTATCCGGTGCGGCGGATCGAGATCGTCGGCGACGCCGTCGATGACATCGCGGTCGCAGTGCGGCGGGGGATCGACGACCCCTCGATCACGCGGGTGATCGTCGCCGGAGGCATCGGTCCCACCCCGGACGATCGCACCCACGAAGCGGTCGCCCGAGCCCTGGGCCGCGAGCTGGTGGAGCATCCCGCGGCGCTCCACCACATCGAGACCCTGGTGGCCAGGATGCATGCCGCCGGCTGGGTGTCGAGCCCGGCACCCACCCCGGCAAACCGGAAGATGTCCCGGATGGCGCAGGGGGTGGGGATCCTGGACAACCCGCGGGGCATGGCTCCCGGCCTCGCCGTGGAGCTGGGCCCGGCGCCGGCTGCCGGCACCGCCGACGACCGGCGAGCGGCGAGATCCGCGACCGGGACCGGCGAGGTCGGGACCGAGGCGGTCGCCCCCTCCCCCTGGAGCCGGTGGCTCTTCGTCCTGCCGGGGGTGCCCCGGGAGTTCGCGGCAGTGCTCGAGGACGTGCTCATCCCCTCCCATTTCGCCGGCAGCCAAGCCATGGCCGTGGTCGAGACCCGGCATCCCGGAGCCATCGAGGCCGACTTCGCCGAGCCCATGCGCCGGCTGGAGATGGAGTTCCCCGACGTCGCGGTCGGCTCCTACCCTCAGCAGCGGGGCCGCGACCTGGTCATCCGGATGCGCGGCACCGACCCGGAGCGGGTCCGGGCCGCGGAGGAGCGCCTGCGGGAGCTGCGCGCCGAGGCCTGAGCGAGGCCGCGGCCGCGGGGCTCAGCGACCCGGGTAACGGAGCACGTTCCGGCTCTGCTCCACCTCGGCGATGATCTGCGGGGGCGCCCCCGCCCAGAGGCCGTCGTAGAAGCGCTGGCGCTCGGCGGCATCCTCGTCCGGGGGCAGCCCGGGGAGCCCCTGGCGGCGGCGGTCGATCCAGGGGGGGATGGCCTGACCCACCAGGTTGCGGCCGACCTTGATGTCGACCTCCGGGTCACGTCCCTCGTCGACCTCCACGCCCACCTGAACGATCACACCGGTGTGGTCGAACATCTTCCAGGTGCGGACCCAGCGCCGGGCTCCGCCAGCCGTCGGGTGAACCACCCGGAGGGGCTCCGCGGCGACCTGGTCATTGGTCCCCGGGCGGCAGAGCCCCCAGAGCAGCTCGAGAACCCGCGGCTCGAGGACGTCGCCGACGTAGTCGGCCAGCGACGGCGACCGGTTGTCCAGGTCAGGGAGCGCCTGCACCATCTGGAACTCGCCGCCGACCGCCGCGAAGAGGCGGGCATGACGGCGGCAGAAGACCCGGCCCTCGACCACCAGCTGGTGGTCGGGGCACCACGCGGTCGGGCAGAGCCGGCCGCGACGATCCACATAGGCGCAGGTCACGCCGTCATGGCGGCGGCAGGCGTACTCCGAGCAGGCCAGCGTGCCGCGCAGCTGACGCGGTACGGGGGGCGCAGCGGCTGCGGGAGGGGGGGGCGGATCAGCCTCCTTCTTCCAGAACGGCATGGCTACTGGCCGATCTTAGGTGCTGATCCAATGCGTTGCGCACGATCGTGTCGCGGTTCTGTCTCACCGAACCGGCCCCGGCCGGGCACCGCCGCCGCATCCGTACCCGCCGCAGCCCCGTCCACAGCCGGTTGCGGGCGCGCATCCTCCGCGGCGGCGCCGTATCCGGGCGACCGGTTGGCCCCGGCCACCCCGCTCAGGAAGCCCCGCTCAGGAGCCCTTGCGGAGGTTGCGGACGCGCGGCCCCTTTGGGCTGTCGACGAGGTCGAAGCTGACCGCCTCCCCCTCCTCCAGCGAGTCGAAGTCGACCAGGGTGACCTCGGTGCGATGAAAGAAGGCTTCGGCGCCGTCATCGGCGCGCACAAACCCGAAACCGCGGTCAGGGATGATCTTCTTGATTCGGCCTGCGGTCACTTCGCGGGTCCCTCCAAGGACGGACGCTGACAACCAATCTCGGTGACAAATACTGGCGCCCGCAATGCTTTCCCCGGGTCAGCACCAGGGTCTGCGGCCACAAATGTCGAGCGAGTCAGGGCTCTCCCAAGTCCTCAGACCTCGCTGCCGTCGAGGATAGCAGGCTCGTCGTCGTGCTCGCGCCGCCACCCCGCGGCGACGTCGAGCAGGCTGTCGGGGAGGTTCGCGTAGTAGGCGTCGACGTCGAGGCGCGCCGGCCAGGGGTGGGGCTCGGCCACGTCCAGGCCGGCCCGCGCGGCGCGGGCGTAGACGTCGAGCGCGGGTCGCTCGGTGCCGTCCAGCCGGATCAGCCCCGAGCGCAGCAGCCAGCCGCTGCGGTCGTAGGGGGCGCGCTCCGCGAGCCGGCGATGCAGGTCGCACCAGCGGGTCGCCCGCAGCCCGCAGATGCCGGCCTCCGCCCGGCGCTCGAGCAGCTCGTCGATGGCCGCGGCCGCCGCGACCTCCTCGATCCCCTCCGCGTCGCCGTCCGGAGAGGGCGCCGCCAGAGCCAGACCGATCGGCACCCGGGATTCGCCGGCCAGCGCCTGGGCCAGCTGGGCGAGGAAGCGCAGCGCCGATGGCTCCGCGAGACCGAGACGCCGGAGGTGACTGGGCCGCACCGCGACATCGATGCGGTCGAGATGTGGCGCGACCGCCCCGAGCCTCACGCCACGGCCACTCAGGATGTCGTCGGCGCCGAGGGTGAGGTGGACACGATCGCCCTGCTCGCGCAGCGGATCGCCGACCAGCCTGACCCAGGTCGCCAGGTCGGCGATCCGCCGGGGCCGGATGATGCCGGCGGGATCGTCACCAAGGTCCCAGGCGTCGATCGCCGGGTGATTGGCAAAGCCCGCCGCCATGGCGCGCGCCCACCGATCGGCGAGCTCGAGCATGAGCGGATCGGTCCAGACGTGGCGGGGGACTCCCGGCTCGATCAGGCCGTCGCTCAGCACCCGCGCGGCGCTCCCGCGCCGGCCGCGCAGCACGGTCCGGCCGGGCAGCATCACGCAGTCGCCGTGAGCCTGGACGAAGAGCACCGGCACCAGCCCGATCCCATCGGCGAGCGCGGCGCGGAGCAGGCTCTCGAACTCGGCGAGGCGCCGGGGGTCGACCCTGTGCGCGTCGGGCATGAAGGCATCCCAGGCCAGCCCGATGCGGACCTGACGGATGCCCGCTCGCGCGATCGCCGCGAGATCCGAGCTGACCCGCGCACGATCGAAGGCATGCCAGAGGAAGGGACCGCTCGCGCTGGGCTGGTAGTCGACCCCGACGCCGAGCTCGCCGCTCAAAAGACGAAGAGGTCGATGCCGCCGCCCACGTGGATCACCTGACCGGTGATGTAGCGGGCTTCGGGAGAGGCCAGGAAGACGACCAGGGAGGCCACGTCCTCGGGCTCGCCCATGCTCCGCATCGCCGTGCGCAGCACCATCCGCTCGTTCATCCGCGGGTTGCCCGCGGTGAACGCCTCGGTGGCGATGATGCCGGGCGCGATCACGTTGCTGGTGATGCCGAAACGGGCCCCCTCCAAGGCCATCGACTTGCCCAGCCCGATCAGCCCGGCCTTGGTGGCCGAATACGACGCCTGGCCGAAGCCTCCCAGGGTTCCAGCCACTGATGACATGAAGACGATGCGGCCCCAGTTCTGCTCCCTCATGTAGGGCCACGCCGCCTTGGTGCAGTTGTAGGCGCCGGTGAGGTTGACCCGGAGATCGCGCGCCCACAGCTCGTCGCTCTGGTTCTCGATCTGGCCGACGTGGTCGAGGGTGCCCGCGTTGTTGACCAGGATGTCGACGGAGCCGAGCTCGCGCTTGACCTGCGCCAGCACCGACTCCACCTGATCGCGATCGGTCACGTCCATCTTGAGTGCCATCGACCGGCGGCCCATGGAGCGGATCTCGGCGCTGGTGCGCTCGGCGTAGACGACGTTGTGGGAGGTGAAGAGCTGGGCCAGCGCCGACTGCGAGGCGTCTGCCACCTGCTGCAGGTCGGGGTCGGACTCGAGGAGGATGTCGGTGACCACCACATCCGCCCCGGCGCGGGCCAGGGCCAGCGCATCGGCACGGCCCAGGCCACGGGACCCCCCGGTCACCACCGCCACCCGGCCGCTCAGATCAAACATCGCCGCCTCCACGTCGAACCGCCGGACCCGATTATGGTGAAGGTGGGCCGGCTCGTGGCGAGACCACCCGGGCCCCGCCTCCCCGGGGAGACCGGGGGCTGGTCGGCGGCCATCCCGGCCCTCCCCGAAGAGGTTGGGTGGGGAGGGCTCGCGCCCTCCCCACCCAACGCTCAGATGTTCTCGATCGCGCCCTTGGTCCTGTGGATCAGCCCCGTGACGACGAGGACCGCTCCACCCAGAGTCAGGAGGAGCAGGCCCAGCCAGGTAAGCCCGTCGCTCGGACCGGCCCCGGTGCCCGGGGTGCTGGCCCCCAGAACTCCACCGGTGGGAGAGACGGTCGGCGTAGACGTCGGAGTGGACGTGGGGGTGGGCGTCGGAGTGCTTTGGACAGTCAGCGGCTCACAGCTGCCGATCGAGGCGGCGTAGTTGGCGTCGCCCGAGTAGCTGGCCAGGAACGAGTAGCTCCCGGCCGCCAGTGGGCCTTCGGTGTCGGACTTCGCCGCGACCCCATCGCTCACGGGGGCACTCCCCGCCGAGACCGACGTCCCGGTGCAGGTCCCGTTGCTGAAGAACTGGTAGCTCACCGTTCCGGTGATCGGGGTGTCGTCCTGCTCCGGTGCCACGGCGGCCGTGTCATAGGCCGAGGCCCCCGCGAGCTCGGAGTTCTTCCAGACGCCGCCACTGGCGGCGTCGGTGACCACCGAGGTGACCGTGGTCGCGGCCTTGCCCACCGTCAGCGGCTCGCAGCCGCCGATTGCGGGCGCGTAGTTGGAGTCGCCCGAGTAGCTGGCCAGGAAGGAGTAGCTTCCCGCCCCCAGCGGGCCCTCCGTGGAGGAGTTGGGGACCGTGCCGCCGCTCATGGTGACCGTGTCCGTGATCGGAGCTGCGTCCCCATTCGACGCGCAGCTCCCGTTGGTAAAGAAGCTGTAGGTCACGGTTCCGGTGATCACGGTGTCATCCTGCTCCGGTCCCACCGTTGCCGTGTCATAGGCCGAGGCGCCGGTGGCCTCGGAGCCCTTCCAGGCCGCCCCATTGGCGGCATCCATCACCGCCGTGGTCACGACCGGCGTGTACTTGCCCACGCTGAGGGGCTCACAAGTGCCGACCGCGGCGCCGTAGTTGGCGTCGCCCGAGTAGCTGGCCAGGAAGGAGTAGCTTCCCGCCGCCAGCGGGCCCTCCGTGGAGGAGTTAGGGACCGTTCCGCCGCTCAGGGTGACGGTGTCGGTGATCGGAGACGCGTCCCCGGTCGTCGCGCAGCTCCCGTTGGTGAAGAAGCTGTAGGTCACGGTCCCGGTGATCACCGTGTCATCCTGCTCCGGCCCCACCGTGGCCGTGTCGTAAGCCGAGGCCCCCGTGGCCTCGGAGCCGCTCCAGGAGGCGCCGCTGGCCGCATCCTTCACCGCCGTGGTGACGGCCGGCGTGTACTTGCCCACGCTGAGGGGCTCACAGCTCCCGATCGCGGGTCCGTAGTTGGCGTCGCCCGAGTAGCTGGCGAGGAAGGAGTAGCTTCCCGCCCCCAGCGGGCCCTCCGTGGAGGACCTGGGGACCGTCCCGCCGCTCAGGGTGACCGTGTCCGTGATCGGAGACGCGTCCCCGGTCGTCGCGCAGCTCCCGTTGGTGAAGAAGCTGTAGGTCACGGTCCCGGTGATCACCTGGGAGTCCTGCTCCGGTCCCACCGTGGCCGTGTCGTAAGCCGAGGCCCCGGTGGTCTCGGAGCCGCTCCAGGCGGCGCCGCTGGCCGCATCCTTCACCGCCGTGGTGACCGTCGGGAGCGCCTTGCCCACGCTGAGCGACTCGCAGCCGCCGGTCGCTGCAGCATAGTTGGAGTCACCGGAGTAGCTGGCTTCGAATGAGTAGCTGCCCACTCCCAGCGGTCCCTCGTTGCTCGATGGTGGCACTGTGCCGCCACTCATGGTGACCTTGTCCGTCGAGCTTGGCGACCCGGAGCAGATCCCGTTGTAGAAGAAGCTGTAGGTCACGTTCCCGGTGATCACCTTGGAGTCCTGCTCCGGTCCCACCGTGGCCGTGTCGTAGGCCACAGCACCCAAGGTGTCGGAGGCCGACCAGGTGGCACCGGACGCGTCCTTCACCGACGTTGTCACCACGGACGCGGCCTTCTTCACGGTGAAGGTCTCGCAACTGGAGGTCGACCTGGCGTACGTGGAGTCCTTCGAGTATTCGGCCTGGAAGGCGTAGCTGCCCGCGGCCAGTGGCCCCTCTGTGTCGGAGTTGGGCGCTGTCAGGTTCGCATTCAGCTTGCCCCCGCCGGCCTCACTCGACGTCCCCGTGCACGCCCCGTTCCCGTTGGGGAAGAAGATGTAACTCACCGTGCCATCCGGAGTGGCGGTGGAGTCCTGCGTCGTCACGATGGCTGTGTCGTAGGCCGAGGCCCCGGTGACCTCGCTCCCGCTCCACGCAAATCCGGTGGCGGCATCCTTGACCGCCGTCGTGATGGTCGAGCTACAGGCCAGCACGTTGACTGAGCCGGCGAGGATGACGGCAAGGCCTGCGATCACCAGGCTGCCGCCGCCGCGCGTTACCCAGCTACGGCGGGTCCGCCCTGAACCGATAGAGCCAAACGACCTTCCCATGATGTCCCCCTTCGACCTGAACGACTAATACGCGCCAAAAAGCCCTTTTGAGCGTCTCGCTCCCTTCGCAACGTCCGGGAGTATAGCACGGTTCGTTACACCTGTCACAGATCGCCGATGTCCGCGTCACGGAACGCCGACATCGGCCGCGGCGCGGTGTCGAGATCACCCACCAGGGCGTGGGAACCGGGCGGGGCCGCCCCGGACCGAGCCGAGGAGGTGCGCCCCGCCCCCCCACGCAGGCGGGCCGGCGCTCAGTTCAGGCGGGGCGGACCGGAGCCGGCCCCTGGTTCGGGGCCGTGGGGCGCGCCAGGGGCTGCCGCTCGCCGAGCAGGCAGCGGGAGATGACCAGGCGCTGGATCTCGGCCGTCCCCTCCCAGATCTGATAGATCTTGGCGTCGCGCATGAAGCGTTCCACCGGGTACTCCTTGATGTAGCCGTACCCACCGAGCACCTGGACCGCCTCGGTGGTGACCCGCATCGCCATGTCCCCCGCGTACAGCTTGGCCATCGACCCCTCGCCGCGGGTGAAGGGGATGCCCTCGGCGAGCATCCAGCCCGCCCTCCAGATCAGCAGCCGCGCGGCGTCGATCTCGGTGGCCATATCGGCGAGCTTGAAGGCGATGGCCTCGTGGCGGGCGATCGGCCTGCCGAAGGCGTGGCGTTCCAGGGAGTAGTCGCGGGCGAACTCGAAGGCCGCGCGGGCGATCCCGAGGGCCCCGGCGGCGATCGAGGGGCGGGTCGCCTCGAGGGTCAGGAGCGCCCCGAGCGCCCCCGGTCCGGTCTCGGTGCCATCCGCCTCCGCGCCCAGCCGCGCCTCCTCGGGGACGAGGCAGTCCTCCAGGATCACCTGGGCGGTGTGCGAGGCACGCACCCCCATCTTCTTCTCCTTGCGGCCCTGCCGCATCCCCGGGTTGCCCTTCTCGATCACGAAGCCGGCGATCCCCGCGGGACCGAGGGAGCGGTCGGTGGTGGCGAAGACCACCTGGAGGTCGGCGATCCCACCGTTGGTGCAGAACTGCTTGGTCCCGTTGAGCACCCAGCCGCCGTCCACCTTCCGCGCGCTGGCCTCCAGGGCCAGGGCGTCCGACCCGGAGTTGGGCTCGGTCAGGCCCATCGCGCCGATCCAGAGGTCCCCGGGCTCGGCCAGCATCCCGATGTACTTGCGTTTCTGAGCCTCGGTGCCCATGGCGAGGATGGCGGCTCCGCTGAGACCGGTCCCCTGGATCGAGATCGCCATGCCGGCGTCGCCCCAGGACAGCTCCTCGGCGAGGACCAGCTGGCTGACGGCGTCGAGACCGCCACCCCCGTACCGCTCGGGGAAGGCGGAGACGGCGTCGAGACCCAGCTCGTGGGCCTTGCGCATCACCTCCCAGGGGGTCTCCTCGTGCTCGTCGTAGTGCGCCGCCCGGGGCCGCATCTCGTTCACCGCGAACTCGTGGGCCAGGCGGCGGATCTCCTCCTGCTCGGTGGTCAGGCTGAAGTCCAGTGGCACGGCGAAACCCCCTCAGTCGTCCGGGCGGACCACCGCCCGACCGTTGGTCAGGACCCGCTCCCCGCGGCTGGAGGTGGCCTCCAGCTGCAGGGTCAGAGCACCGGAGACCGGATCGACGGCGACCACCCGCCCGGTGCAGGTGATGGCCTCACCCGGTAGCAGGGGCTTGGAGAAGCGGCAGCCCAGCTCGGCGACCCGCTCGTAGCCGCCCGCCCAGCGGGCCACCGCCTCGGCGAGGATCGCCATCTCGAGGAACCCGTGCGCGATGGTCCCGGGCAACCCGACACCGCGGGCGAACTCGGGGTCGAGGTGGATCGGGTTGCGGTCGCCCGACGCCTCGGCGTAGGCGACGATCTGCTCCTGGCTGACCGTCCGTGTGAGGGCCGGCATCTCGTCGCCGACCTGCGGCGTCCGCCCGGCCGTCATCGGGCGGCGCTCCGCGTCAGCAGCAGGGTGCGCCCCCGGCACACCGTCTCGCCGGCCTGGTTGGTCGCCTCCAGACCAACCGTGACGAAGGTGAGCCCGCGCCGCGCCTCCACCGAGGTCACCTCGGCCGCCGCGTCGACGACGTCTCCGGGGCGCACCGGCACCGGCCACTCGAAGCTCTGCTCCGCGTGGATCAATCCGGCCAGCTCGATGCCCAGCTCCGGGTCGGCGAACATCTCGGCCAGGGTGGGCTGCACGCAGTAGACCGCGGCGAACGCCGGCGGCACCGACCCCGGGGGGAACGTCGGGTCATCCCCGCTGACAGCCGACGCGTAGGCCGCCACCCGCTCGGGGCTGATGAGCTGGCCGGGCGCGACATAGCGCCGGCCGACGTGGGATGGATCGGGCATTGCTGGGCAGGTCCTCCCGCCCCAAGGCTGACATCCACGTCAACGTTGGGGCATCGAATATACCAGCCTCGAATCAGCCGGACGTGATAGCGGGGCTATCAGCTGGCTTTGACGCCGGCCTCGCGACTCTGATAGCGTCCGCCCGCTGTCTCGGCGGTCAACGCGCCGAACCAGCCGTCCACGGATACCCGGGGAGGATGGCCATCCGCGGTCTTCGCCTGCGGCTGCTGCGACACGCTTGGGTGCTCCTGATCGCCCTTCTGCTACCCGTGATCGCGCCGCGGCTGCCCGTCGCCGCCTCGCTGACGTCGGCGGCACCGAGCACCGCGGTGCTCAACGCGGTCATCGAGGGCACGCCACCGCAGGGCGGGGCCGTCAGCGGGTCGTCGCTCACCGTGATGGCGCCCGCCGGAGCGACGGTCGCGTCCCTCGCGGCGACCTATGACCGGAACCTGGCGGCGATCAGCTGGGCCAACGGTCTCGATCCCAACGCCGAGGCCCCCGCCGGCTCCCCGCTGCTCCTGCCCCCGGGACCGGGTGCACTGGTCAAGGTCCTGGGGGGCGAGCTGCCCAGCCAGTTCGCCCTGAGCCTCGGCCTCGACCCCTCGGTGCTCCTCGAGTACAACGTGATCCAGGCGGACGTCCCGCTGGCGGCCGGAACCTATCTCCAGGTCCCGCTGGCCTCAGCCCCTCAGGGTGCCCTCAACGCCGCGGCCTTCATCCCCGAGGCGCCCGGTGTCCCCGAGGTGCCGCCCAGCAAGGGGGGTGACAGCTTCCCCTATGGGGAGTGCACCTACTACGTGGCCACGCGCACCGACATCACCTGGGCCGGCAACGCCGGCCAGTGGTGGGTGAACGCCCGTCCCTACCGGCCCGAGGGCGACATCGCGGTGGCCGGCGCCATCGTCGTCTTCGAGGGCCCCGGATACTCGTACGACGGACACGTGGGCTTCGTCGACAGCGTCAAGCCGGACGGCAGCTTCGTGATCACGGAGATGAACTACGGCGGATGGGCCCGGATCGACGAGCGCACCATCAGCGCGACCGACCCCACCATCGTCGGCTTCATCTACTGAGGGTGACGTAGTGAGGAGCGAGAGCCGAAGGCTATCGCTCCGAACGGAGGATCCCTCAGTACCGCACCGCGAGTACTAGCCGCGACGGAGTCAGGAGGCCAAGCCGCAGGCTCACCCTCCGAGCGTAGGACCGGCTGGTACCGCGCAGCGAGTACAAGCCGCATCTCAGGTCCGCGCGCCGGAGGGCGCACGCCCCGCCTCCCGGGCGATGAGACACCGCCCAGGAGACGCGGGGGTGCGTGCGGAGCGACAGCTTTGCGCAAGGGGCGGTCGCAACGCCGCCGAGCAAAGGACGCCGAGCGCCAGTCAGGGCGCTCGGACGTCCGTGCCCGAGCGCAGCACCACCCCCGCGGCTCCACCCGCGCGGTGGCCATCTCGCGCAATGGCGGTCAGGCCGCTCGGACGTCCGTGCCCGCGCGCGGCACCACCCCGTGCCGCCACCCGCTGCGGAGGCTACCCGGAGAAGCGGTACCCGATCCCCGGCACCGAGTGGATGTAGGTCGGCTTCTCCGCGTCCGGCTCGATCTTGCGGCGCAGCCGGTAGACGTGGGCGTCGACGGTGCGGGTCTCGATCTCGACCTCGTAGCCCCACACCCGGCGGAGGAGCTCTCCCCGGCTCATCACCTGACCCGGACGGGAGGCCAGCAGGGCCAGCAGGTTGAACTCGGTCAGGGTGAGGTTGACCTCCTCGCCGTCGCGGAAGACCTGGCGGCGTCCCAGGTCGATGGTCAGGCCCGGGAACTCGAAGCGGTCGCGGGGCTGCTCCTGGGAGGAGATCTCGCTGCGGCGCAGGTGGGCGCCGATCCGCGCCATCAGCTCGCGGACCTCGAAGGGCTTGGTGACGTAGTCGTCGGCGCCCAGCTCGAGCCCGACGACCACGTCGATGGTGTCGGCCTTGGCGGTGAGCATCAGGATCGGGACCCGTGACCCCTCGGAACGGAGCCGGCGGCAGACGTCGAGGCCACTCATCCCGGGCAGGTTCACGTCGAGGATGATCAGGTCGGGATTCTGCTCCCGGGCGGTCTGGAGTCCCTCCAGGCCGGTGGCGGCCTCGAGAAGGGTGTGATTCTGCGCGCTCACGGCGAGGCGGACCACCTCACGGCTGGGGGGGTCGTCCTCGACGATCAGGATGGTCTTGCCGCCGGCGCTCATGATGCCGCCGGCTCCAGGTACGTTGCGATCCGTTGCACGAAGCTCGCTACCTCGATGGGCTTGCTGATGTACCCCGAACAACCGGCGGCGAGCGCTTCCTGCTCGTCACCTTTCATGGCATTGGCGGTGAGAGCGACGATGGGGACGTCGGCGGTCTTGGGATCGGACTTTAGCATTCGGGTGACGGTCAGACCGTCCATCCCGGGCAGCTCCACGTCCATCAGGACGAGGTCGTAGAGGGTCGAGCGGGCCTTCTGCAGGCCCTCGGCGCCATCCGAGGCGACGTCGACCTCGAATCCGCTGCCATTGAGCACCATCCGGGCGAGGTTGCGGTTGCTCTGGTTGTCCTCGACCAGGAGGATCCGGTTGTGGACCCGGCCGTTCTGAGGCTCCATGCCGAGCAGCGGGAGCTGGAAGGTGAAGACCGACCCCCGGCCGACCTCCGAGTCGACCCGGATGTCGCCGCCGTGGAGCTCGACCAGGCGCCGGGTCAGCGAGAGTCCGAGACCGGTGCCCTCGACCTGGCGGGTGGTCGCGGTGTCGAGCTGGTAGAACTCGTCGAAGATCCGCTCGTGGTACTCGTGCGGGATGCCCACCCCGGTGTCGCCGACGTCGACCACCAGCCAACCGTTCTCGGGTCGGGCCGACACCCAGACCCGTCCGCCCTGGGCGGTGAACTTGATGGCGTTGGAGAGCAGGTTGTAGAGGATCTGCTTGAACTTGCTCTTGTCCGCCCGGGTCTCGAGGTCCTCGGGCTCGACGGTGATGGCCAGGTCGATGTCGCGCCGCTCGCTCAGCGACCGGATGACGTTGTGGACCTCGCGCACCGCGTTGCCGACCCTGAACCGGTCGTAGGCCAGCTCCATCCGGCCGGCCTCGATCTTGGAGAGGTCGAGGACGTCGTTGACCAGCTCCAGGAGGTGCTTGCCGCTGGCGTGGATGTTCTCCAGGCACTCGTGCCGCTGGTCCTCGGAGAGCTCCACCAGGTTGTCCTTGAGGATCTCGCTGAACCCCAGGATGGCGTTGAGCGGGGTGCGCAGCTCATGGCTCATGTTGGCCAGGAACTCGCTCTTGAGCCGGGAGATCTCGGCGATGTGGGCGTTGGCGATCTCCAGCTCGCGAGTGCGGTCGGCGATCTCCTTGATCTGGCGCCGCTGGGTCGTGTAGAGGCGCGCGTTGTCGATGGAGATGGCCGCCTGGTTGGCGATGATCTGCATCAGGGCCTGCTCCACTGAGGTGAAGGGGTTGACCTCCTTCCTCGCGATGGTCAGCGCTCCGACCAGGCGCCGGGGGGACTCCAGGGGCATGATCAGGACCGAACGGGGCGAGTAGCCCATCTCGAGGTTCTTGAAGCGGCTGTCCTTGGTCGCGTCGCTGACGGAGACGATCTTGCGTTGCTTGGCCGCCCAGCCAACGATGCCCTCTCCCAGCTTGAATCGAGCCACCCGGCTGACCGACTCCCCGAAGGGAAAGGTCGCGATCGCCGCGAGGGTGAGGTCATCCTCATCGAGCAAAAAGACCGTGGCCGCATCGCAGACTGCCAGGTCGCTGGCCGCCTTGAGCATGAAATCGATGGTCTCCTTCAGCTCGAGGCTGGACGTGAAGAGGTTGCCCACCTGGCCGAGGAGATCGACGATGACCTTATCGTCCATCCGCGGCGAGTATAGGGCAGTCCTGCCATCTGCAATGATCCTTTGTTGCAATCCAGTCACCGTCCGATGACGACGAGGGCTCGGCGCCGGGCCGCCCGGGGCTGTGAAGCCCTCGGAGGAGGTGGGACCTGAGGCCGAGCCGCCCTGGGAGGGCGGGGCACCGGCGCCACCCTCAGCCCGATCTGGACCTCAGCTCGTCCCGCAGCTGGCGCAGCACCGTGAGGGCGTCGCCGACGATCCCCAGGTCGGCCAGCTTGAAGATCGGCGCCTCGGGGTCTCGGTTGATGGCCACGATGGCCTGGGCCCCCCTCATGCCCACCGTGTGCTGCATCGCCCCGCTGATCCCGCAGGCGATGTAGACCGTCGGCTTCACGGTCTTGCCGGTCTGGCCCACCTGCATCGAGTAGGGCACCCAGCCGGCGTCGACGGCGGCGCGACTGGCCCCCACCGCGCCGTGGAGGAGGCCGGCGACCTCGTGGAGCAGCTCGAAGTTGGCGGGCTCCTGGAGGCCGCGCCCCCCGCTCACCACCACCGTGGCCTCCTCCAGGGCCGGGCCGGTCGCAACCGGGGTGGAGCGATCGACCACCCGGGCCCGGCGGTGGCGCTCGTCGATCACGGCCGGTACCTCGACCGTCCGCGGGGCGGGGCCGGCTGGGAGGGCCGACGCCGTGAAGGCCTTGGGCCGGAAGAGGGCAAGCGCCGGCCTCCGTTCGCCGAACTCGGTCCGCACCACCTGGGTGACGCCGAAGATGGTGGAGGTGACCGTGATGGCCGCGCCGGTCTCGATGTCCAGGCCGTTGGCGATGACCGGCAGATCCAGCTTCGCCGCCAGCCGACCGGCGAGGTCGCGGCCGTCGTGGGTGCCCGGGAAGAGGATCAGCTCCGGCTTCCGGGTCGCGATCAGGGGGGCGAGGGTGTCGGCACCGGGACCGCCCATCAGCAGCTCGACGAAGCCGGCGTCGATGGAGATGTAGACGGTGGAGGCGCCGTGGCGGCCGAGCTCGCCGACCGCCTCACGGGCGCCGGGGCCCAGGCAGACCGCCTCGACGTCCGCCGCGCCCAGCGAGCGCGCCTTGGTGAGGAGCTCCAGCGCGCCGGGCGCGACCCGACCGTCGACGACCTCCGCGAACACCCAGACGGGACCGTTGGCCACCTCAGATCACCCGAAGCCTGGCCAGCAGCTCGACGATCCGGTGCGCCCCGTCCCCGTCGTCGCGGACCACCTCGCCGGCCTGGCGCTGCCCGGCCATGGTCACCGAGACCACGGTCTGGCCGGTCGGGGTCGGGACCGACGCGGCGAGGCCGAGGTCGGTCGGCGTCAGCCGCTCCAGCGGCTTGGACTTGACGCCCATGATCCCCCGGAGCGTCGGATAGCGCGGCTCGTTGACCCCGGCGGTCACCGCGACCACGCAGGGCAGTCCGGTGACGACCGTCTCCGACCCTCTCTCCGTCTGCCGGGTCGCGGTGAGCAGGCTGCCATCGGAGCTCATCTCGCTGGCGAAGGTGACGGCGGGCACCCCCAGCAGCTCGGCGAGCGCCTGGGGAACGATCCCGCTGTACCCGTCCGTCGACTCGGTGGCGGTGATCACCAGATCGTAGGGCTCGCGGCGGATCGCCGCGGCCAGCACCTTGGCGGTGGTGAGGGCATCGGCTCCGCGCAGGCTGTCGTCGCAGACCAGGACGCCCTTCGTCGCGCCCATCGCCAGGGCCTTGCGCACCGCGTCGACCGCCCGCTCCGGCCCCATCGACACCACCCTCACCTCGCCGCCGTGGGCCTCGGCCATCTGGAGGCCGGCCTCGACGCCGAACTCGTCACCCGGGTCGAGCACGGCGTCGGCGAGATCGCGGCGCAGCCGGTGGGTCTCCGGGTCGAGCTGGCCCGGGGTGTTGGGATCGGGGACCAGCTTCACGCAGACCACCACGTTCACGCTCGTGCTCCCTCCTCCGGCCGCGGCGCGGCACGGCGCACCGACCCGACGCAACCCAGCTTAGCAGTCACCGGGGAGCGCTCCCGGCGCCGGGAGCCATCCCGCCGCCACCCGGGCTCGGTTCTCAGGCCGGGCTCAGGCGCCGCCGCCCGCTCCGCCCGAGAATCCGAACCATGTTCGAAATCGCCAGATCCCTCACCCGCAACCTCCGCGCCGCGGTGGGCCGGCACGCCGTCGCCGCCGGGCTGTCGCTGGCCCTCGCCGCCGCCGTCGCCGGTGTGGGCGCCGGCTTCGCCATCGCCGCCAGCGCCGGCGCGAGCCTGCCGACGGCCGCGGTCACCGCCGCCACCACCAGCGCCAGCGCCACCGGCAACCCGTCCACCGGGGCGGCGGCCCGTCCGATCATCCGCGGGCTGATCGCGCTGACGGCCAGGGACACGGGCCAGACCCTCGCGCAGGTCCGCACCCTGCTCCGCCAGGACGAGACGCTCAACCAGATCGCGGGCAGCCAGGCGGCCGCCGTGGTCCAGAGCGCCGATGCCGCGGTGACCTCGAAGGTCAGCGCTCGAGAGGCCGCCGGCAAGCTGTCCGCCAGCCAGGGATCGGCGCTCGCGACCCGTGCCGACAACCGGATCTCCCAGGTGATGGCCGCTCCCGGGCAGCGCCTCCTCCGCGCGCTGCAGCGGGCCGCCATGAAGACGAGCCCCAGCGCCTCGCCGGTCGCGACCCCCGAACCCTCGAGCGGCGCCTGACCACAGGCTGACCGCTCGACCCGGCCCCCGCGGTCCCCCTCCCCGGGCCGGCGCCGCCGCATCGGCGCCGGCCGTCGCTTGTCTAGACTCCAACGATGCCGAAGAAGTACGCGCGACCCGAGCAGGTCATCGACCCCCACGCCCGCTACCTGGCCACCATCTCGACCGACCGAGGCGACATCGAGTTCGCCATGGACGCCTCCCGAGCGCCGAGGACGGTCAACAACTTCGTCTTCCTGGCCGGCGAGGGGTTCTACGACGGCCTCACCTTCCACCGGGTGGTCGACGGCTTCGTGATCCAGGGCGGCTGCCCGGAGGGCACCGGCCGCGGCGGGCCCGGGTACCGCTTCGAGGACGAGCCGGTGCAGGGTGACTACATCGCGGGCTCGGTGGCGATGGCCAACTCCGGACCCGGCACCAACGGCTCCCAGTTCTTCATCTCCACGGCGGACAACCGCCGCAGCCTGACCAAGTCGTACAACCTCTTCGGCCAGGTGGTGAAGGGGATGGAGGTGGTGGGCGAGATCCGGGCCGGCGACGTGATGCACTCGGTGAAGGTCAGGCCCGAGACGCCGTGAGCGACCCCGCCGGGCTCCGGCTGCTGACCGTCCACGCCCACCCCGACGACGAGACGATCACCATGGGCGGGCTCCTCGCCCAGTGCGCGGACCGGGGGATCTCCACCTCGGTGGTCTGCTGCACCGACGGGAAGGTGGCAACCATCTTCGACCCCGAGTATGCGGCCAACGAGGCCGAGATCCGGCCCCGACTCAAGCAGATCCGCGAGGCCGAGCTGCGCCAGGCCTGCGCGATCCTGGGGGTCTCCGAGGTCAACTTCCTGGAGTACGGCGACTCCGGAATGGCCGGGACCGAGACCAACGACGCGCCGGGATCGTTCTGGCGGGCGCCGATGGACGAGGCGGTGGGCCGGGTGGTGGCCCACATCCGCCGCTTCCGCCCCCACGTTGTCGTCACCTATGACGGGAACGGAGGCTATGGCCACCCCGACCACATCCAGGCGCACCGGGTCACCCTGCTGGCGATGGAGGCCGCCTACCACGCCGTCTACCCCGACCTCGGCCCGAGCTGGCGGGTGAGCAAGCTCTACTACACGGCCTTCCCGCGCTCCGAGGCCCGGCGGATCGCGGAGCTGGCGAAGACGGCGGGGATGAAGCCGCCCTTCGGCGACACCGACCCCGACAGCCTGGAGTTCATCACCCCCGACGACTGGGTGACCACGGCGGTGAACTGCCGCGATCAGCTCGGCCGCAAGCGCCAGGCCCTCTCCGCGCACCGCAGCCAGCTCACCGAGGACTTCGCCATGCTCAGCGTCCCCGAGGAGGTCCTGCGCGAGCACTTCCCGAGCGAGTTCTTCCAGCTCGTGGTCTCCCGGGTGCCCACCGGCCTGCCCGAGACCGACGTCTTCGCGGGGCTCGTCGACGGGGTGGCACCGGAGGCCTGAGCGACCCGACCGGGGGCTCAGACGGGGGCGGGGGTGCCTCCGAAGACCTCGCGGTACCGGGCGGTGAACTCCGCCGGGGTGAAGCGGTGGGCCTGCGGGCCCTGGTGCTCCACCGCGTAGGTGGCGGCCAGCGAGGCCATCCGCCCCGCCGCGGCGAGATCCAGGCCGCGGCGCAGCCCGGCCATCAGGCCGGCGAGGTAGGCGTCCCCGGCGCCGGTCGGATCCACCACCCGAAGCGGAGGGACCGCCACCACCTCCACCACCTCGCCCCCGGCGTGGAGCCGGCTCCCGCGGGCACCCTGGGTCAGGGCGACGATCGACCTCTCGGCCAGGTCGGCCACGGAGCGGCCGGTGCGGTTGCGCACCAGCTCCAGCTCGTAGTCGTTGCCCACCACCAGCCAGGCGGCGTCCAGGCCGGCCATCAGGGTCTCGTCCCCGATCGAGGGGATCTGCTGGGCCGGAGCGAAGACCAGCTTCACCCCCAGCTCGCGAGCCTGGGCGATGTGCGCCTCCATCCCGTCGGGGGAGTCGGGGGCGACCACCACGTGCTCAAGGTCCTCGAGGGCGCGCAGGTCGATGTCGGCGGCGCGGGCCATCGCCCCCGGGAAGAAGGCGGTGATCTGGTTGTCGTCGAGGTCAGTGGTGATGAAGCAGGAGGCGGTGGGCACGTCGTCGCAGCCGAGCGATGCGGAGGTGTCGACGCCGGTCCGGCTCAGCGAGGCGCCGTATTCGGTGAAGTCGCTGCCCACCGCGGCGCAGAGCAGCGGCCGCTCGCCGAGCAGGGCCAGCGTGTAGGCGATGTTGGCGGCGGTCCCCCCCCGCCGCCGCTCCAGGCGGTTGACCAGGAAGGAGACGTTGATCAGGTGGGTCTTCGCCGGGAGGATGTGATCGCCGAACCTGCCCGGGAAGACCATGATGGTGTCGAAGGCGACCGAGCCGGTCACCGCGATGCGTCCCATGCGGCGAAGGATAGGGGGTCGCGGTGGGTGGCGGCCCGAGACGCGTCGCGGGGTGCGCCAGAATGGACCGATGCCCTCGCGACGCCCCCCGCTCCCCGACCCCGGCACGGTCGACCGCGCCAACCCGACCCTGACCGGCCGGGAGGCCACCACGGCCGAAGCCGTCGAGGTCTACCACCGCACGTACACGACCCTGCTCCGGTCCACGGGTGAGACCCCACTCCGGGTCCTCGAGGCCTCGCACCGGGCGATGTGCTCGAGCCTCCACGGACTGGCGGCCGACGCCGAGCTGGACCTCGGCGCCTTCCTCTACGCGCTGCGACGGCTCCCCGCCTCGGTGATGCGGGCGGAGAGGGTGGTGATGGGGCAGGCGGTCGAGGTCTTCGCCCGCAACGGCTTCGCGCTCGCCGGCTGGTCGGTGGCCTCGGCGCCCGGCCGGCGCCGGCGCTGGTACGAGGACGGCGCGGGGACCCTGGCCGTGCTGATCGCCTCGGCCTCGGACGTCGACGACCTGATCCCGACCCTGGTCGCCTTCCAGATCGAGTGGAACAAGATCCGGGCCGCCCTCGCCGGCCTCGAGGTCCCGGCCCTGCCGTCTCCCTCGTGGCTGGCCACCGCCTGCGGGGGGCGGGAGGACGACTGGGCCCAGCTCCAGGAGGTGTGGGGTGACGCCTTCGCGGAGCGGCTGGGCCAGATCACGGCGCGCAAGCAGGCGATCCGGGTGCGGATGCTGGGCGGCACCCAGGTCGGCTACGCGCGGGTCACCCGGCGCTGGTGGGAGCAGGTGACCGGGACCATGCGCAGCCAATCCCTGCGCGACCGCCCGGTCTACTTCGTGAGCAGCAACTCCCACAGCCTCGCCAACCTGGTCACCGGGGTGGCCCGCCAGCACGAGGCGTCGCTGATGGAGCTGGTGGAGAGGCGGGGGCCCGACTACCTCCGCCACGAGCTGGAGCGCTTCCGGACCGGGCAGGCCGAGGGCGACTGGAACAACTTCCTCTACTACGCGGCCCGTCTCCACACCGGCAGCATCGCCACCGACGAGCGGGGCAGCCTGCGCCGCGAGGAGCGCGAGCGCGGAGTCCACGGCGTGGCCAGCCGGACCGCCCTCGACGTCGCCGCCCAGGTGATCCCCCTCGACCGGCTCGACCCGGCCAACTTCGACCCCCGGCTCGGCCCCGTCGACGTGGCCAGGCTGCACCGCAGCCAGGCGGTGATCGTCAACATCGACTACCCCCTGGGTCTGGCGGCCTACAACATCCTGCGCGAGGTGGGCGAGACCGTGGCCGAGCTGCGCGGCGTCTACATCCTGGGCAAGGCGGCGACGCTCAACGCCGACGTCGGCGACGTGATGATCTCCAACGTCGTCCACGACGAGCACAGCGGCTGCACGTACTGGCTGAACAACGCCTTCACCGTCGCCGACATCGCACCCCACCTCCGCTTCGGGAGCGGCCTGGATAACCAGCGGACGGTGTCGGTCAAGGGCACCTTCCTGCAGAACCGCGGCTACCTCGACTTCTACTACCGCGAGGCGTTCACCGTGGTGGAGATGGAGGTCGGCCCCTACTGCAACGCCATCTACGAGATGAGCGAGGCGGAGCGCTACCCGGCCGGGGAACCGGTCAACTTCTCCAGCCTGCCGCTCGACTTCGGGATCATCCACTACGCCTCGGACACCCCCTTCACCCAGGCGCGCACCCTGGGCGCCCGCGGGCTCTCCTACTTCGGGATGGACTCGACCTACGCCTCCTCGGTGGCGATCCTCCGCCGGATCCTGGAGCGCGAGGGAGCCCTGGGCCGGCCGCCGGCCGCCCCGGCGGTGGAGCCGGCGGCCACCCCGGCCGGCGTCCTCCCCCCGGCGGCGGGAGACTCCGCCGGCTAGGCTCGGCGACAGCATGCCCCTGCTCAGCGTCTCCCAGCTCGCGGTCGCCTATGGCGCCGAGACCGTCTTCTCCGGCCTCGACCTGCGCCTGGAGCGCCGGGCCCGGCTGGCCGTGGTCGGCGCCAACGGGGCCGGCAAGTCGTCGCTCCTCCATGTCCTGGCCGGCGACCTCGAGCCGAGCGAGGGGAGTGTCGACCGCCTGCGCGGGCTGCGCAGCGCCCATCTGCCCCAGGACGCGCCCACCCCGGTGGCCAACACCGTGCTCGAGGAGGTGATGGCCTCGCGCACCGACCTGGCCGCGATGCGCCACGAGCTCTCCGGTCTCGAGACCGCCATGAGCCGGGCGGGGCCCGAGCTGGAGGGCCAATTGAGCCGCTATGGCGACCTCCAGCATCGCTACGAGAACGCCGGGGGTTACGAGCTGGAAGCGCGCGCGCGGGAGGCGCTGGGCGGTCTGGGGATCGACGAGGAGCTGCGGGGCCGCAACCCGGCCGAGCTCTCGGGTGGCCAGCAGCGGCGCGTGGAGCTGGCCAAGCTGCTGGTGGCCGACTCCGACCTGCTCTTGATTGATGAGCCGACCAATCACCTGGACCTGGAGGGGATCGAGTGGCTCGAGGAGTTCATGGCCGGGGTCAGCACCGCCTTCGTGCTGGTCTCCCACGACCGCCGCTTCCTCGACCACGTCTGCACCGGGGTGCTGGAGCTCAACCACGGCACCGCCGAGGAGTACCCGGGCAACTACAGCGCCTACGTCCGGCTGCGCGAGGAGCGCCGGGCCCGGCGCCGCAAGGAGTTCGAGGGGCAGCAGGACCACATCCGCCATCAGGAGGAATTCATCCGCCGCTACCGCGCCGGCCAGCGCGCCCGCGAGGCGCGGGGGCGTCAGACCAAGCTGGACCGATTGGTCCGGGTGGCGGCACCGCCCGACGACCGGCGACCCCGGCTGCGCTTCGCCACCGCTCCCTCGTCGCGGGTCGCCCTCAAGGCGTCCGGGCTGGTGGTGGGACGGGACGCCCCGCTGCTTCAACTGCCACCGCTCACCCTCGCCCCCGGGGACCGGATCGCCGTGGTGGGGGCCAATGGCAGCGGCAAGTCCACGCTCCTCTACACCCTCGCCGGCGAGCTGCCCCCGCTGGAGGGCAGGGTGGAGCTGGGCCCCCGGACGGTCTTCCGCCTCTACCGCCAGGACCTCGGCCGCGGCCAGGTCACCGACGCCCAGAGCTTCGCCAGCGACGAGAGCAGCACGGTGCTGGAGGACCTGCTCGCCGACCACCCGATCGGCGCCGAGCGCGCCCGCAACACGCTGGGCGCCCTCCTCTTCTCCGGCGACGAGGCCGATCGGCGGGTGGGCGACCTCTCGGGTGGGGAGCGGGCCCGGCTGCTGATGGGGAAGCTCGCCCTGGAGCCGACCAACCTCCTCCTCCTCGACGAGCCGACCAACCATCTCGACCTCCCCGCCCAGGAGGTACTGGAGGGGGCGCTGGGGAGATACCCGGGCGCAATGGTCCTGGTCTCGCACGACCGGGCGCTGATCGATGCCCTGGCGACCGAGACCTGGGCCATCGAGGAGGGGGGCAGCCTGCGCCGGGTGCTCGGCGGCTACAGCGCCCTGCTCGAGGACCGGCGGCGGGAGCGCCACCCCGCCGAGGCGGCGGCCGCGAGCACCGGCGGGCGGGCGGCGGGTCGCGCGGGGGCGGGTGGACGTGGCCCGGCGGCGACACGCGGCGACGGGGATGGCCCCCGGGCGGGCGATGGACACGGTCCCGCCGGCGGCTCGCCCGTACCTGCGGAGAGCCGCAGGCTCCGCGCCGCGGCCCGCTCAAAGTCGGCCGAGGGGCGGCGGCTGGAGGCGGAGATCACCCAGGTCGAGACCGCGCTGGCCGAGACCCGGATGCGGCTGCTCGACCCCGCCACCTTCCGAGCCCCCGGTGTGGGCGCCGAGGTGGGGCGCGAGCACGACCGCCTCACCGGGGCGCTGGCCGAGCTGTACGACCGCTGGGCGGAGATCGCCGGGGAGCAGCCCGGGAGGCCCTGACCGGCTCGCTACACTCTCGGGCGTGACCCAGGCCGGCCAGCTCAGCATCGGTGGCGTCCTCATCGACGCCGCCGCCATCCAGCGACGGGTCGACGAGCTGGCGGTCGAGATCGACGCCGCCTACCCGGTGCTGGAGCAGCCGCTGGTGCTGATCTGCGTGCTCAAGGGGTCGATCCTCTTCACCGCCGACCTGGCCCGGGCGCTCAGCGTCCCCATCGAGCTCGAGTTCGTGGCCTGCCGCTCCTACGGCGACGCGACCTCCAGCTCGGGGACGGTCGAGCTGGTCAAGGACGTGAGCATGTCGCTCAAGGACCGCGACGTCCTCATGGTCGAGGACATCATCGACACCGGGCTGACCACCTCCTTCCTGCGCAAGCACCTGGCCACCCACCACCCACGCTCGCTCCGCCTGGTGTCCCTGCTCGACAAGCGCAGCCACCGGATGCGCGAGGTCCAGATCGACTTCCGCGGCTTCGACATCCCCGACCACTTCGTCGTCGGCTACGGACTCGACCTGGCCCAGCGGCATCGGAACCTGCGCGCAGTCCACATCGTCGACGTCTCGTGAGCGCGGGCGCCAGGGCGCCGCTCATCGCCGTCTGCGGGGCGTCCGCGGCGACCGACCCGGAGATCCGGGTTGCCGAGACCGTCGGCCGGCTGCTCGCGACGCGGGGGGCGGTGGTCGTCTGCGGGGGGCTCGGCGGGGTGATGGAGGGGGTGTGCCGGGGCGTGGCCGGTGCCGGTGGCCTCAGCGTGGGCCTGCTCCCCGGCGACGACCCCGAGGCTGCCAACCCCGCCGTGGGCCTGGCCCTCGCCACCGGGCTCGGCGAGCTGCGCAACGGCCTGATCGCCCGTGCCTGCCGGGGGATGATCGCCATCGGCGGAGGGTACGGGACCCTCAGCGAGGTGGCCTTCATGCTCCGGCTCGGCCGGCCGGTGTGTGCGGTCTCCTCCTGGGGGCTTGTCCCGCCGGGCGGTGAGAGCGGGGACCCGGCCATCCACCGCGCCGCCGACGCCGAGGACGCCGTCAGCTGGGTCCTGGCTCAGCTCTGACCCGGCGCGGGTGGGCGCCCGCAGCCCCGGCCCTCGACCCTGGCTCCGTCACACGTCGTAAACAGCCCCCCAGATCGCACCTCTTTGGGGGTAAGTTGGGATCATGGCGAACAAGCGCTCGACAGCCGGCTCGCGCAACCGCGACGTCTTCCGGTCCGAGGTCAGCTCGCTGCTCGCCGACCTCGGTGAGCTGGCCGGTGAGGAAAGCCCCCGCCCCGCCCGCCGGCCCGCCGCCGCCATCGAGACGCCCGGACCGGCAGGGCCGCAACCGCCCCCGGCGCCGGTCGAGGAGGTCCTCCCGGCACCGCAGCCCGATGCTGTCAGGCCGCCGAGGGCGTTCGTGCCGCCCGTGGCGGAGGAGGGGCCTCCCGCCCCGCCGGAGACGGGCTGGGCCTTCCCGCCGGCACCTCCACCCATCGCCACCGGGACGCCGGGGTCGATCGAGCTCGACGATCTCCCCTCCTCCTCGCCGAGCTACCTCCCGCCTCTCCCCCCCATCCTGCCCCCGGTCGCCGGCCCCACCTGGGCACCTACCCCGCCGCCGCCGCCGACGCCTCCACCGGGTCCTCAGCCCCCTCCGGTCACCCCCGAATGGGCGTCACCATGGGAGCCGGTCGTCCAACCGGTCACCAGCACGGCATGGCCGGAGCCCTCCAGCTCTCCGGCGGCCGGCGCCTGGAGCGGCGCGCAGGGGGTGATGGGACCCCCGGCTCGTGACGTCGCCGAGCCGGAGACGGCGATCCGCCACCACCCTGCATCCCTCCCCGAGGCCTGGCCGGCACCGGTCGCGCCGCCGAACGCTGAGGCGGAGGCGGGTGCCATCGGTCCGGCACCGGTTGCCGGATCGGCGGTCGAGCCGGTGCCGGATCCCGGCACCACCGGTCCCGACGCCGCGGGAGCGGAACGAGTCTGGCCATGGGAAGACAAGCCGCCCCCGGCGATCGCCCCCGTCCGAGCGCCGCGCCTCCCCGGGTGGCGTCTGCGTCCCACCTCCGCGCCCGTCCCACCGCCTGCCCCGACGACCCTGCCCGAGACACCGGGGTGGGGCTCGGACGTACCGGCGGACGGGCCCGGTGGACCTCCACGCACCTTGGACCCTGCGGAGGGCGGAACGGGGCAGAGGTTTCGCATGGCGCCCCCGGCCGGACCGGTCCCGCCTCCCGAACCGGTCGCCCAGCCGCTCGGGGGAGCGACCACCGACGGCTGGGAGACCTCGCCCGCCCGGGCGGATCAGGGGCCATCGCCGGCTGCGGAGGCGTCCTGGGGGGGGCCAGAGGTCCCCGCCTCGGCACGCCCTCTCGCGCTCCCGCCCGACTCCGACGTTGGGCTCCCCCCGCCAGGCCCGCCGGTGGCAGGGGTGACGGACATCGAGAGGATCCGGGAGGCGCTGACCCCCGCGACCCCGGCCAGGACCGGGATCGGGGCCCCGCCTCCCGGTCAGAGGGCGGGGCTGCCCCTGCTGCCGGGAGGCACGGTCGCGACGGTGTCCACCCGGCCGTGGAGCATCGGGGCCGCCATGCAACCCCTCAAAACCGTCACGCCGGCACCGTCCCGAGCCGGTGGTGGCGGCCCCGTCGCCGAACCGGTGCGAGTCGCCCCGTCCAAGCGTTCCGGCGGGATCAACCTGCCCTTCCCGGTCGTGGTCGCGGTGCTCATCGCGGTGCTTGCGGTCATCGTCGTCCTGATCCTCCTCGACGTCCGTCGCTGAGGCCGATGCGCTGAGCTCCTAGCGGGTCACGGGGAGGCCCGCGGCCTCCCAGGCGTCGATCCCGCCGGCGACGTTCACGGTCCGGGGACGGCCTGAGCCGCGCAGGTAGTCGACGGCGCGGCGGCTGCGCTGACCCACCCGGCAGTGGACATAGACGTCGCGGTCGCCGGGAAGCTCGGCGATGCGCCCGGGGAGCTCCACCAGGGGGATCAGCACCGCGCCCGGGATCCTCCTCTCCGCCCATTCCCAGGGCTCCCTGACGTCGAGCAGGTAGGCGCCCTCGCCGGCGAGCGCCGCGTGGGCCTCCTCGGGGCTGACCTCGACCGGAAGGTCCATGGTGGCCGGAGTATATGTTGCCGCGCGGCTCGGACCGGCGACCGGGCCAGGCTCGACCAAGGATCCGCCGGTGGCTGCTACATTGCGTCGGACGTGACCGCCGTGCTCTTCTCAGGCGCAGGACCGGTCCGGGTCGACGGAGGGCGTGCGGTCCCGCGATGAGTGAGGACTACGTCGTCGGCGCGGCCATCGGCGACGGGCTCATGGGCCCCCGCTACGCCGGGCGGTATCGCCCCAGCGGGCACCCGGTCGCGCTCGAGCAGGTCCCACGACCCCTGAGCGACCGCCCGGAGTTCGTCGACCGCCTCGCGCGCGCCGGGAAGGCGGCCCATGGCGTGACCGAGTCCCACGTGGTCGCGGTCTACGACCTGGTCCGGCTGGGCCCGAACCTCTACGTCGTCACCGAGCTGGTCCGTGCCCGGCGGCTCGCCGCCCTGCTCGGGGCTGAGCGCTCGCTGCCCCTGCCGGTCGCGCTGACCATCGCCGACTCGGTGCTGGCCGGCCTCGAGGAGATCCATCGGGCCGGCCTCAGCCATGGCGATGTCTCTCCCGACGTGGTCGTCATCACCCCGGCGGGCGGGGTGCGGATCACCGAGCTGGGGGTGGCCGCGGTGCTCGCCGCCGACCCCACGATCCCCGGCTGTCCCGCCCTGGAGCCGCCGGAGGGGGCGGCGCCCAGCCAGGCCGCCGACCTCTACGGCGCCGGTGCCCTGCTGCGCGAGCTGGTCAGCGGCCTGCGCCCGGAGCAGGCCGGGCCGTGGACGGGCCCGGGCAGCCTGGAGCCCCTGGTCAGCAGATCGCTGGCCCCGGAACCGGAGAACCGGTTCCCCACGGCCGGCGCCTTCCGGCAGGAGCTGCAGGCTGCCGCGGCAGCCCTGCTTGGAACCGGCTGGAGGGTTCAGAGCGACCTCGCCGTCCGGGTCACCCGGCCCCTCGGGCCTCAGGCCCCCCGCCGGCGCTCCGACCGCACGGTGACCGTCGCCCGGGCGGGCGAGCCGGCAGCGCCCGCACCGGTCGCCCCCCTGGCCACGGCCGGTCAGGATCCCCCAGGCGGCCTGTCTCCGGAACCTCCGGCCGGCGCCTCGCCCGGGTCGCCTCCGTCCGGCCCGCCACCGCCACCTCCGCCCGGATCGCAGCTGTCCGGCGCGCCGCTGCCACCGCCACCCACCACAGGGCAGGCGCCGCTCGCCGAGTCGGAGGAGGAGGCGGCGGCGGAGGGTTCTCCCGCGGAGGCCGCGCCTGCGGAGCCAACTCCCCCTCCGGCAGCCCCCGAGGTGGTGGGGGCGGACTCCTTCGGACCCGCCCTCCACTGGTCACCGGCGGCCACCGGCGGGGGGGACGCCCCGAGTCGCGAAGCTCCCCGGAGGCGCCGGCGCCGAGGCCTGGTGATCGCGCTCGCGGCCCTGATCGTGATCGCGGCCGTGGCCGCCGCGTGGCTGGTGGTGCTCAGCCCCGCGCCGCCCACGACCTCCACCCCCGCTCCGCTGGCGGTCGGGAACAACGTGCATCTCACGGTGCAACCGGGTCAGAGCGGGGGCTGCGGCACCACCTTCAGCTTCACAGCGACGGGAACCGTGAGCGGCGCCGGGACGCTCACCTACCGCTGGGTGAAGAGCGTCGCTGGGAGCGCCCCCATCTACGACCAGTACTCGCTCGCCATCACCACCCACGAGAGCTCGTTCAGCTTCACCATTCCACTCCAGCTCACCGGGCCGGCGAGCCTCGCCGCGACCGTGACCTTCGAAGTCATCTCGCCCCGGGCACGGTCGGCGACCGAGACGATCCACTACACCTGCGCTCACTGAGGGGAGGACGGCGGGTCACCGATGTCGGGATCCGCGACGACCACCGAGGCGCGTCCACCGAGGCGCCCCGACCCACCGGCACCGGGCTCGGTGCGGCTCCCTGATCGCCGCCGACGCACCTGGCGGCGGGTCAGCCGGCCCGGCGGCGGTCGAGCGCGGCGTCGAGCAGCGCCTCGCCCTGGTCGCTCGGGCCGACGAAGGCGAGCCGGACCTCCTCGATCCCGGCCGCGATCCGCTCGGCCACGCGCTGGACCTGGGGAGCGGTCACCCCGGCGATCGCCTCGGCGCGCTGGTCCGGCGTCTCCAGCGGCAGCCGGGCCCGCCAGCGCCCCCCGTAGTAGCGGGCGCTCGCCATCGCGGTCTCGGTGGAACGCAGCAGCCGGCCGATCATCGCCGACTTGGCGGCGGCCAGCTCGGTCGCCGGAACCGGGCGGGCGGCGATCTTGCGCAGCTCCCCGAAGGAGAGCCGGACCGTCCGGGCCGCGTCCTTGGGGCGGGTCCCGGTCGCGATCGCGAAGATCCCCGTGTCCTCGAGCGACTCGTGGTGGGCGAAGATCGAGTAGGCGAGCCCGTTGCGCTCGCGCACGGTGTGGAAGAGGCGCGACGACATCCCGCCCCCGAGGATGTGGGTCATCACCGAGAGCGCGGTCCGATCCTCGTCCAGGGTGGGGATCCCCGGCACCGCCAGGGCCATCTTGATCTGGGGCTCCTCCGAGCTCGTGAAGAGCCGGACGTTGGCCGCGTAGCGGTCCCCCTGGCCCCACCTCGCCTGGGCCCGGGGCCGGGGCCGGGCCGTCGGGACGTCGCGGAGCAGGGCCTCGGCCCGATCCGGCTCCAGCCCCGCGCCCCCGGCCACGGTGAGGCACATCGATGCCGGCGCGTAGAAGGAGCGGTGGTAGTCGATGAGCTGGTCCCGGGTGGCCTTCTCGATCACCCATGGGAAGCCGGCGGCGGACCACGACACCGGCTGGTCGCCCCCGAAGGTGACCGTCCCCAGCCGGTCCCAGATCCAGCCGTCGGGGTCGGCCAGGCGGGCGGAGAGCTCCTGGAGCACCACGTTGCGCTCGCGCTCGACCTCCTCCACGGCGAAGAGCGGCCGGCTCAGCATGTCGGTGACGATGTCGGCGAGCTGGAGCATCGCCGAGGCCGGGCCCTCGGCGTAGTAGCCGACCTCCTCGGTGTCGGTGTAGGCATTGGTCGAGGCCCCCAGCCGGTCGATCTCACGGGTGATCTGCTGGGTGGTGGGACGGCGCTCGGTGCCCTTGTAGAACATGTGCTCCAGGTAGTGGGCGAGGCCGGCGGTCTCGGCGGTCTCGTCCCGCGAGCCGGCCCGGACGATCAGGAAGATCCCGACGTTGCGGCTGGGCAAGGGGGCGTTGAGCAGGGTGACCCCGTTGGCGAGGGTGGTCGTCGCCGGCGGGGAGAGGGGGAGCGTGGGGGCTTTGGAGACGGGGGGCAACGCAGGTGACCTCGTGGGCCGGATGATCAGCGAAAGGTAGCGCGCACCTTCAGGATGTGCCCGATTTCCAGGAGGCCAGGTAGTGGCGCTGCTCCGGGGTGAGCACGTCGATCGCGATCCCCATGCTGTGCAGCTTGAGGGCGGCGATCGCCTGGTCGATCTCGGTGGGCACGTCGTAGACACGCGGCTCCATCTCCGCGTGATGGCGGGCGACGTGCTCCGCGCAGAGCGCCTGGTTGGCGAAGGACATGTCCATCACCGCGGCGGGATGCCCCTCGGCGGCGGCGAGGTTGAGCAGCCGTCCCTGGGCGAGCACGTTGACGGTGCGGCCGTCGCCGAGGCGGTAGGTCTCGACCTGGGGGCGCGGCCGGGAGACGCCGGTGGCCATGTCGTCCAGGGCCGCCAGGTTGATCTCGTCGTTGAAGTGACCGCTGTTGGCCACGATGCAGCCGTCCTTGAGCAGCTCGAAGTGGCGGCGGTCGACCACGTTGATGTCGCCGGTGACGGTGATGATGAAGTCGGCGCCGGGGGCGGCCTCGGCGAGGGTCATGACCCGGTAGCCGTCCATGGCGGCCTCCAGGGCCCGGACCGGGTCGACCTCGGTGACCACGACATGGGCGCCGTGACCGGCGGCGCGGCTGGCGAGACCCCGGCCGCACCAGCCGTAGCCACAGACCACTAGGGTCTTGCCCGCGAGCAGGACGTTGGTGGCCCGGATCAGGCCGTCCAGGGTGCTCTGACCGGTCCCGTACCGGTTGTCGAACATGTGCTTGGTGAGCGCCTCGTTGACGGCCACGATCGGGAAGCGCAGGGCCCCGTCGGCGGCCATCGCCCGCAGTCGGATCACCCCGGTGGTGGTCTCCTCGGTCCCCGCCAGGACCTCGGGGATCAGCTCGGTACGGCTCTTGTGCAGCTCGGCGACGAGGTCGGCGCCGTCGTCCATGGTGAGCTGGGGCCGATGGTCCAGGACCGCGTTGATGTGGTCGAAGTAGCGGGCGCTGTCCTCGCCCCGGACCGCGAAGGTGGGCACCCCGTGGTGGGCGGTGAGGGCGGCGGCGACCGGGTCCTGGGTCGAGAGCGGGTTGCTGGCGCAGAGCCGGACGTCGGCGCCGCCGGCCCGCAGGGTGATGGCCAGGTTGGCGGTCTCGCTGGTGACGTGGAGGCAGGCCCCGAGCCGGAGGCCCGCGAGCGGCCGCTCTTTCTCGAAACGCTCCCGGATCAGGGTGAGCACCGGCATCTCCCGGGCGGCCCAGTCGATCAGCCGGTCGCCCTCGTCGGCGAGGGAGAGATCGGCGACATCGTGTTTGGAGCTGCTGGCGCTGGCGGTCATGCCACCTCCCGGCTGGTGCTGGCGGACGGGCTCGGGCGGCCATGGTAGCGAAGCCCGCAGCAGCCGCGGACCGGCCCCGCGGCCCATCCCGGCATCGTCTCGCCGGTCCAGGTCAGAAGCGGATCAGCGAGACGTGGCGCCGGTCGCCGAGGGCCTCCGCGCCCCCGAAGCCGGCCAGCTCGATGAGGAAGGCGATCCCCACCACCTGACCGCCGAGCCGCTCGACCAACTCGGCGGAGGCCCGGGCGGTCCCCCCGGTGGCCAGCAGGTCGTCGACGATGAGCACGCGCTGGCCGAGGCGGATGGCGTCGGCGTGGACCTCCAGGACCGCCTCGCCGTATTCCAGGGTGTAGGCGACCGAGATGGTCTGCGAGGGCAGCCTCCCCTGCTTGCGCACTGGGACGAATCCGACCCCGAGCAGGTAGGCGAGCGCCCCGCCGAGGACGAAGCCCCGCGACTCCACCCCGACCACGACCTCGACGCCGGCGTCGCGGTGGGCCTCGACCAGATCGTCGATGGCGGTCCGGAAGGCCTCGGCGTCGCCCAGCAGAGTGGTGATGTCCTTGAAGAGGACTCCCTTGCGGGGGAAGTCGGGCACGTCCCGGATGAGCCCTCGGAGGCGTTCCGCCAGGGGGTCGGGGGCGGGGGGGCCATCGGCCATCGCCGCGGCATGCTACCAGGCGTGACGTAGTGAGGAGGGAGAGCCGCAGGCTTTCCGTCCGAACGGAGGAGCTCCTGGTACGGGGAGCGAGTACCAGGAGCTCCTGGTACGCGGAGCGAGCAGCAGGGAGCCACCCTCTCCCCATCCGCGCCGCTGGCGCGATTGCTACACTGCCTCGTCGTCCACTTCCGACATCCTGGTGTGGTTGCTCCTACTCTGATGATCAATGTTCGCCACCGCTGACGCCGGGCTCGCCGGCGCGGCCGGCGTGGCCACGCCCCCGCTCAACAGCTTCCGCCACTACCGGCACCTCACCCTGGAGCTGGCGATCAGCCAGTTCAAGCTCCGCTACACACAGTCGGTACTCGGCTACCTCTGGTCGCTGATCAAGCCGGCGATGATCTTCGCGATCACCTACTTCATCTTCGTCGACCTCTTCAAGATCAACGACGGGACCAAGTTCTACGGCCTCCAGGTACTGCTCGGGGTCGTGGTCTGGACCTTCTTCGCGGAGTGCACCAGCTCGTCGATGGCGGCCATCGCGAGCAACGGCGGGCTGATCCGCAAGGCCTACTTCCCGCGCTCCATCCTGGTCATCGCCGCCTCGCTCTCGGCGCTCTTCACCTTCCTCATCAACCTGGTGATCGTGTTCGTGATCGCGGTGGCGCTCCACCAGATCGACATCGGACTGCGCATCGTCATGGTCATCCCGCTGCTCCTCGAGCTGTACCTTCTGGCGTTCGGAATCTCACTCTTCCTCTCCGCCCTCTTCGTCCAGTTCCACGATGTCAGCCACCTCTGGGAGGTGCTGATGCAGCTGCTCTTCTACGCGTCCGGGATCATGTTCAGCCTCACCTACGTCCTGCAGCGGCTCCACCTGGCCCTGGAGGTCGGCGCCAAGAAGCCGCAGACGCCCCACCTCGTCTGGATCGTGCAGGTGATGGCAGCAAACCCCATCATGCAGACCATCGAGGACCTGCGCCACGCGCTGCTGACGCCGGTGGCGCCATGGACCGAGCTGGTGGTGAGCGGCCATCTGGCAGCGGTCCATCAGTACGCCGCGCTCAACGCCGCCTGGGAGGTCCCAGTGCCGTTCCTGGTCGTGATCCTGGCGGTGACGGGCGGCGCGCTCACCTTCCGGTCGCGAGCCCGCAGCTTCGCCGAGAACCTCTGACGATGGCCAATCACGACGTGGCCATCAGGGTGGAGAACCTCTCCAAGCGCTTCCGCATCCCGCTCGACCGCAGCGCCACGCTCAAGCACCGGCTCACCCACTGGCGGAGCGCCGCGCGCTATCGCACCCTGGAGGCGCTGCTCGATGTCAGCTTCGAGGTGCCCGCAGGCCAGTTCGTCGGGATCATCGGCCACAACGGGTCCGGCAAGAGCACCCTGCTCAAGATCCTCTCGCGCATCTACCGGCCGGACGCGGGCATGGTCACCATCGAGGGCAAGGTCTCCCCCTTCCTCGAGCTGGGGGTCGGTTTCAACCCCGAGCTGACCGCGCGGGAGAACATCTTCCTGAGCGGGGCCATCCTCGGGCTGGGCAGGGGCGAGATCCACCAGCGACTCGACGAGATCATCGCGTTTGCCGAGCTGGAGCAGTTCGTCGACCACAAGCTCAAGAACTTCTCCTCGGGGATGGAGGTGCGGCTGGCCTTCTCGCTCGCCATCCAGGCCCACGCCGAGATCCTGATGATGGACGAGGTGCTGGCCGTCGGTGACGCCGCCTTCCAGCAGAAGTGCTTCGACATCTTCGCCCGCTACAAGCGAGAGGGCCGCACCGTGGTGCTGGTGACCCACGAGCTGGGTGCGGTCACCACCTACTGCGACCGGGCACTCCTGCTCGACCACGGCCGCCTGGTCGCGGATGGGGACACTGCTGACGTCACCGGCCAGTACCGGCGCGCGATCGGCCTCGCCGCGGACGGATCGCTCGCCGCCACCGAGGTCGAGCGCTGGGGCTCGCGGGACGTGGTGCTCACCGGCGTGCGCATCCTCGACCAGCGCGGGGTCGAGGACCGCAACCCGCCGACGGGGGGCTTCGTCCGCGTCGAGCTCGGCTACCGGATTCTCAGTGACGCGGTCACCGACTTCGTCTGCGTGCTCTGGCTGATGCGTGCCGACGGGCTGATCCTTTCGGAGTCCGCGCTGCCGGTGAGCCAGTATGCCCGGGTGGGGGAGAGCCAGCGGGGCGCAGGGGGCACGATCCGGTTCGACATCGCGCAGCTCCCGCTGCTCGACGGCGCCTACAGCGTCGACGTCGAGATCCAGGAGCGGCGAGGGACTGGCGTCTACGACCACCTCAAGCACGCCATAAACTTTCGGGTCATCGACAGACGAGAGCGTCACGGCGCGATCGAGCTGGGTGGGACGTGGTCGGTCGTGCCCACCGACCAGACGGCCGGTTCGCCGGAGCCGTTCGTCTCCCCCCAGTGGGTCGGTCCGGATGAGCGACCAGGCCTGTCCCGGCTCTGACCCGCAACCCCCGATCGAGGGCACCGGGGCCACCACCGGCGGGGCCGCCTCGTCTCCCGCCCGCGACGTCGACGCCCCTCCCGGGCCCGACGTCGAGAGGATGGTCGGCGAGGTGACGGCGGCGGTCGAGAGCGGGCGGCGCGCGGGCGCCTACCCCGCCTCCCTGATCGCCGCTCTCGACGTCCCCTTCCATCCCGACGAGGGGCTGGAGCCACCCGAGGCGAGCGCGGTGGTGGAGAGCGCCCGCCCGCTCCGCTCGACCCGCCCGGTGGTCGGAGGGGTGACCGTCTTCTGCAAGCGCGCGGTCCGGCGGATGCTCTCCTGGTACGTCGCGCCCATCGCCCGCGATCAGACCCGCTTCAACCTGGCTATCCTGCGCGAGCTGCGCGCCCTCGAGGAACGGGTGGCACGGCTCGAGGGATCCGCGGCCTCCGCCCCAGAGGAGACGGAGCCGGAGAGCCCACGGCCGCCCGGTCGGTGACGCGCCCCGTGCCCGGCCCGCTCGTGAGCCGCCCCGCAGCCGGCGGGACCCCGGCGCGCGCGCGGCTGATCGCATGACCGCGATCCACCAGCTCGTCCCCGTCCTCTCTCCCGGCGACGCCATCGGCCAGGCGGTGCGGCGGATGCGCTCCGCCTTTCGGGAGGCCGGCCTTCCCTCGGAGATCTTCGCGGACCAGGTCCACCAGCGCCTCCAGGGCGAGGCGCGCCCCGCCGCGGAGCTGAGCGCGCGGGTCGGCCCCGGCGACGTCGTCCTGTACCACCTCAGCATCGGCGCCCCGATGGCGCGACTCTTCGCCGGGCTCGGCTGCCGGCGGGCGATCGTCTACCACAACATCACGCCGTCCGCGTACTACCGGGTCACCAGCCCTCGGGTGGCCGGCTGGCTCGACCAGGGTCGCCGCGACCTCGCGCGGCTGGCGCCCGCCGTCGAGATCGGGGTGGCCGATTCCGCGTACAACGCCGCCGAGCTGCGGGCGGCGGGATGTCCGACGACCATCGTCATCCCGCCCCCGGTCGACCTTGCGCGTCTCGACCCGCGCCCGGCCCGCGCCGCCGGACCTCCACGGCTGATCTTCGTCTCCCGGCTCGCCCCCAACAAGCGCCAGGAGGAGCTGATCCGGGTGCTGGCGGCCCTGCGCGCCGGTGGGCAGCCGGCGGCGACCCTGGTGCTCCCGGGGGGCTGGGACGACACCGAGTCCTACGCCGCCGGGCTGCGACGGCTCGCCCGGGAGCTCGGCGTAGCCGGGGCGGTCGAGCTGCCGGGACGCTGCAGCGACCGGGAAATCGGCGACCTCTACGCCGGAGCGAGCGTCGCCGTCTGCGCCAGCGAGCACGAGGGATTCGGGATGCACCTGCTCGAGGCCTGGGCATTCGACCTCCCGGTGGTCGCCCGCGCCGCCGCGGCGGTCCCCGAGACGGTCGGCGACGCCGCCGTCCTGCTCCGCACCGACGACCCCCTGGTGTGGGCGGCGGTCGTCGACCGGGTCATCCGCGACGGTGAGCTGCGCCAGGCCCTGGTCGAGCGGGGCCGCCGCCGGCTGCTCGACTTCTCGGACGCGGCCTTCACGCAGCGGGTCCGGGATCTGCTGGAGCGGCTGGGTCTGCGGCGATCGCCCGGCGGGTAGGCGCGAGCCCAACAGGAACGGCCACCGTCCCGCGGTGCACCGCGCCCCCCGTGCTCCGCACGAGCAGCAGGAGCGGCCCCCGCCACAAGTGGACGTCGCCCCCCGTGTGCCACCATCGCCAGGCACGTGAGCAGCCCCGGGAGGTTCGAAATGACCGCCACCTCCAGCCCTGACCCCGGCGCGACGCGCCGGCTCTTCACCGTCCTGAGCGCCGTCTGGGGCACCGATCGGTGGTGGCTCCGGATGTGGGACGGGAGTGGCACCGGGGAGCCCAAGATGCCCCGATTCGTCCTCCATCTGAGGAGCCGCAGGGCCCTCGACCGCCTCGTCAGCGACCTGCCCGACCGGGGCTTCGGCCGGGCCTACGTCGAGGGCAGCCTCGACGTCGAGGGTCTCCACGCCTTCCTGGGGCACGTCAACGATCTGGCCATGGGCCGGGTGGCCCGGCTCCTGCCCCGGCTGGTCGCCGCCGCCCTGGCCCTCGGTGCCCGACCCGACCGGCGCGGCCTGCCGGTCGAGGCGCATCTGCGGGGACGGCTGCACAGCCGGGCCCGGGACCGCGAGGCGATCCGCCACCACTACGACCAGCCGCCCGAGTTCTACCGGCTCTTCCTGGGCCGGACCCTCACCTACTCGTGCGCCTACTTCGCCACTCCCGACACCGACCTCGACACCGCCCAGGAGGCGAAGCTGGAGCTGGTCTGCCGCAAGCTGCGCCTGCAGCCGGGGGAGCGGCTGCTGGACATCGGCTGCGGCTGGGGGAGCCTCGTCTTCCACGCCGCCGAGCAGTGGGGAGTCCACGCCGTGGGGATCACCGCCAGCCCCCGCCAGGCGGAATGGGCCGCCCAGGAGCTCCGCCGGCGCGGCCTGGAGGGGATTGCCGAGGTCCGGCTCGCCGACTACCGGGACCCCCTCGAGGGTGAGTTCGACGCCGTGGCCAGCGTCGGGATGGTCGAGCACGTCGGCCGGCGTGGGATGCCCGGCTACTGCGACGCCGTCCGCCGGCTGCTCCGGCCCGAGGGGCGGGCACTGATCCACGGCATCACCACGCGCCCCGGGACCCAGGGGATCGGTGCGTTCCTCAACAGCTTCGTCTTCCCCGACGGGCAGCTCCAGGAGGCGGGGGCGATGGTCACCGCGCTGCAGGCCGGGGGTCTCGAGGTCCGCGACGTGGAGAGCCTCCGCGAGCACTATGCGCTCACCCTGCGCAACTGGGTGGAGCGGCTGGAGGCGGGCTGGGACGAGGCGGTCCAGCTGGTCGGGGTCCAGCGGGCCCGGGTGTGGAAGCTCTACATGAGCGGCAGCCAGGTCGGATTCGAGCAGGGGTCGATCGCCGTCCACCAGATCCTGGCGGTCCGCCAGGGCACGGCGGGGGAGTCGGGGATCCCGCTCACCCGCGCCGACTGGTACACCTCCGCACAGCGTCTCGCGGTCGAGGTGTGATCGGGCCGGCGACGGACGGCAGCGAAGCCGAAACCGGGTCGCGACCGAGCTCCGGCGCGGGGGGTCGGGCCCAGCCCCGAACGGGTTCGCGGCAGCTCCGGCTGGTCGTGCCGCGCTTCGGCGCCGGCCTGAGCGGGGGCAGCGAGCTGCTGATGCGACGCCTGGCAACAACCCTCCAGCGGCGGCGCTGGCAGGTGGAGGTCTGGACCACCACGGCCGGCGACGAGGCCACCTGGTCGCCCGCCTTTCCCCCCGGGGACGACGTCGACGGCGGGGTCCGGGTGCGCCGCTTCGAGGTCATGGCGAGGCGGCCACCCCGTCTCTTCCACCAGATGAGCCGGGTGATGTTCCGGCTTCCCGAGCCGCTTCGGCCGGAGACGGCCTGGCTGGTGACCCAGGGACCGTTCGCCCCCGGATTGGTCCACGCTCTGGCCATCGGGTCCGACCGGCCGACCCTCTTCATGCCCTATCTCTACCACCCGACGCTGTGGGGCCTCCCGGCCGCGCCCCACCCCCGCGTCCTGATCCCGGCCGCGCACGACGAGCCGGCGCTCCGGCTGCGCGCCGTCGGACGTGCGGTGGGGGCGGCCGACGCCCTCTGGTACCTCACCGAGGAGGAGCATTCGCTGCTGGAGAGCGTCCATCCGGTGGCGGCGCGCCGCCCCCACGCGGTCGGCGCGGTGGCGATCGACCCGCCACCCGCGACCGACCGGGATGCCTTCCGGCGGGAACGGGGCCTGGGACGCTACCTCCTCTACGCGGGGCGGACGACCCCCGGCAAGGGGGTGGAGCTGCTCCTCACCGGTTTCGGATTGCTGCGCCGGCGCCACCCCGACCTTTCCCTGGTGCTCATCGGCGACCCGGACCGGCCGACCGCCCCGGCGGAGGGGGTCCTCTCCCTCGGCTGGCTCGGCGACGAGGAGCACTGGTCAGCCCTGGCCGGGGCCGAGGCGGTGGTGGTGCCGAGCCGCCTAGAGAGCCTCTCGCTGGTGGCGCTGGAGGCGTGGGCGACCGGGCGGCCATGCCTGCTCAACGGGGATTCGCCCGTGCTCGCGGGACAGGCGGAGCGGAGCGGAGGGGCACTCCTCTTTTGCGGCCCGCAGGAGCTCGCCACCGCCGCCCTGCGCCTGCTCGCCGACCCGGAGGAGGCTGCCCGGCGCGGGGACGCGGGGCGGCGCTTCGTGGCCCTCAACTATCGGTGGAATGCGGTGGTGCGGCGGCTCGAGGATCTCATCTCGCTCGGCGCGGCGGGCCGCGCGGACCGGCGTCGGGACCGGCCGTGAGACCGATCCTCATCGACGCCCGCCCGCTCCAGGGTGATTCGGCGAGCCGGGGAATCGGGACCTACCTCCGCGGCCTGATCGAGGGGATGACCGAGATCGGCTTCGCCCCCCAGGTCGGCGTCCTGCTCGGCCGCGGAGCCGCCGCCCCCCGGGAGCTCGCCGCCGCCGGGGTCCGGGTCACGGCACGCGTGCCCCGGCTGGAGCGCCGCGCCCAGGTGCTGGCCGATCCCCTCCTGGTCGCGAGCGCCCTGCGCCACCACCCGGCGCGGCTCTACCACGCGGTCGAGCAGGGCCAGCCGCGGCGTGCTCCCATCCCCGTGGTGGTGACCGTCCACGACCTCATCCCCCTCCTCCTGCCGGGCTACTCGTGGAGGTCGCGGCTGCTGCGCCGGCCCGGGATGCGGCTGCTCCGCCGGGCGGACGCGCTGATCGTCCCGAGCCGGGCCACCGCCGCCGATTGCGCCCGGCTGGCGGGTGTGGATCCCGGCCGGGTCCACGTCGTCCCCCACGGGCTCTCGCCGCAGTACCGACCGGCGGAGCCGGCGCTCATCGAGGCGACCCTGGCCCGCCTCGGGCTGCGGCGGCCCTACCTCCTGGGGGTCGGGACGTTCGAGCCGCGCAAGGGTCTTCCGCACCTGGTGGCGGTCACCCGCCGGCTCCGCCGGGACCATGACCTGGACCTCGTCGTGGCTGGGCGGCAGGGGCTGTTCGGGCCCGCGGTCCGCGCCGAGCTGGCCGTCCTGGGCGGCCACGCCCGGGAGCTCGGCTTCGTGGCGACCGCCGACCTGGTCGCCCTCTACGGCGGGGCCGCGGCCTTCGTCTTCCCCAGCGCCTACGAGGGATTCGGGCTGCCCCTGCTGGAGGCGATGGGATGCGGCGCCGTGGCCGTGGGCTTCGCCAACAGCTCCCTGCCCGAGGTCGCCGGGGACGCGGCCGTGCTGGTGCCCGACGGCGATGAGGAGACCCTGGTGGCCGCCCTGGACCGGCTGCTCTCGAACCCCGGCGAGGCGGCGCGGCGGCGGCGGCTGGGCCTCGAGCGGGCAGCGGAGTTCAGCTGGGCCGGCGCCGCCCGGGCCACGGTCGCGGTCTATGAGGCGACCCTGGGCGAGACCCTGCTGGGCGGCTGACCGGCTGGGACCGGCTCCGGAGCACGGCGTGCGCCGGGCTCCCCCACCGGAGCAACCGGCCCGGCGAGGGTGTCCGATCGGGGCGGGCCGCCGGCGCTGCGGCGGCCAGGCCTCGGCCACCGGCTAGAATCGCAGGCTCATGCCGGAGACCATCCTCGAGAGCTCCCATCCCGGCGCGGCGACCCCGGGCCGGCGGCTTCGGGTCCTGAGCGGCATGCAGCCGACCGGCCGGATGCACGTCGGCAATTACCTGGGGGCGCTGCGCAACTGGGTGCAGCTCCAGGACGGCTACGAGTGCATCTTCTTCGTCGCCGACTACCACTCCCTGACCGAGGCGACAGATCCGGCGTCGATCCGGCCGGCCACCGTCGAGATGGTGCTCGACTGGCTCGCCGCGGGCATCGATCCGGAGCGCTCCACCGCCTTCCTCCAGTCCGACCTTCCCGAGGTCGCCGAGCTGCACCTCCTGCTCTCCATGTCCACTCCGCTCGGCTGGCTGGAGCGGGTGCCCACCTACAAGGAGAAGGTGGCGCAGTTCCCCGACAACCAGAACTACGGGCTGCTCGGCTACCCGGTGCTCCAGGCCGCCGACATCCTGCTCCCCCGCGCCGACCGGGTCCCGGTCGGCGAGGACCAGGCCCCCCACATCGAGCTGACCCGGGAGATCGCGCGCCGCTTCAACCATCTTTTTGGCCAGGTCTTTCCAGAACCCCAGGGCCTGTTCACCGAGACCCCCCGGGTGATGGGCACCGACGGGGTCAACAAGATGAGCAAGAGCCGGGGCAACACCATCGGCATGCTGGACAGCCCCGAGCAGATCCGCCAGGCGGTGATGACCATGGTCACCGACGTGGAGCGGCCCCGCCGCGCCGACCCCGGCCACCCCGAGCGCTGCAACGTCTGCAGCCTGCACCGCTTCTTCAGCCCCGACCGCTACGAGGAGATCTGGCAGGGCGAGCGGGAGGCGCGCACCGGCTGCGTCGAGGTCAAGCGCTGGCTCGCCGAGGCCATCGCCGACCATTTCGCGCCGATGCGGGAGCGGCGGGCCGAGCTGGCCGCCCGCCCCGGTGTGGTCGACGAGGTGCTCGCCGAGGGCGCCCGGCGGGCGCGGGTGGTGGCCCAGGAGACGATCGCGCTGGCCCGCGAGGCCTGCGGCCTGGGCTGAGCCGGAGCGGCGCGCGGAACGCCGGCTCAGCGCACGCGGTGCGCGACGGCCGCCACGTCGATGCACAGACCAGGCACGCGCCGTCCCGCCTCGATGGCACGGACGGTCCAGGCGGGGGGCAGGGGACGCACCCGTCTCACGGTCCCGGCGATGAGGTCCCGCCATCCCCGTCCGGGCACGTACACGGGCAGAGGCAGCGCCAACCCTTCGATGCGGTCCACCGCCGCGCCGGCCTCGTCGATGGCAAGCCGGAGCTCGGCGAGGTCCCACTCGAAGAGGTGCTCGGGATTCTCCACCTTCTCGTAGCCACGTACCCTGGCGAGAAGGTGACGTCGGTTGGGGGTGGTGACCACCAGCCGGCCGCCCGGGCGCAGCAGCTCGACCCAGCGGCGCAGGGCCCTCTCGGGGTCGGGGAGGTGCTCGACGATCTCACCGGCAAAGACGGCGTCGAAGCTCGCGCCCGGGAACGGCGGGTCGCTGGCCGGCGCACAGACGGCGTCGATGCCTGCCTCACGGAGCACGGCGACCGCCTCGGGATCGCGGTCGCATGCCGAGATCTGGAAGCTCCACGGCCCCGCCGCGCGCACCAGCGAGTAGCCCGAGCCGACATCGCAGAGGCGTCCCCGCACCCCGCCCAGCAGCCGCCGAGCCTGGCGCACCCGCGCGGTGTGGTAGGCGCGGAGCCATGCATCGCTGCGGACGTAGATGTCCTGGTGGCGAGGCCGGGAGTAGTGGCGGTCGAGGACGCGCTCGTCCCTGGACACCAACTCGTGAGCGACGCCATTGATGGTGAGAAGGAGCCGGGGTGGGGGGACGTATCCGGCGGGAAGGCGCACCTCGGCGGGCTCCACCCCGCTCACCCGGCAGAGCCCGGGATCGAGAAGATCGACCACCATCTCGCTAGGGGCTGGAACCTCGAAGCGCCAGCTTGCCTGCGCCGGCGGGTCCTGCAGCTCGACGACCAGCGGACCACCCGCCACGGGGATGGTGAACCGAGACCCGTCCTGGGCCAGCATGGATCCCGCGGCTCGCCCGGTCGGAGCCATCGTCGCCTCGCCTGTCGGGATGGACCGCCGCAGGGAGTGTAGCCGCGGGTCCACGAACAAGGGGTGGCGGGAAGAGGAACGCACCAGGAGGTGCGTGACGACAAAGCGCCGAGCCCCCTGACGCCGGCTTCAGGGCGCGCAGCGCCCCCGGCGGAAATGGCCGGATGAAACGGCAAGCTACTTCCGGGGCGCTGCACTAGACTGGGAGAGGCTTCCCCCACCTGCTGAGCTCGAGGGCTTCGACGATGTCCAAGCAAGGTGTCCGCTTCGCGCCGGGAACCGTGGTCAGCCCGGGCGAGTACCGCAACGTCGAGACCGGGCAGGTGCGCTACTTCGACGGCAACAGCCCGCTTCCCGGCAAGGTCAACGCCGCCTCCTGGCAGCAGATCTCCGACCACTACCACGCCGGCGAGGCCGGCACCCATCGCCATCACATGCCCGACCAGGTCACCCACGGGGTCCGCTTCGCGGCCGGCAGCGTGGTGAGCCCGGGGGAGTACCGCAACGTCGAGACCGGCGAGGTCCGCTACTTCGACGGCAACAGCCCGCTCCCCGGCAAGGTCAACGCCGCCTCCTGGCAGCAGATCTCCGACCACTACCACGCCGAGGCCGCGCATCCCGACTGACACCTCCGTCACGAGGCGGCAGCCTCGCCCAGGCGACCTCCCCGCCGAGGTCACCGAGGGCGCCGCCCAGGCCGTGGCGGTGCTCCAGGCCGCCACCGCTCCGGAGGGGCTGGTCGCCTCCGCGACCCTTCCCCACTACGCCGCCGTCTGGACGCGGGACGTCGCCTTCGCCGCGCTCGGGGCCAATGTCTCGACCGACCCGGAGCTGAACGCGGCGGTGGGGCGCAGCCTGGCCGGCCTCGCCCAGCTCCAGGCCGCGTCGGGTCAGATCCCCAACGCGTGGTGGCCGCGGCGCGCCTATTGGGACTTCCACGAGGCGGGCTGCACCGACGCGACCTGCCTGTTCGTGGTCGCCGCCGCCCAGCACCTCCAGGCCCACCCCGACGCCCGCCTCCAGCGCCGGCTGTGGCCGCACCTCCGGCGGGCGATCCACTGGCTCGAGGACCAAGACGCCAACCAGTTCACGGTCATCGACTCCCCCTCCGGCGGGGACTGGATGGACTCGACGCTGCAGCGCACCGGGAAGCTGCTCTACGTCAACGCCCTCTACCACCGGGCCCTGCAGGGGATGGCGGCGCTGGCCCCCGGCGGC
>Ga0187880_1000065_pt1 | contig 89014 bp, 84 predicted proteins | sample June2016WEW_19_4_FD_132998 | JGI IMG/M metagenome (GOLD analysis project Ga0187880, IMG submission 132998) | Peatland microbial communities from SPRUCE experiment site at the Marcell Experimental Forest, Minnesota, USA - June2016WEW_19_40 | ecosystem: Environmental > Terrestrial > Soil >... | reverse complement strand
TGATGTCGACGTCCTTGTCGACGCAGTGCAAGAGCATGTACTTCATGTCAGGCTGGGCTCCTCAGACAAGGGAATGGCGCTCGTCACAGCGGCAGTGGCCAGAACGGCCGCACCGCGATGGTTCGCAAACCGGCGAAGGGCCCGTCGGTCACCATCAGCTCCCCACAGCCGACGCGCAGGGTCCGAGCCTCCTCAGGGGGCTCGAGCCGATTCCCGTCAACGTGCACCCCCGGGGAGCTCGTCTCCCTGACCCACGACCTCGTCGATTCCATCGCCGCTGCCTCCTCGCCGGCGGTGAGGTCGACGGTGGTCTCGGCGCACATCAGCAGCCGGTGCTTCATGGAACCCTCCTCTCTGCGGTGACGGAGTCATCCAGCTCGTGGAGCCGGCGCATCAGGTAACGGCGCTCCACCTCGCTGGGACCGAGCTCCAGGGCGCGGCGGTAGCTGGCCGCGGCTTCGGAGCGGCGGCCCATGCGGCGGAGCAGGTCGGCCCGGGTGGCGGGCAGCAGGTGGTAGCCGCCGAGCGCCCCCGACGTCTCCAGCGCCTCCACTCTGGCCAGGCCGACCTCGATCCCCTCAGCCATGGCAACGGCGACGGCGCGGTTCAGCTCCACCACCGGTGAGGGCATCACCTCGGCCAGCCGGCCATAGAGCCCGGCGATCGCCGCCCAGTCCGTCTCCGCGGCGTGCTGGGCGGCGGCGTGGCAGGCGGCGATCCCCGCCTGCAGCTGGTACGGCCCGGTGAGCAAGGTGGTGGGCGTCCCGCTGAGGATGCGCTGCGCCTCCGAGATCTGCGCGCGGTCCCAGAGAGCACGGTCCTGCTCCTCGAGGGTGACCAGGTCGCCGTGTGCGTCGACCCGAGCAAGGCGGCGGGAGTCCTGGAACAGCATCAGGGCCAGCAGCGCCTGCACCTCGGGCTCATCAGGCATGAGCTGGGCGACGATCCGGGCGAGCCGGAGGGCCTCGGTGGTGAGCCCCAGGCGGACCAGGTCACTGCCGGCGCTTGCCGAGTAGCCCTCGTTGAAGAGGAGGTAGAGGACGGCGAGCACACCGCCGAGGCGTTCCGGGAGCAGGTGGGGTGGCGGCACCCGGAAGGGGATGCCGGCGTCCTGGATCTTGTGCTTGGCGCGGACCAGACGCTTCGCCATCGTGGCTTCCGGCGCGAGGAAAGCCCGCCCGATCTGGGCGGTGGTGAGCCCGGCGAGCGATCGCAAGGTGAGAGCGACGCGCGCCTCGATGCCGAGCGCCGGGTGACAGCAGGTGAAGATGAGGCGCAGCCGCTCGTCGGGGATGGCTGCGCCCTCGCGGTCCTCGTCCCCGTCTGCGCTTACAGGGCTCCGGAGCGCTGCCTGCTCGAGCTTGACGGCCTCGACGGCGCGACGGCGCAGTCGGTCGACGGCCTTGTTGCGGGCCACCGTGGTCAGCCACGCTCCGGGGCGGGATGGCACCCCGTCGCCGGACCAGCGCTGCACCGCTTGGGTGAACGCATCTTGGGCGCACTCCTCAGCGAGATCCCAATCACCAGTGGCGGCGATGAGGGTGGCCACAACCCTTCCCCATTCCTGATGGAAGGCATCGGTGACGGCGGTTTCGACGCTGGAGCCGGCGGTTTCCGCCATCAACTCCCGCTTGTGGCGCACATCCGCAAGCCGATGCTGGCCATGACATGGGCTCCTGTCTGGGGTGGGCCACCCCCGGGGGAGAGGCTCTCCTGGTGCCGCACCCACCGGGACCGTTCCCATTCTCCGCTCCACTGCTCCGGCGAGGCCGTGATCGGGGCTGCTCGCCAGCCGCTACGACCAGCGGCCTCGCGCTGCGCTGCCGAGGAGCACCCCGGCCGGGGCGGGCCCCGCCGCCGCCGCGAGCGATGGCGACCTGCGACCGCGGCCGATGAGGCGGGCGGCGAACCGGCGCATGCGGACAACGCTCGTCGTGAGGCTGGCGGCGAATGCGCCGATCTGCGCATCCATCACCCAGATCTCCGCGATGCTCCGTGGACGGTCCGAGAGGGTGTAGCCGGCGTACGGGCTCATGGGTTGGTCTCCTCGGGGCTCGCCCCGGTGTAGGTGTGGCTCGGCGTCTGTCGAACCCTTCACCCTGACGACGAACGGTCCGGCGCCGGATGGACATCGATCGAGGAACGCGAGTGGGCAACCGCCCGCTCAACTCGCCCGCGGTGCCCGGTCCATGGCACGTCGAGACCGCCGAGGTCGGTGACCGGGTCGGGGTGCAGCCCCGGGCCCCGAGGCGGCGCGGGAGGAGCACGGCGGGGCCGGCAGGCGGTCGAGGCACGGGGGTGTCCCGAATGGCCTTCTTCCGATATAACTGCTATCATGAGTTATGATAATAGTGCTCGCCTAAACTCACGGTGAGGCCGAGCACGGCAGGGAGGTCGTGGTGATGATCACGCAGAGAGCCCGAGACCCCGAGACCGGTGAGCCGGTGGTGACGGAGACGGAGCCGACCACCACGGTCACCGGGCGCAGGGTGGTCGCGTCCGCCCCTCCGGTGGCCGCGTACCGCCCCGCACGGCCCGCCGGCTGGACCGCCGGTCACCTCCTCATCCGCCTGATCTGGCTCATCGTCGGCGTCATCGACGCCATCGTGGGCCTGGACTTCGTGTTCCGGCTGATCGCGGCGCGCGACACCGGGTTCGCTCACGTGATCATGGTGGCGGGGTCGACGCTGGCATCGCCGTTCAACGGGATCTTCGCCAGCGTCCCCAGGTTCTCGAACCTCACCCTGCAGTGGAGCGACCTGCTCGTCTTTCTCCTGGCCATCTTCGCGGGGTGGGTCCTGAGCGGGATCGTCTCGCTGGCGATGCGAGGCTCACGCGGACCGGCCACCGTCTGAGGCGCGCCGTCCTCTCGCCGGTCCTCGAGGAGGACGGGAGGTTGCCCAGTAAGAGGACGGGAGGTTGCCCAGCGAACCGTCCGTCACCTCCGACGGCGCCGCGTCTGAGATGTCGAGAGCTGGATCACCGGCCATCGTTCTGAGGTCAGGAGAGGTCGCCAGGAGGAAGTACGCCCGGAGGGACTTGAACCCCCGCACCCGGCTCCGGAGGCCGGCGCTCTATCCAACTGAGCTACGGGCGCACGTTCGAAATCGAGTATACGGCGGCCGGCTGCGGCACCCGGGAGACCGTCAGGCCGGAGGTGGCGCAGATCCGTCCGAAGAGGGCGGCGTCACGGATCGCCGCCGCCCCCGGATCGTTGTTGAAGAACGCGTAGACGTCGGCGTCCGGGCCCCAGAGGGAGCGCAGCCGCTCCGCCCAGGTGCGCATGGCCGGCTCGGAGTACGACCAGTCGTCAGGGCCAGCCTGATGGAAGCGGACGTAACCCCAGCTCGCCGTGGCCCAGGGCGGCTCGCGCAGCTCGCCGAGCCGGTCGGTCAGGCAGAGGGCCGCGTCGCGCTCACGCAGGATGGTGGCCACGTCCTCCCGGAACCATGACGGATCGCGAAACTCCACCGCCAGCCGCTGGGTTGCGGGCACCGCGGCGCATGCGTCGCGCAACCGGCCGGGGTCGACAGCGAATCGGGGCGGCAGCTGGAGCAGCAGAGGCCCGAGCCTTCCCCCCAGCTTGGCCGCCCGCTCGAGGAAGGTCCGGATCGGTTCGGCGGGCTCGCCCAGACGGCGGATGTGGGTGATGTAGCGGGAGACCTTGAGCGCGTACTCGAACCCGTCCGGCGCGCGGGCGGCCCAGCCGGCGAACACGCCCTCAGCGGGGAGGCGGTAGAAGGTGCTGTTGACCTCGACGCAGTCGAACTGGGAGACGTAGTGCTCGAGCCAGGTGCGCGTTGGCGCTGCCGACGGATAGAAGCGGCCGCGCCAATCGGCGTATTGCCATCCGGAAGTCCCGATCCGGACGGTCATGGCGCGGGCTGGCCGTGCATCCCCTCAGACTAGCCATCGCATCCGTGAACGACGCGCCTCCGCCTCCGCCGCCGCCTCAGCTCCCGCCACCGTCGCCTCAGCTCCCGCCACCGCCCTCCCAGCTCGCGCCACCGCCCCCTCCTCCTCCACCGCCGCCGGCACCCCCGGGATGGACGACCTGGAGCCCTCCGCCCAGCCCGCCGGGGCCGTTCGACAGCGGTTGGGGAGCCCCCGGCCCGCCTCCCCCACCGGGTCAGCAGGGCCCCACGCCGCAGCCCGGGAGGGGGCGGGGCGGCGGCAGGTGGCGGCTCGCACTGGCCGTCGCCGGCGGCGTGGCCATCGCGGCGGTCGCCGGGGTGGGCGGCTACCTCCTCGTCAACCGCGGCTCCAGCGGTCCGTCCACCGCCACCGGCACGCCCACGCCGCTGCCGGTGTCGAGCACCCCGTCGGGCGGCGGAGAGCCGCCCATCCAGGTGGGCGTCGACTGCAGCGGCGGCAGCCCGCCGGACGCCTACACCGCGGCGGCGGTGAAGGACATCTGCGACGTCCTGGTCCCCCTCGCGGCCATGGACCCATCCTGTGCCGGCACGCCGGCGGCCGCCTGCGAGAGCGCCGCCGGCGAGCTGGATCGGGTGGCATCCGCGGCGCTGGTCGACATCCGCAACCAGCACCCGGCCACGGCGGGGGAGGTGGCCGCCGACCCCCATCTGCGAGCCGCCTTCCGCGACTACGCGGCCGCCGGGGCCGATCTGGCCACCGGGGTGGCGGACGGCGATCGCTCCCTCGAGGCCAAGGGGACGGCCGCGCTCACCGCCGGCACCGAGGCGCTAAGCGCGGCGGGCGCCGACCTCGACGGCTGAGGTCAGCGACGCCGGCCGCCGACCACCCGGGTGAGCCCACCCGGATCCGACCTCACCGACACCTCGAGCTCGGCCCCGCGCAGCAGGGACTGGACCGGCCGGCTCAGGTAGGGAGCCACCTCGAAGAGCACCACCCCGCCACGGCGCAGCCATCCGGGAGCCTGGCCGACCAGGTCGCGCACCAGGCCCAGCCCATCGGCGGACCCATCGGTGAGGGTGTGGCGGGGCTCAAAGCCCCGGATCTCGCGCGGAAGGGCTCGGACCTCGCGCCGGGCGACGTAGGGCGGGTGCATGGTGAACGCGCCCACCTCGCCGCGCAGCCTGGGGGGCAGTCCGGCCAGGAGGTCGGAGACCCGAAAGCGGGCGTTGGTGAGGTGGTTGCGGCGCGCGTTCGCCCGGCTCAGCGCGACCGCGGCCGGGTCGATGTCCAGGCCCCAGACCTCGGCCGAGGGAAGCGCGGCGGCCACCGCGCAGGCGACCGGGGCCGCCCCGCAGGCGACATCCACGGCGACCTTGACGGGGCGGCGGCGAAGCGCGGCGATCGCCGCCTCGGCGAGCAGCTCGCTGGATCCCCGTGGCACGAAGACGCCGGGGCGGACCTTCAGGGTCAACCCGGCGAAACAGACCGCGCCGCGGATCAATGCCACCGGCTCGCCCGCGGCACGGCGCTCCAGGTAGTCGCGGTAGCGCCTCTCCGCCCTCGCCGGGACCGGCGCCTCCGGGTCGAGCGCCTCCACCTCCACCCCCAGCGCGAGGGCGAGAAGGTCCTCGGCATCCTCGCGGGCGATGGCCCCCCGCCAGTGGTCGATCGCCGTCGATTCCCTAAGGCGCGTGCGACCAACGGTTAACAGGTGGCCGATTTCCGGCCGAGGGAGGGGCATTCGTGGTTGCATGGGCGGGGATGGTAGTCGCGCAACCGCACCCCTGGCGGATCGCAGCCTTCTTCGACGTCGACCGCACCCTGGTGCGCGGCTCGTCGATACTCGCCCTGGCGGGTCCCCTCTGCCGCGCCGGGCTGCTCCCGCGCCGGGCGCTGGTCACCGCGGCGCTCCGCGGGCTTCAGTTCAGCGCCCGCGGCTTCTCCGAGGAGGAGGTCCAGCGGGCGGTCCGCGGCATCGGGACCGCCGTGCGGGGTCTGGACGCGGTGGCCCTGCGGCGGGTCGCCGACCGGGCGATACCGCTGGTGCTGGCACCCAGGGTGTACGGCGAGGCGGTGGAGCTCATCGCCTGGCACCGCTCCCGGGGTCACCTGGTCTTCCTGGTCTCCGCCTCCACCCATGAGCTGATCGACCGGCTGGGCGGGATCGTGGGCGCGGACGGGGTGGTCGCCTCCGAGGCCGAGATCGTCGACGGCCGCTACACCGGCACGGTGGCGCTCTGCCACGGTGCCGCCAAGGTGGAGGCGGTCCGCCGGCTGGCGGCGGCGTACCGGGTCGACCTGGAGCGCTCCTTCGCCTATGGCGACGGCACCGGGGACATCCCGATGCTGCTCGCGGTCGGCAACCCGAACGCGGTGAACCCCGACCACCGGCTCCGGGCGGCGGCCGTCCAGCACGGCTGGCCCCAGCTGCACTTCCGAGGCCGCGATGGCCTCTCCTGGCTGGACGACCCGGGCTGGCCTTTCGGGCCGGCCTGGACGGGGGCCTCGTCCTGGCGCGCCGACTCGGGTGACACCCTGGGCGGTGAGCCGGTCGTGGAAGGCGTGAGCACCCCCGCCTACTGATCCGGGTCGCCCCGCCACCCCGGCGGCCAGCGACTACAATCCGCCGGCATCCGCCCCCATGGACGCGGCTCCCCCACCTCCACCCCCGCCCACCCCGCCACCAGAGGGGTCCGCCGCGCCACCGGGATGGCCGCCCATGCCGCGCGACTGGCCGCCCGCGCCACCCGACCGGCCGCCCGCGCCACCTGACTGGCCACCCGCGCCACCCGACTGGCCACCCGCGCCACCGCCCCCGCCGGGATCGGCGCCTCGGGCTCCCTCACCTCTCACCTGGGCACCGCCCGCCTGGGCACCGGCGGCGGTGCTCCCCGGCCGCGAGATGGTGCTGGCGGGGACGGGCCGCCGCCTCGGGGCGTTCGCCCTCGACGGGGTCTTCATCGGGATGATCATCGTGGCCGGGCTGGTGGTGGGCGGCGGCATCGTCGAGGCGGCGATCTCGCCGGCGACCACGATCTCGCCGGCGGCGGCGACCTCGCCCGGGGTGCTCGCCGGGACGCTCGTCTACCTGCTCACCATCATCGCCACCCCCTTCGTCTACCCGGCGGTGGGCTGGCGGTCGGGGGCCACCCCGGCGATGCGCGTCCTGGGCCTGCGGGTGGTCGATGCCCGCGGCGGTGACCGGCTGGGCTGGGGTCAGGCGCTGCTCCGCACCGCGGGCTGGTGGTGGTCGCTGCTCACCTGCGGCGCCGGCTTCATCCCGGCGCTGGCCGACGCCTGGCGCCGGGGCCTCCCCGACCGGATGGCCAGCAGCCTGGTGGTGGCCATCCGGCCCCTGCCGCTCGCGTGGGTGCCCGGCCCCTACGGCTGGACCATGGCGCCGGCCCGGCCGCCGATGCCCGCCCCGCTCGTCCCCACCGCCCGGGCCGTCTCCGACCCGCCGGCGACCCGGACCGCGTGGACCTGGACCGACGTGGTCCCGGTGCTGATCGCCCTCCTGCCGATCATCTTCGGGGCCAACTGGGTTGCCGGGATCACCGCACAGGGACTCAACATCACCGCCGGCACGGGCGGCGCGGTCGCGCTCTCGTACGCGGACGAGATCGCCGTCTACGGCGCCTGCCTGCTCCTGATCTGTCTATTGGTGCGCTGGCGCCGGCGCACCGCGCTGACCGCCCTCGGCCTGCGGCTGCCCACCTGGCCCTGGCTGGCGGCGGGGATCCCGCTGGGTTTCGCGGCCATCGTGCTCGAGTACGTGGGTGGGGTGATCGACCGCATCGTCCTCCCCACCGCCAACTCCACCAACCAATGCGTCGGCATCCGCGCCGAGTACGGCGGGTCGGTCGCGCTGACGCTGCTCGCGACCGCGGTGATCGCACCCATCGCCGAGGAGATCATCTTCCGCGGCTTCACCTTCCGCTGGCTGCAGGGACGGATGCCGCTCTGGGGGGCGGTGATGGTGAGCGCGGCCCTCTTCTCAGCCGCCCACGTGGGGTGGGCGGAGCCGACCCTCTTCCTCCCCGTCTTCCTCGACGGGCTCCTGCTCGCCTACGTCTACGCCAAGTCGGGATCGGTCTGGCCGGGGGTGATCATCCACGCCAGCATCAACGTGCTGGCCACGATCATCGTGCTCACCGCCCCGAGCTGCTGAGCGGTCGTGCGACCACGGCCCCAAACCGGAAGCCGGCTCCAGCTGGCGAACCGCTCGTGGACGCCGGAGAGGACGGCGTCCACCTCGGCTTCGCCCATCACCACGAAGCGCTCCGGCTCGTCCTCGGTGGGGGGTTGACGGTGGCGATCTGCTCGTGGCCGTCGGCCAAGCGCCTTCGCCCGCCGGGGATCACGCCAGCCGCGCCACCCCCTGGCGGCCGGCCGCGGCCACCGCCTCGGCGACCGACTCGGCCTCCGAGGGATCGAGGCCGGCGCAGGTGATCCTCACCGCGGGCGCGGTGGTGATCCGGAAGCGCTCCCCGGAAAGGGCGGCGTAGCCGGCCTCGGCAAGCGCGTCCAGCACCGGGGCCTCGGCCTCCACCGGCACCCAGACGTTGAGGCCGGTGACTCCGTGGGCGGCGATGCCACGCCGTTCCAGGGCGTCGAGGAGCCCCTCCCGCCGCTGTCGGTAGGTGTCGGCGGCCTGAGCGAGCAGCAGGTCGAGCCCGGGACGCGACCAGAGGCCGATGACCAACCGCTGGAGGAGGTGGCTCACCCATCCCGGCCCGAGCGCCAGCCGTCCCGCCACCCGCGCCACCGTGCCCTCGTCGCCGCAGACGACGGCCAGGCGGAGGTCGGGGCCGAGGGTTTTGGAGACCGAGCGCACCACCGCCCACGCCGGTGATCCGGGGATGGCGACCCCGACCACGCTGCCCCCGCCGACCGCCTCGGCGTGGTCGTCCTCGACCACCAGGACGGCGGGGTGGCGGGCCAGGGCGCGGCGGAGCTCGGTGCGTCGGAGATCGTCGAGCGCGCTGCCGAACGGGTTCTGGCTGCGGGGGGTCATCACCACCGCCCGCGCCCCGCGCCCGAGGGCCTGGTCCAGGTCGTCGGCGAGCATGCCCCGGGCGTCCACCCGCACTGGCAGCGGCCGCAGCGACATCGCCCGCAGCAGGTCGACGATGGGTGGGTAGACGGGATCCTCGACGGCCACAGCATCGCCCGGCCGGAGGTGGGCTCCCAGCACCCGCTCGATGCCGTCGACCGCACCGCTGACCACGGTGAGGTGGGAGGCGTCGACGCCGTCGGCGCTGAGGCGCTCACGGGCGAGGTCGGCAAGGTCCGGCTCGACCAGCGCGGAGCCGTACGACGCCGACCGGCGGGGCAGGCCGGCCAGCGCGCGGCTCCACTCCGGGAGCAGGCGGGGGTCGGGGTGGCCCAGGGCGAGATCGCGGAGGCCCGGGCGAGGCCGCGCGGTGAACCCGGCGTGGAGAGGTGGCCGGGGGGCGATCGAGGTGCCGGAGCGCCCGGCACCGACCGCCAGCCCGCGCCGGCCCAGCTCCCGGTACGCGGCGGCCACGGTCGCCGGGCTCACCCCCAGCTCCGCCGCCACCCGCCGGACGGTGGGCAGGCGCTCGCCCGGCTGGATGCGGCCGTCGCGGACGGCCCCCTCCACGGCGGTGGTGAGGTCGGCGGCGCGATGGCCCGTCGTGTAAAATAGTTCGGTAACGTTCACGTCTTTGTATCATAACATATGGACGAAATACCAACCTCCAGCGCGGCCACTCGGAGATCCGGCGAAGGCGGCCCGGTGAGCCCTCGGGTCGAGGTCCGGCGGCACTCGGAGCGCGCTCGCTACGATCGGGCGACGATCGACGCCATCCTCGACGAGGCGCTGATCTGCCACCTCGGGGTGGTCGTCGAGGGGGAGCCACTGGTGCTCCCGACCGGGTTCGGCCGTATCGGGGACACCCTGTACCTGCACGGCGCGGCGTCCAATCGCAGCCTGGCGGCAGCCCTGGAGGGAGCCTGCGTGACCGTCACCCACCTGGACGGCCTGGTCATGGCACGCTCCGCATCCGGCCACTCGATGAATTACCGGAGCGTCGTGGTGAGGGGGCGCGCCCGCGCGGTCACCGATCCGGTGGAGCGGCGGGCCGGGCTGCGCGCCGTGGTCGAGCACGCCATCCCGGGGCGGTGGGACGAGGTGCGCCAGCCGAGCCCCCGGGAGATGGAGGCCACCGCCGTCATCGCCCTCGACCTGGCCGAGTGCTCGGCGAAGGTCCGGAGTGGCCCTCCGCTCGACCCGGCCGCCGACCGCCCGCCGGGGGTCTGGGCGGGTGTGGTGCCGCTTCGGATGGTCGCCGGCGCTCCACTCCCCGACCCCGACCTGGGGGAGGGCATCGACGAGGCGCCGAGCGTGAGCCGGGTGCGGCGGCGATTTCCCACGCTCCCCGACGACGGCGTGTGACCGGGTGACCCGCACCCGCCTCACCCCCCTCCTGATCGCCTGCTTCGCCGCCGTCTTCCTGATCTGGGGCTCCACCTACCTCGCCATCCGGTTCGCGATCGAGACGATCCCGCCTCTCGCCATGGCCGGGCTCCGCTTCCTCACCGCCGGCGCCCTCCTCTTTCCGCTCGCCTACCTGACCGGCGATCGCGCCCACGACCGCCTGAGGGCGGTGCACTGGCGCTCGGCCCTGGTCATCGGGTCGCTGCTCCTCTTCGCGGGCAATGGGGTGATCACCCTCGCCGAGCAGCACGTCGCCTCGGGGCTGGTCGCCCTGCTGGTGGCCACCGTGCCCCTCTGGATGGCGGCCTTCGGCCATCTCGCCGGTGTCCAGCGGGTGGGCCGGGTGGGAGCGGTGGGCCTGGCCGCGGGGCTGCTGGGGGTCGGCCTGATGCTCCGCCCGGGCAGCGTCGGTGCGGGGTCCCCGGGCTGGATCGCCTTCACGCTGATCTCGCCGCTCACCTGGGCGCTGGGCTCGATGTACGCCCGGAGCGCCCCGATGCCCCGGCGTCCGCTGCTCGCGACCTCGATGGAGATGCTCTGCGGCGGCGCCGTCCTCTGCGTGACGGCCACCCTGCTGGGGGAGTGGGGGCAGTTCCATCCGGCGGCGATCTCGGCGGTCTCGGTGGCGGGATTCGTCTACCTGGTGGTCGCCGGCTCGATGGTCGGGTACACCGCCTACACCTACCTCAACGGCAAGGTCTCCCCCCAGGCGGCGTCGAGCTACGCCTACGTCAACCCGCTGGTGGCGGTGCTCCTGGGCTGGGCCTTCGTCGGCGAGACCATCACCCCCACCACCCTCCTGGCCGGGGGGCTCATCGTGGTCGCCGTCGTCGCCCTGCTCGCGGGCGACCGCCGTCCGTCGTGGCGCGCCGCCAGGGCGCCCTCTCCCGCCGCCACCGAGGCGGAGGTCGCCTGATCCCAGCGGCCGGCTGAACGCGGCGATGCTGCCCGACCGGCGGTCACGTGCCCGCGCGGCGGCCGGTCCGCAGACAGATCGCTGCATCCCGGAAGGCCGCCCGAACTCCGCCGCCAGCGACAATGCCGGGGGTGACCTCCGAGCCGGCCCTCCCGGCCCACGACCCCGCCGCCGGCCCAGCGCTCGCGGGAGCGGCTCAGTCCGCGGGCGATTCGGCCCCTCTCCCTCCGCGCCGGCGGCTCATCGAGGGGCACTGGGGATGGCTGGACGTCCTGATCGTCGGGCCTCTGGTGGCCAGCTCGATCTACTACTACGCCGGCCTGCCCCTCGGCACCTGGCTGATCCTCCACAACCAGCCGGTGCGGGCGGCGCTGCTCCGAGGTTCCACGGCGTCGATGATCCTGACCGGGGCCGCGGTCCGCACCTCGGGCCTGAGCATCTGGGTGGCGCTGCTCGCACCCCTCCCGATCACCATGTGCACCGACCCCTGCTTCTTCTACGGCGGCCGCCGCTACGGCCGCGCCCTGATCCAGTTCCTCGGACGCAGCGACCCGCGCTGGGACCGGCGGATGGCGAGGGGGGAGCGGATCTTTGCCCGCTGGGCCGGCTGGGCGGTGTTTCTCGCTCCGGTGATCTGGCTGCCCAACTCCGTCTTCTACTTCCTCGCGGGAGAGCCCCGCAAGATGCCGTTCTGGCAGTTCATCCTCCTGGACACGGCCGGCGAGCTGGCCTTCATCGCCGAGATCGAGGCCCTCGGCTACTTCATCGGCAAGCCGGCCGAGGACGTCGCCAAGTCCCTCTCCAACTACAGCATCCCCATCGTCATCGGGCTGGTGGTCCTGATGGTGGTGGTCTCCGCGGTGAGCGGGGTGCGGCGCGCCCGGACCGGTTCGGGTCCCGCGAGGTGACGGGCCGCCCCGATTCGGCCACAATCACCACCGTGGCCGAGCTCCCGAGGCAGTTCGTCCTCGGCGTGGACCTCGACGGCGTCTGCGCCGACTACTACCCCTTCATGCGCCGGGTGGTCGCCGACTGGCTGGGGCGTGACATCGACTCGCTCCCCACCGACGTCGGCTGGGAGATGACCGAATGGGGCATCGAGCCCGGGGAGTTCCACAAGGTCCACCGCTTCGCGGTGGTGCAGCGCAAGCTCTTCCTCGAGGTGGGCATGATCGTGGGCGCCGGGCCCGCCCTGCGCCGGCTGTCCAATCTGGGGATCCGGATCCGGATCATCACCCACCGCCTGGTCATCGAGCACTTTCATCAGATCGCGGTCGCACAGACGGTGGAATGGCTGGACCGCCACGGCATCCCCTACTGGGACCTCTGCTTCATGGGCGAGAAGGGCGCGGTCAACGCCGACCTCTACATCGAGGACTCCCCCTACAACGTCGAGGCGCTGCTCCGCGATCATCGCAACGTCATCGTCTTCAGCCATGCCGCCAACACCCACATCGACGTCCCCGACGATCAGCGCGCCCGCACCTGGGCGGAGGCGGAGCCGCTCATCGTGGCGCGCTACCACGCCTGGGAGCGGCGGGGTGGCGCCGAGGAGATGCGCCGCCGCGCATCAGATCGCGTCGCGGGGTGACCGCGGACAGCCTCGAGGTCGATGGCCACGACCTCGCGATCTCCAATCCCGACAAGGTCTTCTTCGCGGAGCGGGGAATCACCAAGCGACAGCTGGTCGAGTACTACCTGGCGGTGGCCGACGGCGCGCTGACCGGCTGCTTCGACCGTCCGTCGGTGCTCAAGCGCTACCCCAACGGGGCCGCCGGCCCCTTCTTCTTCCAGAAGCGCGCCCCGGTGGGTGACGCCCCGTACCTGCGCACCACCACGGTCCATTTCCCGAGCGGACGCAGCGCCAGCCTGCTGGTCATCGACTCGGCGGCGGCCCTGCTCTGGTCGGTGAACCTCGGCTGCATCGACATCAACCCCTGGCCGGTGCGCAGCGGCGACACCGACCACCCCGACGAGCTGCGCGTCGACCTCGACCCCCAGCCCGACGTCCCCTTCGCCGACATCCGCCGGGTCGCCCTGGTGGTGCGCGAGGTGCTGGAGGAGATGGGCCTGCGCGGGTACCCCAAGACCTCGGGCTCGCGGGGCATCCACATCAACGTGCGGATCGTTCCCGAGCACGGCTTCACCGCCGTCCGCCGCGCCGCGTTGGCCCTGGCCCGCGAGGTCGAGCGCCGAGCCCCCACCCTCGCCACCAGCAAATGGTGGAAGGAGGAACGTCACGGGGTGTTCATCGACTACAACCAGAACGCCCGGGACCGCACCGTGGCCAGCGCCTACTCGGTGCGCCCGGTCCCCGATGCGCGGGTCTCCTGCCCGCTGGAGTGGGACGAGGTGGCCGACGTCGAACCGGCCGACCTGACCGTGGAGACGGTGCCACGCCGATTGAGCCAGAGGGGTGACCCGGGTGCCGGCATCGACGCCGTCACCCACCGGCTCGACTCCCTGCTGGAGCTGGCCGACCGCGACGAGCGCGAGGGGCTCGGTGACGCCCCCTGGCCGCCGCACTTCCCCAAGGGCGACGACGAGCCGCGCCGGGTGGCACCGTCCCGCGCCCGGAAGGACTGAGCCCAGGAGACGCGGGACACGACCGGTGACCCGTGGCCGAGAGAGCGCCTGGCCCGCCGGGGGCTCACGCCACCGCCCGCATGCTCGAGCCGACCTGCTCCACAAGAACCTCCTCCCAGGTGCGGCGGCCCAGGACGGCGTGCTCGGGGGCCAGGTTGGCGCCGGCCCGGATCGCGCGTGCGGCCCCGCCCGGCATGTGCAGGGGGAGGAGCACGCGGTGGCGGCGGCTGGCCCGCAAGTAGCCGCGGAGCAGTTCGTCCATGGCGTACGTGCGCGGCCCGGCCATTTCGGGCACCAGGCCGGCCGGCTCGCCGAGGGCGAGCTCTGCGACCCGAGCCGCGACCTCCCCGGTGTCGACCGGCTGGAACCGGATCCCCGCCGGCACGGGTAGGACGGGCAGCTTCGACATCTGCCGGGCCACGGCCAGGAGGGCGTCGTGGAATTGGGTGGCGCGCAGCGTCGTCCAGGGCAGGCCAGAGCCCGAGATCTCGTGCTCGGCGGCCAGCTTGGCGGCGAAGTAGCCGAACATGGCACGGTCGACGCGGCTCCGGACCGGCACCCGGTCGGCGCCCACCACGGAGATGTTGACCAGGTGCGGCGTCCCCACCCCCAGCGCCGCCCGCACCAGGATCCTGGCCATTCCGTCATCGCCCTTGGCGCTGCCAGCGCAGTTCACCACGGTGGTGACGCCTGCGAGCGCGGGCTCGATCCCCTCGCCGGTGCGAAGGTCGCCCACCAGGTGCTCAATGCCATCTCCGTGGTCACCCGGGTGGCGGGTGACCACGCGCACCTCGCACCCGGCGTCGCGCAGCCGCGCGACCACGGGCCGCCCCAGCCTTCCGGTGCCGCCAATTACCAGAATCCTCGCTGTCATGGCTCCTCCTGATCAGGGGGCTGATCCGCCCGTCAAATTGGCTCGATCTCGCGGGTCTACCCTTCAGACACGCCGGGAAGGAGCGATGTGACCGATGGCTGACCAGGATTGGCTGGCGGATCGATTCGAGGAACAGCGGGCCCATCTGCGCTCGGTGGCATACCGGATGCTGGGGTCGCTCACCGAGGCCGACGATGCGGTCCAGGACGCCTGGCTGCGACTCAGCCGCAGCGGCGCCGGCGAGGTGGAGAACCTCCAGGCGTGGCTGACCACGGTCGTCGCCCGTGTCTGCCTCAATGCCCTGCGCTCCCGCAACGTGCGCCGCGAGGAGGCGCTCCCCGTGCACGTGCCGGATCCGGTCGTCGCCTCACCGGAGGAGCAGGCGATACTCGCCGACTCGGTCGGGCTCGCCCTGCTCGTCGTGCTCGACACGCTGACCCCTGCGGAGCGTCTCGCGTTCGTGCTCCACGACATGTTCCAGCTGCCCTTCGAGGCGATCGCCCCGATGGTGGGGCGCACGCCCGTGGCCACGAGGCAGCTCGCCAGCCGGGCGCGTCGGCGGATCACAGGCGCGGATGTGCCCGCTCCGGACACCGACCTCGCCCGCCAGCACAAGGTGGTCGATGCCTTCTTCCAGGCAGCCCGCGCGGGCGACTTCGACGCCCTGGTCGCGTTGCTCGACCCGGCGGTGGTGCTGCGGCTCGACGCCGGCGCGGCGCCCTCCTCCGCCTCCATGGTGCGCAGCGGCGCGGCGGTGGTGGCCCGGCAGGCGCTGCGAGGTCTGCGCTCCGCTCTCCCTGGCGCGGAGATCCGGCCCGCGGTCGTGAACGGCGCCGCCGGCGTGGTGGTCACCGTGGGCGGACGGCCGGTCACCGTGATGGGCTTCACCGTCGCCGGTGGCCGGATCGTCGAGATCGATGCCATCGCCGATCCGGAGCGCGTCGCGAGGCTTGCCACCACCGGCTTCGCCGGCGAGTAGACGCAGGAGGCTGCGACGTCCGCAGCCCGGCCAGCCCCCCGGGCTATCCGCCGCCGTTCAGGATCGCCCCCAGGTCGAAGGGGTGGGGCGGCAGCAGCTGGTCATACCCGCACTCGCCGGCGGCCTTGTCGGGGCGCCAGCGCAGGAAGCGGGAGGCGTGGCGGAAGCGGTTGCCCTGGAGGTGGTCGAATGCGACCTCGCAGACCAGCTCGGGGCGCACGGCCACCCAGTCGGCGTCCCGTCCCCTCGTCCATCGCGACGGCCCGCCCGGCGTCCGCCCCGCGCCGAAGGAGGTGCCGCCCTCCAGGGGCCGCAGCCGGGCGAGCAGGTCGCGGCGCTCGGCGGCCGAGAACGAGGAGGTGTGGCCGACGTGGTGGAGGACCCCGTCGCCGTCGTACAGGCCGAGCAGGAGGGATGCCACCGCCTCGACCTTGAGGTCCTTCCGGTACCCCCCGACCACGCAGTCGACGGTGCGGAGATGCTTGACCTTGATCCAGCCGCGATCGCCGCTCCGGTATGTCGAGTCGAGCGGCTTGGCGACCACCCCGTCGCAGCCGGCTCCCTCGAACCGTTCGAACCAGGTGGCCGCCTCCTCGGGATCGGTGGTCTGGGGGGTCAGCGCGACCCGGGGGTTGGGGATGAGCACCGCCCCGAGGCGGCGGGCCCGCTCCTGGAGGGGCTGATCGCGGAGATCCTCCTCCCCCACCGCCAGCAGGTCGAAGGCGATGAAGGTCGCCGGGCTGTCGGCGGCGAGCATCCGCACCCGGGACGCGGCGGGATGGAGGCGGAGCTGGAGGGCGTCGAAGTCGAGACCGCGCGGGCCGGCGATGACGATCTCGCCGTCGGCCACCGCCATCTCCGGGAGAGCGGCGCGCAGGGGGTCGAGCAGCTCCGGGAAGTAGCGCTGGAGAGGGAGGCTGTTGCGGCTCTCCAGGTGGATTGAATCGCCCTCGCGGAAGACGATGCAGCGGAAGCCGTCCCACTTCGGCTCGTACACGAGGCCGGGAGTTGCCGGGATCTCGACCTCGGAGCGGCAGAGCATGGGCTGGAGGGGAGGGTGGAGTGCGGGCATCGGGCCGATCGTACGGCAGGGGTGGCGCGATGCCCAGCGGCCGGGTGACCGGCGCGGGTCAGCAGCGGTCGACCGCCTCCCGGGTTCCCCCCGCCGCGGCGGGAAGGAGACCGGCCACCAGACGGCGGAGGGAGCAGGCGGTGTCGCTGAGCGCCGGCAGGCGGGTTGCGCCAACGCTCACGTACACGGTGGACCCGCAGGCCCATTCCGACACCATGTAGCTGGGGCGGGAGCTGAAGGACGGCGGCTCGAAGGTGATCGTGAAGAGGAGGGAGTCCTCGGCGCAGAACGACTCCGGCGCGACGGGGAGACCGTTGACAGCGGCGGCCAGCCGGGCGCTGTCCGCCTCGCCGAGCTCCACGTTCACCGGACCGCTGGAGGGGTTCATGTCAGAGAGGGTCGTGTAGCCGGTCAGCTGCGCGATCGCCTGGGGAGGGATCATCTCGGTCCCCGACCGGTCGGGCACCCATACGACCTCAGCGTCGATGCGGAGCACGTAGCCGCCGCCAGGGGCATCGGTGCTCTCGTAGATGAGCTGGGCCCAGTGCTCGTTGGGTCCCGAGGTGGGAAGGGAGACGGCGAACCCGCTCGTCATGCCCTGAGGCCCATTTCCGCTGTTGCCCCCCGCATAGCTGCTGCCGGCAGGCAGGCGGGCGAGCACATAGCGGTCGAGGGAGCCGCTCCCATCCGGCGCGGCGGGTTCCCCCACCAGGTAGAGCTGGTGCAGGTCGATGAGGCCGCTGATGGCGACGGTCTGGACCGAGTTGAGGTCCGCCGGAGGCTGAGCCGTCCAGGCCTGCTCACCGGGAGGGATGGGGGCCGAGTCCAGCACCTGGATGGCGTACTGGTCTGCGGACGCCGGCGGGGCGGCCGCGGGTGTCGTGCGGGCGAACCCGGTCGCAGTGGTGGGCGCACCGGCGGTGGTCAGCACGGCGGGGAGGAAGGCGAGCGCCATGACCACGGCGACGCACGCGGTGACGATCCTGCGCCCCTGCACGTCCATTCAACGCGCAAGCATGGCAGCGAGTTCCCCGGGACGCCGGGTGGCGGCAGGTTCCCCGGATTGCCTGCTGGCATCAGGTTCCCCGGCTTGCCGCCGGAGCCTCGACCGTGGGGGGCCTCCGGGCTGGGCTCAGCCGGTGAACGCTCCCCCGCCGGCCGGCGTCCGCAGCCGGATCAGGTTGACGACCTCGGCACCGCCTCGGACGCGCTCGATCACCTCGCTGGCGCGGCGGATCTGCTCCAGCGAGCCCACCTCGCCGCGCACGGTGAGGGTGCCGTCATCGCCGGCGATCACCCGGAGCCCGAACCCGTCCGCGCCCAGCTCGTCGAGCAGGGCGTCGGCGATCTCTGCCCGGAGCTCGGCGGCCCCAGCTCTGCCCCGTCGGCGGCGGGTGCCGACCAGGGAGGTGACGTTCGAACCCTCGCGGACGAGCCGCTCCCCGCCGCGTCGGACCGCCTCCCGGCGGTCCGCCCCCTTGCGCGGGTGCAGGAAGAAGGCGGCGCCCGCGGCGGCGATCGCTCCGAGGCCGACGATGCGTGCGCGCTTCTTCATCCGCTCAATGGAGGTCGATGGCTGGGCCGGTGACGGCGAACGGGAGGTGGCCGGCGGCGCCGAACAGGGCAAAGAGGGCGAGCGCCGCGCCGAGCAGGGTCACGTTGCGGAGAAAGCTGCCCTGCTGGATGCGCCGGGTCGCCGGGTCCGCGAAGTTCCAGAAGGGGTGGAAGAGCAGCGCGGCGGGCGCCAGGAAGGCGGCGATCATGAGCGCTCCCAGGTCCGCCCAGATGCCGGCGACGATCGAGACCGCCGCCAGGAGCAGGTAGATCCCGGTGGGGACACCGGCCAGGAAGGCGATCGGCAGCTTGCCGTGGGCGATCCCCACGTACTGGGGATGACGCCGCATGTGACCCCACGCCGAGAAGGCGAAGAGGGAGCTGAAGAGCAGCCGTCCGACCAGCAGGAAGATCCCGCCCAGCGTGTCCATGCCCCGATTGTCCCTCTCGGGGGTCGCAGCATGCCGCGCTCGCGAGATGGGAGCCGCGCCGCGCGGCTCCCCCGGGTCACTCCGTGGCCGCGAGCTCCTTGGTGAAGAAGATGCAGGGGAATCCCCACACCTGACCGCGACCGCTCTCGGTGAAGCCCTCAGCACGGTAGAGGGCGACGGCCGCGACCTGGCCCTCGGTGGTGTCCAGGACCATGCGGTGGTACCCGAGATCGATCGCCCGCTCCTCGAGGCGGCGCAGGAGGAGGCGCCCGAAGCCACGCCGTTGCACGTCGGGGTGCACCCGCATCCGCTTGACCTCGGCGGTCGCGTCCTCATGCCACCGCAGGGCGGCCATGGCCACGATACGGCCGTCGAGGAGGCCCACCAGGAACTCTCCCCGGCCGTCGAGGTAGACCTCGGAGACGTGGTGGAGGTCGTCGTCCCACACGCCGTTTCCGGCGTGAGCCCCGACCGCGCGCAGGGCGAGGTTGTGCAGCTCCCAGACGGCGTCGTGATCGCCGTCGCGGTAGCGGCGGATCAGCAACTCGGTCTCCGCCGCCTCGGCTCCGTGTGGGTGGGGGTTCTCGATACCGCCCACGCTACGCCGTGAGGTGCCGGTCGACGAAGGCGAAGATGCGCGCGCGGGCGTCGAGCGCGGACGGCTCGTGGTAACCGTGCGTCACCGTCCTGCCGGCCAGCCGGAGGAGGAGCGGGATGCGGTCACCGCTCAGTTCCGCTCCGCCGTGGACGTGCCCAGCTCGCGGGCGATCTCCCCCGCCCAGCCCTCGATCGCGGGCCAATCGCGGAAGTCGCCCTCCGGCATGAGCTGGCGCATCGCGGGCGCGGTGCGCATGAGCCGCTCCGTCCGCCCAAGTCGGCTGGGGTCGAGGCCGCCCAAGAAGACGCGCAGGTCGCGCGGCTTCAGGATGTTCCGGAACTCGGCGAACTGCTTGGGCTCGGAGGCCTCGAGGATGTCCCTTCCCTTGGGGTCGGTGGTTGCCGTCCCCAGCGGGCCGCTGCTGAACAGCCAGAGGGGCCGGGCGGCGAGGGCGTCCCGGTTGCGCCGCACGAACTCGGTCGCCGGCGGCAGCCACTGGCCAACGTAGGCGGCGCTGCCGATGACGAAGGCGTCATAGCCGGAGAGGTCGCCGACCGAGGCCAGGGGGCGCTCGTCCACCGTCCGCCCGGACGCCCGCAGCGCCGTGGCGAGTCGGTCGGCGATGCCCTGGGTGAACCCGTGCCGGCTCGCGTAGGCCACCAGCACCGATCCGGTGGCGTGCCCCCCGTCCCCCGCCGTCGCGGGCACGGTGCGCTCCCGGGCGGGCGCCGGGGGGGCCGCCACCGCGTGGTGGGCGGCGGACAGCACCCACATCACGACGAGCCCGATCATCAGCGCCGCCAGCGTCCCCCAGCCGTCCCCGACCAGGGTGGCGATCCCCAGCCCCAGAAGGACGGCGCCGACCAGGCCGACGAAGCTGGTCCACAGGCCTGGCTTCTGGCCATAGGCCGCCGACATCGGGCAGAGCAGCACCGTGCTGATCAGCACGATCGAGGCCATGGCCCGGGGGTCCTTGATGAATCCGACGCTGCCCAGGTGGAGCAGCGCCGCGTACGTCGCCAGGTCGGCGAGCACGACGACCAGTGCCACACCATCTCGCCACCGCTGGGCCGGCACGCCCCGGTTGTTCATCGCTCCCATCTCGCATCCCCCTGGTGACCCACGCTCGGCGCCCAGGGTCGGCCATCCGGGGAGAGGACGCCAGAGACGGACGTCCGGCCGCGGTGATGCCCGGCGATGCCGAGGGCAGGGCTCAAGGTCCCGACCCCACCGCCCGCGCTCAGCCGCCGAGTACGATCTCCGCGACCTGGCGGACCGCGGTCACCTCGGGCCGGACGTGCACCAGCAGAGTCGTCAGCAGTGAACGCCTCCACTCCGCCAGCTCCTCGCGGATCTTGGCGGCGGGGCCGATCAGGGCAACCTGCTCGACGACGGCGGTGGGGATGGCGGCGGCGGCCTCGCGGGTGCGTCCAGCCGTCCAGAGCTCGCGCACCTGGGTGGCCACGCTCTCGTACCCCATCCGCACGAACGCGTTGTAGTGGAAGTTGCGGCCGCGCGGCCCCATCCCCCCGATGAACCGGGCGAAGAGGCCCCGCAGCCGGTCCGCGGCGGCCTCGACGTCGTCGTCGACGATCAACGGGACGGTGCCCAGGATCTCGAAGCTCTCCGCGGCGGCGTGGGCCCCCGGGCGCGCCGCGCCCTCGGCCAGAGCCAGGCGGTAATGAGCGTCGTGATGCGGCGAGTAGTAGGTCGCCATCCAGCCGTCGGCAATCTCGCGGGCCAGGGCGACGTTCTTCGGGCCCTCGGCGGCGAGCACGATGGGGAGATCGGGACGGAGCGGCCGCACCATGGAGAGGAAGGGCCGGCCGAGCCCTGAGCCTCCCCGGAGGGGCAGCGAGAGGTACCGGCCCTGGTACTCCACCGGCTCGCGTCGGAGGAGCACCCGGCGGACGATCTCGACGTAGTCGCGGGTCCGCCCGAGCGGCGGGTCGAAGGGCTGCCCGTACCATCCCTCGACCAGCTCGGGCCCGGAGACACCGAGGCCCAGGACGAAGCGGCCGCCGGAGAGGTGATCGAGTGAGAGGGCCGCCATGGCCGTCGCCGCCGGGGCCCGCGCGGCCATGTGCATGATGCACGTGCCCAGCCGCATCGTCGTGGTGTGCGCGCCGATCCAGGCGAGCGGGGTCAGGGCGTCGGAACCGGAGGCCTCGGAGGTCCACACCGACTCGTAGCCCAGGGCCTCAGCCACACGGACGGTCTCCAGCAGTCCGGGCGGCGGACCGGCCTCGCCCCAGAAGCCGAGCAGCAGGCCGAGTTTCACGACCGCCTAGTGTGACTGCGCCAGATGGGCATGGCATTCCGGCATCGGGCGCTCCTCACGGCGGGGGTCTATGATCCTGCCGAGAAGCGTCGTTGTGACCAACCGCACCAAGCTTGCAGATCCCGCCCCGACACCCTGGTCGTCGTCGGCACCGCGAGCCGGGTTCCCGACGCGATCCGGCTGGCGCTGAGGACCAGGCCGCAAGTGGCGGTCGTGGACGTCAGCATGCCGGACGGTGGCGGTTGGGCGGCGGCCCGTGGCCTGCGGGAGGTCTGCCCGGGCATCCGCCTGGTCGCTTTCACCTCGTTCGACAACGCGCTGGTGATCCGGACCATCGCGGCCGCCGGGATCAACGCCTACGTGACCAAGGGGTCCGCCATCGAGGTCCTGCTGGCGGCGATCCACGGCGAGGACGTGATGCCGGCACCGCCGCAGCGAATGTCCCTCATCCGCAGGACCGCCGGGGTGACGACGGACTAGATGTGAGCCTCCGGGACCTCGGCCGGCGTGCGCTGAAGTCGGTACCAGCCGAACCCTCGGCCGCCATCAACGTCCCCCGACTCGTCGACCGTGAACCAGCGAGCGAAGCGCCGACCCACGTCGGCCGTGCCCGTTCCCGGCGCCCCGATCAGCCGCCAGCTCGCGGGGATGGACCGGAACCCGAAGAGTAGGAACGTCGCCGCCAGTGCCGCGGCTCGGGCGACTGCCTCGGCGTACCGCTCCCTGCCAACCTCGGAGAGCCCGTGGTAGCAGCCGACGTCGAGGATCAGGTCGAACCGGCGGTCATCGAGGAGCGCGTCGAGGCGCGTCACATCGCCGACGCGGAGGTCTGCCTTCACCCCGGCCTGCTCCGCTCGCCGCCGCGCCCTGGCGATCGCGGAGGGCACGTAGTCGATCCCGACCACCTCCCAGCCCAGACCGGCAAGGCGGACAGCCGACGTCCCCGTTCCGCAGCCAAGGTCGAGGAAACGGCCCGGCGACAGGTGTCGAACCACGTCGACGAGGACGTCGGGAGCCCGCCCCGTGTCCCAGTTCGGTTTGCCATGCGCGTAGCTGAGCCGGTAGAAGAGCCGGCCTACCCTCTCTCGGATCATGGGGAGTTCCCCTCAGCTGTTCGATGCTAATGACTGACGGTCAGTCATAGAGTAGCCGGTCGGCATCCTGGCGTCAAGACCCTTTGCTTCCAGGGCGATTCCCAGCTACACTGACGGTCAGTCATATGCGTACCGGAGAGCCGAAAACGAGGTGGAGGCCCGCCCGGCATGTCCGCCTCGGCTCCGCGGCCCGCCGCGAGGCAATCCTCGAGGGCGCACGGCGAGCGCTGATCGCGGGGGGCTTGGCCGGGACGACCATGGACGACGTCGCGGCGGCGGCGGGCGTCGCCAAGGGCACCCCCTACCTCTACTTCAGTTCCAAGGCCGACCTGATCGAGACCATCCGTCTGGAGTACGGCATGGACCTGCTGGCGCAGGGCGGCGGCGTTCTCGACCCGGAGGTGGCGTCAGGCGAGCCGGCCACCCAGCGGTTGGAGCGCTTTGCCCTCTCGATATTCGACTTCGCGGTCGTGCACCAGGACCTCCACCACGCACTGTTCGAGGACTCCCGGGCCTCCGAGGGTGAGCACCTCCAGCCGGTCACCGCCACCGTCGAGCGGTTCCTGGAGTCGGCCATGGCATCGGGGGAACTCGGCCCTGGGAGTCCCCGCCTGCTGGCGCACGTGCTCGTCGCTGGAGCTCACGCCGCGATGGTGCCCGCGATGCACCGGCGCCCCCCGGACCGGGAGGCATTCCTGACCCTCACGCGCGATCTGGTCCATCGCCTCTTCCGCTGATCCCGCGACCGGTCGCGATCAGCTGAGGGAGCGCTCGCCCGACGCCACCCGGTGGCCGGCGAGCGCGGCGGCCGGCTCCGCCGCGCGGCGCAGAGATCGGACCTCCTCCTCGCGCGCCGCGAACCAGGCCAGGCTCGCCGGCAGGACGAAGGGGACGAGGAGCAGCCGCAGCCAGTCCCAGAGGGTGTTGCCCCGGTACCCCGTCCACCCCCAACCGAGGGCGTACCCCCCGACAACGGTCAGGACGAAGGCCGCGAGCACGGCCAGGCCGGCACGGCGCCAGCGGCCCTCCCAACGGGTGTGAGTCGTGAACCACAACGGCAGCGAGGCGATGACCAGAGGGAGGGCCAGCAGCTCGAGCCAGTCCCAGAGGGTGTTGCCGGAGAAGCCGGTCCAGTCCCAGCCGAGGCCGTAACCGCCAACGACGAGGATTGCGAAGGCGACAACGATCACCGCCAGGACGGCTCGCCACTCGATCATCCACCGCTCACGGGTTCGGTACCAGATCGGCAGAGTGGCCAGCACGAGCGGCAGGACGATGACCTGGAGGAGATCCCAGAGCTGGTCCTGACCGGTGACCCCGGTCCAGGCCCAGTGGAAGCCGTACCCGCCGACCACCGAGACGCAGAGGGCGACGACGCCGATCGGCAGCACCCAGCGGATCGCCGCTGTGGCCGCTGGCTCGGGTGCGGTGGAGGTGGCGGCAGTGGCGGCGGCGGTTCGAGGGGCGGCGACGTCAGCGGCGGTCGCGAAGGTGCTGGTGCCAGTGGCCGCCGGGGTGATGCCGGCGGTGGCAGGAGCAGTGCCGGGGGACGCAGGGTCGGCTTCGAGCGCAGCATCGGAGGCGGTACCGACTGCCGTCTCCGGCCGTGCGGAAGCGGTGGTGGGGGGCTCTCCCGTCGAGAGACATCATGCCTGGTCGCGGCGCGAGCGCCAAGCCGGGTGGGAGGTTGCGGGTCAGCGGCCGGCAGCAGCGGTCAGTGCCGACCTCCTCCGGCGTCTCGTACCAGCGGACGCGCTCGCCGATGCGACTGCGCATCTTCCAGACCATGCTGTTGGGGGCATCGTCGATCGCAGCCCGGATGGCCGCGATTCCAGAGCGGCCCGCATTCCACGTTCCCGCCATCGTCTACGGCGCGAGCAAGGCCGCCGTCTCGATGCTCACTCTCCAGTATGCCAAGGCGCTGCCGGACATCAAGTTCAACGCGGTCGAGCCCGGCCACACCGTCACCGATCTCGGAGGAGGAGGCAGCGGCGGCCGACCCGTCGAGGAGAGCACCAAGGTCATCGTCCGCATGGCCACCATCGGCACGGACGGCCCCACCGGCACCTTCCAGGAGGACGTGGGCGAGCTCGCCTGGTAGTGCTCGTCCTTCCGCGACCCCTCGGCCAGCAATCACGGCAAGCTCATACGGCGAGGGGCTGCGCCTCCGCCAGGGCCGGTGCACTACCCGAGGTCGGCGAGCAGGCCGCTGCGCGGGGCGAGCAGGGTCCGCCCCGGCAGTGACTCGCCGGCCCGCCCGCCGTCGGTGGCGACCACCACCCGCCCGCTGATCCCCGACACCTCCACCAGGCCGTCGGTGAGGTTGACGGCGATCGCATGCGCCGTCCCGCGCCGCCAGGCCAGGACGCCCTCCGGCGAGGCCAGCCAGGTCATCTCGCCCCGGCGCAGCTCGTCGCGATCCGCCCGCGCCGCGAGCAGGTCGTGACAGAGGCAGAGCGTCGAGTGCGGGTCAGCTCGCTGGCCGGCGACGGAATTCCTGGTGCAATCCCCGAGGGGCAGCCAGGGGGTGACCCCGGGGCGGGTGAAGCCGCCTCCGGGCTGGGCCGACCACTGCATCGGCGTCCGAGCCGGGTCGCGACGCCCACCCCGGTCGCGTCGCCGGTTCGCCGGGACCTCCACGTCGGTCATGCCGATCTCGTCGCCGTAGTAGAGGAGGGGGGTCCCCCGCAGGGTGAGCAGGAGGAGAAGGGCGCAGCGCGCCAGCGCCTGGTCCCCGCCGCACCAGCGGCTGGCCAGGTGGCCGTCGTCGTGACTGGAGCCGCACCAGAGCGGCCACGCTCTCGGGGGCAGGGCGGCCAGGGTCGCATCCACGGTCGTCCGCATCGCGGCGGCGGTGAGTGGCGTGCGCAGGAAGGGGATGTTGAGGGCGAGCTGCAGCTCGTCGCCGGCTCCGTAGAAGGGGGCCAGCCGCTCCACGGCGCCCACGTAGGTCTCCCCCAGCAGCAGCCGGGGAGGGTCGAGGGAGTCGGCGAGGCGGCGCCAGGAGCGGAGGATGTCGTGGAGCTCGGGGCGCTCGGCGTTCATGAGCTGGCGCTGGCCCCGTTGCCGGCTCACCGGATCGTCGTCGGGGTGGAGGGACGGGTTGTCGCGAAGCCGGTCGTCGACCACCAGCTTGTGGGCCACGTCGACGCGCACCCCGTCGGCGCCGCGGGCGAACCAGCTCGCCAGGATGTCGAAGAACTCGTCGCGGACCGCGGGGTTCCGCCAGTTGAGGTCCACCTGCTCGGGGAGGAAGGAGCTCAGATACCACTGACCGCTGGGCGGGTCGAAGGTCCAGGCGCTGCGGGGCAAACCGCGCTCCCGGAAGTCGCTCAGCCAGTTGTTCGGCGGTGCGGCCCCCCGCCCGTCCGCCCAGACGTACCAGTCCCGGCGCGGCGCGCCACGCCCCGCCCGGGCCTCCACGAACCACGAATGCTCGACGCTCGTGTGGTTGGGGACGAGATCCAGCAGCACCCGGATGCCCCTCTCGTGGGCCGTGGCGATCAGCGCGTCGAGGGCCACATCGCCACCCAGCGATGGCTGGACCCGGCGGTAGTCGCTGACGTCGTAGCCGAAGTCGGCGTCCGGGCTCACCGAGGTCGGGGAGAGCCAGATGGCGTTCACCCCCAGCCAGCTCAGGTGGTCGAGACGGCCGGTCAGCCCGGGGAGGTCGCCGACCCCGTCGCCGTCCGAGTCGGCGAAGCTGCGGACGTAGACGTGGTAGAGGACGGCATCACGCCACCAGTCCGGCGCCTCATCGCTCACCTGGCGCGACATAGCGGGGCTGCCGGCATGGTCGGATGGTAGCCGGACCGTGGCCCACCGCCGAGGCCGCTCAGAGGACCGGCGAATACGGTGCTCCTCGTGCCGGAGGGGTCCGACCCGGGGAACTCCGCCACCGCGACGGCCTGAGCGCGGCGAGCAATGGCGTGTCGCACTCAGACAGGCGTCACCAGCTCGGTGCGCAGCTCGTGAGCCCCGTCCTCCCGGGTGGCCTCGTAGTAGAGGCGGTACCCGCCGAAGGGTAGCGGGACCAGGCTGACGTAGCGGAGGCCGCCCCGTCCGTGGGGCGAGGCGGCCACCGGACCCTCCCCGTTCGCGGTGAGACCGACTGGCGATGTCCCCGTGGCCAGGCCGGTGCGCTCCTCGAAGTTCTCGGCGGCGCTGGCGCGGCCATCGTAGAGGGCCATCCAGGCTCCGCCCCGTCGCCACACCGCGGTGACCCGAGTGCCGCGCGCGTCCCACCCGGAGGCTCGGGGCCGGAGCGCGATCCCGTCCCACCGCCACACCAGGCCGTCCGGGCTCACCGCGTGACTGGTCCACATCCGGTCGGTGGCCCCGGGGTCGTCGAGGGGGTGGATGCAGGCCCACATCTCCCAGCCCGACCCCCGCCGGATGATGACCGGGTCCTTGACCGCCGCCCCGGTGTCGCCGGGCAGCACCATGCGCGGCCGGGCGGCGGGGAGGGCCTCGAGGCTGGCCGCCTCCAGCAGCTCCACCCGCCAGTGCTTGGTGCCGGGGGTGGCGCAGCTCAGGTAGAGCCGCCAGTGCCCGTCGGGGGTGCGGGCCAGGGCCGGTCGCTCCAGCGACTCCGCGCCGAGCAGGTCCTTGGAGATCACCGCCACCGGCTCGAAGGCGACCTGATCCGCGGAGCGGGCGACCACGACGTCGACGCCCCTCCCCTGCTCCTCCGGGCGCCGCACCCGGTAGGCCAGGTGCATGACGCCGTCGGTGAGGAGCGCGGCGGCGGCCCCCGCCCAGTTCCCCGGGCCGGGCCCCGGCGCCGGGACCACCACCTGGGAGGCGCCGAAGCGCGGGATCGGGGGCGGAGCCGCCATGCCTTCCATCAGCTCGCCGCCGGCCCCGGGGGCCGGGTCTCGCCGGAGAGCACGGTGGCGACGAAGGAGGCCACGGTGTCATCGAGCCCGACGTCGTGGCCGGCCGCCTCGGAGAGGTACCAGCGGTGGTCGAGCACCTGGTGGAAGAGCTCGGCAGGCTCGAGCCGGCCGCGCAGCCGGCGGGGCACCGCGGCCACCGTCCGCTCGAAGACCTCGGTGAGCCAGCGGCGGGCGGCCGCACTCTCCGAGATGCCGGCAGCACTTCCGCGCTCCAGCTCGGTGCGGTAGCGGGCGAGGTCGTCGAGGAGGCGACGCGCCTGGTTCTCCTGGACCGCGAGACCGGTCAGCGCCTGCAGGGTCCGGACGTGGTAGCCGGGGTCGACCACCCGCGGATTGAGCCGCAGGCGGTAGCCACCCTCCTCGGCGAGCACCTCGACCTCCTCGACGGCGAACCCCAGGGCGTTGAGCTGGCGCACCCGCTCCTCCACGCGGTAGCGCTGGTCGGGCGCGAAGCTCACCTCCTGGGTCAGCTCCCCCCAGAGCCGGCGGTAGCGCCGCTCCATCTCCTCGGCCGTCGCCAGCGGGTCGAGGCCGTGATCGACCCCCTCCGCGGAGAGGTCGAGCAGCTCGCCGGCCAGGTTCTCGCCGGCCACCACCAGGTCGTGGGATCGCTGCCCGTCGCTGAGCTGGGGATGCAGCTCGCCAGTCTCGGTGTCGACGACGTAGGCGGCGAGATCTCCCGCGTCGAGGCGAAAGAGGGTGTTGGAGAGGGAGCAGTCACCCCAGAAGAAGCCGACCACGTGCAGGCGGACCAGCAGGTTGACCAGGGCGTCCAGCAGTCGGTCGGCCGACCCTCCCAGCTCCGACCCGGTCTGCAGCGCCCGGCGATAGGGGAGCGAGAAGCCGAGGTGCCGGGTGATCAGCACCGCCTCCAGCTCGGAGCGAGCTCCACGAGGGCCGCCCGCCACGCGCCCGGTCCCACGACCGGTCACGAGGGCGGCGACCTCGACCACCGGGATCAGCAGCCGGTCGAGCTCGGCGAGCAGCCGGTACTCGCGCTCCGCCAGCCTGGTGGGAAGCTCCTTCAACGCATAGATTGCCTCCCCATACCGGACGAACCGAACCACGTGCCGAGATATCCCGCGGGGGACGTCGACCAGGCGGTCGTGCCGCCAGCTTTCCAGCGCGAGCTGCCAGGGCAGATCGAGGAAGTCGGGGTGACCAACCCGTCGCATCATCTGAAAGGTGGCGCCCCGACCGCTCGTCCTGCCCAAGGCTTCCAACTCCCGGTCGACGGCCCACAACGAGTGATGGCCCGGGACCCTCTCCGGGTCCCGGGCCACCGCGTCGAGGATGTCAGTGGCCCAGCGCGGCTGTGGCCTGCGACTGCATGGTCGCCTCGATGGAGGAGATGTTGGAGGCGCTCGGGTTGCCGACGAAGTTCTTCATGTCGCTCCAGAGGTCGCTCTCCCAGCTGCCCTGGAGGTCGTCAAGGCTGAAGACGAAGGCAGTGGCGTCGACCAGCCCCTTGGCGTCGGCCTGGGAGACCGGGTCGGGGTAGGAGCTGAGCGGCACCTGGTTGTTCGGCGAGGCGAAACCGCCGGCGTGGGCCCAGATCTCAGCGCCCTCGGGACCGGCCAGATACTTGATCAGGGCCTCGGCCTGGGGAGTCTCATTGAGCAGCATGCCCACGTCACCCGAACCCTGGACGGCGCTCGCGTTGGCGCTGTCCGCCGCCGGGGCCGGGAAGGGGAAGAAGCCGTAGCAGCCTGCGGCGGTCGACGACGGGGTGCAGCCGCTCGCGGTAGGGCTGGACACCGGGGTGTAGGTGCTGGAGTTGGCGGTGATCTCCGAGACCACGAAGTCGGCCTCGATCACCATCGCCGCCTGGGGCTGCGTGCCCTCCTTGGGGAAGACCTTGTCGACGCATTCGGGGTAGGTCTGGCTCAGCGCGCCGGAGGTGCCGCCCAGCAGGAAGGACGGCTGGCCCACGACCTGCGCCATGGTGGTGAAGGCGGTGGTCACGCTGGGGTCGGTCCACGGGATGTTGTGGGCGGCCAGGCTGTCGTACTTAGTGGCACCGGCCGTCTTGAGGTAGACGTTCTGCCAGAGGTCGGCGATCGGCCAGCCGATGTCGGAGCACAGCGAGAACGGAGTGATGCCCGCCGCCTGGAGCGTGGTCGCGTCGGAGACCAGCTGCTCCCAGGTGGTCGGCGTCGAGGTGAGCCCGGCAGCGGCGAACTCGGCCGGGTTGTACCAGATCGTGTTCTTGTTGGCTCCCTTGAACCACACCCCGTAGAGGGTGCCGTTGTGACTTGCCAGCGTGTTCCAGGCGCTGCTGTAGTTGTTCACCAGGTTGCCCAGGATGCTGGCCAGCGGCTTGATCTTGCCCTCACCCGCCAGCGTGTTCAGCTCACCGGGGTCGGGCACCAGGGCAACGTCCGGCGGCGCCCCGCCGGCGATCGACGCGTTGAGCGCCTCGTCCATGTTGCTGCCCTTGCCGGTGTAGTTGATGGTGATCCCGGTCTCGTTCTCGAAGGGGGTCATCGCGGCCAGGAAGTCGTCCTGCTCGGTGCTCGTCCACTCCGCCCACACGGTGACCGAGCCACCGATGTGCGACGACGACGCCGAGGCCGACGGCGTGGTCGACGAGGAGGTCGAGCCACACGCAGCCACTCCAAGGGTCACCAGAGCCGTCGCGGTGGCGAGGCGGCTCATTGGTTGTAGATGTCTCATCAGGGATCTCCTCTCCGTTGCTCAGCGCATGCGAGCCGCCCGCCTGGCGGGCCTTCACCTCTGTGGGCACCCTAACGTTCGCGATGCGCTCCCACTATGAGCCGAATGGACAGAGAGTCCTGTCCCCCAACCGGGTGATGGGCGAACGCCGTCGGCCGGGCTAGCATCTGCCGCACGCCGACGCGCATGCGGCGACACCGGGGACCACCCGGTGGAAGCGGGTGCGCGCCTCCATGAGCCGGGCGAGGAGGGTGTCGATCATGGCCGCGCTGCCGCGTCGTCGCAGCCTGGTGCTACGCCATGCAGTGGCCACGCCCGCCGCGGAGCCGGGCGGTGCCGCGACTGCCGCCGACGCGCTGGCGGAAACGGGCCGGCCGCCCGGCGGAGGCTGGCGGAGCCACCTCGGCTCGATAGTCTTCCTCGCACCGGCGGCCATCTGGCTGGCCGTCATCGTCGGCTACCCGCTGGTGGAGAGCATCCGCGACAGCTTCTATGACAACTCCTCGACCAGCTTCGTCGGGCTGGCCAACTACAGGACGGTCTTCTCCACCGCCGACATCCTGGTCACCTTCCGCAACAACGTGATCTGGGTGGTGGTGGCCCCCTTCCTGCTCACCTTCCTGGGGCTGGTGTTCGCGGTGCTCACCGAGCGCATCCGCTGGGCGACCGCCTTCAAGACCGTGGTCTTCATGCCCATCGCCTTCAGCATGACCGCATCCGGTCTGGTCTGGAACAGCATCATGAACATCGACCCGCACATCGGGATGGTGAACGCGACCATGGAGACGGTCAGCGACTGGTTCAGCCCTCCCGGGCTCTACCCGGTCGACACCTCGGCGGGGCAGAGCGTGGCCAGCCTGGCCGCGACCGGGCTGCGGGCCGGCCCCGGCGGGACCCTGGAGAGCAGGGCGCTGGTGTCGCCGGGAAGCACGGCGTTGCTCGGGATGATCGGCATCAGCCCGGAGACCCTCCAGTTGGTCGGCGCCCAGAAGGCGGAGACGCCGTCGGCGGCAGCGGGCGCGGTCAGCGGCCTGGTGTGGCGTGACTTCTCCCCGAGTCACCCCACCGCGCGGGGCCAGGTGCTCCCCGACGAGGACGGCATCGCCGGGCTGAGCCTCAGTCTGGTGAGCAGCACCGGCAGCAGCGTCGGAACCACCCAGACCGACGCGCATGGCGACTTCCGCTTCACCGGCGTCAGCGCCGGGAGCTACCGGGTGGAGGTCGCCTCCGGCAACTTCTCCTCCGGCTTCACCGGCATCTACTGGCTGAGCGGCACCCAGTCGATAACGCCCACCAGCGGCCTCAACCAGACCGCCCAGGCGCTGCTCAGCATCCCCCTCGTGGACATGTCGATGATCATCGCCTACCTCTGGATCTGGGCCGGGTTCGCGATGGTGATCATCGGCGCGGGCCTGGCAGCCATCAACCGTGAGGTGCTGGAGGCGGCGCGCATCGACGGCGCCACCGAGTGGCAGACCTTCCGGCGCGTCACCATGCCCATGCTCGCGCCGGTGCTGATTGTGGTGTTCGTGACCATGATCATCAACGTCCTCAAGATCTTCGACATCATCATCAACATGGCACCCTCGGTGTCCCAGGCCAACACCCTGGCCACCGAGCTCTACAACGTGGGATTCGCGTCGTCGCCGCCTGCCAACGGGATAGCCAGCGCCATCGCGGTGATCCTCTTCCTCCTGGTGGTGCCGGTGATCTACATCAACCTGCGGAGGATCCGGTGATGAGCGCGGTGCAGACCGTCAGCCAGCCGATGGCGCTGAGGGCCAGACGGATCGCCATCCGCTTCCGGCCCACGCGCATGGTGCTCAACGTCATCCTGGGCCTGATCGCCATCTTCTGGCTGGTGCCCACCGTGAGCCTGCTGGTCATCTCCCTCCGCCCCGCGTCGTCCTTCGGGGTCTCGGGCTGGTGGACGGTGTTCACCGCGCCGACCCAGCTCACCCTACAGAACTACCGGTCGCTGTTCTCCACGGGGCTGGCGACGGGAGGCATTCTCGATTCGGTCGTCACCACGGCGCTGATCACGGTGCCCGCCACCATCCTGGTCACCGTCATCGCCAGCCTGGCCGCCTACTCGCTGGTCTTCGGTCGGTGGCGCGGCCGCTCCGCCGTCTTCATGGTCATCGTCGGGCTACTGGTCGTCCCGGTGCAGATCGCCCTCATCCCGGTGGCCCAGCTCTACGACGCCTTCGGGCACCTCTCCGGTTTCAATCCCTACGGCACGCTGCCCGGGGTGATCATCTTCCACGTCGCCTTCGGGCTGCCGTTCGGGATCTTCCTGATGCGCAACTTCTACACCGGGATTCCCAAGGACCTGCTCGAGGCCGGCAGGATCGACGGCGCCGGCGAGTGGACGCTGTTTCGCCGGGTGGTGCTGCCGCTGGGACTGCCGGCGGCCGCATCGCTCGCCATCTTTCAATTCATCTGGGTGTGGAACGACCTGCTGGTGGGGCTGGTGTTCCTGGGCGGCAATCCGCACCACACGCTGACCATCTACCTCTACAGCTTCACCCGGACCCTGGCCAACGACTACTGGGTGATCGCGACCGGCGGGATCATCTCGATCCTGGTCCCGCTCATCGTCTTCTTCTCCTTCCAGCGTTATTTCGTCCGCGGCGTGCTCGCCGGGGCGGTCAAGTGAGGCAGCTACCATGTCCCGTGTCGTCCTCAAGGACCTGACCAAGCGGTACGCCGGCGGCAACCTCGCGGTCGACCGGCTCAACCTGGAGGTGGCTGACGGCGAGTTCGTCTGCCTGGTGGGGCCCTCCGGCTGCGGCAAGACCACGGCGCTCCGGATGATCGCCGGCCTGGAGGACATCTCCAGCGGGCAGGTGATGATCGGTGAGAAGGTGGTCAACCTGCTGCCCCCGCGCGACCGTGACATCGCCTTGGTCTTCCAGAGCTACGCCCTCTACCCGCACATGAGCGTGTACGACAACATGGCCTTTGGCCTGCAGCTGCGCAAGACGCCCAAGCCGCAGATCGCGACCGCGGTGCGCGAGGCGGCCCGCATCCTCGACCTGGAGCGCTTCCTGGACCGCAAGCCCGGCCAGCTCTCCGGCGGCCAGCGCCAGCGCGTGGCCCTGGGGCGGGCCATCGTCCGCGAGCCCGCCGTCTTCCTGATGGACGAGCCGCTCTCGAACCTGGACGCCAAGCTGCGCGTGCAGACCCGGGCCGAGATCGCCCGGCTCCATCAGCGGCTGCAGGCGACCATGATCTACGTGACCCACGACCAGGTCGAGGCGATGACCATGGCCGACCGCATCGCGGTGATCAGCGAGGGCGTACTCCAGCAGGTGGGGACGCCCAAGGAGCTGTACGAGAAGCCGAACAACCGGTTCGTGGCCGGCTTCATCGGCTCGCCGTCGATGAACTTCGTCGAGCTCAACGTGGAAGCGGATGGGGGCTCGCGCCTGGTCGGCGGTGGCGCCCAGGTGATCCTCGACGATGCCCAGCGGGCGCGGCTGCGCGACCAGGGGCTGGCGACGACCACCGTGGGCTTCCGGCCCGAGCACCTGCGGGTCGGGGAGCCGGAGGGTCCGGGCCTGCGTCTCTCGGCAAAGATCGACGTGGTGGAGTTCCTGGGCAACGACGAGCTGATCCACGCCGTCTCCGAGGGCAAGGACGTGGTCGCCATCGTCGAGGCGGACGCCCGGCTCGCGGTCGGGGACACCGTGGTCCTCTCGGCGGACCCCCGCCACGTGTACCTCTTCAACCCCCAGACCGAGCTGAGCCTGAGCGCGGGCTGAGCTGACCGCCACGACGGGTCTCCCCGTGCCGGAGCCGCCGGCCCCGATCCCGAGCGCGCCGGTTTCGCCGGGCGACCGGGTCAGGCATGATGATGGTGCGGCACGGCGGCTGGGGTGAGCGATGGAGCCCTACCTGGAGATCTGGAGGCGTTCGGGGCGAGAGGTCGCCGTCCTCGGCGGGGAGGCGGTGACCATCGGCCGCGGCCAGCAGACGGCGGTGCGGCTCGCCGACGACGCCGAGGTCTCACGCCTCCACGCCGTCATCGAGAAGGTGGCCTCGGGGTGGAGCGTGCGCGACCTGGGCAGCCGCAACGGGACCTACGTGAACGCCGAGCGCATCCTCGGGGAGCGGGTGCTCCGCCCCGACGACGAGATCCAGATGGGCGGGGTGCGGATCTTCTTCCGGGCGGAGGACGTCGCCGGGAGCATGACCGTCACCCGCGCCCTCAGCCGGGCCCCAGAGCTCACCCGGCGCGAGCAAGCGGTCCTGAAGGCGCTCTGCCGGCCGGTCGCCTTCGGCGACATGTTCACCGAGCCGGCCTCGGTGCGCCAGATGGCCGTCGCCCTCCGGGTCACCGAGACCGCGGTCAAGTACCACCTGGGCAACCTCTACGTGAAGTTCGGCATCGCCGACGAGGGGGATCGGCGCCGGGTGCGCCTCGCCAACGAGGCGATCCGGCGGGGAGCGGTGGCCCTCTCCGCGATGATCTCCGGCAGCCACGGGCCCGGCGGCACCGAGGCCACGCCCGGAGAGGATCCGCAGCACGCCGGGAGGCGGTGACGCCCGACGCTCAGCGCGACCGGGTCAGCGCAGGCGGGGGCCCGCCGTCCGGCCGGCGGGCTGCCCGGCAACGTGCGCCGCGCGCACCGGGGTCGCCCGGGGTCCCGCGGACGCCACCCGCCGCCCGGTGCCGGGGGCCCGGGCCGCCGCCCATAGGGAGGCGATGAGGGCCGACGCGGAGGCGGGCCGCCGGCTCGGGTCGACCGCCAGCCCGGCCCTGAGCTCGGCCTCGAGGGCGGTGGCGAGGTCGGGATCGATCCGCCCCCAATCGGGCGCCTCGGCCAGCCGGGGTGGATGGCCGGTGAGGAGGGCGAGGGTGGTGGCGGCAAGGCTGAAGACGTCCGAGGCGGGGGTCGGCGGCGCCCCGGCCAGCATCTCGGGGGCCATGAACCCGGGGCTGCCCACCACCTGGCGCGTCCCGCCGGCGTCGCCGGCTTCCCGGGGGAGCTCGTGGCGCTGCGAGATGCCGAAGTCGACCAGGATGGCGCGGCCCTCCGGCCCCGCGGTGAGGATCACATTGCCGGGCTTGACGTCACCGTGGACGGTCACCGGGTTCTGGCCGTGGAGGTGGTCGAGAACCTCAGCGACCTGCCCCATCCACTCGAGCACCGCCTCCAGGGGGAGGCCAGGGTCCCCCTGCTCGGCCAGCAGCCGGTCCAGCGGCGTCCCGTCGATCCAGTCCATGACCAGGTAGTAGCGGTCACCCACGATGAAGTCCTCGCGGACCACGCTGGCGTGGGGGTCAGGCGTCATCCGGAGCAGGACGCTCGCCTCGTTGAGGACGTCGCGGCGGCGAGCGAGGTCGTGGGGATCGATGCGCCTCACCTTGATCGCCACCTGCCGGGAGTGCAGGTGGTCGAGGGCGCGCAGCACCTGGCCCTCCCCGCCGCTGCCGATCACCTCCAGGATCTCGTAGCGGCCACGCAGGCGCCGGCGCAGGCGGGTTCCCACCACCGGCACGGCGTCCCGGGCCACGGTCGGGGCGGCCCCTCCCGGCCCCGACGGCGGCGAGGCGACCGCTCCCACGCCCGGGCCCGCGTCTGCACCCCACCCACGCCGATGGGTGGGCTCGAGGGTGACGAGCCCGGCGCCGGCCCGCTGCAACCGCCTGCCGGCACCGGCGACGACCAGGGCGCGGCGCGGGTCGGCGACCGCCAGCAGCAGCACCAGCCCCGCCGCCAGCGCCAGGGAGGGCACCAGCCATGCCGGTCCCAACAGCCCCGTCCCGGTCGCCGCCCCGGTTCCCGCCGGCTCGGTGACCACGATCCCCATCACCCAGCCAGGGAGGGAGACGCCGTCGTAGCCGGCCACGGTGCTGACCCCGCCGGCGGTGTAGCTGGTCGCCCCGGAGCCACCGGTGAGAGCGGCGGTCACCGCCGGGGAGGCGACCCGGGTGCGGAGCGCCCCGTCACCGATCATGGAGGCGGCGGTGAGGCCGGCATGCTCCGTGGTGGTCATCGCCGAGCTGTAAAGGAGGAGGCCGCCGGGGAGAACCACCTGGACCTGCTCGCCCGCGGTCGCGGGGGGATCCACGGAGCTCAACAGGTTGGCCACCTGGCTGGCCTGCAGGCCGCCGACCAGGGCGCCGTCGAAGGTGCCGGTGGTCGCCAGCCGGGCGACGTACCACTGCAGCGAGCCGCCGACCTTGCTGATCGGGGTGATCAGCGGGGTCGCGCTGAGGTTCGCGAGCCACGATGCCCCGGTGAGATCCAGCCCGGCGCCCCCGCTGGCGGCGATCACCCGGCCGCTGAGATTGGTCAGCTCGAGCACGGTGAAGTCCCCGGTGGGGGTGAGCAGGGTCTGGAAGGTGTCGGCGAGCTGGGGCGGCGTTTCTGCCGAGGCACCCACGATGGCCGCCGCGTACTCGTTCATCTCCTGGTCGACCTGTCCGATCCAGGCGGAGAGGCGGCTGGTCGCCGCCACGGCCACGCCCTGGGCGGCCGCCTGGGTCGCGCTGGTCGCCACTGACCCGGTGGCAACCGCGCGGGCCACCCCGAAGGCGCCCACGGCCACCAGCACGAGCGCCAGCAAGCCGAGCAGCCACCGAGAAGAAGCCGGCGCACGGAGCCGGCTCGGCCGATGCTCTACCACACCCCCGGTGGTGGCAATGCGGGTCACCACGTCTTGATTGTAGGCGGACGTCGGCGAAAGGTCCCGTGGCACGACGCGGCAAAGGTCCTGATGTGCCAGAGATTTCTCCTCGATGGACGGGGCTTCGCGGAGACTGACGGGGTCACGGAGGCGCCCCGCAATTCGTGCAACCGCTCTCACCCTTCGCGTTGCGGCGGCGCGATGGGCGGACAGGGAGACGTCCACGTGCGTTCGAGGTCAGTCGCACCTTAAGGGGCAGACGCGCTAGGCGCGCGGAGAGACCCGAGCGCCTGGGGCGGTCCAACGTGCAGGCAGGCGGACCTCGTCATGGAGGCACGGACGGAGCCGACCGGGATGCCGGTGGCCCTGCAGGGAAAGGAGACACCTGTAACTCATGACGTCACCGTCACCCATTGGACACTGGTTCCGGGAGTCGCGTCCCTTCGCTGACGCCAGATGGCCAGTGCCGCCGCACCAACCGATGGCCGTCCTCGAGGCACACGAGGCGGGCGACCACAACCTTCGCCGGGCGATGCGCCCCAGCTCGGTTGCAGTCGCTGCCTACGGCCTGGGGCCGTTCGCCCTGGGGATCGCCGCCGACGTCGCCGTGGGCCTGCGATCGCTGGATACAGCAGTGGAGGTTGTATCGGGAGTCGAAGCACAGGGACGGCGATGCCTTCCACTGGCCATGGACGTGCTCGACCTCGACCAGGTGCACTCCGCGGTGCAGGAGGCAGCCTCCGAGATGGGGCGCCTCGACATCCTGGTCAACAACGCGGGCCTCGGTCCATCGAACCTCGCGATGGATGTGACGGTCGAGGACTTCGACCTCACCGTCGATGTCAACCTCAAGGGGACCTTCTTCGCCAGCCAGGCTGCCGCTCGAATCATGATTCGGCAAGGATCCGGACGAATCATCAACCTCAGCAGCCAGGCCGGATTCGTGGCGCTGCCCACGGAGTCTGTGTACTGCATGACCAAGGCGGCCATCGCTCATCTGACCAAGTGCCTGGCTGTCGAGTGGGGTACCCACGGCATCACCGTCAACGGGGTGGCGCCCACGTTCATCCGCACTCCTGGCACGAAGGCCGCGCTGAGTGACACGGCCTTCGAACGTGACGTGACCGAGCGCATCGCCGCCCTGCACCGCATTGGGGAACCCATGGACGTGGCGGGTGCGGTGGTCTTCCTCGCCTCACCGGCCGCGTCACTCATCACTGGTGAGACGATCCTCGTCGACGGTGGATGGACCGCCCGCTGAGCTAGTAGCAGCGTGCTCGGCGGCCTCAGGAGTGGGACGAGCTGGGGGCACCAGGTGACTGCCGGTGTGTCCCGCCGTCGTCGGTGCGGTACAGCGTCGAGATCCCGACGACCCACTCGTGCTGATTCTCCAGGACGTCGGAGCCCAGCAACGTCTGGTGGGGATCAAGCAGCACTTCCCAAGTGCCAAAGCGCGTTGAAGGCCGGCAGATGGGGGCCGAACAGGCGAACTCGACGAATTCACCCTTCAGGCTACAATCGAGCGGTGCGCGGCAGGGCTCGGGACATCGTCGGCATCGCCGGGGCGGTAGGCCTGACGGGGGCGGTGGCGGTGGCCGGCGGCGTCGCCGGAGACTTTCGCTCTGCATGGTATGCCGAGCTTCGCAAGCCAGCCTGGCAGCCATCAGGCGCGACCATCGGTGCGGTCTGGTCCGTGCTCTACGCGACCATCGCGGCCGCCGGTTCCCTGCTTTGGCTCGAGCGGCGGCGCGCTAGCCGCGCTCTCCTCCCCCTCTTCGTGGCCCAGTCGCTGCTCAACGCCGCCTGGACACCTCTGTTCACGCGTGCCAAGCGGACGGACCTCGCCACTGCGGAATGCGCACTACTCACCGCCGTCAACGCGGGCCTCGTTGCCCAAGCATGGAAGGTACGGCGCCCGGCTGCGCTGCTGCTGCTTCCCTACCTGGGCTGGAGCATGTTCGCAACCTTCCTGAGCTGGACCATCCACCGCCTAAACCGCTGAGCGGCGCCCGTGTAGCGATCGCGTCTTCTGCTCCACATAGCGGCTCTCGGCTGCTGCTTGGTCAATCGGACGGTGTGACGGGTCTGAGTCCATGGCATTGTGAGCTTCTCGCCGATGATCCGGCCAAACACTTCGACCGCGACAATGAGCTCGCTCTCGCGCTCAGCGCGCCCCGTGTACCTCCGACAGCCGCCGCTCCCGGTGTAGGAGACAGTGGACGCGGGACTGCGAGAGACGGCGGGGGCACGCTGTCCGCCGCCGGCTCGCTGACCGCATCACCCCCGGCCGCGACATTGAACGAGCCTCCGAGCGCTGGAGGGGCTATGACGAACCTGGCTGACACATCCCCGGAAGCTGGCTCCCACGAGAGCCCCTCGGGCAGCGTGTCACGCGGGCTGGTCCTCGTGCTGGCGAGGCCGTGCGGGCTGGCGGTCGCCAACCTCTACTACGCGCAGCCCCTCCTGCACGAGCTGGCGGTTGCCTTCGGCGCCTCCCCGGCGGGCGCGGGCCTGGTGGTCACCGTGACCCAGGCCGGCTACGCGGTCGGTCTGCTCTTCCTGGTGCCACTCGGGAACCTCCTGGAGCGCCGCTCTCTCGTGGTCATGGTGCTCGGGGCGGCCGCGGCCTCCCTGGTGGGGTCTGCCCTCGCCGGCAGCTTGGCCGTCTTCGAGGCGGCGGCGCTGGCCGTCGGCTGCACCTCGGTGGTGGCCCAGGTGCTGGTTCCAATGGCCGCCGAGGGGCGGGCCTGCACGACGGCCTCCTCGCCGCGTTCCGAGGGCGACCAGCCGGCCAGGCGAGCGCCGGCACGAAGGAGAGCCGCGAGCCCACCTCGAGGACACCCCGACCGCGCCGTCCCCGCGGGCCGGCACCGAGCAGCCCGGAGCACCAACCGCTGACCTCGCGCCGATCCAGGCCGGCTGCGCGGGCCATCGGCTCGCCCTGGCTGCGCCCTTGCCAACCCGAATCCAGAATCCCAGCGTCAGACGTGTTGACGACAGGTCTCTAGTACGATGAAGCTACGCAGCATGAGGGCGGAAACGGAGAGAGCGTTGCGCTGGCAGGCTGGGGACATGTCGCACAACCCGGGGAGTCAGCTGATGCCGGTGCTCGCGGCACAGGAGCGCCTGCTTGGAATGGTTGCGCCACGAGCCACGACGGAGCAGCTCGTGCCCCTCGACCGAGCTCGGGGGCGAGTGCTATCGCGACCGGTGATCGCGAAGTGGGCGCTCCCCGGCTGTGACAACTCCGAGATGGACGGCTTCGCGGTTCGCGCAGACGACTGTGCCTCAGCGTCGCCCACAACCCCGGTGTCGCTCCCACTGGCCGGTGACGCGCGGGCGGGGGCGGTCATCGGGGAACTGGCCCCCGGCACAGTCGTCGCAGTCGCCACCGGGGCTCCCGTACCCCTTGGCGCCGACGCTATCGTGCCGGTCGAGGACACCGGTCAGGATGGCGAGAGTTCCGTTCTGGTTTTCGCCGCGCCGCGACCAGGACAGCATGTTCGACGTGCCGGGGAAGACCTCGAATCGGGAGAGGCGATGCTCCCCCTGGGTCGCCGGCTGCGCCCGGTGGACATCGCGGCCTGCGCAGCCGTGGGAGGCTCCTCCGTCTGGGTCCGACGGCGTCCTCGGGTCGCCGTCCTGTCGGGGGGCGACGAGCTGGTGCCCGTGGGTGCAGTGCCGGCGCCCCACCAGGTCACCGACAGCAACGCGGCGATGCTGGCTGCCGCGATCGACGAGGCAGGAGGCGAGGTGATCGCCCTCGGCATTGCCGGGGACTCTCCCGACACCTTGCGGGAGCGGCTGAATGGCACCAGCGGGTGTGATCTGATCATCACCAGTGGCGGGGTTAGCGTTGGCCGGTACGACTACGTCAAGCAGGTGGTGGGCGAGCTGGGAGCGATCGAAGCATGGCGCCTGGCGGTGCGTCCCGGCAAGCCACTCCTCATCGGCAGGGTCGGCGACGTGCCTATGCTCGGGCTGCCGGGGAACCCAGCCAGCGCCGCGGTGACTTTCGAACTCTTCGGTAGGCCAGCGCTGCTCGCGCTCCAAGGCGCCACCATCGTCCACCGCCGACGTGTCGCGCTTCGAGTTGGGCAGGACCTGGAGACCCCAGCGGATCTGGAGACCTACCTGCGCGTCCGCCTCACCGACGCCAGCGACGGGGTTCCCGTCGCCACCCTGAGTGGCGGCCAACGCTCATCGATGCTGCGATCCCTCGCCGACGCCGACGCTCTGCTCATGGTGCCCGTCGGCGTGGCGCGGGCTCCCGCTGGGGCGGTGCTCACCGGTCTGGAGCTCGAATGATCCGATGAACAGGAGCCGGTCGGATGCGGTGCGGGTTCTGTGCTTCGGTGCGCTGCGGGAGCGCCTCGGGGCGGAGATCCTGGTCCGAGAGAAGGTGACGACGGTCCTCGACCTCTGGTCGATGGTGGCGCGTGACCACCCTGATCTTCGGGACCCACGGGGACGGGTCAGAGCGGCCCGAAACCTTGCGTACTGCGACTGGCAGACGCCGGTCGAGCCCGGAGACGAGGTGGCGTTCATGCCTCCGGTGACCGGTGGGTCGACGAGCGAGGATGCGGGACCCCGACTGCACGTGGCGCTGGTCACGGACCCCATCGACCTCACTCGTCTTGTAGCGGAAGTGCGAGGCGACGGCGACGGCGCCATCGCGGCCTTCATCGGTGCGGTGCGTGGCACGAGCCAGGGCAGCCCGGTGCATAGGCTGGACTACGAGACATACCTGCCGATGGCGGACCGAGAGTTGCGCCGCATCGGCACCGATGTGACAGAGCGTCATGGCCTCAGTGGCATAGCCCTGGTCCACCGGGTCGGTTCGCTGCTCGTCGGCGAAGTGAGCGTGGCCGTGGCCGCGGCGGCGCCGCATCGGCGGGCGGCTCTGCTGGCCTGCGCGGAGGCGGTGGAATCCCTCAAGCGCGATCTGCCGGTATGGAAGCGCGAGCATCACCCGGACGGAGCACGCTGGGTGAGCGCCGGGGACGTCGGCGGCGCCTCGCAGCCGCACGCTGCCGCTTCCCTTGTCGGACCCGGGCGTCCCGGCACGGAAGCGAATGCGGATGCCCTCGGTGGTGAGCCGATGGCTGCGCCTGCTCTCGACCTCCTCTCCCACCTGGGCCCATCCGGCTCCTTCCGGATGGTGGACGTCAGTGACAGGCCGCCGACGCTCCGCGCCGCCAAGGCCGAGGCGATGGTGCATTTCGGCGACCCAGCCACGCTGGCGGTCCTGCGCCACGGCGCACCGAAGGGCGACGTGCTCGCCGCGGCGCGCCTCGCCGGGATCATGGGCGCCAAGCGCACGCCTGAGCTGATCCCGCTCTGCCACCCGCTTCCCCTCACCCACCTGGACGTCCAGGTGACGGTCGAGGAGCTCCCACCCGGGGTCCGCATCGTGAGCTTCGCTCGCTGTGCTGCGTCGACCGGCGTCGAGATGGAGGCCCTGACCGCCGCCACGGTCGCCGCCCTGACTGTCCTTGACATGCTGAAATCCGCGGATCCGTGGATGACCATCGACTCGGTGCGACTGCTCAGCAAGAGCGGCGGCCGCAGCGGCGATGTCCAACGCCCGCGATGAGATGGCGGGCCTCAGTCATCACGGTGAGCGATAGCCGGGCACGAGGCGAGACCGCGGATGACCCGAGCGGTGACCTGATCGTCGGCCGTCTCGCGGAACTGCCTGCCGACATCATCGACCGCCGCTTGGTGCCGGACGAGATCGAGGCCATCCGGGAGGCTCTACGGGCTGTCGTGGCGCGCGTGCATCTGGTCGTGCTCACCGGCGGCACCGGGCTCGCTCCCCGCGACGTCACGCCGCAGGCGATCTCACCCCTGCTCGAATACGAGATCCCGGGCATGACCGAAGCAATGCGCCGCGACGGCCTTCGCAGCAACCCCCACGCCATGCTATCGCGACAGTTGGCGGGGGTCATTCAGGGCCGACTCGTGATCGCGCTTCCGGGTAGCCCAGGGGCCGTTGACCAAGGGCTGAAGTCAGTCTGGAGAGCGCTGCCCCATGCTCTGCTGCTCCTCGCCGGCGATACCGCTCACGGGAAGCATCACCCGCCGACGTAGGACATCTCGATCCGCCGCAACGAGGAGGTGAGGGACGCTCTCACCTCGGAGTAGTGATCGGCGCGGCGTTGCCAGAGCGTGCTCACCAGCTGTCGCAGCTCATCGTCGCCGGCGCCACCCCGGAGCGGCCCGCGAAGATCCAGCCCGGAGACCGCGAAGAGGCAGGTGTACAGATGTCCGTCCGAGCCAAGCCGAGCCCTGGTGCAGTCGCCGCAGAAGGGACGGCTCACCGAGGCGATGACACCCACCTCCCCGCGCCCGTCAGCGAATCGGTAACGCTGGGCGACGGCGCTCGGCTCGCGAGCCTCCTCGACCAGTGGGTGCTCCCGGCTCACCACGTCCAGGATCTCCTGAGCGGTGACCACGTCTTCGCGCCGCCAGCCGTTGGACGACCCGACATCCATGTACTCGATGAAACGAAGGACCAGCCCGCCGGAGCGGGCGAAATCAACCAGTCGGAGGACGCTACTCTCGTTCACCCCTCGCCGGATCATGCAGTTGAGCTTGATGGGATGAAGGCCCGCCGCCTGAGCGGCGGCGATCCCCTCCAGCACCGCACCGAGATCAACCCGCGAATCGCTCATCGCAGCGAAAATGGCGGGGTCGAGAGAGTCGAGGCTGACGGTGAGTCGGCCGAGCCCGGCGCGTGCCAGAGGGCCCGCCAACCTGCGGAGCAGGGCTCCGTTGGTGGTGAGGGCGAGGTCCGGGATGGCGAGAGCGTGCAACCGGCGCACGATCTGAACGAGGTCGGGACGGAGCAGCGGCTCTCCCCCGGTGAGGCGGATCTTGGTCACACCCAGGGAGACGAAGACACTGGCGAGCCGAACGATCTCGTCGGCGCTCAGCTGCTCACCGACGGGGAGGAATCGGTGGCCCGGACCGTAGTGGCTCCGGGGCATGCAGTAGGGACAGCGGAAGTTGCAGCGATCGGTGACCGATATGCGCAGGTCGCGGAGCGGGCGATCCAGGGAATCATGGAGAGGCGCAGGACGGCTCCCACCGTCGGGCGAGAATGCGCCTTCTCCGTCTGAGGCACGACGATACGCGGCAGCAGTACTCATCGTTGGCTCATTCGGTGGCTGCATGGCGCAGAGAAACCATCATAGCGGAGCCGCGGTCCAGCGCCGCCAGCCGGGATCCAACCCGCGCTCCCGCCTACCGACGCTAGGGGAAGATCGGCGAGGTGGTCCGGAGCCGGGCAACGGAGGCGAGCTCCGGCAGGGTGGGGGGGCACTTCACGAGCGACCGACCACCGCTCGCTGGGGGGCTTGTGCTATCACTGTGGGGATGGCCAGGGAGAAGGATCTCACGCTGGGCGAGGCGGCGCGTGCGATCGGGGTCAGTGTGGACACTCTTCGTCGCTGGGACCGCGCCGGGAAACTGCGCACCCACCGCGACCTGGACAATCGCCGCCTGGTGCCTGCCAGCGAGGTGCGGCGCCTCAGAGCCATTCCAGAGCGCCACCGTACGGGCGCCCGTATGTCCGCTCGCAACCGCATGCTGGGTCGGGTGCTCTCGATCGAGGCCGACGGGGTGATGGCACTGGTCGAGATCGAGGCCGGTCCGTACTTGCTCACTGCGGCGGTGACCCGAGACTCCATCGAGGAACTGGGCCTTCGCGAGGGGGACGAGGTGATGGCCTTGGTGAAAGCGACCTCGATGATGATCGAGAAGACCTGATTGCTCGGCTCCGGAAGCTCATAGCGGGCGCGGCCGCACTCCGTCGTCCTGGCATGTGCGGTGCTGCCGTCGGGATGGGTTCGCACGGCGCCTCGGGTCGGGAGATGCGAAGCCGCCGCGGAGCGAATCGCTCGGTCAAGGAAAGCGCCAAACATCCTGGCACCTGCGGGCGCCCGATGGCGCCATCGCCCGCTATATGGACAGCAACTGTTATATGGACAGCAACTGTCCGAAGTGCGGACACATATGCAACCTCGAGCCCATCACTCGTGGAATCGGCATTTACGCCTATGCTAGACTTATGCACCGTCAGGTGATGGCTATCGACGATGACCACGACGGAGGTGAAGTTCATGGATGTCTGTGGGTCGAGATGCGCGGTCGTGCTCACCGTATTGGTGGCGTCGGTCGCGGTGGGCTGCGGGGCCAGCAGCGCCGTCTCATCCAGCCCCACAGCGTCTCCGAGCGCAGGGACCCCCAGCCTGGCCAACGTGGTGAGCGCCGGCTCGCTCCAGCTGCTGATGGACAAGTACATGGGCCCGTCGTTCATCGCGCAGACCGGCGACGAGTATCAGAATCAGTCGGCTGGAAGCTTAGGGCTCGCCCAGGAGATCGCGGCCGGCGAGATCACCCCGAACGTGTTCATCCCGATCGGGTCGGCAGCCATGGCCATTGTGGAGCCCAAGTTCACCACGTGGGCGGTGCAGTTCGCGTCCAGCCCGCTGGTGGTCGCCTACTACCCTCAGGGCCCCCACGCTCCCGAGCTGAAGAAGATCTCAGAGGGCAAGCTGCCGATCACCGACCTCTTCACCCTGATGGCGACCCCCGGCTTCAAGCTTGGCCGCACCGATCCGGCGACGGATCCTCAGGGTCAGGGCTTCGTGGAGATGGTCGGCCTGGCCCAGCAGTACCTCGGGATCAGCGCGACCACTGCCAGCGCTGTCCTCGGCGGGACCGACGACAGCTCCCAGATCTTCTCGGAGACGGCGCTCGAGCCCACCCTGCAGGCGGGCGAGCTGGATGCCGCCAGCGCCTATCTTCCCCAGGCAGTCCAGCTTGGGCTCCCCTACGTCGCTCTTCCGAACGACATCAACTTCGGTGACCCAAGCGACGCCTCGATCTATGAGAGGGCATCGATGACGCTCTCGACCGGCACGGTGGTGCATGGTTCTCTGCTCGATCTCGAAGCCTCGGTGCTGAGCACCACGGCCAACCCCGCCACCCCGGCGGCAACCGCATTCGTCGAATTCCTACTCAGTCCCGCCGCGCGCACCATACTCAAGAACGAGGGCTACACGCTGCTGCCCCCCACGCTGCTGGGCACGGCGTCGGCCGTTCCTCCGGGCGTAAGGGATCTCACCACAAGCAGTTGACCAATCCGCCAGCCTCGATCGCGATGCGCGGTGCCGGTGTACGAGTCAGCACCGGCGCCGCCCTGTTCGGAGCGCTGATCGTCTGGGTTGCCCTGCTGGGCCCGCTCATCTCCCTCCTGGCTCACCTCACCCCGGCTTCCGTGTGGAACGCCCTCAGCCAGCCGGGCGCCTTGCAACCCCTGGTGACGTCTGTGACGGCGTCGCTCGTGGCTCTGGCAGTCATCCTGCTGCTGGGCACCCCGCTCGCCTACCTGATGGCCCGTGGGCGGCTGCCCTTTCCCCGGATCTGGGAGGCGGGAGTGATCCTGCCCCTGCTCACCCCGCCGCTGGTCATCGGCCTGCTGCTGATCTTCATGGTCGGGCCGGCCACCCCCATCGGAGCTGCCCTCAGTCACCTCAACCTGACCGCGTCGGACACCTTCTTCGCCCTGATAGTGGCCGAGATCTACGAGTCCGTACCCTTCTACGTGCTGGGCGCCATGGCCGCCTTCGCCACCGTCGATCCAGCGCTGGAGCAAGCCGCGGCACTGCTGGGGGACGGCCGTTGGCGGACCTGGCGGCGGGTGACCATACCGATGGCCGCGCCCGGGCTGGCCAACGCGCTCGCAGTGACCTGGGCCAGAGCGATGGGCGCCTTCGGCGCTGTCCTGATCATCGCCTACCATCCCTTTGGTCTGCCGATGCAGATCTGGGTGACGTTGCAGGAGACAGGGCTCGCGTCAGCCCTGCCCTACGCCCTCGTGCTGCTGGTAGTCGCCCTGCCCCTGCCAGTCGCCGCCTACATCTGGAGTGCCCGTGCTCGTCGCCGACTTTGAGGTGGCTCGACGGGAGTTCAGCGTCCGGGTCAATGTGCAGGTGCGGCCAGGAGAGCGGGTGGCGCTGCTGGGTCGATCCGGAGCGGGCAAGACCACCACGGTGGAGGCCCTCGCGGGACTGCAGCGGCTGAGCCGCGGCGAGATCCGCCTCGGGGGGCGGCTGCTCAGCTCGGCCTGGTACCCAACCGCCGACGTGCCCCCGGGGCGACGGAGAGTCGGCCTGCTGCGTCAGGACACGGGCCTCTTCCCCCACCTCACGGTGCTGCAGAACATCGGCTATGCGCGGGAAGCCGACCCGGCCGCAGCCCGGGCCACCGCGGAGAGGCTGGGGCTGGGGGCCCTTGTGGGAGCCCGACCCCGCGGTCTCTCCGGCGGCGAGGCCCAGCGGGTGTCCCTCGCCCGCGCGCTGCAGGCCAAGGTGGGTCTGCTCTGCCTGGACGAGCCCTTCACATCCTTGGACCGTCCCTTGAGCGTGGAGCTGCTCGAGTTGCTGCGCCGCGAGCTGGACGGTTCCGGCACCTCCGCCATCCTGGTCACCCACCAGCTCGAGGAAGCCCAGGCCTTTGCCCAGCGCCTGGCCGTTCTCCACCGTGGTGAGATCCTCCAGGTGGCCGACGCCCGCGACCTGGTGCTGCGACCGGCCAGCCGCGAGGTGGCCGAGCTGGTGGGCTATCGGGGCTGGCTCAGCTCCGGCCCTCAGACCATGGGCCTGCATCCCGACCGCGTGTATCCGGTCGCCGCTGCGGATGACTGGGAGATCTCGGCGCGGGTGGTCGGCCTGGTTCCCCAGGGAGCCAGGATCGAGCTCGAGCTGGAAGCTGAAGGGCGCTGGCGGGGACGATTCCGCTGTCGCTCGGACCGATCAGTGCCGATCGGCGAGCTGATGTGGTTCGCTTGCCCCGGAGCCCCGATATTCCGCACCGCCGAACAGCACCGTGGTGCCCTCAGCGACCCGTAGCGATCACGCCAGCGGAGCCATCCGCCTGACCTGGAGTCGCGAACCGACGTTGACGACGGGAACGGTGCGGCTGCCGTCGACGCGGCAGCACAGCTCCAGATCCTCCTCAGCATTGATGTCCCGCAACAGCCGTCCCGTCGAGGACGCTCGGAAAGCCGCGACCAGGTCGGGGTACGTCCACCGCAAGCGAATGGCCACCTCTGCCGAGTCACTCAGCCGGCCGGGCACTCGCCAGGCCGCCGCCAGCTCGAGAAGCCGCTCGAGAAGCAGCCCTGCCGTCAGCGCATCTTCCAAGGCGAAGCGGCCATGCTCTCCGGCGCACACGATCCCCACATCGCTACCCAGCGAGACGGCTTCCCGCAGCGCCTGCTCGGCGCAGGCGCGAGCGTTGAGAAGGCAACCCACGTAGAGCGGCGTCATCCGCTGAAGCCGGCTGATCACAACCGTGCCGTTGGTCGTGCGGAGCACCACGCTCCGTCCGCGGACAGCCGCCCTGGCCAGCTCGGCCGGTGAGTTGTTCGCGTCGACACCCCGCGGTGTGCGGCCATCACGCTCGCCGGCGAGAAGGCTCCCACGCTCCATCCCCAGGCGGCGCGCCTCCCGGAGGCTCGCCGCCAGGGAGGTATCGGTGCAGCCAAGGTCGAGGAGCGTCGTGATCGTCGAACTGGCCCGCAGCTCGTCGATGACCACGCAGACGATCGGCGGCCAGCGACGCGCCTCCGCCGGCACCAACGCGACATCCACATTGATGATGCGCATGGCGCAGCACCGTCGACCGCGCATCGAGAGAGCAACGCCAGGTGCCTCACCAGCATCGTTCCTCGGGGAAATCGGACATCGAAGAGCGGCCGGCGCCGGCGGACCCGGCGCCTGCCGCCCTCACTGACAGCTTGTGCTACGCGCCAGTCACTACCTCTTGCCTGGCGCCACCTTGAGCCGCTTGAATTCCTCGACCTGCCCCCTGATCGCACGCTCGGTGGGGAGCCGCTCGATGCTGGACGCCCCGAAGAAGCCGGCGATCCCCGGCATCCTCGCCAGGGCCGAACCAACGCTGTCCGGCTCGTCGAAGGGACCGCCGTGGCAGATCACCAGCATATCCGGTCGTACGCTCCGGCCCGCCTCCGCGATCGTCAGGACTCGCTCGATAGCCTGGTCAAGCGTGAGCGCGACGCCCGCCCCGATCGTCCCGGCGGTGGTCAGGCCGACATGCGCAACGAGAATGTCAGCGCCGGCCTTGGCCATCGCCTTGGCCTGATCTGCGTCGAAGACGTAGGGCGACGTGAAGAGGTCGATCTCATGGGCCACATGGATCGCCTCGACCTCCTTGTCGTAGCCCATTCCGGTGGCTTCGATGTTGGCCCGGAAACCCCCGTCGATCAACCCGACGGTGGGGAAGTTCTGCACGCCCGAGAAACCAATGTCCTTGAGCTGGCGCAGGAAGACGGGCATCAGGCGGAACGGATCGGTGCCGTTGATACCCGCGAGCACGGGTGTCTTCGTCGCGACGGGCAGAACCTCAGCCCCCATCTCCACGACGATCGCGTTGGCGTCGCCATAGGCGAGCAACCCTGCCAGCGAACCGCGCCCCGCCATCCGGTAGCGCCCGGAGTTGTAGATGATGATGAGGTCGGCACCGCCCGCCTCGGCCATCTTGGCGGAGATTCCCGTGCCCGCGCCGCAGCCCACCACGGGCTTGCCCGCCGCAACCTGCTCACCAAGGCGGCGCAGGATCTCTTCTCGTGTGAATGCCATAGTCGTGACCTCCTTTTCCCCGCAAGCTCGCTCACGGGTCCGATGCACGCTGTCTATCCCAGCATCCCCAGCAGCGTCTCGACGGCGCGCTCGGAGAACGCCGGGTCGTTGATGTTCTCGGCCATCTTGATCACGGGGATGTCAGGCCGCAGGTTGGCCTCGATGGTGTCGAAGCAGGCCTGATCGGCCTCGGGATCCCAGAACTCGTGCCCCTGCGAGTCGAGCATGGAGACGCCGCCCAGCGGGAACAGGAACTTGACGGGCCCGGTTGCCGCGTTGGCCGCGGCGGCCAGGAGCTCGCCGATGCGCCGGTTCTCCTCAACATTGGTGCGCAGGAGCGTGACGTCTGGGTTCCACTGGTAGACGAGGCGACTCCGGTACCTCTCGGGAACCGTGGCGATACGACCGAAGTTGGCCATGTCCACGCAGCCCGGGACCAGGAGGACCGGAATCCCCGCCTTCGATGCGGCCATGCACCGGTCGGGGCCAGCGCTGAGCACGCCACCGCACACCTCGTCAGCGAGCTCAGTGGTCGTCATGTCGAGCAACGCCGTGATGTATCCGTCAGTGATCAGCTCCTCCATGGTCCGGCCTCCGGAGCCGGTCGCGTGGAAGACCAGCACCTCATAGCCCTTGGCTTCGAGGATCTCACGGGCATGATCGACTGCCACCGTGGTGTTGCCGAACATGGATGCCGCCAGGAGGGGCTTCTCACCAGTCGCGGCGGGCAGCTCGGCCTCAACCATGCCAGCGATCGCGCCCGCTGCGTTGGTGTAGATCCGCCGGCTGATCCGGTTGAAGCCGGCCACATCAACGATCGACGGCATGAAGGTGATGTCCTTTGATCCTGCGAACGGACTGACATCGCCTCCGCCTACCGTCGAGACCATGACCTTGGGCACGCCGACGGGGAGGCTGCGCATCGCGGTGGTGGCGATCGAGGTGCCGCCGGTTCCGCCCATGCCGATGATCCCGTCGAGCTTGCCGTCGTGATGCAGCTTCCGTACGACGACGGCCAGCCCCTCGGCCATGGCCTGCATCGCCTCGTCCTTGTGCTCTCCGGTGCTCAATCGCGCGAGGTCGCCGCCTCCGGCAGCGGCCACCTCGTTGCGCGGCACATCGGGGGCGAAGGCAGGGGCGCCCATCACCCCGAAGTCGACGACCAGGGTGGTCAGGCCTCGCTTCTCGAGCAAGCCCTTCACGTATTCGAACTCTTTGCCCTTGGTGTCGAGCGCACCAACGAGCACAACTGTCTTCGGCATCGCCACTTCCTCCATCCTTGGTAACCAGGACCACACCGTCAATCGGCTTCCATTGGCGTCTGCTCAGCCGCCCGCTGGGTTAGGTGCCCGAGTGCGGGAAGGTGATCTTCCGAATTCACCTTGGAGAGGCCGCCAACCGTCTGTCGGGGCACAGTGTTTGCGCCATAATCCCCTTTGCCCAGACATGGAATACTGCACGACGTGTCCCTCTGCCAGAGGGCTTGGTCGTAGATCAAGGTGGGACTGGCGCCCCTTGTCCTGCCGGTCCGTAAGGGGGTATAATCCCGAGGCTAAGCGAGGCTGTCGCAACCGCCTCGACGGAGAAGATCGCTCTGAGCCTCGTCGATGGCGTTGCGCGTTTCCGGGCACAATCGGCACCGCCCTCTGAGGTCAATGTATCCGGTGGCCAGCGCCGGCGCTCGGGGTTCGGGGGTTGCTCGAGGCCGTCATTCAGGGACGAGGAACGCCTCGCGCAGGGCCAGCTGAATCTCCGCATCGACGTGCAAACCGATGGCGAAGTAGCCCTCGATCGTCCCGAAGGAACTGGACACCTCCTCGCGGGCGGCGTCGAGGTAGTCGGGGACGACCCCCAGGAACGGCTGCAGGAGCTCAGGGTCGCCACCCCGGGCTGTGAAGGCGTCGATCATGGGCTCGACCAGCGGACGCAGGTAGGTCACACTGAGGAGGAAATCCTCCATCACCTGCTCGTACGGGACACCGAGGAGCAGGAGCAATGCAGCGGTCGCCCAGCCGGTGCGGTCCTTTCCCGTCGAACAGTGGTAGAGGGTCGGCCGGTTGGCCTCGTCGGCAATGTCCGTGAACAGCCGTCCGAAGGCGGCGCGGGCGCTGTCGAGCCGCACGAAGTCACGGTATTGGTCAGTCCACATGGCGATGCCTCGGCCCTCTCCGAGAAGCTCCCGAGCCAGCTCAGGATTCGACACCATCTCCATCAGTTGGGAGAACCTCCCGAGCATGGCGTCGCCGAGCACGTCGGCGACGACGTACCTCACACCGCGCGACAGCTGCTCCGGTTGCGCGTGCCGCTCGGGATCGCTGCGCAGGTCGTACACGGTCCGGATGCCAAGCCGCGCAAATGCTCCAGCATCCTCATCCGCCAGATGGTTCAGGGCACTCGACCGATAGAGGAGGCCGGTCCGGACCCGATGGCCTTCGGCGGTGAGGTAGCCGCCGACGTCGCGAAGGTTGGGGATCGACGAGATCCCCTGGCTCTCACCCGCTGCTGTGGACGTGGCGCCCCCCCTCGGGGTGATCAATCGGTTCGCGTTGTCCACCGGCTGCACCGAGGCCATCAGGATGGACGGTATCCCATGGCTTCGGAGATCCGGCGTGCGCCGCCGGTCACCAGCTCGATGACGTGATCGCGGCGTGGATCCTCCAGGATCAGGGCGGTCAGACCGCCCACGGAGATCGCGGCTGCCACCTGTCCGGTGCTGTCGAAGATCGGTGCCCCGACCGAGCCCATGCCGACGGTCACATCGCCATCGCTGACCGCGTAGCCGGTGCGCAGGGTATCCCCGAGAAGCTCCAGGACCTCAGCCTTGGTGGTCGGGGACTGGGGAGTGAGGGTAGTGACCTCCACCGTCGCGAAGTACTCGTCCCAGTAGGCATGGGACAGGAAGGCGAGCACGGCGCGGGGGCCGGCACCGAGGTGCAGGGGAAGCGAGCCCCCCAGCTGGAGGTACATGGATCGGATGTGCAGGCCCTCGATGCGGTCGATGCACACCGCCTCGTGCTGGCGGCGGATCACCAGGTAGACGGTCTCCTCGAGGGCTTGGTGGATCTCCTCCATCACCGCCTTCGCGGCGTCGCGCACGTCAATGCGCAGCGCGGCCAGCGACCCGAGCCGGAACAGCTCGAGACCGAGGCGGTAAGTGCCCCGACGCGGGCCCCGCTCGACGAAGCCGAGCACGGCCAGCTCCTGGAGGAGGCGGTGCACGGTGGGGCGGGGCTCGCGGAGCCGGATGGAGAGCTCGCGCGCCGTCAGGTCGGAGCTCTCGCCGAGCTGGCTGAGCACCCGTCCCGCCTTGGTGAGGACATTCATCGCCCGACCCCCTCGGGCCATGGGATGACCCGCCGCGAACCCCGATCCCGGGCCGGTCGACGCGCGCGCGCGCCCAGCATCAATTGGGCTCGGGGAGCATCACATCGCGGACCAGGGCGTCCAGGGCGCCGACGGCGCCGATGAACTGGCGCAAGGTGCGCACCGTCGAGCCGAAGGTGTCGAACTCAGAGGGGGTCAGCCCGTCCTCCGCGTAGGCGCGCCGGAAATCGGCGAAGTGGCCGAGCAGCTGGTCCATCAGTCCCGGATCGACGGGGTCGTCGATCCGGGAGCGGACCTCGATGCCGCTGGCGTTGAACCGCTTCTGCCACGCGCAGGGGGGCGAGACGATCGCGTCGGCGCCGATCAACTCGCTCCAGTGCATGTGGTTGCGGAAGGCCGCGGAGAGGAGCCGAAGCCGGTAGCCACGCTCGCGGAAGATCGCGTAGGTCTTCTTGAACACCGCGACCCCGGCCCACTCCAGGCAACCGGGATCGACGGAGATGGCCTGCTTCTCCATCACCACCTTGAGCCAGTCGTCGAGGCGGCCCACCATGATCGTGCAGAGTGGGCCCATCGTGCTGATGTCCTTGCCCTCGGCCTCGCGGCGGTGGAGACCACGCTCCACGCTCTCGGCGACGGCGATGCACTGGGGCAGCGTGAAGCAGACGGTGGCGTTGGTGGTCACCCCGCGGTAGACCGCCTCCTCGATCGCGGTGATCCCCGCCTGCGTGGCGGGGATCTTCACGATCATGTTGGGCGCCAGGCGGCTGAAGGCGACGGCGTTCTCGACCATCGCTGCGCTGTCGCGGTAGGTGCGGGGGTCGACCTGGATGGAGAGGCGTCCCTGCCGTCCGTGGTGGACGGCGAAGGCCGGCTCGAGGAGCTTGGCGGCGCGCACCGAGATCTCCTCCACCAGCTTCCAGCCGAGCTGGTCCTCGGTGGCCCCGGGGAGCTCATCCATCAGCTCTCGGATCCGCGGCCGCCATTGGTCGAGATGTCTCTTGAGGATGTCGACCACGATGACCGGGTTGCAGGTGGCCCCGACCGCGCCGTTGTCGATCGCGTAGCCGAGCTCGTCGAGGTCCGCGGAGTCGTTCCACAGCGAGGTCGGCGTGGTCTGGGTCATCCGGTGCAACGGGCTCTTGTAGGCCCCCGCCGTCGTGGGTGGGTTCAGCTCGGCCACCATCGCTGTCTCCTCCGGCCGCTCAGCTGTTGCCCGGGAAGACCAGGCTGAGCTTCTCCCGCCGACCCGGCTCGGGCCAGCGCAGGGTGACCATCTTCTCCTGGGTGAAGAAGCGGATGCCGTCCTCGCCGCGCATCTTGAGGTCGCCGAAGGCGGAACCGCGCGTGCCTCCGAAACTCAGGTACCCGGCGGGCACTGGGATCGGGATGTTGATGCCGATCATGGGCACGTCGACCTCGAGCTCGAAGCGGCGCCCGGCGCCCCCGTCGGTGGTGAAGATCGCCGTCCCGTTGCCGTACTGGTGACCGTTGATGAGCGCCAGGGCCTCGTCGTAGGTGGCCACCCGGACGATGCCGAGGACCGGGCCGAAGATCTCCTCCTTGTAGATCTCCATCTCGGGGGTGACGTGGTCGAAGAGGGTGGCGCCCAGGAAGAAACCATCAGGGTGGTCGGGACGGGAGAACCGCCTGCCGTCGGCGACCAGCTCGGCGCCCTCGGCCACGCCCTTGTCGATCCACTCCACGATCGAGGCGCGGTGCTCGGCGGTATAGATCGGGCCCATGTCCATGCCGGGGTCGAGGCCCGGGCCGATCTTGAGGCGCTGGATCCGCTCCTCGATGAGCGGGCGGAGCCGGTCGGCGGCGTCGCCGACCCCAATCACCAGGGTCTGGGCCATGCAGCGCTCACCGGCGGAGCCATAGCCGGCCGCCACCGCCGCGTCGGCGGTGAACTCCATGTCGGCGTCGGGCAGGACGAGCATCGCGTTCTTGGCCGCGGTGTAGGCGCCGACCCGCTTGCCGTGAGCGGTGCCGGTCTCGAAGACGGTCCGGCCGACCGGCGTGGAGCCGACGAACTGGATGGCGTTGACCTGGGGGTGAACGAGCAGCGCGGAGACCGCCTCGCGTCCACCGTAGACGACGTTAAAGACGCCGTCGGGCAGGCCGGCCTCCTTCCACAGCTCGGCCTGGAGCTGGGTCGCGCCCGGGGTGTGGCTCGAGGGCTTCCAGACGAAGGTGTTGCCGCAGGCCAGCGCGATCGGGTAGATCCACATCGGCACCATGGCCGGGAAGTTGAAGGGGGTGATGCCCACCGCGACTCCGAGCGGCTGGCGCAGGGTGTGGCTGTCCACGTTCGTCGATACCGTCGGCGTGTTGATCCCGGCCAGGTGGACGGGCAGCCCGCAGGCGAACTCGATCGTCTCGAGCCCGCGCAGGACCTCCCCCATGGCGTCGGGGTAGGTCTTCCCGTGGTCCCTCGTGATCAGCCGGGCGAGCTCCTCGCGGTGGCGGTAGATCAGCTCGCGGTAGGCGAAGAAGATCTGGCTCCGAGCGATCAGGGGCATGCTGCGCCAGGCGGGGAAGGCCCGCCGCGCGGCCATGACGGCGGCATCGACCTCGGCCGCGCCGCCGCGCGGCACGCGGGCGATCACGGCTCCGGTCGCGGGGTCATAGACCGGGGCGGTCTGCTCGGTCCGAACCTCGACGGAGCGTCCGTCGATCCAGTGGCTGAGGATGGGAAGAGTGCCTTCGGCGACTGCGACGGGCGCGTGAGCCATGGTCGAAACCTCCGCTATGCGGCACCGGACGGCTCACCCGCCGGGCACCGAGACTGGACGATGGTCTGCAGGGTGGTGGTCATCTCAGAACGTCAGGTGATCGCCCCCGGGCGGTCGTACCAGGCCTTCACGGTGCAGCCTCCTGGGCAGCATGGTACGCGGGGATGATCGATTTGTCCAGATCGTAGACTTTGTGTCCATTATATGGACTTCGCCAGCTCTCGACGACGAGGAACGGCCCGCCCCGCAGCACCGGGACCGTGCCGCTGCTGTCGACCCGCGCGCAGAGCTCGATGTCGGCGCCGGCACCGAGGCCCTGGACGATCCGGCCGCTGGCGGAGTCGCGGAGCGCGGCGATCGGGTCCGGGTTGGCGGAGCAGAGCTGCAGGGCGGCCCGGGCCGCGTCGGTCAGCTGGCAGGCGCGGCCCTGGGCCGCGACCGCCTCGAGCACCCGGCTCGCGATCAGGCCCGCCGCCACCCCGTCGTCCAGGGCGAACCGCCCCCGCCTCCCGGCGCAGACGATGCCGATCGGGAGGCCCCGGGCCGAGGCCTCGTCGACCGCCGCCTGGGCGCAGGGGCTTGCGTTGAGGAGGCAGCCGAGCAGGACCACCGGCATTGACCGCACCCGGCTCAGGACCTTGGTGCCGTTGCTGGTGGAGAGAACCAGTCCGCGGCCCCGGACCCCGATGGCCCGGAGCTGGCTCGGCGAGTTGTTCGCGTCGAAGCCGGGGATGTCCCGGCCGCCCCGCTCGCCGGCGAGCAGGCTGCCGCGCTCCCGCGCCAGCCGCCTCGCCTCGGCCAGACTGCCGGTGACGACGACCTCGGGGCAGCCGAGCTCGAGCGCGGTGGTGAGCGTGGAACTGGCACGCAGCTGGTCCACGACCACGCAGACCGTGGGCGGCCAGCCCGCCGTCTGGCCGGGGACCAGGGCCACGTCCAGGTCGATCGCGACGGGCGTCATGCGGCCTCCGCAGCGGTGTCCGGGCGCAGCGACGGCTTCACGGCGCAGCCAACCCGCGGCGGACGTCCAGATCCCGGTGAGCCCCCCTCCTCCAGGTCCCGTCGAGCATCTCGCCGATCATCCGGTTGAGCAGGTCGGCCAGCGCGGGATCGAGGATGTGCTGGTCGACCGCGACCAGGTCGAGGTTCTGGTTGCCGGGGTCCAGCTGCTCGCCAAGGATCTCGAGCATCAGGGTGGAACGACGAGACCACTCCGGCCGCTCGGGGTCCGGCTCCCAGGTCGGCCCGTCGCCGTTCCCCTCCGCCCAGCCCCGCTCGCGCGTCGCCAGCTTCTCGCTCTGGTCGTAGGCGGACCAGCCCCGCATCGGCAGCACCACGGCGGTGGGCCCCTGGGTCCGGTTGAGCCGCTCAGCCATGTAACGAGCCACCCTGCCCACCTCCTCGAGGCTCGGGGAGAGGATGGTGACCCCGTCGTTGTGCGAGTAGGGCCGGCCGGTGCCGCGATACGAGGGCCGCCGTCCCGCCTTGAGATCGTCCAGATACCTGGCCGGGACCGTGTTGAGCGTCCCGAAGGCGAGCTGGTCGAGGCCGCCGGGAACCACAACCTGGGGGATCCCCATGGCCCCGGCCGCGGTGAGCCGCTCGCCCTCCCAGCTGGCGGGGAATCGGAAGGGGCTGCCAAACATGTCGTTGATGAGCTCCGCCAGGGTGATGTCGAGCACCGCCGTGATCAGCCCGGAGCGGACCAGGTCCTCCATGGTCGCGCCCACTCCGACGGCGTGGAAGACCGCCGTATCGAAGCCGCGCGCCTCCATGAAGGCCCGACAGCGCTGCACCGTCGGGGTCGTCGTCCCATACGAGGTGACCGCGCAGAGTGGCTTGACGCCGGCGGTGATCGCTCCCACCCGGGCCATGGCCACGATCCCGGCGGCGGCGTTGGCGACCGCCCTGCGGGTGACCAGGTTGATGCCCTGCTCGAGGGTGGGATTGACGATGTAGATGTCCTTGTTGCCGACCCAGGTTCCGAGGTCGCCCGAGGTCATGTCGGTGAGCATGATCTTGGGCACCCCGAAAGGCAGGGCGCGCATCACCCGAGTCGCCGTCGAGGTTCCCACCGATCCCGCCCACGAGAGCACCCCGTCGCACTCGCCCCGAGAGTGGAGCTCGAGGATCTTGGCGGCGCCGGCGCGGCCAACCAGCTCGCTGGCCTCGGCACGGGGGGCGGCGAGCACGTCCTCGACCCTCACCCCGGTGCAGGCCAGGACCTCCTGGAGGGAGACGTCCGCCCAATCGACGGCGCCACCCAGGCTCAGGTCCATGATCACGGGCCTGCCACCGTTGGCCGCCACCATCTCGGCGAGGAACCTGACCTCGGCCCCCTTGGTGTCGCACATCCCGGTGCAGACGATGGCCGGGGAGCTCACGTCCCCCTCCTCGGCCGGGCGCGGCGAGCCGAGCTCAGATGCCAAGGCGCGCCCGCCGGAGCAGCTCACCCCGGGTGCGGTTGCCCTCGGGGCGGTATCCGGGCAGCGGGAGGAGCTGCTCGTGCACCGCATCGACCAGCCAGGCCGGCTGGGGGAAGAAGGCGGACTCCACCTCCGGCGCGGGGGTGATCCAGTTGCGCGACCCGACCACGGCCGGGGGCGCGTCCAGGTCGTCGAAGCAGATCTGGGTGAGCGTGGAGGCCACCGTCTGCATGACCCCGCCCCGCTCCACCGCCTCGGAGACGAGCAGCACCCTGCCCGTCTTGCGCACCGACTCCGCGACCGGACCGTAGTCGACGGGGTTGGCCGAGCGCAGGTCGATGATCTCGGTCGCGAGGTCGAAGCGCTCGGCGAGCTGGTCGGCCGCGGCGACGGCCGTGTACAGGGCCGGCCCGAGGGTGACCATGGTCAGGTCGGCACCGCTCCGCTTCACCGAGGGCAGGCCGAGCTCGATCTCGTAGTAGCCCTCGGGCACCCCTGCGGTCTGGAACATCTCGCCGATGTCGTAGAGCCGCTGGCTCTCGAAGAAGATCACCGGGTCGGTCCCCGCCAGGGCGGCGTTCATCATCCCCTTGGCGTCATAGGGGGTGACCGGGAAGACCACCTTGAGGCCGGGGATGTGGGCGGTCAGTGCGCCAAAGTCCTGGGAGTGCTGGGCACCGTACTTGGAGCCGACCGAGACGCGCACCACGACCGGCATGGTCAGCAGCCCGGCCGACATCGCCTGCCACTTCGACAGCTGGTTGAACAGCTCGTCGCCGGCCCGACCCATGAAATCGGCGTACATCAGCTCGGCCACCGCCCGGCCGCCCTCCATCCCATATCCCACCGCCGCTCCGACGATGGCCGCCTCCGAGATCGGCGCATTGAAGAGCCGGTGGTAGGGCAGGGCCTCGGTGAGGCCGCGGTAGACAGCGAAGGCGCCGCCCCAATCCCGGTTCTCCTCGCCGAAGGCGACCAGGGTGGGGTCGATGGCAAAGCGGTGGAGCAGCGCCTCGAAGATGGCGTCGCGGATGTTGAACACCTTCATCTTGGGGACGGGCTTGCCGTCCTCGAGACCGGAGCGGATCTTGGCGCGGATCTGGGCCACGCGGGGGTTGTCGCTCAGGTCCTGAAGCAGCTCCGGGGTGCGCTCATCGAAGCGCTCGACATGACGGTTGGAGAACATCACCTCGCCGATCAGCTCGGAGTCGAGGCTGAGCCGCGGGGACACATTCAGATCGGCGGCAAGCTGGAACATGCTGAACACCCGCTCCCGGGCCTCGTGCTCGGCCTGGTCGAGGGCGTGGCCGCTGAGCACCCCCGCGGACAGCATCCGCTCCCGGTAGGCGTGGATCGAGTCCGCCGCCTGCCAGTGCTCGACCTCCTCCCTGGAGCGGTAGCTCGACGCGTCCGACGGCGAGTGCCCGCTGTAGCGGTAGGTGATCGTGTCCAGCAGCACCGGACCTCCACCCTGGAGCAGGATCTCTTTCTTGCGCCGGAAGGCGTCGATCACCGCCAGGGGGTCGTAGCCATTGACCCGCTCGGCGTGCATCTGCTCGGGGTTCACCCCCGCTCCGATCCGAGCGATGAACTCACAGCCCATGGTCTCGCCCTGGGGCTGGCCACCCATCCCGTAGAAGTTGTCCATGCAGTTGAAGATGATCGGCAGACCCCCGCCCAGGGCCGGGTCCCAGAGCTTGCGATACTGATCCATGCTGGCGAAGGTGATCCCCTCCCAGACCGGGCCGCAGCCGAACGAAGCGTCCCCGATGTTGGCGACGACGATGCCGGCCCTGCGGTTGACCCGCTTGAAGAGTGCGGCTCCGGGCGCGATCGACCCCGACCCGCCCACGATGGCGTTGTTGGGGTAGATCCCGAACGGCGTGAAGAAGGCGTGCATCGAGCCGCCCAGGCCGCGATTGAAGCCGGTCTCGCGGGCGAAGATCTCGCCGTACGCGCCGTAGATGAAGAAGCGCGTCGCCAGCTCGCGCACGGATCCGTCGAAGCCTCGCTCCACCGGACCGAGCACCGCCCCGTCGCGATAGGTCCGCATGATGTCGAGGAGCTGCTCCTCGCCAAGCTGGCGGATGGCCGAGAAGCCCTTGGCCAGGATCTCACCGTGGCTCCGATGGGACCCGAAGATGTGGTCATCCGGGGTCAGCGAGAAGGCCATCCCCACCGCCGCAGCCTCCTGGCCGATGGAGAGATGGGCGGGACCGGCGTGGTCGTAGGCGACGCCGCGATAGGCGCCCTTGAGCTTGATCTCGCTGAGGATGGTCTCGAACTCCCGGATCGCGCACATCTCCCGCCAGATCTCCAGGAGGTCCTCGGCCGAGTACCTCGACCGCTCCTCGTCCGGCGTCGCCCGGTAGGCGTTGACCGGGATGTCATCGAAATGGATCACGTCCGGGGAGAGCTCCTGCTCCGGCTTGATCTCCAGCAGCTTGGTCACAACCGACTTCTCCTAACCGACCTTGAGGATGGCTTCCCGGAGCGCCTCGGACACCGTCGGATGCGGGAAGACGACCTCGGCGGCCTGGCGGGCGGTGAGCGCGGTCTCGATCAGGGCGGAGGCGGCGACGATGAACTCGCTCGAGGAGTCCCCGACCGCGTGGACGCCGAGGATCTCCCCGCCTCTCGCTCCGACCAGCACCTTGACGAAGCCGCTGCCTCCCTCGTTCTCGATGAGGAAGCGGCCGGCGACGCCCATGGGAACGGTCGCCTTGCGGAACGGGATCCCCGCCCGGGTCAGCTCCGCCTCGGTCCGACCCGCCATGGCCACCTCGGGGTGGGTGTAGATGACCGCGGGGATGGCCTCGTAGCGGATCCGGTCCGGGATCCCGAACATCGAGTTGACGGCGACGATGCCCTCGCGGGTGGCGGCGTGGGCGAGCATGTGCCGACCGGTCACGTCGCCACATGCCCACAGCCCGGGGACGCTGGTCTCGCCCCGGTCGCTGATCCGGACGCCAGCGAGGCTGAAGTCGATGCCGACCTCATCCAGGCCCAGCCCGGCAACGACCGGGGCCCGGCCCGTGGCGTTGAGGATCCGCTCCGCGGCATGGGTCCGCTCGGTCCCCGACCCATCGTCGTAACGGAGCACGCCCTCCTCAACGGAGAGCACCCGGCAGGAGAGGTGGAATTCGATCCCGCTGCGCTGGAGCGCCTGAAGCAGCCTCGCTGACACCTCCCCGTCACAGTTGGCGGCGATCTGAGGGAGCATCTCGAAGACCGCCACCTCGGCGCCCGCTTCGCGGAAGTAGGTGGCCAGCTCGAGGCCGATGTAGCCGCCGCCGATGATGGCGATGCTGGAGGGCACCTCGGCCACGTCGAACACACGGTCCGAGTCAAGGACGTGCTCGGCGCCGATCCCCGGGATGGGCGGGACCGCCGGCCGCGACCCGGTGGCGATGAGGACGTTCTCGGCCTCCAGCCGGTCGTCACCGACCTGGACGAGGTGGCGGTCGACCAAGCGGGCCCGGCCGATGACGACCTCGACGCCAGCGCCCTTGAGCTTCGCCTCCACCCCCCGCTTGAGCGCGGCCACGATGCGGTTCTTGCGCTCAACCACGACCGGGACGTCGAAGCTGGCCCCCGCGACGCGAACCCCGAACGGGCCCGCCTCGGTGCATTCGCGGTAGAGGCGGGAGGAGCGCAGGAACACCTTGGCAGGGATGCAGCCGACGTTGAGGCAGGCCCCACCGAGGCTGCCCGCCTCGACCAGCTGCACCCTCTTGCCCAGCTCGCCCGCGTGGGCGGCAGCCTCGTAGCCCCCCGGACCGGCCCCGATCACGATCAGATCGTGCACAGCTCCTCCACCTTCTCGATCTTGTTCCGGAGGGTGCCGAGGAACCTGGCTCCGGGAGCCCCGTCCACCCATTGATGGTCCACGGTCAAGGAGAGGCCGATGGCGTCGATGAACTCGATGTTGCCGTCCGGCTTGCGGACCGGCTTGACCAGGATGGCGTCGACACCGAGGACCGCCACCTGAGGCGGGTTGATCACCGGGGTGAAGGCCTCGATCCCGAGGCTCCCCAGGTTGGTGACGGTGAAGGTCCCGCCCTCCAGGTCGTCGGGCGCGATCACCCCCGCCACCGCCTGAGCCGCCAGCTCCTTGGTCCGCCGCGAGAGCTCCGCGAGGGAGAGGTTCTGGCTGTCCCGGATCACCGGGACCACCAGCCCGCGCGGCGTGTCGCAGGCGAAGGCCAGGTGGACAGCGGCGTGCCGGTACAGAGTGTCGTCGATGAGCTCGGCGTTCAGGTCGGGAACCTCGAGCAGGGCCTGGATGGTGCAGAAGACCACCAGGTCGCCAATGCTGATCCCGGCGGTGTCGGGGGACGCTTTGAGCCGCTGGCGTACCGCCAGCAGGGGGCCGGCGTTGGCCGAGCCGTGCAGCGTGTACTGGGCGGTCGAGCCGAGCGATGCACGCAGCCGCCGAGCGATGGTCCGGCGCACCAACGAGAGACCCTCCCCTGGGGCCGCTGCCTGGCGCCCTTCGCCAGCCATCCCGCCCCTCCCCGCCGCCGAGCCGGGGCCGGCTCCGACCCCAGTGGCCGCCGCGCGCCGTGTGGCCTGCAGGAGGGCGCGGAGGTCTGCCTCCAGGACCCTCCCGCCCGGACCGCTTCCCGCGACCACGTCCGGGTGGAAGCCGTGCTCGCGGCCGAAGCGTCGAGCCCGCGGGCTGAGCGGTCCGGAAGGGGCCGCGGCGCTCGACGTGCCCGGGGGTGGAGTGTCACCGGTCGTCGCCTTAGCGAACCGCGGCGCGGCGGCACCGGGCCCTCGGGGCAGCGGGGAGGCTGCCGAGGGGAGCGGCCCCGCGCCACCGGGCCCCGACCCGCCCGCCGCGGGCCGAAACTCCTCGACGCTCTCCCCGGCCGCCCCGATCACGCACACCGTGGTGAACACCGGGATCAGAGCGCCCGCCTCGAAGAACGTCTCCAGCAGCATCCCCGCTGCCGGCGAGGTCAGCTCGAAGCTGGTCTTGTCGGTCTCGATGTCGGCGAGGACCTCGCCCTCCTGGACCGGTTCGCCCCTCCGTTTCCGCCATCCGGCGAGCAGGCACTCCTCGACCGTGTTGCCCAGCTTCGGTAGCTCAACGGGCGTGGGCATTCACCTCACCCCATGCCCCGGCAGGGGGAGCGGGAAGATGTCGTGCCAGGCCGTCACAGCGGAGCCTCCTCGCCCCGCATGGTACGCCGCGATCATCGATTTGTCCAGATGATAGACGCTGTGCCCACTATATGGACTATGGCTGTCATGCCTCCGGAACCGGAGGTCCGGCCGCCCCACGAGAAGGGGCGCCACCGCGCTGTGCGGGCATCGGCTAGGGCTCGATGATGATCTTGATCGCCCCGCTCGCCGGGTCATTCAGGGTCGCCAGCGCCTGGCCGTAGTCGCTCAGGGGGAAGCGATGCGTGGTGACGTCCCGTACCCGCATCCGGCCCTGCTCGACGAGCGGCATGACGTGGCGCATCTCGCCAGCGGTGGCGCGGCAGCCGACCAGCTCCAGCTCGTCCAGGACCAAGCGCTGCATGGCGATCTCGACGCCCCTGGTCGGGATGCCGACGGCGGCGCAGCGGCCGCCCTTGCGGAGTATCCCCAGCGCAAGCTGGACGGTGGCGGGGACGCCGGCACACTCCAGCACCACATCGACACCAAGCCCGTCGGTGGCGGCCCTGACCTCGGCGACCGGATCGGGACCACCACTGTCCACGGTTTCGAAACCGAGCGCAGCGGCCTTGGCGAGCCGGACCTCGTTGTTCTCGAGGACGATGACCCGGCTGGCGCCCCGGACCCGCGCCGCGTCTCCGGCGAGCAGCCCGATCGCGCCCGCCCCGGTGATCGCCACCCGGTCACCCGGGCGCACACCGCCCCGGTTGGCGACATGCAGGGCGATCGAGGCCGGGTCGACGACCGCGCCCTCGGCATAGGAGAGGCCGTCGGGGAGGTGGAAGACCGCCTTGACCCCGTGCACGACGTAGGTCGCGTCCGCCCCCTGAACGTTGTGCCCGTACTGTTTGTGGAGACCCTCGACGCCGTAGTTCTCGCAGAGGTTGTAGTGCCCCTCGACGCACTTCTGGCAGACGCCGCAGGCGTCGTGCGAGGTGCCGGCCACCCGGTCCCCGATCTTCCAGCCATAAGCCCCGGCCCCGGGTCCCAGAGCGACGATGTCACCGGCCCACTCGTGGCCGGGGATGAAGGGGAAGGCGGGCGGCCAGAAGCCCGGGTAGTCACCCCGGACCAGGTGGGCGTCGGTCCCGCAGATCGAGACCGCCCGCACCCGGGCGAGGACCTGGTCGGGCCCCGGCTCCGGCACCGGCACCTCTCGGATCTCGAAACGGTTGGGCTCGAGCACGACGAGCGCCTGCATGGTGGCGGGAACGTCGGGCCGCACCGAGGTCCGAGCTGCGTCGGCGGGAAGAGAGGACACCATCAACCTCCTTGGGAATCAGATCGGCTGGCAACAGAAGAAGTGGCACGACGACGGTCGGCACCGGCTCCGACCCATCACACGACCGCGAGCGGGTCCACCATGGAGCCGGTGGCGCCCCGGATCTTGACCGGCAGAGCGACGAAGAGGAACTCGTAGACGCGGTCCCGGGCGAGCGCCTCCAGGTCGAGGCTCTCCATGATGTAGACACCGTTCTCGATGAGCAGAAGGGTGTGCACGGGCTGCGGGTTGGCGGGGGTCCCCAGGACCGGCGCCGGCTGGACCTCGTAGGTCTCGGTGTCGGTGCCGGTCGCCACCACTCCGTGGTCGAGGAGCCAGCGAGCGACCGAGATGTCCGGCCCCGGGGTCTTGTGGGCCGCCATCTTCTCGGCGTCCGGCCAGAGCCCCATGTAACCGGTTCGGATCAGGACGACGTCCCCGGGCTGGACGGTCACCCCCTCGGTCGCGCAGATCGCCTCCACCTCGGCGGCGTCGATCACCGAGCCCTTGGGCAGGCAGTCGACACCGCGCAGACGGGGGGCGTCGATGAGCACGCCCCGCGTGAAGAAGGGCGGCAGCTTCGAGGCGTCGCCATAGGCCGGCCCGGCGTCGGTCAGATGGGCGTCCGCACTGCCGCCCCCGTACCAGTGGGAATCGTCGCCGACGGTCATGTGGGCGAGCGCGTCGATGTGGGCGCCGGAGTGCGACGTGGCCATCACGTACTCGGCCATGTAGCCGAGCCCGGCGTCGTTGATCGGGCCCCAGGGCTGGGCGTGGGTGACCCGGATGCCCCGAGGGGTCCGGAAATTGAGGACCTGGAAGGGCGGATGACCGGGAAAGAGCGGCATCCCCGGGTAGCGGGTGGCCGCCAGCGAGTAGGCGCGCCCCTCCCGCACCAGGCGGGCCGCCTCGACGAGACGCTCCCGGGGCAGTCGGCCGATCGGACCGACCTCCGGGTCCACGGGACCAGATTCCAGCGGGATGGTCATTCTCGAGCCCTCCTCTCGGCTGCGGCGGTGGCCGGTGGCCGTTCTGACATCGCCCTCCAGACCCGCTCCGGGGTGAGGGGCAGGTCGCGAATCACAGCTCCCGTCGCATCGCGGATGGCGGCCACCACCGCCGGAGCGACTGGGTCGACGCTCCGGATACGGGCATCGGTGCAGGAGAGGGTGGCCAGCTTATGCCTCGAGGACGCGGGGGCGCCCATTGACCGTGAGCTCGATGTGGACCGCTCCGCCCGGCGGGGTCACGGAAGCGCCTCGCTCGGCGGCTTCTCGGCGCCGTGCTCGACACCCCCTCCGCTGCTCATCTGCGAGGGAGTTCCCGCCGATGCGGCCTCGAGCCTTTGCAGGAGCGCACGCCTCGGCGGGCTGAAGATATCCATCTCGCGGCACGCCGTCTCGTGCGTGCGCATCCCGTGGGGTACCCAGGCGGGGATGATCGCGAGCTCGCCGTCGTGGAGGGTGCGGACGTCGCCATCGAGGTCCACCTCAAGGTCACCTTCCACAACGATGGCGATCTGCTCTTCTTCGTGGACGTGCATTGGAGCTTCCGTGTGCGGCGCGAACGACACGAAGTTCACCATCATGCGCTCGCTGACCACCGGCCTGATGCCAAGGCCGGGAAGAACTTCGACAGAATCCATAGCCGCGCCATCGACGTATCGGCCGGCCTCGGTCGGCGCAGCGGCTGCGCGCATGGTGAAGTAATCGTCCGTCTCCATCATCTGTGCTCCAGTAATCTGCGGAACAGTCCGCCAGCCAGGAACAACATTGCCGCATCAACATCATGGGCGCTCATCTCTTGTAACGGCGCGCTGTCTTCTCAGGCTGCGACCGGTCCAGAAGCGCCCTCCAGACCCGCTCCGGAGTGAGGGGCAGGTCGCGAATCACAGCTCCCGTCGCATCGCGGACGGCCGCCGCGACCGCGGCGGCGACGCAGAGCAACGCACCTTCGCTCATCCCCTTGGCGCCGTAAGGGCCGGGACCATCGGCGTTCTCGATGACGTCGCTCTGCAAGTCCAGGGGCAGGTCCATGCTAGTCGGGATCCGGTAGTCGATGGCCCCGAGATTCTTGATCCGTCCGGACTCATCGAAGATGTAATGCTCCATGAGGGTGTGGCCCAGGCCCTGGATCGCCGCGCCCTCATCCTGCCCGCGGACCTGGAGCGGGTTGATCGCTTTCCCCACGTCGGAGACGGTGACGTAGCGCGCCACGACGACTTCGCCGGTGCCCTCGTCGACCTCCACCTCGACGGCGGTGCAGTTGAACTCGTAAAACGCGGCGCTTCCGCCCAGCACATGGCCAGGCTGGGCCTCCTTGCGACTCTCGCCGTTGCCGATCACCTCGCCGCCGAGGCTTCCCAACCCTGGCTTCAGGATCGCTGTGATCGGGACGGGGCCGTCCGGCAGCTGGACCATGCCGTGCTCGACGACGATCGCTGTCTCGCTGATCCCGTGGATTCGAGCGGCCATGGCCCTCACCTTGGTCTGGATCTCCCGGCAGGCGCCGATGACGGCGTTTCCCATCAGCACCGTCGAGCGGCTCGCCGATGTCTGCTGGTCGTAGGGGACGACCGCCGTATCGCCCATCACGATGGCGATCCGATCGATCGGGACGCCGAGCTCCTCGGCCGTGATCTGGGCGAAGAGGGTGCGGGATCCTTGGCCCATGTCGGATGTGCCGGCGGAGACGATGGCGCTGCCATCGGCGAGCAGCCGGACCGTCGAGTAGGAGAGACCGGTGGTCGGCCCGGACTTGATGCCGACGGCGATGCCCCGTCCGCAGCCCGCCGGCAGCGGCTTCCCCCAGCCGATCAGCTCGGCGGCCCGGCGGACCGTCTGCTCCCACTCGCCGTCGACGGGGGTGTCGCCGGGGATGAACGCCTCGCCCCGGCGGGCGAGGTTGCGGAGGCGAAGCTCCACGGGGTCGATCCCCAGTTCCCGCGCCGCCTCGTTCATATTCGACTCGACCGCCCAGTTCGGCTGGGGCGTTCCGAAGCCACGAAAGGCGCAGGAAGGGGTGGTGTGGGAGAGGATGCCCCGCGCCACGATCCGCGCGGCCGGGACGCGATACGGGCCGTTGGAGCTGTAGCTGCCCTTGCTCACCGTCCGATCCGCGATGTCCGCATACGCTCCCAGCAGGTAGTTCACATCGATCTCGCGGAAGGTGATCGCGCCGTCCGAACGGAATCCGGTCCGAACCCTGATTTCGGCCGAGTTGCGCCGCACCGCCTGGAAGGTCTCCTCGAGGGTGAGGATGAGCCGGACCGGCCGGCCGGTCCGGAGCGCCATGAAGGCGACGAGCGGCTCGAATTTCGCCATCTGCTTGCCGCCGAAGGCGCCGCCCGGATCGGGAGCGATCACCCGAACCCTGGCGAGCGGCAGGCGGAGGATCTGGGCCATGATCTTCTGGAGCCAGTAGGGGTGCTGGATCGAGCTCCAGATCACCACCCCATCGCCATCGGGGGCGGCCATGAACCCGTGGGGCTCGATGGCGAAGTGGGTCACCATCGGAAAGGTGTAGGTGCCCTCGACGACGAGGTCACTCGACACCCCAGCGATCTCCCCCCAGCCGAAGCGGTGCTCGCGCAGGACGTTGGTCCGGGCGCGCGGGTCCCCCGGGCGGAGCGCGGGGTCCTGGACCAGCGGGGCGTCCGGCGCCAAGGCTGCGGCGACGCTCACGACGTGGGGCAGCTCCAGGTAGTCGACCCGCACCAGCCGGGCGCCCTCCTCGGCGGCATCCTCGGTGTCGGCGGCGACCGCCGCCACCGGTTCGCCGTGGTACTTGGTCTCGTCCACGGCGAGCACCGGCCGGTCCTGGAACTGGGGGCCAAACCGGGGCATCGGCTGGGGCAGGTTTGCCGCCGTCAGCACCAGCCGGACCCCGGGGACCCGCTCGGCGGCGCTCGGGTCGACGCTCCGGATGCGGGCATGGGCGCAGGGAAGGGTGACCAGCTTGACGTGGAGCACGTCCGCCAGGCGGATGTCACCGACGTACTGGTAGGCGCCGGTGACGCGCGCCAGCCCGCCAACGCGCTCTGCGGGCACCCCGATCTGCCCGCTCACCGATCCGCCAGGTCGGCGGCCGCGAGCACCGCCTCGACGATCTGGTAGTAGCAGCCGCACCGGCAGAGGTTGCCGCCCATCCCCTCCTGGATCTCGACCTCGGTGGGGTGCCGGATCCGCTTCAGCAGGTCGCGGGCGGCCATGACCTGGCCGGGGGTGCAGTAGCCGCACTGGGAGGCACCCTTCTCGAGGAAGGCCCGCTGCAGCGGGATCAGAGAGCCGTCCGCGGCCAGTCCCTCGATGGTGACGAGCTCGGCGCCGTCGGCCTCGGCGGCGAGCACCAGGCAGGAGTCGACGACCCGGCCATTCAGGCTCACCGTGCACGCTCCGCACTCACCGACCAGGCAGCAGGACTTGGTTCCGGTCAGGCCCAGGTCATCGCGAAGCAGAGTGAGCAGCGACTGATGCGGCGATGCTTCGAGCACGCGCTGACGTCCGTTCACCGTGAGCTCAATGTGGACGGCGCCGCCCGGCTCAGTCACGGAAGAGCCCCATTCGCCGCCCCCTCGGTACGGCCCTGACCGCTCGCCCGCGGAGCGGGCCACACAGCGGATTGCTCGACGAAAAGGTTGTCGAACATCGAACCCACGACGGTGAAGTGATCGTGAATGGCCTGCTCGGCCGATACGGCGTCCCGGGCACGGAGCGCCGCGAGGATCGGCACGTGAAGACCGGAGATCCTGTCGGCGTCGACCCCGGGAAGGATGTAGGTGATGTGGGTCCGGGACACCGGCTCCAGGAAGCGCCACAGGCGTTGGAGCACCTGGTTTCCCGATAGGGCGACGATCCGGCTGTGGAAGGCCACATCGACCCGCGCCTGCTCATTCTCGTCGCCGGCTCGGGCGGCCTCCTGCATGGCGCTGACGAAACCCTCCAGGTCAAGGAGGTCGGCGTCCGACAGCCGGGGCATGGCCAGTCGAGCCCCGAACGACTCGAGCACGGCTCGAAGGTCGTAGGCCTCGAGCAGTTCCGCCTTGTGCGGCTGCCGGACGCGTGCTCCCTGGTATGGGGTGGTGTCGATCAGGCCGAGCGCTTCAAGATCCCGCAACGCCTCTCTGACAGGACCCTGGCTCACGCCAAGGTGCCGCGCCACCCGGGTCTCGATGATCCGAGACCCAGGGGGGAACTCACCGGCCAGGATCGCCGTCAGTAGGTAATCCTTGACCTGATCGCTCAGAACGTTGCGGACGATCATCGGCGCTCGGCGCATCGACTTTGCCTCAGACCCCGAACAGGTCGCTCTTGGCGGGCTTGGCGGCCTTCTCCAGGATTTCGACGAGGCCGGTCGTTCCGTTGACCCGGATCCGGTCCCCGTTGCTGATCTCCTGGGTTGCGACCGACGTCCCGACCACGGCGGGGATGCCGAACTCACGCGAGAGCACGGCCGGGTGCGAGACGGTGCCGCCGGCGTCGGTCACCAGACCGACGATCTTGGTGAAGAGCACGACCCAGGCCGGGTTGGTCATCTGGCAGACGAGGATATCGCCGCCGCGGACCTCATCGAACTGGTCCTCGTGGAGGACCACCCGAGCCACGCCCTCGACCACGCCCGGCGAGCCGCCCAAACCGGAGACCTGGCCGGCGACCGCGTCCGCCTTGCGGTTGAACTTCTCGGGGAAGCCCCACAGGTTGAGGTAGGGGAAGTCCAGCTGGGACTGGGTGACGGTCCCGATCCAGTCCCGGGGCCGGAAGCTATACGCCTTCTCCCGCGCCGCCTTGGCCTTGGCCACCAATGCACGGGCGTCCATGGCCTTCGGATCACCCATGAACTGCCGCAAGTCGTTGTACCGCAAGAAGATCACGTCGTCTGGGGAATCCAGAACGCCTTCGGCGACGAGCTTCTTGCCGATCGCGATGAGCACCAGGCGGACGTGGGCGTTGGCGCCCTGGTCGATGTAGAAGTGGTGGTCCGGCGTGAGCGGGGCCATCTTGAGGTTGATGTTGTTGGCCACCCGCATCTCCTCGAGCGCCTCACCCTTGAGGCCCTCCAGGATCTCCTTGGCAGCCGCCGCGATGTCATCGGACAGAACCTTGATCGTCTTCGGGTAATCGTACTTGGTCTCGATGTAGCCACGGACCAGCTCGATCACCGGCTCCATGTGCTCATACACGGTCGGGAAGACGAACTCGTGGCTCCAGACCGCGTGCCAGCCGAATTCCTTCTGGTAGGGGACGACCCGTTCCTCGATGAACTTCCGGCCCCGCTCGGTGCCCTTCAACGCGGCGATGATCTCGCCGGCGGTCTCGTACTTGAACGCGGCCGTCAGCGTGGGGTCGGCGTTGGCCTCCTCCTTCATCTTCCACAGGGCTTCGATCGAGTCCCAGTTGCGATCCTTGGCCGAGTTCTGAAGCCGGCCGAGGAGCGCCTCGTCGATCTTGCCGTGGGTCTTCTCCATGACCGCCCGCAGGTTGAGAGTCGCGGAGAGCTGCGCGAAGTTGAGCATCCAGTGGATCTTCCAGTGGCGATCGTGCATGTCGATCGCGTCCTCGAGCAGGCAGGCCAGCTCCATCAGGGTGAGCTTGTCCTGCTTGTCGAGCATGCCCTCGAGATAGTCGAAGTTACGCTTCATCTCGGGGACGAGCCGCCCGTACCACCAATCCGCGAACTCCTCACCATAGGTGGGCAGCACCGCGCCGAGGTAGACCCCGATCTTCTTGGCGTAGTCGGGGTCGAGGGGCACCACGGCGCCGTAGCGAGCCCCCAGCTCCATGCCATCGATCTTGAAGCTGGCGTCGGCCGGGATGGCTGCCGTGTAGAGATAGCCGTTGACGTTCTTGGCGAGCCAGTCGGTCGCGAACGGCGTCCCGAAACGCCGGAACATGTGGTCGCACGACTGCGTCCAGAGACCGATGTCCTCATGCATCGGGCTCAGCGGGTGCGGGTTGTGCAGGTCGTCATAGACCCAGAAGAGGTGCTTCTCCAGCTCCTGGTCCCAGGTGACCGGGAACTTCTCGTCGCCGAGAAACTGGCCGAGAATCTCCTCTTTGAAGACGGGATCCTCGGCCTTCTGCTCGGTTGTGCTCATGGACATGACCTCCGAATGTTGGACATCCTCATCCTCAAAACTCTCAAACGCGCGTCGTGGCAGCCGGCTTCGGCGCGACGGGCCGTGGGAAGGTGATGGTCACGTTGAACCAGCCGATGATCCAGCCCAGGTAGCCGCCGGCCAGCGCGTAGGCTCCCGCCATGAGAACCAGCACGTAAGCGTTGGTGGTGAAGGCTGGGTGGGCACCGACGAAGTAAACGGCCAGCAGCATCGAGAGTCCGTTGAAGTAGGGCAGCGATCCGATCTGGAAGACCTTGAAGTAACGCATGGCGAAGACCATCGCCGAGACGCCGACGAACAGAGCGATATACAGTGAAAACACCGCAGCCCCGGTTATGAAGGTGGCTAACCAAGTGTAAAGGAGGATCATTGCCACGCCCCACAAGGCACCGCTGGTGTAGGCGGGGATGATGGTCGTGATGTTGCCCGCCTTCGCCCCGAGCGCGAAGTACTCCGCCCACACGATGAACGCGACCCAGAGGGGCAGGCTGTACTGGCCAAAGTACAGGCCCAGGGGCAGGATGACCATCACGGTGATGGAGACCGCGAGCCAGAACGGGATCGTGTCCTTGGTCTTGGCCGTCTCCAGCTGAACTTCCGCGGTTTGATCGAGTGCCATTTACCTACTCTCCTTGGTGAGGTCGGAGCGGCCGGCTTGGACAGTCTCCAAGGTCTCGGCCCCCGCAACGCAGCAACCCGGGCGGTGATGGCCGCCGCCAGCCGCAGCCAAACCTTCTGACCCCTTTTCTCTACATCGCGTCCCCCGTGGCCTTCGTGTTCCTGCCGGCCGGGCCCGGCCCCGCCGCGCCGCGAGTATTGGCACCTTGGGAGGCCGTCAGGTAGGGCCATCTGGCCTTATCCTCGATGATACTTTGTCCTCTAATCGATGATCGATAATCCTTGGTCGATGATCAATGACCCGGCCTTCGAGGGACCTTTGGCCCTTTCGTCGCCCCACGGATCCCCCCGATGCTTCGTGTCGACCGTACTGCCCGCTGCTGGGAATGACGGGTTAGGCGTGATCAAACTGCGTAGCAAGGGAGCTGGCCGATCGTGAGCGTCCACGCCGACGAGGTATTGGTCCACCGACCGGGAGAGGGTCCCAGGGTGTCTTCGCTTGTCCCTGAAGGGGACGCCGGGAGCCGCGATGGCCCGCCCAGCGCGCCGGTCCACGCCGCCTACGCGCACGTCTATGCCATCGATCGCGCGCCCGCGCTGCCCCCTGCCGAGCTCACCCAGCTGCTCGGCGGCAAGGCGGCCAACCTCGTGGTCATGGCCACCGAGCTCCGCCTTCCCGTCCCGCCCGCCTTCGCGATCACCACCACCGTCTGCAAGACCTTTCTGAGAGACGGCTGGCCGGACGACCTCGACGCGCAGCTCGAGACCCACGTCCACCGCCTCGACGAGCAGACCGGGCGGCGATTCGGGGACCCTGGCGATCCCCTGCTCGTGAGCGTGCGCTCGGGAGCGCCGATATCGATGCCCGGGATGATGGACACGATCCTCAACCTGGGGCTCAACGAGGCCACGGCGAGGGGCCTGGGGGCCCTGACCGGGGATCCGGCATTCGCCGCCGACTGCCTGCGCCGGTTTCGTGAGATGTACCAGGAGATCGTTGGCGCCGATCCGCCCGACGATCCCTGGGCGCAGCTCCGGGGCGCTGTCCAGGCCGTCTTCGAATCGTGGAACAGTGATCGGGCCCGCGCCTACCGGAGTCATGAGCACATCCCCGACGACCTCGGAACCGCCGTCACCGTCCAGGCGATGGTCTTCGGCAACCGGGGCAGCGATTCGGGCACCGGGGTGCTCTTCACCCGCAACCCCGCGACCGGCGAGCAGGACCTCTACGGAGATGTGATGTTCAAGGCCCAGGGCGAGGACGTGGTGGCCGGCACCCACAAGCCAGACTCCCTGAGCGTCCTCGACGAGCGCCTGCCCCAGGCCGGCGCCGAGCTCCGGCGATACGCCGCCACGCTGGAGCGCCATTACCGCGACCTCTGCGACATCGAGTTCACCATCGAGCGGGGCAAGCTCTGGATGCTCCAGGTCCGGGTTGGCAAGCGGAGCCCCTGGGCGGCCCTGCGCATGGCCGTGGAGATGGCGGAGGACCCGGACTTCCCCCTCACGCGGGAAGAGGCGGTGCGGCGGGTCGCCCACCACCTGGTAAACCCGCCGCGGGTGTTCATCCGCGAGCCGGGGGTCACCACGCTGCTGACGACCGGTCTTCCCGCCTCCCCCGGCGTCGCATGCGGGGAGATCGCGACCACCTCCGAGGCGGCCGAGATCGCCGCCAACGCGGGCCGGCCCGTGATCCTGGTCCGCCCCGAGACCTCCCCGGAGGACGTCCGCGGCATGGCGAAGTCCGCCGGCATCCTCACCTCCCGGGGCGGGCTCGCCAGCCACGCCGCCGTGGTGGCTCGTGGCTGGGGCATCCCCGCCGTGGTCGGCGCAGCCGGGGTCACAGCGGGCGACGGAGAGGTGACGATCGCCGGCCGCCATCTGCTCACGGGGGAGCGGATCACGATCGACGGCAGCAGCGGGGAAGTGTATGCGGGCGACGTGGCCGGGAGCTCGCTGATCGCCCCCGAAGCGGCCACCTTGCTCGACTGGGCCGGCCAGCTGGGCATCGAGATTGGCGGACCCGAGAGCGGGGCTGAGAGCGAGGTCGAGACGGCGGCGGCGGAGCCGGCCCTCGCCACCCTCACCAACGACGAGGTCCTCAAGGTCCTCCTCATCAAGGGGGTGGCCGCCACCGACCAGGTCGCGCTGAACCTGGACTGCGACCCGGAGACCGTTCAGGCCGCGGTGAACCAGCTCGGTGCGGACGGACTGGTGGTGGCCGTCAGCGGCGGCCACCGGCTCAGCGCAGAGGGGAAGCTCCAGGCGCTCGCCGCCTTCGATGCCGATCGGGAGCTTGTCGGAGCGGATCGGCTGGTCGACCTGCTCGGCTCCTTCCACGGGCTGGACCTGCGAATGAAGGACACGGTGACCGCCTGGCAGCTCCGCGCCGGAGGCGATGAGCCGGTGTTCAACGACCACAGCGACGCCACCTACGACAACCAGGTGCTCGAGCGTCTGGCGGCGCTCCACCGCGACGCGCTCGCCTGGATGGTCCCCTTGAGCGCCGCCCTGCACCGCTTCGGCCGCTATCACGTCCGTCTCGAACGGTCCCTGAGCGCTGCCCGGGGAGGCGATCAACGCTACGTCGCCTCACCGCGGGTGGACAGCTACCACAGTGTGTGGTTCGAGCTCCATGAGGACCTGATCCGCCTGGTCGGCCGTCGACGCTCGGACTCGGAAGAGGAGGCGGCGGCCGGGGGGTGATCGGATGACCTCTCCAGCAGACCGCCGGAACCGGCCGGGGATCCACCCCGGCACAAATGAGGAAGGGCCATGATCACACGTGTCGCGCGAGCTGAGGCGACCGTCCAGCCACTCCCGGGCCGCACCTGGTACACCTACATCGATCAGCAGAACAGCCCGGCCAAGAACGTGACCGTGGGGGTCTCCATCTATCCGGCGGGGTCGAGACCCACAGGGCACGTGCACGATACCCAGGAGGAGACCGTCTACGTCGCCTCCGGACACGGCCGTCTGGTCACGCCCGACGCCACCGCCGACCTGGAGCCAGGGGTTGCCGTGCTGATCGCCCCCGGCACCTTCCACATCACCGAGGCCGGCGAGGAGGGGCCGCTCGAGCTGGTCTGCCTGTTCTCGCCGCCCGTCGTCCCAGGCTCGTATGAGGAGAGGCGCGCCTGATGGTCATCCAGGGAGAGGCCGTGGGTGACGACGTCGCCCGTCTCGAGGAGGTCGCCCGGCGGATTCGGATCGAGATCGTCCGCACCGTCCACAAGACGGGTGTGGGCCACATGGGTGGCTCACTTTCGGAGGCCGATCTTCTCACCGCCCTCTACTTCCGCGAGCTGAAGGTGAGGCCAGAGGAGCCGGACTGGGCCGACCGGGACCGGTTCGTCCTCTCCAAGGGGCACGCGTCCGTCGGCCTCTACGCCACCCTGGCCGTGCGCGGCTACTTCCCAGTCGCCGAGCTGCTCACCTTCGATTCGCTGGGAAGTCGCCTGCAGGGTCACCCTGACATGACCCGCCTGCCGGGACTGGACATGTCCACCGGGTCCTTGGGGTTGGGTATCTCGGCCGCCGTGGGCATCGCCCTCGGCTCCAGAACGTTGGGACGGACCAACCGGACCTACGCCCTGCTCGGCGACGGTGAGTGCCAGGAGGGCTCGGTCTGGGAGGCCGCATTCGTGGCCGCACGCTACGGGCTCGACCAGCTCGTGGCCATCGTGGATCACAACCGGCTGCAGCAGTACGGCTGGCAGGGCGACACCCCCGAGCACCGGCTGCCTCCTGAGGCACCCGGGGAGCTGCGCGACAAGTGGAGCGCGTTCGGGTGGCGGGTCATCGAGATCGACGGACACCACATGGCGAGCATCCTGGATGCCCTGAGCCAGGCGCGCTCGGCCCAGGGGCGGCCGGTCGCCATCATCGCCACCACCGTCAAGGGCAAGGGTGTCTCGTTCGCCGAGGGCCGCTACGAATGGCACGTCCGCGTCCCCAACGCCGACGAGTACGCACTGGCCATGCGCGAGCTCGGCGAGACCGTCAGGGCTGGGCAGGAGGTGAGGTCATGACGCTGCCCATGGGACGGGCGATGCGCGAGGTCTTCGGCGAGACGGTCAGCGAGCTCGCCAACCAGGATCAGCGCATCGTGATGCTCGATGGCGATCTGGGCAGCTCTACGAGGGGAGAGATCTTCCAGCGCGCCCACGTTGACCGCTACTTCCAGATGGGGATCGCCGAGCAGAACATGCTGGGGGTCGCGGCCGGCATGGCCAGCGTCGGGCTGATCCCCTACATCAGCACCTTCGTTGCATTCGCGGTGATCCGTCCGCTGGACCAGATCCGGGTACTGATCGCCCAACCCCGGCTCAACGTCAAGATCACCGCCGGATACGCGGGCCTCTTCACCGGCCGCGCCGGCAAGACCCACCAGGTGGTGGACGACATCAGCATCATGCGGGCCATGCCCAACATGGTGACCCTCTCGCCAGCCGACGACACCGAGACGGCCGAGGTTCTGCGCTGGTCAGCCACCTATCAGGGGCCCGTCTACGTCCGCCTGGTCCGCGACGCCACCCAGCATCTCTTCGACTCCGGTTACACCTTCCAGTTCGGGGCAGCGGTCGCCCTGCGGGACGGATCCGACGTGACCCTGATCTCGACCGGGGCCCAGACCCCGCGGGTCGTGGACGCCGCCGAGACCCTCGCGGCCCGGGGCATCCAGGCCGGAGTCCTCCACGTGCCCACCATCAAGCCCCTCGACGTCCAGGCCATCGTCCAGGCCGCCGAGCGCTCGAACCTCGTGGTCACGATCGAGGAGCACACCGTGATCGGAGGTCTCGGCGGGGCCATCGCCGAGACGCTCTCCGAGCACCGTCCGACCCGGCTCTTCCGAATCGGCCTCGCCGACGTCTTCGGCCAGTCAGCGAGCAACGACGATCTGCTCGAAGCATACGGGCTCTCGGCGAACCGGGTTGCCGACCGGATCAGCGCCCTGATGACCTCGGGCCCTGGACGGAGTGGACCGGCGCAGCCGATCAGCACAGAGGAGCGCGAGAGATGAGCGGGTTGGGGATCTTCGATCTCAGCGGCCGGGCGGCCGTGGTCTGGGGCGGCGGCGGAGCCATCGGTTCGGCGATCGCCGAGACGCTGGGCCGGGCCGGAGCCTCGATCACGCTTATCGACCAGGACCGGGACCGGGTGGAAGCCGCCGCCGCCAGGCTGCGCGATGTCAGCCTCGCATGCCTCGCCCTGGCCGGAGATGCGACCGATCGCGAGGACTGCGACCGGCTCGTGGGCCAGGCCGTGGACCGATTCGGGCGCCTCGACATCTGCTTCAACGCCATCGGGGGCGGCGCCGGCAAGGTTCTCCATCCCGCCGAGGACTATCCGATCGACGCTTGGGACTGGATCCTGGACCTCAATCTCCGGAGCACGCTGTACGGTACCCAGGCCGCGGTCAAGGCGATGATCCGCTGCGGACGTGGCGGCCGGGTCCTCAGCATGTCATCGGTGCGCGGCCAGCTCGGCATCAACGCCGGCTACTCCGCCTACGTGGCGGCCAAGGGGGCCATCAACGCCCTGACCCGGCAGTGGGCAACTGAGTGGGCCAAGTACAACATCACGGCCAACGCCATCGCGCCGACGTTCGTGGACACCCCCCAGGTGGCGATGCTCCTGGGCGACCCCGTGTTCAAGGCCAACCTCATCGCCCGGGTTCCGCTCGGGAGGGTCGGCAGCCCCGATGACCTGGCCGGCGCGGTGCTCTTCTTCTGCTCGGACGCGTCGTCCTTCGTCACCGGCCAGGTGCTGACCATCGACGGTGGTCTGACCGCAACTCAATAGAAGTGAGGGGGAGATCCCATGGAACAGCTCACGCCCAACGTCTTCACTGAAACGACGTTGCGCGGCTGCAATCCCAGCTTCGTGACCACCAGCGAAGGGGTGGTGGTCGTCGACACGCCGCAGCTGCCCACCCGCGCCGTGGCGATGCGCCAGCTCGCCGAGTCGCACGGTCCGATCCGCTACGTCATCAACACCGAGCATCACGTCGATCACATCTTCGGCAACTACTACTTCAAGGGGGCCGGCACCGTCGTCCACCACCAGGGGGTGTACGACAACTTCATGCTCCCCTCCCCCGACCTGGACCCCTTCGCCTACGCCGCCGAGGCCATCCCCACCGATGATCCCGACGGGCGGAGCATCTTCCCCGATCGCGACGAGTACTTCAAGGACCCCAACAAGGCCACCGTGGTCTTCACCGGGGATCTCACGCTACGGGTCGGCGGACACACCTTCCACCTGCTCCACACCCCCGGGCACACCCCCGGTCAGGTGGCGGTCCACGTCCCCGAGGAGCGGGTCGTCTTCACCGGCGATACCGTCTTCTCCGAATGCCAGACCTGGCTGATGACCTCCGATGTCCGCCAGTGGCTCGGATCCCTGGCCCGCGTGGCCGCCCTCGACGTGGACCACGTCGTCCCCGGCCATGGCCCGGTCACCACGACCCGCTACCTGGCGACCCAGCGGGCCGTGCTCATCGAGTGGGTGAACGCGGTGGCCGCGGCGGTCGCCAAGGGCTGGTCGCGCGAAGAGACCATCGAGCGGGTCGACTTCGCGGCCCGCTATCCGGTCGACATCGGCCAGGGTTACATGATGGGTCACATCCAGACCCAGAACGCGGCGTCGCTGTACGACAAGCTTGTGCGCGGGCTGGCCGGCCCGGTTCACTGATTTCCAGCGGTACACGGGAGAAACCATGACCACGGAGCACCACGTGACTGAGGAACTGTCGGTGGGACCGGCGCGCGTGAGGGTCGATTATCACGGCACCGCGCCGCGAACCCACATCCTCGAGGATCTCGACTTCTTCATCTACCGCCTGGCCGACGTCCACATCTCGTCGAATTCGAGTTTGGCGCAACCCGACATCCTCTGGAACCGCGACGCTGAGACCTCAGTCAGCTACGACGGCCACACCATGACCTTCAACGGAGAGTGGGCGCCGGGGCCCCTGCAGAAGGCGGGCGTGGCCATGCTGGCGCTGCGTCTCGAGGAGCATGGACTGCACCCCTTCCATGCGTCAGCGGTCCGCTATCGCGACCGGACCGTCATGTTCCTGGGGGGTGAGTCCAATCACGGGAAGAGCATGGCCCAGATCGAGGCATGTCGCCGCGGCGCGTCGCTGGTCTCAACCGAGACGACCGTCGTGGACGAGGCCGCTCGGGCGGTGATGGGTTCCAAGACGGTGTTCATCAAGAAGCGTGCTCAGGGAACCGAGCGCGCCGACAAGGCCTCGCCCGACCGGGCTGTGGAGATCTTCTTCGGCTCGATGCCGACCTGGGAGACCCACGAAGGGCCCTCTCAGATCGACGTCGTGGTCGTGCCGTCGATCGACGGCAACTACGAGCCGAGCCTGGCGGAGATGATCTCGTTCGAGAAGCAGTTTCAGACGCTCCACTCGGTGCAGAACTACTTCCTCCTGAACGAGCTGCTCGCGCCCGGGTGGGCCATGCCGATCCTCGACACCACTGACCTCCGCCGCGCCCGCGCGAAGTTCGTCGCCAAGTTCTCGGAGCGGCCCTACTACCTGGTCAGGGCTGCCACCCCGCAGGTGCTGATGGACCAGCTCGACGCGGTGCTCTGACAAGGGCAGGTCATGCGACCCTTTACATACGCTCGGCCCGACACCCTGAGCGAGGCGTCGGCCTTGCTCGAAGAGCACGGCCCGCTGGCGGCCGTGCTCGCCGGTGGCACCGATCTGGTGGTGGCACTCCGCAATGGCACCATCACGCCACGGCTGGTCGTCGATGTGAAGCGCGTCGCCGAGTTGACCCCGTGCATCGACATGGACGGTGTCCGGCTGAGAATCAGCGCGACCACAGCGATGGCCGACGTCGAGCGCGACGAACGGGTGAGGGCCACCTTCCCGGCCCTCGCCGATGCAGCGGCAACGGTGGGATCGGTGCAGATCCGCAACCGCGCCACGGTGGTCGGCAACATCTGCCACGCCTCACCGGCGGCCGACACGGTCCCGGCCCTCCTCATCTACGGAGCGGGGGTGAACATCTCAAGCCCTCGGGGGGCCCGCCGACTGCCGCTTTCCGAGTTCCTCGTCGGCCCTGGTCGCACGGCGCTGGAGCGTGGCGAACTGGTCACGTCGATTGACCTTCCGGTCCGGCCTCCAGGTCATGGGGAGGCGTTTGCGAAGGTGACGCGACGGCGCGGTGTTGATCTCGCAACGGTCAACCTCGCCTGCATGGTCGACACCCTGGGACGGACGCAATTCGCCTATGGCGCGGTCGGTCCACGTGCGTTCCTGGTTGCCGACGAGAGCGGGGTCCTGGCGGACCCCAGCGCTGAGGAGGCAACCAGGCAAGGCGTCCTCCGCGACCTGCTCAGCCATGCGTCGCCGATCTCCGACGTGCGCGCGAGCCGGGAGTACCGGGAGGCCATGCTCCAGGTCATGAGCCTTCGGCTACTTCGGATCTGCCTCAGCCGTCTGGCCTCGACCTGACCGCCGCTGAGATCAGCCAACCAGGGCACCGGGTACGACGCCATCGGGTATCAGGGGCAGCGCGTACAGGCGCACCCCGCAGGCGTCCGCGATTGCGTTGGCGATCGCCGGAGCGACGCCGATGATCGGCGTCTCACCGCCACCCACCGACGGCTGGTCGGGGCGATCGCAGACGACCACCTCCACATCGGGCACATCCGAGAGTCGGGGCACCCGGTACGCGGTCAGCGAGGCGTTGAGAATCCGCCCGTCGGCGAAGTCGATCGCCTCGAAGAGAGCACCGCCCAGACCCATGATGACGGCGCCCTCGATCTGATTGGCCAGGTTGTCGGGGTTGACGACGGCCCCGCAGTCGAAGGCGGTCACGAGCCGCACGACTCGGAGCCTCCCTTCGGGCCCCACCACAACCTCGGCGGCGGTGGCGACTCGCCCGCCCTTCTCAATCCCGCCGGCGATACCCCGACCGGCTCCCGGCATCTCGGGCCTGCCGTGCCCCCAGCCGATGCGGCTCGCGACGGTGCGAAGGACATCGGAGAGACGATCGTCGTCCAGGTGACGCAGCCGGAACTCCAGCGGATCCGCGCCCAGGCGCCGGGCCATCGCGTCCATCTGCGACTCCCGAGCGAAGTTGTTGGCGGTGGCCGCCAGGGCCCGGTACGCGCCCTGGGGCAGCGGTGACGCCGCCGGCTGGTGGACGACGCGCCAGTTGGGGACACGATACGGGGTGAACAGCGCCGCCGGGCCTGAGTTGATGTTCGTCATCGACCAGGCGGAGAGCCGTCCCCCGCGATCCGATCCCGCCGCCACGTCGATAACCGCAGCGGGACGAAGGTGTCCCCAGGTGAACTCCTCGGCACGGCTCCACTGCACCTTCACCGGCCGGTCGAGCGCTCGGGCCAGCCGGGCCGCCTCGATCGCCACGGTCGCCCCGTGCTTGCCACCGAAGCCTCCCCCGAAGTCAGGAACGATGACGCGAGCGGCCTCCTCGTCCACCCCAAGGCCCTCGGCCAACTCCCGGCGCACGTTGAAGGGCGTCTGCGTGCCTGTCCACACCGTGACCCGCCCGTCTCGCCACTCAGCGAGCGCAGCGCGCGGTTCGAGGGGGGCATGGGCGATGTAGGCGGTCCGGTAGGTCGCCTCCAGGCGCACCGGCGCCACCGCAAGAGCCCGGTCTGGGTCGCCAGCCTCCTCACGCACGGGCCGCAACCAGCCCGTCCCCTCGATGGGGTGCAACCGCAGAAAAGCTTCGAGCTCAGCAAGGGACGGCTGCTCGGAGCGGTCCCAGGTCGCCTCGAGCGCCTCCACCGCAGCCCGCGCAGTCGTCGCGTCCCCGGCCACGACCCCCACGAAGCCGCCCTCACGGACCACCGTGACACCGGCGATGGCCTCGGCGCGGCGGGCCTCGAGAAAGCGCAACCTGGCGCCGTAGGCCGGGGGGCGGAGCACCACGCCGTGGAGCATCCCGGGCCGGGTGAGGTCCGACGGGAAGCGTCGCCTCCCCGACACCACCGCCAGCCCACCCTGCGCCAGCGCCGTCTTGCCCGCGGTTCGCCACCGGCCCGGCGGTGTCAACGCCACCTCGGCCAGCACCCGCTCGACGCGGCGCACCCCGAGCAGGAGGTCGGCAAAAGCGATCTGGCGCATCCGTCCGGGATTGCCGGCCATGCCATCCGCCAGGGTCACATCCGCGGCATTCAGGCCGAGCCGGTCGGCCGCCGCCTCGCAAAGAGAGTCGCGAGCGGCCGCCGCGGCGGCCCGCACCGAGGGACCCGCGTCGGGCATCGAGCGGCTGCCGAAGGTGCCGATATCGAAGGGCGAGACGTCGGTGTCGCCCATGACGAGCCGCACCGATTCGAGGGGTACGCCGAGCTCCTCGACAATCAGCAGGGCCAGCGCCGTCCTGGTCCCCTGGCCGCCCTCGACCTTGCCGATGCCCGCCGTGACCCGTCCACTGGCGGCGACATGCAGCCAGGCGGACGGGGGCGATCCCCATCCCCGCGAAACCACGCCGGCTTCGGTGGGAGGCTCCACCACGGTGACCAAACCGTCGCCGAGAATGTCGAAGAACCGGCTACCGCCGGCTGGGCCGACGTCCAAGGGCGCGTCCTGGTCAGCCTCCGGGAGAGCGCCGAGGCGCAGACCATCGACGCGGCTTCCGATCGGAGCCGCGGTGGACAACCCAGGCGGCGGTTCGGGGCGATCGGTCAGCTCGATCGCCCGGCGCACGGCGCGTCGGATCCGGGGGTAGGTGCAGCACCGGCAGATGTGCCGCTCGAGGATGCTGAGGATCTCGGTCTCATCAGGGCGCGGGGCGCGGGCCAGCAGCGTCGCGGTGGCCAGCAGCCAACCCGGAGTGCAGAACCCACACTGCATCGCTCCCACCTCGAGCCACGCCTGCTGAACAGGATGGAGCCGACCGTCCTGGGCAAGGCCCTCCACCGTGGTGATCGGCTGGCCCGCAACCTGGCTCAGCAAGGTCTGGCAAGCGGGCACCACCCGATCACCGACCCGCACCACGCAGGCGCCACAGGCGCCCTCTCCGCAGCCGAACTTGGGACCCGTGACCCCGAGATCATCGCGGAGCACCTCGAGAAGGGAGCGGGCGGGATCGAACCCGACCGAGCGCGCCACTCCATTGACGATGAGGGTCGCGCTCATCCGTTCCACCTCCCCAGCAGGCAGTGCGAGGGACACCGGACAGGCTCCGGTCGCCGCGTTCTGAGGACGAAGTCTACCGGCTCACCTCAAGAGTGGCTGGACGGCTCACACGGCCCCATACTCGAACCCGTGCGGGACCTGCTCACGACGCTCGACGACTGGGCCACGTCCAATCCCTTCATGGCTCTGGCCACCGTGGTGCGCACCGCGGGTTCGACCCCGCGATCGCCGGGAGCCCGGCTCCTCGTCAGCCGCGACGGGCGGATGGCGGGGTCGGTGAGCGGTGGCTGTCTGGAGTCCGCGGTCATCCAGGAGGCCCAGGCCACCCTCGCCGGTGAGGCTCCTCCTCGAATCCTCCGCTACGGGATCAGCGACGAGCTGGGCTGGGAGGTGGGACTGGCCTGCGGGGGAAGCATGGAGATCTTCGTCGAGACGCTGCACTGGGACGGGTCCGATCCCGCGCTCGTCGCCGTCCGAGAGGCTGTCCACGCCCACCGCCCGGTGGCGCTGCTGAGCGTCTTGACCGGTGAGCACGTCGGTGCCAGGGCCGCGTCCGACGAGGAGGCTCACCTGGTCGGCACCCTGGGCGACCCAGCCCTCAACTCGGCAGCTCTCACAGCGGCCACGAGCCGTCTGACCTCCGCGCTGCCCGGCATCGAGAACGTCTCCGGCCTCCCCGTCTTCGTCGATCCCATCGTCGCGGCCCCGCAGCTGGTCGTCGTGGGCGCGGTGGAGATCGCCATCCACCTCACACGACTGGCCAAGACTGCTGGGTACCGGACCGTTGTCATCGATCCGCGGCGTGCGTTCCTCACTGCGGGCCGGTTCCCGGATGCGGACCTGCTGATCCCCCAATGGCCCGACGAGGCCCTCCCCGCCCTCGCCCTGGGGCCACGCGACGCTGCAGTTTGCCTCGCTCACGACCCCAAGTTCGAGGATCCGGCCCTGGGCATCCTGCTCGAGAGCCGGGTCGGGTACGTCGGTGCGATCGGTAGCCGGAGCACCCACGCGAAGCGTGTCACCCGGCTGCAGGGGGAGGGCCTGGACGCATTGGCCATCGCGCGGATCCACAGCCCGGTCGGGCTTGACCTGGGCGCCGCCACCCCGCAGGAGATAGCGCTCGCCATCCTCGCCGAGGTGGTGGCGACCCGCCGGGGGCGCTCGGGGTCTGCCCTCTCCCCCACGACTCCGCCGGCTCGGTCGTGAGGCTGGAGATCCTCCGTGGCTCCGCGGTGCACGAGGGTGGGTGGGCGGGATCGGTGCTCTGTCACGACATCGTGGGCGCGGATGGCCGGCCCATGCTCCGAAAGGGCCACCGTCTCGCCCCTGCCGACTCGGAGGCCCTGTCCCAAGCCGCTCCGTTGGAACTCCACGTCGTCTGGCTGGGGGAAGGAGATGTCGACGAGAACACCGCGGCGACACGGCTGGCCCAGGCGGTGGCAGGCCCGGGGGTCGAGATCCATCCTCCCGTCGATTCGCAGGTCCGTCTGAGCGCGGCCTGGCGCGGACTTGCCCAGGTGGACGCGATGACCCTGGCGGCCATCAACGGCGTGGAGGGCGTCACCGTGTTCACGATTCCCGACGGTGTTCCGGTCGAGTCGGGGCGGACCCTGGCCGGGGCGAAGGTCACCCCCCTCGCCGTCTCGGGCAGCACCCTTGAGGAGGCCGAACTGATCGCCGCATCAGCTCCGCGCGGCCCAACCGTAACGGTGAGACGCTTCCTCCCGCTTCGCGTCAGGGCGGTGATCCGCCAGCGCATCGACGGCGTGGCCCGACGACGGCTGGAAGTTTCGCTGCGGCGCCGCGTGGACTGGTTCGGCGGTTCGGTGGAGTCGATCGAGTATGCGGACGACCGTGCGGTTGCCGATGGAGCCCTGGTCACCGCCACAGCGGCCGCCGATCTGGTCATCGTCATCGGCCTGGCAACGGTGGATCCGTTGGAGAGTACGTGGCGCGCTCTGGTCAACGCCGGCGCATCGGTGATCCGCCGAGGCTTGCCGGTGCATCCGGGCAGCAGCTACTGGTTGGTCACACTCCAGGGAGTACCCGTCATCGGAGTGGCATCGTGCGGCATGTTCTCACGGCGCAGCGCCCTCGATCTGCTGCTCACTCGCTGCTTCACGGGGGAGCCGCTGGACAGCGAGTTTCTCGCCGGCCTCGGGCATGCTGGCCTCCTCCAGCCTGAGGGGAGTTGGCGAATCCCAGCCTATGATGGTCAGGTCGGGATGGACGAGCGGTAGTGCCGCCAGTCCTCTGGGGTGTCGATGTCGACAGGGTGCTCGGCATCCGTGCCGAGAACGAGGGATGCGACCAGCTCCGGGCGGGCGCGGATCAGGCCGCGTGCGCCGACATCCCCGGACACGCCCATGACCTCACCCCACAAGTCGCGGCGAATCACCACGGGAGGCTGGACGACACCGCCCACGCTGACCGCCGCCGCGGGCCGGCGCGAGACGGCGTGAAGCTCGAGCAGGCGATCGAGAAGCTGAGGGCTTACTCCGAGCTGATCCCCCATGATGACCATGGCGCGCTCGACGTCCGGACCGAGAGCAGCAAGCCCGGCTCGCAGCGAGGTGCTCATCCCAGAGGCATGGTCTGGGTTGACAAGGGTTCGGGCTCGGCCCCAACGGACCCGCTGGGTGATCAGCTGGTGATCGGCGCCGAGAATGACCACGACCTCATCAAGCTGCGAGGCGCAGGCCACGGCGACGACGTGCTCCAGCAGTGGCCGGCCCTCGAGGGAGAGGAGCTGCTTGGGCTGGCCCATCCGCAGCGAGGAGCCGGCAGCGAGCACGATCCCGGTGCACGAGACGGCCATCAACTCATCACCGCCGCCAGCACGTCCCAGGGTGCTGTGATCCTTTCATCCTGCTACTCGTCGTTGTACCCAATCAACTATCAGCTGGTGATCCTGCAGGGAAGGAAGAACCAGAATATCCTCACCACCGTCATCCAATTCCTCTGAGGTTGCTGACCCGCTGGCAACTGCAACAACCAGCGCACCGACGGCGCGACCGCAGGCAACATCCCGGGGAGTGTCCCCAATGACCACCATCTGCTCTCGCCCGCCCCCTATTCTCTCCCAAGCACGCCAGGCATTTTGGGCCAGCTCTGGCCTATCCAGGGTATGATCACCAAACTGAGATAGGCCCAGGTTGAAGTAGGGGAGTAGCCCAAAGCTCCCCAACTTCAGGCGGGCTCGCTCGCGGCTATTCCCAGTGAGCAGTGCTTGCTGATACGAAAGAGCTGAGAATGCTGAAAGGCAATCCTTGACGCCTGGCAATACCTCTACGGTACCGGAACTCGCGTGAATCCTGGCCCTGGTCACTCCATCGAGCGCTTCAATAGCCCGCCCACGCACCGAAGAGAAGTCCTCTTCGGGGAAAACCTGAGCGTAAGCCGAAGCCAACAGGGAGCAGTCAGTTTGGCCTCCAATGGTGACGCCCTCAAAGGAGACTGGTCCGACGCCCAACCGTGCCAAGGCTTCTGTATAAACATCCGCGGCTGACAGGCTGGTCTTGATCAGGGTACCGTCAATATCCCAGAGAACTAGCGCGTTTACCGATGGATTGGTCATCCACTGAAGTGTAATGCCATTGGGCTGAGCTCTGTCCCGTATCGTGGCGGGAATTTGGGGCCTCCTCCGGATCCGATCTGACCAGGTAGACAGAGAAGGCCACCCCGGGGTTCTCTTGGGAGTGCTGAACCTTCGAGGAGATCCCGAATGGCCCATCCCACGTCAGGAAGAGTGAGGTGAGCCGGATCTGCACCCAGCTCGACGAGGGGCTGACCGCCTTCCGGGAGCGGCCCCCGACGAGGGCCGCCGCCCCTACGCCTGGTTCGACGCCCCCCACCAGCAAGGTCTGCCAGGAAGGGCTTCACAACTGTGCGTCACAACTGCCGGAGTATAGTCGCTTCCCATTGATCAGGTTCTCGATGAAACCCTGGGTATGAAACCTGGGGCGGTTCGTCCGCCTGGCGGACTTCGGGTCAGAGAGCCCGGCGGAAAGAGGATGTAACAGTGAGCGGTCACGCTGTCGACCGGCCCAGGGTGGCGTTGCTCGCCGTGAGTCACGGCGTCGATGACATGTACCAGGGGGCGGTGCCTGCTCTGCTGCCTTTCTTCGTCGCCGACCGCCACTACAGCTACGCGGAGGCGGCCGGGCTGATCTTCGCGCTGACAGCTCTATCGTCGGTGATCCAGCCGGTCTTCGGCGCCCTCACCGACCGGCGCCACCTCTTCTGGCTGGTGCCTGCCGGCCTCACGGTCGCCGGGGTTGGCGTCGGGCTGTCCGGACTGCCCCACAGTTACCCGATGACGTTCTTGGCGATCGCGCTGGCTGGGGTGGGCGTGGCCGCGTTCCACCCAGAGGCGGCGCGTGCCGCCCGCGCCGCGAGTGTCGACAGCCAGCAGGCGATGAGCGTGTTCTCGGTGGGTGGCAACGTGGGTTATGCGATCGGCCCGGTGTTTGTCTTCGCAGTGCTTTTCTTCCTGCCCGGGACCGGTGGCACGGTGCTCCTGGCCGTGCCCGCCCTGATCACGGGGGTGGTCGTATTCGTCGTCCTGCACCAGCATCCCGAGGCCCTTGCTCCACGCCGACGGGGCGGGCAGCGCGCCCAACTCTCTGACGACTGGCGGGGATTCATCGGACTCAGCTCGGTCGTCGTGCTCCGGTCGATCGTTTACTTCGGGCTGACGTCACTGGTGGCCCTCTATGTCGGCACCAGCTTGCACGGCGGCAAAGGGCTCGGTGAGGCGGCACTCACGACGATGGTCGGCTTCGGCGCGATCGGCACCATCACCGGCGGGAGGCTGGCTGACCGGTTCGGCCGGCTCCCGGTGGTACGGGCTTCGTTCGCAGCCACCATTGTCAGCCTTCTGGCCGTCGCGCTCACGCCCCTGCCGTGGGTCTTCCTCCCGATCGCGACCACCGGTTTCGTGCTTTTCCAGTCGTTCAGCCTGACGGTGACCCTCGGTCAGGACTACCTGCCCACGCGCATCGGGACGTCCTCGGGCGTGACGCTCGGCCTGGCCATCAGTGTTGGCGGGCTGGTCGCGCCTGGCCTCGGTGCCTTGGCCGACGCGACGAGCCTGCGTGTGAGCCTCCTCGTGCTGTTGGCATTCTTGCCAGCCGGGTTGGCGATCGCCCTGCGCTTACGTGAACCGGGCCGCGAGAGTCGGCAGAGCCTGGGACGACCTGACCCCCTCACGCCTCGCCCCCCGTCGGCGTCGACACTCCCAGTTCCACGATCGGACACGCAGTCCGTCGTGCCCCGGAGCCCTAGCGGGGTGGGGAAGGAGCGATAGACGGTGTGTCACGTTGTTCTCGAGCCGACGACGGCTCCCTGCTCCGCGAACTCACCCTCGACCCCTCCCGCGACTACCAGCCTCGCGGTGTCCCCGCCGCCCGGCCTAGCCGTGCACGATGCCCTGAGACAGGTGTCCAGGTGAGTGGTCCACACTCCTCGTGTCTGGCAGGGTGGGACATGTCTCGAGACGGGATTGTGTACTTGACACGGGGTTGCATGGTAGGATCGGCCGATGGCTGAACCACCCCAACCGGAAGCCCAGGCCACGCCCGAGCCGCCCACGCAGGTGGCGGAACACCATCCTCCGCC